>Ga0209236_1002695_pt1 | contig 10813 bp, 8 predicted proteins | sample GraSoi013_1_40cm_FD_185819 | JGI IMG/M metagenome (GOLD analysis project Ga0209236, IMG submission 185819) | Grasslands soil microbial communities from the Angelo Coastal Reserve, California, USA - Sample 09_27_2013_1_40cm (SPAdes) (version 2) | ecosystem: Environmental > Terrestrial > Soil >... | reverse complement strand
GCATCACCGACGGCGCGATCGTGGCCCTGAAAATCCTCCGAGAGCAGTACGCGTCGGACATCGAGTTTGTGGAGCGATTCCAGCGGGAAGCGAAGGCCATCAGCGAGCTGGTCCACCCGCACATGGTACGCGTGTACGACAGCGGGCGCGATGGCACCGTGCACTACATCGCCATGGAGTACGTGGAAGGCGCGAACCTCAAAGAGTACATCCGGCGCGAGGGCCGCCTATCGCCCGATCGCGCCGTGCAGATCGCCGCACAGGTTTGCGAGGCGCTGGATTTCGCGCACAGCCACGGGATCGTTCACCGCGATATCAAACCGCAGAATATTCTGCTGACGGCAGGCGGGCAGGTGAAGGTGACCGACTTCGGCATCGCCCGGGCTCTGAGCTCGGCCACCATTACACAGACCGGCACCGTTCTCGGATCGGTGCAGTACCTGTCGCCTGAGCAGGCGCGGGGAACCACGGTGGGCCGGTCGGCGGACCTGTATGCGCTGGGGGTCGTGCTGTATGAAATGGTGACGGGACAGTTGCCGTTTGACGGCGAGAGCCCCATCGCCATCGCGCTGTCCCACGTCCACAAGGCGCCGCCTGCGCCCAGCGGCCTGGTGCCCGGGCTGCCGGAGCGGGTCGAAGGCATCATCTCTCGCGCGTTGATGAAATCGTCCAGCGATCGCTACCGCTCGGCCGGCGAGATGCGCGCGGATCTGTTGGGCGAGACCGACCTCTGGCGGGTGCCGCCGGCGCACCGGCTGATGGAAGACACCCCCCTCACGATGGTGCTGCCAGGCGGGGCGGTCGAAGCGGAAGCGAAGGCGGCGCCTCAATCGTTCGCGCTGACCGTGGGCGTCGTGCTGGTCATGGTCGTCGGTGGTCTGTGGGGTGGCTGGCGGGTGTTCACTGGCTACCTCGCGGTTCCCGAGGTGACCGTGCCGAACTTCGTCGGCCAGCCGCTGGAGGCGGCACAGCGGGCCGCGGACTCCGCGCAGCTGACCCTGCAGGTCAGCGATCAGGTCTACAGCAGCGATGCGCCCCTCGACACTGTGGTCTCGCAAGATCAGCCGGCCGGGAAGGCGGTCAAGCGGGGCCGGATGATCAACGTCGCGGTCAGCCTGGGGACTGAGGTGGTCCTTGTGCCCGACGTGGAACGCCGCACGCTGCTGGAGGCCCGCCTGCTGTTGGAGCAAGCGCGGTTGCGCGTCGGCGAACAGCGCGAAACATTTGATGAGCAGGTCAAAGGCGGTTTTGTGATCGAGCAGGATCCGCAGCCAGGCGCGCGCGTGGAGCGCAATCGCGCGGTCAACCTGGTTGTCAGCAAGGGGCCACAGCGGCTGGAGATGCCCAACCTGGTCGGCCGGCCCCTGCCGGATGCCCGGCGGCTGCTGCAGGACATGGGGGTGACCCTCTCCGAGGTCCGCAATACGGCGGCTACGGACATCGAACCCGGGATCGTGGTCGAACAATCCCCGCGGGCCGGGACGCGCATCGGAGCCGCGGATCCTGTGAGCGTGACCGTCACCGTGCGACCAGGCGAAGAGTCCGCGCCACCGGCCACGCCGTTGGTGACGGCGCAGGCTCAGCCGGCGCCGAGTCCGGATGAAAAACTGACCGACGTCCAACTGGTGGTGCCGGCCGGGGAACCAAATCAGGAAGTCAAGCTTGTTGTCGTCGACGAGGCCGGCGTGCGGACCGTGCTGCGCAGGGTTCTGTCGCCGGGCACGCGCATCAGTCAGTCGATCCGCAGCCGCGGGTACACCATCATCCAGGTGTACATTCAGGGTCGTCTGGTGCAAGAGGTCCGGCCGTGACCGGCGCGGTGCGCATTGCGGCCAGCATTCTGGCCGCCGACTTTGCCCGGCTGCACGAGCAGGTCGGCGCTGCCCAGGGGGGCGGCGCCGACTCCATCCATGTGGACGTGATGGACGGCCGATTTGTGCCAGAGATCTCCATCGGCCCCGTGATCATCGACGCGGTGCGGCGCAGTACCTCCCTGCCGGTCGACGTGCATCTGATGATCGTCGAGCCCGATCGCCAGCTGGACCGCTGTGTGCGCAGCGGGGCGAGCTCCATCACCGTGCACGTGGAAGCGGCGAGGCATCTGCACCGCGTCATCCAGCAGATCAAGGATCTGGGCGCCAAAGCGTGCGTCGCCCTCAATCCCGCCACGCCGCTGGTGACAGTTGAGCCTATGCTGGGTGAGCTCGACATGGTGCTGTTGATGACCGTGAATCCCGGCTACGCCGGGCAGCGCTTCATCCCGGCGGTGCTCCCGAAGGTCGGTCAGCTCCGCGAATGGATCGCCACACACGGCCTGGCCCTTGACGTGCAGGTAGACGGCGGGATCAACGAGTCTACGGCGGCACAGGCCGTTGCTGCCGGCGCCAATGTCCTCGTGGCGGCATCGGCCATCTTTCAGTCAGAAGGCGGTATCGAGGCCTCAGTGCACCGGCTCCGGCAGGCCGCTCTCGCGGCAGAAGTGAGAAAATAGCTGGTGTAAGTAGAACGCAGAGCGCAGAAGCCAGAAAGCAGAAGGAACTCCTCTGCGAACGCAGTCATCTGCGTCCTGCTGTCTGCGTTCTGGGTTCTGGTCTATGACCACTGTCTTCGTCAGCCATCCCGATTACCTGAAACACGAAACAGGTCAAGGCCATCCTGAGCGGCCGCAACGTGTAGCCGCCATCATCGAGGCTGTCGACCGCAGCCCCCTGGCAGAGACGCTTGAGCGCGTCCGCCCGGAGCCGGTGGACGAGGAACAGCTTGCGGCGGTCCATGTGCGCGAGTACGTCCAACACGTGCGCGATGTTGCAGCCCACGGTGGGGGCGCGCTGGATGCCGACACGGTCGTGTCGCCGGCATCGTATGAGATCGCGCGCCTGTCGGCCGGAGGCGCCGTCGCAGCGACCAGGGCGGTGCTGGAGGGCCGCGTCCCGGCCGCGTTTGCCGCCGTCCGCCCTCCCGGGCACCATGCACTACCCGATCGCGGAATGGGCTTTTGCCTGTTCAACAACGCCGCCATCGCCGCAGACGACGCCCGGCGGCGGTTCGGGCTGTCGCGCCTATGCATTCTCGACTGGGATGTGCATCACGGCAATGGGACTCAGGCCGTCTTTTATCGTGACGGCGGGGTCCTGTACATCTCGCTGCACCAGGAGTATTGGTATCCGGGGACCGGAGCGATCGAGGAAACTGGAGCGGGTGACGGGACAGGCTTCACGATCAACATTCCGCTGCCGGCGGGCACCGGCGACGAGGGGTACCGGCTGGCGTTCGAAGAGGTCGTCATTCCCGTGCTCAACGTCAGTGCGCCCCAGGTGCTGATCATCTCCGCCGGGTACGACGCCCACTTCGGGGACCCACTGGGCGGTATGTTGGTGACCGCAGCGGGTTTCTGGACGCTGGCACAGATGGTGTTCCACTCCCGCCCTGAGCGGACCGGGGTCGCCGCCATCCTGGAGGGGGGCTACGACCTTGCCCACCTCACCAACTCCGTCATGGCGACGCTGGCAGCCCTTGCCGGTCGGCCGGCGCCTGTCGCCGAGTCCCCCCGTCCAGGCCCCGAAACGCCCTATTCGGCGGTGAGGGCTAGGATCAGGCAGGTCCGCAGCGCCGTCCGCAACTCCTGGAACATTTGATGGGTGAACCTGGAACAGGGGCGTGAGGAGCGAGCAACACTGAATTTTCCGCCGCATTGTGTCACCAGCGCACTCAACCCCTGAACCTTTCCGTGACGATCCTGCGCTAAGGTCAAATAGGAGGGCAGGGAAGCGCCGGGAGGAAGAACGGGTCATAACGCGAATACCGATAGCCGTTTCCCAGTTGGTGCCTGAATAGACTGTGAGCACGCTCGAAGGGCTCGTCGGGAGGGCGGCAGTATGATCGGAGACCAAACCACACACCAATCGCTGACCATCGTCGACGATCCTGGGGGGCTCGCGGAAAAAGTATCCCCCCTCACCGAACGCCAGATCGTTCAGGGGACGGTCGTCAGGGTGGACAACGAGGGAGTGCTCGTCGACGTGGGGGCCAAGTCGGAGGGGCTGATTCCCTCTGCCGAGATGTCCCGCGAGGGTTCGGCGGCGGATGTTGCGGTGGGCGATCGCATCGACGTCATGGTCGTTCGCGTGGAAGGCGAGGAGGGGAACATCACCCTCTCCAAGCGCCGTGCCGACTTCGAGATGGCCTGGCGGCGCGTTCAAAACGCCCATCAAAGCAGCAAGATCCTTCACGCCATGGTGGTGGACAAGGTCAAGGGCGGCCTGGTCGTCGATTTGGGCATGCGCGGCTTTGTCCCCGGCTCGCACGTTGATCTTTCGCAGGCGAAGGGGCGCCGTTTCGAATGGTTCGTCGGGCAGTCGATCCCGCTGAAGGTGCTGGAAGTCGACCGGCCAAAAGGCCGCGTCATCCTCTCGCATCGCCTGGCGGTTGAGGAGGAGCGGCAGACGCGAAAGGGCGAGTTGCTGGCTACGCTGCAGGAGGGAATGGTCGTCGAGGGCACGGTGAAGCGGCTGACCGACTTCGGCGCCTTCGTCGACCTAGGCGGCACCGACGGGTTGCTTCCGATCAGCGAGATGTCATGGACGTATATCAAACACCCTTCAGAAGTCATCCGCCGCAACCAGCGGCTCAAGATTACCGTGCTGCGGGTGGACCGTGAGGCTGGGCGCATCTCGCTGGGACTCAAGCAGATACTCGACGATCCCTGGCAGAAGGTCGGCGAGCACTTCCGGGTCGGTGACGCCGTGAAGGGCAAGGTGGTACGGCTGGTTTCATCCGGCGCGTTTGTGCGTCTGGGCGACCTGGACGGGTTCCTTCCCATCGCTGAGGCCGCGGAGAAACGGGTGAACAAGATCGAAGATGTGCTCAAGGTCGGCGATGCCATCGAGGCGATGGTGGCCGAGATCCGGCCCGACGAACGGCGTATGCAACTATCGGTGCGGAAGATGGAACGGGAGCGCGAGCGCAAGCGGGTCAAAGAGGTGCTGCGGCAGCAGGAGGAAGAATCCCGCATCACCATCGGCGATATTGCCGGTGCGCTGCTACAGCAGGCGGTGGCCTCGGCAAGCGTCAAACCCCCAGCTCCAGAGACGGCGGATCGCGACGGAGAGGAAGAAGTCCCCTCGGGATCGTAAACCTGGAGGATTGCATGAGCGCGGCGACCGCGGGATGATCACCGCGGTCGTTTGCTTTCAGGCGGTCATTCCGAGCCCGAAGGGCGAAGCAATCTCCTATACCGATCCATTTCCAGGAACCTACGGGCGTAGGGTTGGCTCGGGCCTGGCCTCGCTCCACGACTCGGCCGGGCGACCCAACCAACGACTCGCCTTCGGGGGACCGCCCCGAACTCGCCCGGATGATTCCCTTAGGTAGATTCGGTGCTGGTTTGTGAGGCTGATTGGCGCGAATCGTCCGGGCTCAGACACCGGGGCGGACGACACCCCCTCGGCTCGTCGGGTGGGTGCCCCGCCCGGCCTTCGACGCTGCGCTCGGCTCAGTCCCTGCGCCAGCCGTCGCCGGACTTGGGCGGTAGTGCACGAGAACCCGCGGGCCCCGGGCTGTCCTTGCGAGCCCCGAAGGGCGAAGCAATCTCCTGTCCAGAACTGAACGATTACGCGACCGCGTGACATGCTGCTCCGGTGTTGACCTGGGATCGAGGTGTCCTGACGTTCCGAGGGTTGGCAATTTTCTACTGGCGAGGGCTGACTTCGAGAACCCGCCGTCCGTTTATGAATCGAATCTGTGCCACAGATCGTCCATTGGGACTGGGTGTCGGGCGAAGAGAACCATGGAGTGCTACCGGACTCCCCTGCCGCGTGTCCTCTGCCCACTGGGGGAACGTTCCGCCCGTCCGCACCTGTCGAAGCTCGTCGCGAGTAACGTCGTATGCGTACTCCCACAGATTCACCTGGGGCTCGACGACGAGTATCGCAAGATTCGCGTCCTGAAATGCTAGGTATACCTGCTGGAATTCTGGCTGACTCATCGCGCCGGGCAGCAATTTCCTCTCGGTCCCTGTCTTGGTATCATATAGCCTGATTTCCTTTCGGGAGGCGTATGCCAACCAGCGAGAGTCGGGTGACCATATAGGTCTCGTGTTCATATATCCCTGAAGTGGGGGGAGCCTTCGTGTAGTCCGGGCAATTGGATCCATCAGCGTGAACCAGACTTGGCCATCCTCCCAAACGGTGTACAGCAGCCACTTCCCATCAGGTGACCAGATGGGGTCGAAGTGTTCCACCAGACCCTTGAATGGGAGCGTCGCCGTCGACCACGCCGTGCGGAACGCACCGACATCCGTCACCTCGACGCGCCGGCGCGTCGGCGACAGGGATGATAGCGCCACTGTCATCGCCAGTAGGGTCGGGTAAGTTTCGGGTTCGGCAAGGTAGATCAGATAGCACGGTCCTATTTTCTTCACGTTCTCATCTGCCGCTTCACCGTCCGGGTAGACTCCACAGGCGTCCTCTATAGAGGACCTGTTGTTGCGCAGTGTGAGGTCGGAGCCAAATTCAAAGCCTGGCCCTTCTCCACGGACCAGGACAGGAAGATCGCTGATTTTTTTCTCCGCAAGTAATGTACTCCTGACGACGTCGAGCGCTTCAGCTTCATGTAGTTGCCGGAACTGTAAGTCGAGTTTGAACCCTTCCCAACTGAACACATTGAACAAAACCCTTTTCGAGGTACTCTGGGTTAGTAGAGCAGCCAGAATACTGGCAGACGCCGTGACAGCCAAGACCCCGACAGTGCACAGAGCGATCACGACAAGGTAATGCTTGGGGCGAGCGACCTTCCTAGGCGACGCAGGGTATGCCAACCTAGCAGATCTCCTTCCTGCCATACATATTATCGTGCCCACGGGGCCAAAACTCCCTGCATGCCTGGGTATCTTCTGGCGCTGGCAGGCAGGGGGACGTATAATCGTTTCCGTCGGGGAGTAGCGCAGCTGGTTAGCGCGCAGCGTTCGGGACGCTGAGGCCGCCGGTTCAAATCCGGCCTCCCCGACCATGAACCACTCGCTTCGCTCGGGTTCATGGCAAGCCGAGCGTTATCTTCCGCAACACCCTAGCCTCGAGTGGTTCGTGAGCCCTGAACCCAAGCGCAGCGCTTAGTTCAGGGCCGCTTGCTCAAGCCCGCTCCGGTGCGTGGCACGCCATGAACCACTCGCGGAGTTCACCTTGAACCCAAGCTTGCCCTGAACCCGACCTGGTTCGGGGCGCTAGCCGCGGGACAGCGAGGTCAGCAAGTTCACAATGTGTAGGATCAGCACGGCGGTGTAGACAGCGGTGGCCATGCGGAGGGCGCGCAGGACGCGTCGCTGTCGGGGTAGTCCTGCTTCGAGAATCACAAGGATCCCGAGAGCGAGCCCCGCCAGACAGATAACCTTGACCGTAATTGGCCACCAGGTCAGCAGGAGTGGACCCATCCAAGGATTTCCTTCCAGGAACGCACCCCGGCTGAGTCCAACGTAGGTGTAGGCGAGGTCAAGCTCGTTGGCGATCAGTAAGAGGATGTACCATCGCCATAGTTCCCGTGTAAGATGCCGTGCGTCCATGGTCACGCCGCAGGAGAGATGCGCCTAAGTTCCACGGATCCCTGACGTTTCCTTTCTTCATGGCGAGAACTGCAGTCATCAAGGAAGTAAAGTTCACCACCGCCGGCGAGCGCCAGGAGTTTGTCTGCCGCCTCCTCGATCGGTCGGCCGCGCACGCCGTCGTCCTCTACAAAATCAAGGAAGCACGGCGTGTAGGCAGTCTCCGGCTGCCGAGGGGTGCCCTGACGTATGGCTATTTCTGGGAGGGGCGGCCCTACAACGTCTACCATTGGGTGCGGGCAGATGGCCGGACGCTGGGATTCTACGTGAACCTGGCCAACGAGGTTCGCTTCCGCCCCGGCGCCATAGAGTGGAAGGATCTGGCGCTTGACCTGTTGTTCAGCCCCGACGGAGGCCACGTCCAGATCCTGGACGAGGAGGATTTTGTCCTGCTGCCCCCGGAGGTGCGGGCGAAGGCAGAGGCTGCCAAAGCTCATGTGCTGACGCATCGAGACGAGATCCTCGCCGAGGTGGCCGCCGTGACCGCGCACCTGCGTGGGCGGCATCGCGTCGTACCCCCACAAGAGGAATCGAGAGGTAGAACGCGAAGCCCCCTGAGGTAGTTTTCGCCCGTTTTGTACCACTTTGTATCCATCGACTGACACTTTCCGACGCAGCAACCGACGCACCTGGGGCGAAATGATGAGGGATCTACGAGACTGGTATTCATATCTCGAGCAATCCGTTAGAGACGCCAGACCCCCTTCGGATTCTCGAAACCTATCGATGCCGGCTTCTTCTGGGGGGAGTTCGGCCGTGGCGCCGCGCCCTCCGGCGCGTGTACCTCCAACCCCGCCGGCGGCGGCCGGCCCGGCACGCCCCCCCGCCACCCGGAAGAAAGCCATATCCATAGAGCTCCAGCAGCATCTACCGATCGACCTAGGTCCATCCCGATCAGCCCGCCGGGTGGGGCGCCCGCCGCTGACGGAGACGCGCGATGAGATCATCCACCGGCTTATGGATCCCGACCTCACGTTGCACGAAACGGCGGCGATCCTCAGCCTCAGCAAGGCCACGCTGCGCCGCTACACCGACCAGGGTAAACTCCCTTGCCGGCGCACGGCAGGCGGGCAGCGGCGCTTCAAACTCTCCGAGGTGCTTGTCCTGTTGGAACAGAGGGGCGAGGAGCCCCTGGTGATCCCGCACCAACCCGGTAGCCGCCTTCCCGCCGCATCCGCACCGCGGACACGCCGGGGTGGCACAGAGTGACCGTCGCCTCCGTGCAGGCGAGGAATCCCCAGCCTGGCGCGGTGTGGGGTGGATCGGCAATGCGCATCGCGATGTTCAGCGAGTCCTACCTGCCGCGCATCAGCGGTGTCGTGCACTCGCTGACAGCGTTTGTAGCCTCGCTGCGCGCGGATGGGCATGGGGTACTCGTCGTCGCCCCGCGGGTGCGAGGCTATCATGACGGCGATCCCGACGTCCTTCGTTACCCGTCGGTGCCGACCCCCCAGTACGATTTTCCGCTCGGTATCCCGTACGCGCCCGCGGCGTGGCGCATGTTGATGGCTCGCGAGCTGGATGTCGTCCATGCCCACGCGCCGTTCACGATGGGACGCGCAGCAGCACGCCTCGCCCGCCGCCGGGGACTTCCCCTCGTGTTTACACACCACACACTCTACGACGAGTACGTGCACTATGCGCCCGGCCCAGCGGCGCTGCTCCGGCCGCTGGCCCGGTGGTATACCACTCGGTACGCGAACCGCTGCGACTGCGTGATCGCACCCTCCCGGACGCTCGTCAGTAGGCTGCGTGCCCAGGGGGTGCGCAGCCGGATTGAAGTTCTCCCCACGGCCGCGCTGGATCTGCAGCTGTTTGGGTCGCTCGATCCGTCGTGGGTGCGGCCGGAATTTGGATTGCCTCCAGATCGCCCCCTGCTCGTCACGGCGAGCCGGCTGGGGAAGGAAAAAAGCGTTGACCTCGTCCTGCAGGCTTTCGCCCAGGTCATCCGGCGCCGCGACGCGCTGCTGCTGGTGGTGGGCGGGGGACCGGAAGAGGCCACGTTACGCCGTATGAGCGGGGAGTTGAACCTCGGGTCCCGCGCCGTCTTCACCGGCCTGCAGCCCCACCGACGGACGGTAGAGTGCATCGCCGCCGCGGATATCTTCATCTACGGCTCTCAGACTGAGACCCAGGGTCTTGTGGTCGTCGAGGCAATGGCCGCCGGCGTCCCTGCGGTCGCAGTCAACGCGGGGGGCGTCGGCGACGCGGTGCGCGAGGGCGTCACAGGCTTCTTGGTTCCGCCCTCTGCCGCCGCGCTGGCGGAAAAGATGGTACACTTGCTAGACGATGCAGCGCTGCGGCGCACCATGGCCGCGCGCGCAAAGGAGGTCGCACAGGAGTTTGCACTTCCGGCACTCACTCGTAGGCTGGTGGAGATCTACCAGTCGCTGCTGCCGGTTCGTCGTCGCTGACATCATACTTCTGATCATCCCTGTCCCGGGTCTCGGTCCGGGCATCCTCGGAGGAGACGCTCTGTGTACTTGAGGCGGCTGGAACTGCACGGGTTTAAGACGTTTGCCGACCGCACCGAACTGGAGTTCACCCCCGGTATTACCGCAGTTGTCGGCCCCAACGGCAGTGGAAAAAGCAATGTCTTTGATGCCATCCGCTGGGCCCTCGGGGAGACCAGCTTCCGCAGCCTGCGGTCCGGCCGCATGGACGACATCATCTTCGGCGGGAGCGAGCTCCGCCGGGCCATGGGCCAGGCCGAAGTCTCTCTGACGATCAACAACGATTCCGGCGTCCTGCCGATCGACTACACCGAGGTGACGGTGATGCGGCGGGCCAACCGCGGCGGCGAAGGGGAGTACTTCCTCAACGACACCGTCTGCCGGCTGCGTGACATCCAGATGCTGTTTCTGGGCACCGGCCTGGGCGGCCGGTCGTACTCGTTGATTGGACAGGGCCAGGTCGACAGCGTCCTCAACGCCGGGCCGGAAGAGCGCCGGCAACTCCTGGAGGAAGCTGCCGGCCTGGCGCGCTATAAGCGGCGACGCCGCGAGGCTGAGCGCCGCCTCGGATATGGGGCCACCAACCTACTGCGGATTTCTGACATCCTGGCAGAGCTGACGGCGCAGTTGGAGCAACTCCGTGAGCAGGCGGAGGCCGCGGCGACCTACCAGGCCCACACCAACGAGATCCGGGCTCTTGAGCTGGCCCTCCAGGTCGATGACGCCCGTCGCATCATCGCCAGCCTCAAGCGCATCGCCACGCAGACCG
>Ga0209236_1002692_pt1 | contig 10825 bp, 7 predicted proteins | sample GraSoi013_1_40cm_FD_185819 | JGI IMG/M metagenome (GOLD analysis project Ga0209236, IMG submission 185819) | Grasslands soil microbial communities from the Angelo Coastal Reserve, California, USA - Sample 09_27_2013_1_40cm (SPAdes) (version 2) | ecosystem: Environmental > Terrestrial > Soil >... | reverse complement strand
GAAGGCCCTGGATTCCGGCTCAGGGTCAGAGACATTCGCCCACGGTCACGAAGTCCGTGGACTCGCGGTTCGCGCACACCTAAGCTGCTGGGCGTTCTGGTCTGGGTCGAGCGTAATTCACATCCAGGGTACGATCTCTCAGCATGCTGCCATTCAGAGCTTTGATTGCTTTCTCCGCCTCAGCGTCGTTTGTCATTTCCACGAATGCAAACCCGCGCGGCAGCCCAGGTCACGATCCACAATGATATGAACCTGCACCACCTGTCCGTAGGCTTCGAACAGCCGCCGAAGCTCCTCGTGCGTCACCTCAGGACCCAGGTTTCCCACAAAGAGGTTTTTCACGACGTTTCTCCTATCGGTAACTGTAATTGTGGGCTGTTCTCTGGCGATTGGGCAAGAAGGATTCGCTCAATACTGGCGCCTTTCTTGATGTTTTTCAGGATCTGCGGGTCGCCAGATTCGTAGCCGACAGTAGCGCGACATCCAGCTTCCTTCATAGGCGTTCAGCGTCTCGAAATCGGTGGTCTCAAGGGAGGCGAGCTTGAGCGGCTTCAGCTTGGCGGCAGAGGTGTTGGAGGAGTTTCTTGGAGATCGCTCTTGTTATCTGCCACAACCAAAAAATCTTCGGTCAAGGTAGCCCGGTTACCGCGGCGACTTCAATCTCGACCATGACTCGCATACGCAGGAACGCCATGATCTGTGGACAGCAAGCCTTGCAGGCCTTAGTCCTACTGCAACTTCATATTGAACAGGACAGTAAGGATTGCAAATCTGCACGATGCCGCCGCTCAACGAGACGAATGGGGCAAGCGTTCGGTGGCATTCCAGCCGGCACGCAGTAGGCTCCCCTTTCGCACCACGTCGACAACTCACTCTTTTTGTCTAGCGTCCACCCTTCGACGCCTGCCCGCTGCCAGTGCCAGGCAAAGTCCAAAAGTTGTATGGACAAATGTACATTTTTCCGGGATCGCGCGGAGGTTTAGCAATCCCCTGACCCTTGCGGATACAACTCAGAGATCGTGAGATTCCCGCAGCGACTCCAACGACGCACGAGCGAACAGCTTCCGTTCGATGGTGCTGAGGAGCGACGGAATATCCGCGGGCTTCACAAAGTAGTCGTCTACCTCCGTGTGGATGGCCTGGAGGGCCGTTTCAAAGGCAGGATACCCGGTTAGCAGAATCGTTACGCAAGCTGGGTTCGCCTCATGCGCTGTATATATCACGGTGAATCCATCGCCCTCCGCATTAATGTTTAGATCAGAGAGCACAACATCGAATGTGTGGCTGCGGATGGCGGCGAGTGCTTCGGACAAGTTAGCCGCAACCTGCACCTGGAACCCGTGTTGCTCTAGAACCGGCGGCAAGGTAAGACGGATGTTGGGTTCGATTCCCGTCTCCCACCCCAGCATGAAAAGCACTTACCGCACTCGCAAATCCACTCCAGATCGATCACTGAGAATCGGGTTTCACCTCAAGGTTTACGGAGGCTCGCAAATCTGCTCTGTAGTTACAAGACGTCTTTACTCGTCGTTATCTGACTGGCGCGCCTAAACCCGCGACAGCCGGATGCCGACCATTTGCAAGGATGGCTTGGTTCGTGGTCACAAAAGCGTTTGTCGGTACTAAGCCCGACGACCGAACCGATATCTTCCGGTTCCCCACGCACTCGATGCTGGATTGGAACTTCGTACCTCAAAGCTTCCTTTTAGCGCGACGTCGGCCGAAGACGTCCCAATCATAACGTCGAAAGTGCCGGGAACGACCTTCCACTGCAAGTCCTGGTCGAGCAGTTGGAGCTCTTCCGGTCCCAGAGTAAAGTTCACAGTTTTCTTCTGGCCGGGGTCGAGCTGGACTCTTTCAAATCCGCGTAATTGTTTCACTGGAGTTGCTACCGGCGTAAAGCGCTCGCGAAGGTACAGCTGAACAGTTTCGATTCCAGCGCGCTTGCCCGTGTTCTCAACATCAACGCTGACCTGTATTTTCCCATCACTGTTGATTGCCGATGGCTCTGTGCGCAAATTGCTATACCGAAAACTTGTATAACTCAAGCCGTAGCCGAACGGATGTAGAGGCGTTGCACGCATGTCTACATAACCTCTTGTGTTAGTCCAGCCGCCTTTGATCCAGTACGCCTTCGACAACGGATAACTATAGTAAACGGGCAGCTGGCCGACGCTGCGAGGAATGGTGATCGCCAGACGTCCGCTTGGGTTGTAGTCGCCAAAGAGGACATCAGCAATCGCTTCTGCTCCACGCTCGCCGGGCTGCCAAGCCTCAACGATCGCCGGGACATGTTCTGAAGCCCAACGGATTGAGAGAGGGCGGCCATTGATTAGTATCAGCACTGTTGGCGTGCCGGTCGCCCGGATAGCTTTGAGGAGGTCCTCTTGCACCCCTGTTAAATCGAGGCTGGCGACATCGTAGCCTTCACCGTCGGTAGGCGCAGGCCGATGTTTTGCTTCGTCGCCTTCTCTTCTGGACTGTTCGCCGAGGACCACGATAGCTACATCCGTGTTTTTCGCTGCCTGCACCGCTTTCTCAAAACCGCTTTTGTTCTGGTCGTTCACGGCGCATCCTCCCGCGTAAAACACGCGGGTCGCCGGCGAGACCTTCGCTTTAATTCCGTCCAGAACCGAGTCCACGTGTTGAAGAACGACCTGGGCGGAGTAGTCGCCGAACAGATTCGAAGCACTGTTCGCATTTGGACCGATAACAGCGATCGATTTCACGTCCTTTTTAAGCGGAAGAACATTATTCTCATTCTTGAGAAGCACGATTCCTTCGCGAGCAGCGTTCAGGGCTAGCTGTTGGTGTTCCTTCGAATGAACGATTTGCTTCGCGTGAGCCACGTCAACATACGGGTGCTCGAATAATCCAAGACGGAATTTGAGTTCCAGCATGCGCCGCACGGCGCGATCAATGAGCTCCATCGGAACCCGGCCCTCTTTGACATTCTCGATGAGCGGCCTCATGTACGCAGGTTCATAAGTGATGTTGATATCTACTCCGGCTTTGAGGGCCAGAGCACCCGCTTCTTTTTGCGTGGGCACGATACCTTCATAGATAAGCGTGCCGAAGCCCTCGCCCTCACTGACGACAATTCCCCTAAAGTCGAGTTCGTCGCGCAAGACGTCGTTCATCCACTTCTTCGATCCGTGGGCCGGCATATCTTCAATTTCGGGGTATCCGGCCATCACCCCAAGCGCGTCATTCTTCGTGATGCCTGCCGCCCATGGAGGAAGTATGTCTCGCCGAAGCATTCGATCCGACAGGGTAACCGCGCCGCGTTCTAGGCCGCTTAGAGGTTCGCTCTGAGTTGGAAAATCGGTAAGCAGTGCGACGGCCTTATCAGGCGCGCTGATGTCCTTGCCTTGCGTGCCCCGGACAATAGCTTCGGCGATGCGAGACATAAGATAAGTATCTTCTGTGTAGCCTTCTTCATTGCGCCCCATCCTTGGATCACGATCCAGTTCGAGAACCAAAGTCGAAAGCACATGAATGCCGACAGCCCGCGACTCACGTGCAGCAGCCGCATAGATCTGCTCCACGAGCGGCATATCGAAACTGCTGCCAATGGCAAGTCCCTCGGGGAAAACTGTCGCTCCGGAAAACATGCCGCCGTGGGTGCCTTCTTCATCTTCCAAAAGAGGAATCTTCAACCGCGTCTTAGTAAGCGCGATTTTTTGAAGCTCATTGAAGTACTCGGCTTGCTGCTCAGCTCCTTCGTGGAGAATCGTGTCCGCAAGAGTAAAGAAACCAGCACCGGGACCGATTTCATTGGTGTAAGTTCCCGCCGCGAAGCGCTTGCACGCCTGCATTTTTTCGGGAATGGTTTTTCCCAACTGGTCCACATACACGCAGGGCAGATTGAGCTGGCCAACTTTTTCTTCCAAGGTCATCCCGCTTAGCAGGTCCTCCACGCGACGCTCGATGGGCTGCTGTGGATCGAGGTAAATGGGATTTGACTCCGTGCGAATACTGCCTGGAAAAATTAGTGCGGTCAGGACTAGAAGCAGCGTTAATAGTCTTTTGAGACGTGTCGCGACTTCAGGCTGGGGATTGCGATCGCGCAAAGCACTCATGGAACTGGCCTGAGATTCTGGCATCAGATCTCCCTCCCAGAGTAAACTTTGGACCATGTACAACCTTCTGCTTCGGCGTCAACTAATTCATATCCGGCGCATCTCTGAGCTTGCCAAGCATTTGGTAAACGCGGACCAACGCCTGTCTTAGCATCCGCTCGCCAGCTCCAACTTCCACATAAGTGTTCGAATCTCCGGCGCCATATCCACCCTGAGCCGCCGCCTCAATTGTCGGAAAATAGTCGAAGTAGCCATTGGTGTAGCCGAGGAAGAAGGCCTCCGGCACCGGACAACGGTCTTTCCAGTTGATCTGAAAGTTGACGAAAGGCTCACCCGGCATTCCTATCAGCGCAATCCGACTGTTGAGCAACACGGTCGTAACGTGAAGATCCAAATGATCGGGTGGGGGGTCTTGGCCGATGAGGTCAGCATGATCTTCGAAGACATGCGGGCCATACGTCTTCAAGAGGCCTTCGCGAAATTTCTTTGCAGGCCAGCGTAGCTGGAAACGCATTACATCGTCTGCAAACCCAATTGCTGGATCAGCAGCTGAATCAGTGTGGATCCCCTTCGCAACCCCTACAGTTTCTTCGCCGAGTTGGCGCCCGGTCCAATCACGCTTAGCGATGGCATCATCGGAAAGAAGCGTCGTGGCGTAGTAAGGATTAATATCGCCATCAGCCCCTTGAAGAAAGAAACAGAGGGGCGCCCGGTCGAATGCTTTCTCCACCGTCTCTGTCATGACCGCAACGAAATCCGCAGAGTAATTAATATTGTCGGACCCAAGCACGACAGGGTGACAGGCGTAATTTACAAGTATCGCCAGGGGTTTTCCTTCCGCGTCGTCAACTCGCAAGACGGAAATCGTAGGATCGAGGGGCGCGGTGGGCTGCTTGCCGGGGTTTGTCCACAGCATCTTCACCGCACCGTCGGGTTGCACTTGGCGACGGTTGTATCCGATATAGACTTCGCCTCGCCCGGTGCCAAGGCGAGCGTTAACCAAATGGCGGCTGGCCTCAACAACGGCAGCTGAGATTTTTTTGATTGCGATGTTCTCCCACGCTTGCAGTTCGCCGCCGGCTTCTTGATCGAGGACGTTAGGTCCGGAATGCGTGTGCGATGCCGTCAGAACGAGAAACGAGACTCCGGCGGAGGCCTTAAGCTGCTGGCGTAATTGAGCGAGTTCAGATTCGCGGAACGTCCTGCCCAGATCAAGAGTCACCAAGGCAAGGCGCTTTTCACCAGCGTCCAGTACTAACACGCGCGCATAAAGAGGATCAAGGGTCCCTGTAGAAAGCTTGTTGTCGTTGATGCGGTCGAGAAACCCATACATCGGCAGGCCAGGAGGAGGACTGATATCGGCCTTGGCCACCCCAGCCCTTAATGCAGCAGCCTCACACTCGAGCGTATTCATTCCCAGTAGTAACACGATAACCACCGCGTGCACTAGGATAGAAAAAGCATCTATGGCTCTTCGCGGGATATCCTCACGTGTTGTCAGACAAGTCTCGCCAAATTCCTTCACTTCGCGAAATCCTCGGGCAGCTCGTGTAGGCGGCCGAGCATCCAGTTAAGCCGGGTGATGCCGGTGTCGATCATTCGGTCTCCGGCTCCAACCTCAACCCAAGTGGCAGGGTTAGCTGCCCCATACCCGCCTAAAGTGGCACTACGGATAGTGGGAAAGTAACCGTTATAGCCATTCGCATATCCGATCAGCAATGCATCACGCACCGGAGATCGCTGCCGCCAGGCGATTTGATATTCGACGAAAGGTTCACCGGGCATGGAGAGAATCGCGATTCCCCTATTAATGAGGACGGTTGTTACCGAAAGCTGAATGTTGTCTAACTTCGGTGCAAATGGATCCGAACTTGTGGCGCCGAACACGGCAATCGTGGCGTCGCGCCACTTCTGTGGATCCCAACGCATGCCAACGCGGACCAAATCTTCCGAGAATTGTAAGTCGGCATTGGAATCTGGTTTTGTGTGAATCTCCTCAGCGATCTTCGCGGCTTCTCGACCTAGCATGCGACCGGCTTGGTCCCGCATGACAATGGCGTCCTGCTCAAGCGGCGTAACGGCGAAATATGGATTTATGTCCCCCGGCGCGCCTTGCAGGAAGAAGCAGAGAGGGTTGCCAGCAAATGCTTGCTCGACAGTTCGAGCCGTGGCTCCCGGAAAATCGGCCGAATACTGAAGGTTATCGCTGCCGAATATCACGGGATGGCAGGCATAATTCACCAAGATCGCCAGCGGCTGGCCATCAGTCCTGTCGATCCGCAAGACTGAAACCGTTCCATCCACTGGCGCCGTGGGAATTTCAGTGAGATTGCGCTCAAACCAAGTTACTGTTCCATCCGGGTTGACGCGGAGCCGGTTATGACCGATGAATGCGACTCCGTACCCAACCCCGATCTGAGCATCGCTCAGGTTCCTGCGGGCTTCGGCTACAGCATTTGCAATTTTCTCAAGAGCGGCAGTTTCCCATGCCGGCTTCCCCCTAGGATAATCGTCCTGAATTACAGGTCCGGAATGGGTGTGCGTTGCAGTGAGAATCAAAAAAGAGACCTCCTTTTGAGTTGCATTGCGGAGCCACTGAAGTGAAGCCGGTCCGAACGGCCTGCCAAGATCAAGATTGACCAGCGCGAGGCTTCGACTGCCCGCTTCAAGAACCAGAACACGTGCATAGAGCGGGTCGAGGGTACCGGTTGCCGGGTTCTCACGATTGCTGTAGCCCCACAAATTAGCGCCGTGTGCAGGAGTAATGTCAACCTTCGACACTGCTGCCCGGAGCGCCACACTCCAGCAAGCCGCGCTTGAGGCGAGCACTGTACCTAAGAGGAAACATCCAGTTTTTAACCGGCGAGAACTTCGGCTGTTGGGCATCGCACACCTATTTGGCCGAACAATATTACTGTCTCGCGATGTGGATTGCCACAGAATGATCAAGCGTCTCCTGAGCCGAGTGGCAGCGGCAGGCGAATCTACTTTCTCCTCCGCGCGGAAGAGAGCACAAAGCTGAAACGCTTTGGCGTGGAGGCCTAGGCCACATGCTAGAATGTGCGGCGTGAACCGCCGGAAAAACCTCCAGGTTCTTTTCCGACTGGGGCTTTGTTCCTTGTCGCCCTTTCCTGTTCTGCTGAACGCAGGTACTGGCAAGGAGAATGCGTACTTTCCAAACTATGTTGACGTTGCAAGCCTGGCGGCCCTAACCGCGAAAACAGTTGTTGCGGGCCACGAGAGCAAGGACTTTCTTGTCTCTACTACTGGTGGCGGAATCGCCCTTTTCGACTATGACAATGACGGATGGCTCGACATATTCGTTGTCAATAGCTGGGGATTCAGCGGTTTCCCAAAGGATAAGGAGCCGATAAATCACCTCTACAAAAACAATCGTGACGGCACATTCACGGACGTGACTGCAAAAGCCAATCTTGTGCGCTCTGGCTGGGGGCAAGGCGTATGCGTTGGCGACTACAACAACGATGGCTTTATGGATTTGTTTGTCACCTACTACGGCAAGAACGTGCTGTATCGCAACAACGGAGACGGAACTTTCACGGATGTGACCCGCGGATCGGGACTGCTCCAAGCCGAGGATCACTGGAACTCAGGCGCCGCCTTTCTCGATTACGATCGCGACGGGCACCTGGATCTCATTGTCAGTAATTATGTCGGCTACGATTCCGGTCTAGCATTGTACGAATCAGATCCGTCCCTGGTAGGCGTGCAATCGCCTGTGTTGTACGGGCCAAAAGGATTACAAGGTTCCAAGAACATTCTCTATCACAACGATGGCGACGGGACCTTCACTGATATATCCAAGGCCGCGGGAATTGCGAATTGCGAGCCTACTTATGGTTTTACCCCTTGCGTTGCCGACTATGACAACGATGGCTGGCCCGATGTTTACGTCGCGAATGATTCGACACCGAGTTTGCTGTTCAAAAACAATCACAACGGGACTTTTACTGAAGTAGGACTGCTCGCGGGGGTGGCAGTTGACGAAAACGGAGGAATGCAGGGCGGGATGGGTGTGGATGCGGGCGACTATGACGGCGATGGCCTTCTCGACATACTAAAGACCAACTTTTCCGATCAGACAACGTCCCTCTACCACAACCGTGGGAATGGCTTTTTTAACGATCGTACCTTCCAAGCCGGCTTGAGCGGGCAGACTTCATCGGTAAAGTGGGGTACCGCTTTTGTTGATTTCGACAATGACGGTCAACCCGATATTTTCATTGCCACAGGTGGGATTTATCCTCCGGGCCTGAGTGGGAAACGCCCGAAGGCGAAAGAGGAAGAAGGCAAGAAGATTCTGTACCGTAACATCGGAAACGGCCGCTTTGAGGACATCTCTGAAGGGAGCGGAGCTGGGTTGCTGCTTCCACGTTGTAGCCGGGGGGCCGCCTTTGGTGATATCTTCCGTACCGGCCAAATTGATGTAGTAATCAATAATTTGAATGATCCTCCGACTTTGCTTCGGAACCTGTCGCCTTCGGTGAACTCATGGCTGCTTGTGAGACTAGTCGGAACGCACACCAATCGCGCCGCGGTCGGATCGAGAGTAGTTCTGGAAGCCGAAGGCCGGCAGCAAATTCAAGAGGTGCGCAGCGGTGGAAGCTTTTGCTCACAGAGTGATTTGCGGTTGCATTTCGGCCTCGGCCGTGCGCGCGAAGCGTCTCGCGTGACAGTCAAATGGTTGGGCGGTGGGCAGGAGACATTGGAACGGGTGCCTGCCAATCGTCTAGTTGTGATCCAAGAAGGAAAAGGGATTGTTGAGCAGGAAAAGTTTTGAACTGGTTTTGTCGAGTTGTTCTGGTCGTTGTTCTTGATGTATTACTCGCGACAGCTCCGTGTGCCCAGGTTGCAAGCCAAGGAAAGCTGCCCAGCGCGCCAAAGCCGTACGATAGAGCCTTCGATCTACTGCAGGCCGGAAAACCTAACGATGCACTGGCGGAATTGGACACCGCCTTGACCACCGAACCGGATGATCCCGCATTGAACAATCTGCGAGGACTCGTTACCGCTCAGCTCGGCCGTAAGGCCGAAGCCGAAGCCAGTTTCAGGAAAGTTATTCGCCTGCTGCCTCATGCGGCGATGGGCTACAACAATCTTGCCGCGCTGCTTTGGGAACACGGGAACAACGGGGAAGCTGCCAGCCTGTTCCGTCAGGCCATCCAGCAGGAGCCACACAACTTCACGGCCTCAGTAGGACTGGGTACCATTCTGTCGGAGACCCGAGAGTACGAAAAGGCTGTGCCGTACCTCCAAAAAGCATGGTCGAGTCGTCCCGGGGATTTCCAAGCCGGCTATGAGTTGGCCCGAAGCCTGAGCGAGCTGAAACGGCCGTTTGAAGCTCATAACATTCTCACGAAGTTAACAGTTCCTCAAGATGATGCGACGGCAGCAAAGTTTTACGTCCTCTCGGCCAGAGTCGCTGAAGAGCTCGGGGATAATCAAGGTGCAACCGGCAATTATCGTCGTGCGTACGAGCTGAGTCCGCAATCATTCGAGATCTACTTAGCTCTCGCGCGCAGCACCCTCGCGAAACGAGACACGTCGTGGACAGAACTGGCTGTCGCGCCCACAAGCCTCTCGGCGGAGCAGCACTTCGCTCTCGGATTGATGTTTGCGTCTGCCGGCGCTTATCCCATGGCGGTCTCGCATTTTGAGAGAACGCTACAGCTCGAACCAACAAGCAATTCAGCGATCTACAACCTGGCCTTGGCCTATAAAGGAGCAGGTAATCCACAGGCAGCGCTCGACCTGCTCCAGCGCAAGGTCGAAGTACAGCCGAACGCTGAACTCTGTGACCTGCTGGCATCACTGGAAGAGGAGGCAGGGCTCTATGTGCAAGCCGTCCGCCACTACCAGCGGGCTGTGGAATTGGACTCCACGAAAGAACAATATTATTTCGACCTCGGTGCGGAGTACCTTCTTCATCTCACGTTCGATGCAGCAATTGAAGCCTTTCGGCTTGGCTCGCAGAAATTTCCAGCATTTGCGCGGCTATATGTGGGGAGGGGGCTGGCCCACTTCGCCCTTCGGCAGTACGCTGACGCGGCTGACGCATTTCTGAGTGCACTGGAAACTGACCCGTCATCGCCTGATGCTTTTCTCGCGTGGAATGACTTACCACAGTTTGTGCCAGCCGCGGAATGGGGGAAGATACAGCCCCGACTGCAACGTTTGGCAGAGCGTTATCCAGAGAATTCCCAAATTGTGCTTTGTTACGGCGCGGCACTCTTGCATGAAGCCATGACTTCGGGTCGGGCAGACAGTCTCGATGGTGCGCAATCGCTTCTCGAGAAAGCCGTCCGTCTGAACCCTCGGCTCGCTTTAGCGCACCTCGAATTAGGCAATCTCTACGCTGAACGCAAGCAGGACAGTAATGCGATTGCCAGGTTTCGAGAAGCAATCCGTTTGGATCCGAACTCCGAAATGGCCCACTATAAGCTGGCGCAGATTTATCGAAACATGAACAATTTGGAATTGGCTGGGCAAGAATTGAGCCTCTATCAGAAATTGTCGCGGAATCATCGCGATCAAATGGCGCAAACCCGAAGTACGATCAGGCAATTTGTGCTGGCAAAACCCACCGCCGATACTGCTGCCGTAGAAAGTAAGCGGCAATAAGTACCGGAGGTTGCTTTACAAAGCTCTGTCGCATTGAATCCGCAAAAGTAGGCTGGAGAAGCCAATGAATAGAATCGCCTTGAAATGCAGCGGCTGGCACG
>Ga0209236_1002691_pt1 | contig 10830 bp, 7 predicted proteins | sample GraSoi013_1_40cm_FD_185819 | JGI IMG/M metagenome (GOLD analysis project Ga0209236, IMG submission 185819) | Grasslands soil microbial communities from the Angelo Coastal Reserve, California, USA - Sample 09_27_2013_1_40cm (SPAdes) (version 2) | ecosystem: Environmental > Terrestrial > Soil >... | reverse complement strand
GGGCGGTGCTCGATCCACGCCGCGAGGCGGCCGTGCGGCGCACGTACCAGGAGGCGCTGCCGGGCAACAAGCTCCTCGCCGACAAGCTCGTCGATCTGCTGCTCGAGGCCGCCAAGGCGCAGCAGAGCATCGACGAGTAGGTACAGTCCGTCCAGACCCATACATCGACCAGTACAGTTGTCCCGGCGATTCGAGGTCCGCCTGTGGCTGGATCGCTCGGCCGCCTCCTGCATCTGATCGCGCACCATGAAGAACGATCGCACGCGCGTCCTGCTCGCCCTCGGTTCGTTGTACGTGATCTGGGGCTCGACGTTCCTGGCCATCCGCATCGCGCTCCAGGGGTATCCGCCGCTGATGCTCGCCGGCTTGCGCTTCGTGATCGCAGGGGCGGTCACGTATGCCTTCGTACGCGCGCGCGGCGCGCCGCCGCCGACGCGGACGGAGTGGCGATCTTCGCTGATCGTGGGGAGCCTGCTGGTGTGCGCGAACGCGTGCGTCGTGATCGCCGAACAATGGGTGAGCTCCGGCGTCGCCGCCGTCGCCATCGCCTCGGTGCCGCTCTGGGTCGCGCTCGTGGCCGGGCTGTTCGGGCGCTGGCCTTCCCGGGGCGAATGGGCCGGGCTCGCGATCGGTCTCGCCGGCGTGGCCATCCTCCAGACCGGGGGCGACCTGCGCGCCAGCCCCGCGGGCGCCGCGGTCCTGACGGTGAGCTGCGCGAGCTGGGCGCTGGGCTCGATCTGGAGCCGCCGCCTGCCGCTGCCGAAGGGGCTGATGGCGAGCGCGGCGCAGATGCTGGCCGGAGGAATGGTGCTGCTCCTCTTCGCCGTGCTCCACGGCGAGCGCGTCTCTGCCGTGCCGACCGCGCGGGCGACGCTGGCGCTCGCGTATCTGATCGTGGCGGGCTCGATCGTCGGATACAGCGCCTACCAGTATCTGCTCTCGCGCGTTCGCCCCACGCTGGCGGCGAGCTACGCCTATGTGAACCCCGTCGTGGCGGTCGGCCTCGGCGCCGCCGTCGCCGGGGAGAGCGTCGCGCCGCGCGCGATCGGCGCGCTCGCGCTGATCCTCGGGGGGGTGGCCATGCTGGCGATCCGCCGGCAGGCGGCTTGACCAGACTTCCCGGTAGAGGAACGACTGGCGGAAGACCGCGCTCACCTCGGCACGGCGGTTGGCGATGTCGAGCCCTCCCGCGAGCGAGAAGGCATCGGAGACGTCGTACGTCGCCGTGTTGCGCAGGTACGTATCGTGGCCGAGCAGGTGGAGGTTGTTCACTCCGACGTCGAAGCTCAGCAGCAGCCGCTCGTACATTCCGACCGTCGTGATCGAAGCGCGATCGCCGTGCCACTCGTGTTTCAGCCGGATCTGCTGGAAGCCGGTCTCCGCATCGATCGATCCGGAGAGATTCGGGTCCTGCTCGGTGGGCCGGTTCAGCACGAACCCGAGCGCATCGTCGGAGGTCAGGGCGAGGAGAGAGAAACTGTGCGGGTTGTCCGGAGGGCGCCAGTCGACGCGGAGCTGCGCGTCGTAATACCGCGGCGCGACGGTGAGCGAGAAATCGGTGTTGCCAGAAAGCGCCGCGCGCAGAATATAATCAATGTAACTGCGACGTCCGGCGAGAGCGACGCTCAACCCGGGCACCTCAGGGATCGCGCCCTCGATGAGCGCGCTCGCCTCGAGCAGGTTCAGGTTGGCGTACCCGTGCGGCTCCTCCCGGAGCTTGCGCGTGCGCACCTCGACCAGCCCGCCCGTCAGATCGCCGTAGCGCGAGCTGAAGTTCCCCGGGACGAAGTCGATCGCCTCGAGCAGGTCCGGATTGAACGTGCTGGAGAGCGCGGCGAAGTGGTAGAGGAGCGGGATCGGCTCGCCGTCGAGATAGACGACGGAATCGCCCGGCTTGCTGCCGCGGATCACCAGCGCGCCGCCCCCGATGGGGCTCGTGCGCGCGACGCCCGGCAGATCCTCGACGACCTTCAGCGAGTCTCCTTGCGCTCCCGGAACCCGCTCGGTCTCCTCCTTGCTCACGGTGGTCCGGGAGATCTCGGTGCGCTCCCGTTCTCCCTCGATGGTCGCCTCGAAGGGGCTCGAGTACAGCGCCTGCAGCCGGTACTCGACCTCCAGCTTCTGCCCGGGGGGAATCGTTTCGCGCGCGATGAAGCGTTCGTACCCCGGCGCGGCGACGACGATCTCCACCGGCTCGCCTTCGGGAACGCCGCGAAGCTCGAAGCGGCCCTCCCGGTCGGTGGAAGCGCTCCTTCCTGCGGCGGAGATCTCGATGCCCGACAGCTTGCGGCGCGTGCCGCGCTCGCGGATGCGGCCGGCGAGGTTCACCGGCAGCTCTTCCGGGCGCGGTGGTTGCGCCGCGGCAGGAGGCGCGAAATTGAATGCGTACTGGATGCGGACGGCGATCGGCTGACCGCCGCGCCGGGCCGGATCGAAACGGAGCTTCCGGGCGGCCGCGAGCGCCGATTCGTCGAACCCCGGCTGCGGCTCACTGAGCACCAGGAGATTGCCCGGGGCGCCTCGCTCGTCGACGTCGAGCTGCAGAACGACGCGGGCGCTCCCGCTGGCCCCTGCCGGGTACTCCGGAGGCACTTCCTCGATCAGCTTGGGCGGCGTGAGGACCTCGGGGACAGGTTCCCCCCGCGGATCCGGCACGGGTTGGCCGCGCGCACCGCCGGCCAGGCACAGCGGGCAGAGGAGGAGCGCGAAGCGCATGCCGCGCACGTTTAGAACACATTTCATAATCGGTACCGTCTAAAAGAAGCAGTCGCTAAGCCGCCTTCGGCGGCCGCGACTGAGCCGCCTTCGGCGGCCGCGAGTAGACGACGAAAGCGGCAGTCGCAATGCGGCGATTCAGCGCGGGAAAGGCTTCGCGGGCGGCGGCGCGGGCGTCGGCAAGCGCATGCGGCGGCGCTCGTCCGCGACGGAGGACAGCCGGCGCAACGCCTCGTCCGGGGTGCGCTCCAGCGCGTCCGCCAGCGCGCGCAGGCGCTCCGCGAGCGCTCGCGCGGCGCCGGGAACGAATCGGTTCAGTGCCGCCGCGCCTCCCACGGTTCCGTCGCCGGCGAGGCGCGTCGTGTCCCGGAACCCGCCCGCGGCGAGCTCGCGCGCCAGCATCGCTTCGCTGCCCGACTCGATCAGCGTCTCGGCCACGGCGGCCGCGGCGAGGTAGGGCAGGTGGGACGCCACCATGACCGCGCGATCATGCGCGTCTGGCTCGACGTCCAGGAGCGTCTCCGCGCCGGCGGACGTCCACAGTTCCCGGACGCGCCGGATCGCGTCCCGGCGCGCTCCGGCATCTGCCGCGCCGACCGGGGGGCAGAGCGCCACGGTGCAGCCGGAGAAGAGCGCGGGATTGGCGGCGACGTATCCCCGGAACTCCGTCCCGGCCATCGGGTGCCCGCCGATGAAAATCACCCGATCCTGGGCCGCGCCGGCGGAGCAGACGAGCTCCTTCGCCCCGCACACGTCGGTCAGCAGAGCTCCGGGCTGCATGCGCGCCGCGACCGACGGCAGCATTTCCAGCAGCGGCTGCGCAGGGGTGCAGAGGACCACGGTGTCGCAGCCGTCGAGCCGGACCAGGTCCGGGGTGGCGGCAGCGTCGATCGCCCGCTCGTCAGCGGCCTGCTCCAGGGTCCGCGCATCGACGTCGACGCCGATGATCCAGGTCTGCGGCCGGGCGCGCCGCAGGGCAAGGGCGAGCGAGCCGCCGATCAGACCCAGGCCGACGATTGCGATCCGCTCCGGAGCCGCCATAAGGGATGCGATTGTACATTTTCAACGCGCGTCGATGAAACCGCCGTGCTTTTCCAGGAACGTCTCGTAGTCGCCGGCGAAATCCTCGAGCCCGCCGTGGTGGAAGGCGAGGATGCGGGTCGCCGCCGTATCGATCAGATCGCGGTCGTGCGCGACGAAGACCACCGTGCCGGGATAGTTCACGAGCCCCTCGCCGAGCGCCGAGATGGACTCCAAATCCAGATGGTTTGTCGGCTCGTCCAGCACGAGCACGTTCGGTTTCGTCAGCATCAGCTTGCAGAACAGCAGGCGCACCGCCTCGCCTCCGCTCAGCGCGCTGGTCGGCTTCATCCCTTCGTCGCCCCGGAAGAGCATGCGGCCGAGCAGCCCGCGGATCTCCTCGTTTCCGGCGCTGGGATCGATGTCGTGCAGGTAGTCGAAGCAAGTGGTGTTGGTGGGGATGATCGGCTTCACGTCCTGCGGCATGTACCCGACCTGCGCCTCATGGCCCCAGGTGATCTTGCCGGCGTCCGGCTCCAGCTCCCCGATCAGCGTCCGCAGCAGCGTCGTCTTGCCCACGCCGTTGCGGCCCACCACCGCCACCTTCTCGCCCTTGGTGACGAGCGCGGAGAAACCCTCGAACAGCGCCCGGTCGAATCCCTTGGTCAGGCCCTCGATGGTCAGCGTCTGCTTCCCGCTCGGCCGCTTCTGCTCGAACTTGATGAACGGGCGGGCGATGTTCGACTTCTTCAGATCCGTCACCGACAGCTTCTCCAGCTGCTTGATGCGGCTCTGCACCTGGGAAGCGCGGGTGCCGGCAGAGAAGCGCGCGACGAACTCCTGCAGCTGGGCGCGCTTCTTCATCTTGTCCGCGTTCTCCGCCTCGATGCGGCTGCGCACCTGCCCCTTGGCGCGCACCATCTCGTCGTAGTTGCCGCCGTAGGTGATGATGGTCTCGTAGTCGATGTCGGCGATGTGCGTGCAGATCGCGTTCAGGAAGTGCCGGTCGTGCGAGATCACCACCAGCGTCCCTTCGTACTGGAGGAGGAAGTCCTCCAGCCAGTGGATGGAGTCGAGGTCCAGCGAGTTCGTCGGCTCGTCGAGGAGCAGCGCAGTCGGTTTCCCGAACAGGGCCTGCGCGAGCAGCACCCGCACCTTGTTCCCGCCCGCCATCTCCTTCATCAGCCGGGGGTGGTCGGATTCGTAGATCCCGAGCCCCTCCAGGAGCGTCGCCGCCTGGGCTTCAGCCGAATATCCGTCTTCCTCCGCGATCACCCCTTCCAGCTCCCCGAGGCGCGCGCCGTCCTCGTCGGTCAAGTCCGGCTTGGCGAGCAGGCGCTCCTTCTCCTGCATCGCCTCCCAGAGCGCCGCGTTGCCCATCAGCACCACATCGAGCACCTTGCGGGCCTCGAACGCGTACTGGTCCTGCTTGAGGACGGAGAAGCGCTTGGGGCGCGAGATCACGCCCGTGTCCGGCTCCAGTTCGCCCGCCAGGATCTGCATGAAGGTGGACTTGCCGGCGCCGTTCGGACCGGTGAGGCCGTAGCGGCGCCCGGGCGGGAACGTCGTGCTGACGCTCTCGAACAGCTTCTTCCCCGCGAATGCTTTGGTGACGTCCTGGACCTGAATCATGAGAGGGCGGGGGATAACACGCCGGGCGGGGTCCTGCCAGGAAGCGTGTCCTCGCTTCCGCACGACACCAGCCCACACCCGCTCATGACGTTTACAGTCCAAAGCATAGCCGCCGAGCCGCCTTCGGCTCTCTACGCCTTGGGCGGATGCTTCTGCAGCTTCCGCTGCAGCGTGCGGCGATGCATCTTCAAACGCCGCGCAGCCTCGGAGATGTTGCCGTTGCAGTCGGCGAGGATGCGGTTCAGGTACTCCCACTCCTGCCGGTCGAGCGATGGCACGTCGCTCATCGGCGGCGGCCGCTTCCCTTGCAGCGCCGCCTCGATCTCGTCCGCGTCGGCTGGCTTGTTCAGATAATTGATGGCGCCGAGCCGGATGGCCTCGACCGCGGTCCCGATCGTCCCGTAACCGGTGAGCACGACCACCTGCGCCGGTTGCGCCAGCGCGCGCAGAGCGCGCACCACGTCCAGGCCGGACCCGCCGGGCATCCGCAGGTCCACCACGGCATAGTGCGGGGCCGCATCGCGCATCGCGCCCTCCGCCTCCGCGGGGGAAGCCGCGAGAGAGACGTCGTAGCCGCGCCGCAGGAAGGCATTGCGCAGCGCGAGGCGGAACGGCTCGTCGTCGTCGACGATGAGGATGCGCACGCGCCGTTTCTAGACCTGTACCGTCCAGAAACATAGCCGCAAAGCCGCACTTCGTGCGGCAGCGGCTACGCTTCGGGCATGGTCAGCGTGACGCTGGTGCCGCGCCCTTCGGCGGAGTCGACGCGCATCTCTCCGCCCTCCCGCTCCACCACGTGCCGCGCCAGGTAGAGACCGAGCCCGGTGCCGTGGCCGGGCTCCTTGGTGGTGAAGAACGGCTCACCGATGCGCCGCAGCAGCGGCTCGGGAACGCCCACCCCGTTGTCCACGACCGTCAGCCGAAGCTCGTCGCGCACCCGCTGCAACGAGACGCGCACGTCGCGGGCCGGCCGGCCCTCGGTCGCCTCGGCCGCGTTGTCGAGCAGGTTCGCGATGGCCTGCTCGAAGGCGCGCACCGGGAGGCGGGTGCGGGCGCGCGCCGCGGCCGGATCCACCGAGACCAGCGGCTGCGGCCCCGGACGGCCCTCCTGCCAGCGCCGCACGGCCGCCTCCAGCACGGGCGCGACCTCGAATTCCTTCGGCTCCTCCACGTCGGCGCCGCCGCGCGGGGCGAGCATGTTGCTGATGATCTCCTTGCAGCGCTGGATCTGCCGGCGGATCTCTTCCGCCTCGCCGCGGCGGTCTCCGTCGAGCTGCGCGGCGAGCTCTCCCGCGAGGACCTGGATGGTGCCGAGCGGGGTGTTCAGCTCGTGCGCGGTGCCGGCCGCGAGGGTGCCCAGTGCGGCGAGGCGCTCGGCGGCCTCGGCGTCGGAGCGTGCGCGGTCGAGCTCCTCTCCGCGCTTGCGCAGCGACTCGCTCATCCGCAGCGAAAAGGTGGAGATGAACGCGGCGGCGACCACGAAGGCGATCCAGCGGCCGCGCAGGGCGAGCAGGGGCTCCTCCGCCTCCAACGAGAGGTCGTGCGCGGCGAGCATCTGCAGGGCGCTGAAGGCGACGATGCTGGCGAGAGCGAGCGCGATGCTCCAGCGCGCGGGGAGGATCACTGCCCCGATGGTGATGTGCACGAGGTACAGCAGGGAGAAGGGATTCTCCCGCCCTCCCGAAAGTGCCAGCAGCGCGGTGAGCGCGGCGATGTCGGCGAGGAGGTTGAGCGCGCAGGCGCGGTCGGTCGGACGCCCCCCGCGCTGGAGCCAGATGTGCACTCCCGCGTTGGCCAGGGCGAGCGCTGCGCAGACGGCCAGCAACGACGGCACGGGAAGCGGCGCGCGCACGAGATGCCGGGCGAGCAGGATCGCGATCACCTGGCCCGCGACGGCGCCCCAGCGCAGCCGGACGATCCAGCGCAAGTTGATGCGCGCGGCCGACTCGACGCGGGTCAGCTCGGCCATGTGCGGGATGAACGGACGAGGATGGGCGCCACGGCGGACATGCTACACGCTGCCGGGCCCCTGGATGCATCCGGAGGGTTGCGCCGGCCGCGGCTCGCTGCATAAAGAGCGGCATGACCGCCGCTTCCCTGCTCTCCGGGCCACGCGACGCGTTCGTGCGCGCGTCCAGCGAAGACCTGCAACGTGCCCGGGCCGCCGTCGGCCGCCTGAAGTCGCGGCCGCCTTCCCTGGAGAGCTTGCGTACCTGGGACGAGGCCACTTCCGCGATCTCGGACGCGAGTGCGCGCGCGTCCCTGCTGCGCTCGGTGCATCCCGACGCCGCGATGCGGGACGCCGGCGAGCGTTGCGAGCAGGAAGCGGAGGCGCTCTCCACCGAGCTGGCGCTCGATCCCGAGGTCTACGCGCCCCTCTCGAAGATCGACGCCTCGGGCGAGGACGAGGACACGCGCTGGTACCTCTTCCGGGTGCTGCGCGAGTTCCGGCGCGCCGGCGTGGACAAGGATGCGCAGACGCGCGCCCGCGCCCGCGCGCTGAACGAGGAGCTGGTCCGCATCGGCCAGGAGTTCCAGCGCAACATCCGCGACGACGTCCGCAGCATCCAGGTGACTGATCTGGAGGGGCTGCCTCCGGACTACGCGCGGGCGCATGCGTCGGGCAGGATCACCACCGATCATCCCGACTACGTGCCGTTCATGACCTATTCGCGCAGCAGCCCGGCGCGCGAGCAGCTCTGGAAGGTGTACCGGCAGCGCGCGCATCCAGGAAACCTCGGCGTGCTCGATCGCATGCTGACGCGGCGCTACGAGCTGGCGCGGCTGCTCGGGTACGAGAGCTGGGCGGCATACGTGACCGAGGACAAGATGATCGGCAGCGCACAGGCCGCCGAGGCGTTCATCGAGCGGATCGCCTCCGCGGCCGAGGCGCGCGCGCGCAAGGATTACGAGGCGCTGCTGGCGCGCAAGCGGCGCGACGATCCCGCGGCAGAGCGGGTCGACCCCTGGGATTCGGAGGCGCTGAAGGAGCGTGTGCGCGCCGAGCAGCTTGGTTTCGACTCGCAGTCGGTGCGCCCCTACTTCGAGCTGGGCCGGGTGATGGAAGGCATCTTCGATACCACGGCGCGCATGTTCGGCGTCGAGTACCGCCGCCTTCCGGAGGCGCCGGTCTGGCACGCGGACGTGACGGCATGGGAAGTGCTGGAGCAGGGGCGCGCGATCGGGCGCTTCTTCCTCGACCTGTTCCCCCGCGAGGGCAAGTACAAGCACGCAGCGCAGTTCACGATCGCTTCCGGCGTCCGCGACGCCGCGATTCCCGAAGGCGCCCTGGTCTGCAACTTCCCGCGCCCCTCGGCGGAGCCGGCGCTGCTCGAGCACGGCGAGGTGGTCACATTCTTTCACGAGTTCGGACATCTGCTGCACCACCTGTTCGGGGGGCACACGCGCTGGGCCGGTGTCTCGGGGGTGCGGACGGAATGGGACTTCGTCGAAGCGCCCTCGCAGATGCTCGAGGAGTGGTGCTGGGACGCTTCGGTGCTGCAGCGTTTCGCGCGGCACGTCGAGACCGGGGAGGCGATCCCGGCCGCCCTGATCGCGCGGATGCGCGCCGCCGACGAATTCGGGAAAGGGCTGCGCGTCCGCCAGCAGATGTTCTACGCAGCCACCTCGCTGCGCCTGCACGACCGCGATCCGACGGGCCTCGACACCACGGCGCTCTCGGCGGTCCAACAGGAAAGGTACACGCCCTTCCGGCACGTTCCGGGCACTTATTTCCACGAGAGCTTCGGCCACCTCGAGGGATACTCGGCCATCTACTACACGTACATGTGGTCGCTCGTGATCGCGAAGGACCTGTTCGGCGTGTTCCGCCGCGAGGGCCTCTTGAACCGGGAGCCTGCCGCGCGGTACCGGCGCGCCATCCTCGAGCCCGGCGGGGGGCTCCCGGCGGCGCGGCTGGTGAGGGACTTCCTCGGCCGCGAGGCATCGTTCGACGCCTACGCCGAGTGGCTCAACGCTCCGTGAAGGGACGGGCGCCGGGCGGCGGATCGGGCTCCCACTGCGCGGCGAGGAAGTACACTGCGCCGCGTCCGTCGCCCGGTGGCGCCGCCCACTGGATGCCGATCACGGCGGCGGCGACCGCGATCGCTACGGCGCTGCGCTGGAGGATGAGCGCGATCGCGGCTGCGAGCGCCACGAAGTACGGCAACGCGCTCCACAATCCGGGGACGCCCAGCCATTGCAGCAGATTGCGCGGCACATATCCGTGCGCGAGCAGCGGTCCTACCACCTCGCGCAGGGGATTGATCACCTCCAAGGGGAATCCCTGTGAGACGGCGGAGGCGAGGCCGGTGGTCGCGACGGCGGCCGCGCCGAGGCCGCGCAGCATGGGCAGCAGCCTGGGCGCCTCGCGGACCACGAGCGCGACCGACATCGCCGCAAATGGCGCGACCGGCGTGATGTAGCGCGGCCCGACCGTCCAGCCGCTGCGCCAGAGCGCGTGCGTGATCTGGAAGACGAGGTAGTACGCGACGACCGCGACCGGAACCAGGTCGAAGCGGCGCAGCCAGCGCGGAGCGAGCAGCGCAAGCGCAGTCCACGGCGCCCAGAAGAAGAGACCTAGCCAGGGCGAGAACAGAGACCCGTAGATCCGCTCCCACGACGGCGCGGAGATCCCCATGAGCCCGGGCGCGATGTCGCGGACGAAGGCCGGGTTCTCCAGGTGTCCATAGGGCGTGGACCAGGGGGCGCCGAATGCGCTCCAGTGGAACTGCGCCAGGACGAGCATCCAGGGGAGCGCTCCGAGGGAGAGGCGCAGCCCGCCGCGGCGGTGTCGCAGGAGAGCGGCCGCCACCAGGATCGCGGCGGCCGGAGCGGAGGGATATTCGAGCGCAACGGCGAGGGCGCAGAAGAACCCGACCCAGAACGGGCGGAAGCTGCCCCAGGACGCGCAGAGGAATGCCGCGCCCAGCGCGAGCGCCGCCATCTGATGTCCGGCGAACATCTGGCCGTACGTCAGGGAGAGGGAGCCGAGCGCGCCAGCGAGCGTGCTCACGAGAGCGGCGTTCTCCTGAACGCCCGAATCCAGCATCCACCGGCGCAGGAGGATCCAGAAGACGGCCGACGGCAGGATGACGCACAGCCACCGCAGCGCGAACACCGCGGGCGTCTTCTTCAGGGGGCCGAACGCGCGCAGCACCATCAGGACCGGCGCGCCGAGCAGCGACGCGGCCGGCGCTTTGGCCGCGAACAGGCGCCCGGTGCAGCGCGGCGGCCGCTCGCCGGGCACGTCGCAGGCGAGCGCCTTGTCGTTGACGTATCCCCACTCGGAGTGGATGCGGCCCGCATCGACGAACCGTCCGAGGCGGATCTCCCGCCGGCCGATGGACCAGGTGTGCTCCTCCGCCAGCGCGCGCGCCGCGTAGACGCGCACGAGCTCATTGGGATTGTTGATGCGCTCGAAGAAGACGAACAGCCATCCGTACGCGGCGAGCAGCAGCAGGA
>Ga0209236_1002689_pt1 | contig 10837 bp, 14 predicted proteins | sample GraSoi013_1_40cm_FD_185819 | JGI IMG/M metagenome (GOLD analysis project Ga0209236, IMG submission 185819) | Grasslands soil microbial communities from the Angelo Coastal Reserve, California, USA - Sample 09_27_2013_1_40cm (SPAdes) (version 2) | ecosystem: Environmental > Terrestrial > Soil >... | reverse complement strand
ACAACAAGAGGCTAAACAGGAAATAAAACAAGAGGTCAAACAAGAGAAAAAACCGAAATCAAAACAAACCCCTGAAGAGGAGGGAGATCCGTTTTCTGGCATTGCGACAAATGACATCGAGAAATATTCAGATCTCTTTGACGTGCCCCCTCCTGAAAATGATAATGAAGCTAGAAGATTGGCAGCTAGCATCAGGAAGTGGATTTCTGATGGAAGGCCAAAACCAAAAGAAACAACTGTCGAGGAAGAAGCTGAAGAAAAAGAAGAAATGACGGTATCCGAAGATGAAAAGCCTAAGAAAAAGCGTTCTTTGTTTGGATGGGGTAAGAAATGAAACTACGAACAAAAGATCTACTGACACTAAATGAACTTAGCAAGAATGAACTTCTTGAAATCATAAACAACGGAATCAAGTTAAAAAAGGATCTTAAGAGAGGAATCCACAAACCGCTTTTGAAAAACAAAACGCTTGCAATGATCTTCCAGAAGCCCTCGACTCGAACAAGAGTAAGCTTTGAGACTGGTATGTATCAGCTTGGAGGACATGCTTTGAATCTGTCCTTAGATGAATTGCAATTAAAAAGGGGAGAAACCATAGAGGATACCTCAAAAACAATCTCACGATACGTGGACGCAATTATGGCTAGGGTCTATTTGCATGAAGAAGTTGAGATACTTGCAAAGAATTCTTCTGTACCTGTGATAAACGGACTTTCTGACTCGTTCCATCCTTGTCAGATACTAGCTGATCTTATGACTATCAAAGAGAAAAAGAAAAAACTAAAGGGTCTGAAGGTAGCGTGGGTTGGAGATGGCAACAACGTCTGCAATTCAATGATATATGGCTGTGCCAAGGCATCGATAGATATCAGCATTGTAACTCCAAAAGGATATGGACCAAATCAGAACGTGATAAAAGAATCCAAGAAACTAGTTCAAGTCGAATTGCTAAACGATCCAGAAGTAGGAGTGAAAGATGCAGATGTTGTAGTTACAGATACTTTTGTTTCAATTCATCACCAAACTACTGACAGGACAAAGGATTTTTTGCCACGTTTCCAAGTAAATGCTGCTCTGATGAAAAAGGCAGATCCCGAAGCCATCTTTATGCATTGTCTTCCAGCAAAACGAGGTCAGGAGGTTACAAACGAGGTAATTGATGGACCTCAATCAGTAGTCTGGGACGAAGCTGAAAACAGACTTCATGCGCAAAAAGCCCTTTTGGTGGCACTGCTCTAAGTCTAACGTTTATAAGAGCTTCACCAAAATTTTTTGTAAATAAGGTTAGTATCGATGACATATTCGCAAATATTGCGCAGATCTCGGGACGAGAAGACCAACTACAAAAAAAGGAGAAATCTTCTCATGGGTAGGCGAGACTTTATCACAGTTCAGATATCAAATGAGAATACTCTGGTACAAATTCACAAGCCAGAATTAGCAGGAGACAAGGTTCTCTCATCTGCTCATTCCAGATCACTTTTGGGCAAAGGCTGGAAGGGATCAAGGAAGAGCATCCCCGCAGCATATTTGACTGGATACCTAGCAGGCAAGAAAGCACTAGCCCAAGGAATCAAGAGCGCTGTACTTTATAGTGGTACGAGAAGATACACCCAGAGAATGGCAGCTGCCCTCAAAGGAATAATTGATGCTGGTCTTCAAGTGCCTGCAGATACAGAAACTTTTCCTTCCGAAGAAAGGATTAGTGGCAAGCATCTGAAAGTTGCAAATGATATAGAAAAGGTAAAATCTGCAATAGGTAGCGAGGTTAAATCGAAATGAGCTATGCGCAACAGAGACAGAGATCTAGAGAAATTGAACAGGAATGGATTCCTAGAACGAAGCTAGGCCAGCTAGTTGCTACTAACAAGATTACCTCGATGAAAGAAATCTACGAGAATGGTTATAGAATTCAAGAAGCTGGAATTATCAAAAAATTATTGCCAGGAATTAAAACTGAAGTAATTGATGTTGGAATCGTTCAAAAGCAGACCACCAACGGAGAATATACTAGATTCAAGGCATTAGTAGCTGCAGGTGATGAAAACGGTTGGCTGGGAATTGGTCAAGGAAAATCAAAACAAATGAGAATTGCAATCGAAAAGGCAACCAATCAAGCTTATCTTAACGTAAGCCCAGTTAAACTCGGTTGCGGCAGCTGGGAGTGTAGATGTGACAAACAACATTCAGTACCATTTAAGGTTCGAGGAAGGGGTGGAAGTGTTACTGTTGAAATTATACCGGGGCCAAGAAGTCTAGGACTTGTAGCTGGCGGAAACATAAGAAATCTTTTGAAACTTGCAGGTCTAAAAGATGCGTGGACCAAAAGCAGTGGATCCACAAACACAATGACCTCTACATCAAGAGCAGTTTTGAACTGCTTGAGGCAAACATTCAGTCAAGGTTGAGATGCAAATGGGAAAGGCTTTTCTGGTAGTCAGAATGAAAGGAACAATCAATGTACCTCACTGGGCACGAACCACATTGGATCTTCTTCATTTAGACAAGAGATTTAGAGCTACAATTATTCCAGAACGTGATAACATACAAGGAATGTTGGATAAGGTAAAGCACTATGTGTCTTGGCAGGAAGTTGATATTACAACTGCAAAAGAGCTGTTAGAAAAGAAGGCTAGAAAGGAAGGATACAGAAAGATTGCTCCAGAAGATGTTACAAAACTTGGATTCAAAAGTACAGACGAGCTTGCAAAATCAATAGCAGAAGGCTCGGTTACATTATCAAAATTAAAGCCGCTCAAGCCATGGTTTGCCCTGTCGCCTCCAAGGCGTGGATTTAAGCGAAGCACCAAAAAGATGTACGGTGAAGGAGGAATTCTTGGAAATCACAAAGAACTTCTTGCACAAGTGAGGTTAATGATGTAAGATGACAACCAGATTAAGAAAGACAAGAAAATTCAGAGGAGGAAGGAATCATGGATGGGGACAGATTGGTCAGCATAGGGCAAGCGGTCACAAAGGAGGACTTGGTAGATCCGGTATGCACAAGCACCATTTCATCAAGATGCTACTGACTGACCCAAGACATTTTGGTCATGATTCTACTCACCCACCACATCCATACCTCGTCAGAAAGTGGGTTAGTGTAAGAGATCTGGACGATATCTTTGCAAAATACGGAAAAAAAGAAGAAGGTGGAAAAAAGGTTATTGACCTTTCCGAACTAGGCTACGATAAGCTCTTAGGGGGAGGACAGACTAAGAATGCTTATCTTGTCAAGGTGGAAAGATTCTCTGCTTCTGCCCAGGAAAAGATCAAACAATCAGGTGGCGAGGTGCTAGCTGTAGCGTGACTGAACAAGAAGAAGGAACTCCGACCGGTTTTCTGAGAACTATAATTTCAAAGGCTGAGGCCTATATTCCTCAGGTGCCAAAGCCAAAAAAGAAAATTCCACTTCATGTCCGTTTGATGTGGTGTGGATTGGCACTCTTCATTTACATGATTATGGGACAGACTCCACTTTACGGGGCATCAACACCTGCATTTGACTTTCTTGCATTTGCAAGAGTAATCTTTGCATCTCAGCAAGGAACACTAATCGAACTTGGAATTGGGCCAATAGTTACGGCTGGCCTTTTGATGCAGTTATTGAAAGGTTCAGAAATATTTCATTTGGATTTCAAAAAGCCGGAAGATAGAGAACTCTATCAAACAGCTACCAAGATTGTAACATACATTGTAATCATTGCAGAATCTTCCCTGTACGGAATGGCAGTCTACGGACCAAGACTGCCCAGCCATGAAGCTGGCTTTATTCTGGTAGGTCAGTTAATCGGTGCATCTGTGATTATCATGTTGCTCGATGAGATGGTACAGAAAGGATGGGGACTCGGAAGTGGAATTAGCATGTTTATTGCTGCTGGCGTGGCCCAGCAAGTAATATGGAGTTTGTTTAGTCCAATTCCAGCAGGAGATGGCGGCCCGGTAGGGGTATTTGCAAATATCATTCATTCAGTGATGGTGCATGATTACTCAAATCTGTTATTCAGAACTAATCAGCTGCCTGCCTTATTTGGATTATTCGTAACTGCCGGAGTTCTACTAATTCTGGTATATACCCAGGGAATTAAGGTGGAGATTCCTATAGTCTCTACGAAGTATAGGGGATTCTCTGCCGTATATCCAATCAAGTTGATGTATGTCTCAAACATTCCTGTTATCTTGGCCTCGGCTCTTACAGCAAACGCAGTATTCATGGGTCAGATAATGTGGGCTAACTTTAATCCAAGAAATGCAAATCCACTTCTGAACTTCCTTGGAATGTTTGATCCTACCTCGCCGTCTACTCCAACAGGCGGTATTCTTTACTATATTACTGCGCCACGAGGCCTTGATATAGTTGCGCTGGATCCCACAAGAGCAGCTCTGTATATTATGTTCATGGTGGGAATTGTAGTACTTTTTGGAAGACTTTGGATTGAACTTGGAGGACTATCGGCAAAGAGTGCAGCCAAGAACTTGCTAGACGCTGATGTTCAGGTCCCAGGATTTAGGCGTTCAAAGCAACCTGTAGAAGCCTTGCTAGAAAAGTACATTCCATCTGTAACAATAATTGGTTCCATGATACTTGGATTAATAGCTGGTACTTCTGATGTGTTAGGTACATTTGGTTCAGGAACTGGAATGCTTCTAACTGTAGACATTCTGATAAACTACTACAACTTGCTTGTTAGAGAAAAAGTAGAAGAAGTAATGCCTTCCTTGGGTGCATTCCTTGGCAGAAAGTAAACGTGTTATAATAGTAGGAATACCTGGGGTTGGAAAGACTACAGTTGTCTCAAGAGTAGTGGAGCTTTTAAAAGAAAAGAAGATCGGGGTAAGCGTCTCAATCTTTGGGAGCGTGATGTTCGAGGAAGCAAAGAAGAACGGGATTCATAGCAGGGATGATCTTCGAAAACTTTCGGTAAAAGAACAAAAAGCACTGCAATCTGCGGCCGCAAAAAAGATAGCATCAATTGCCGATGATGCGGTAATTGTTGATACACACGCATTCATATCAACAAAGGAGGGTTTCTATCCGGGTCTACCGCATAATGTATTAGAGATATTAAATCCAGATAGCTTTATCATGATAACTGCAAGACCAGAAGAGATCTACAACCGCAGGATGAAAGACAAGACAAGGAATCGAGATATTGTATCAATTGACGCAATCAAGAAAGAACTAGATGTTACAAGCGCCATGCTTTCCACTTGTTCAGTTCTATGCGGTTCACCGATAAAGATGGTTCTTAATATCCAAGACAAGATTGAAGAGACAGCTAGGGGCATTGTAAGCGCGATGGGGTTCAACAATGGAACATAATATCATCTTTGATTTCATAAACTCAATTCTATTACAGGTTAACCAGTCTAGTCCTGGTCCTTCTGGCATATTTCCATTTTCCAGAGGTCCGCTTGGAAGCGCAAATCCAATAGTAAAAGGAATGATTCCCTCTGCAATTGGTATAACGTTTATTGCAATTGGTCTTAACCTATTCAATGCAGTAATCAAACGTAAGATGGTAGACCATGACAAACTTCGAAGACTTTTAAAGGAGACTAAGGCTTGGCAGAAAGAACGAATGGCAGCATTTAGGTCAAAAGATCAAGAAAAGATAGATGACCTCAACAAAAAATCCGCATACATGAATAAGATGAACATGGAGGTTATGCAAATGAACATGAGACCAATGATGATTACTTTTCTGCCGCTAATTTTGATATTCTACTTTGCTCTGCCACCTCTCTTTTCTTATACGGTAGCGATTTCACCAATCCCGCTTAATTTCATTCCTGGAGATTTCTTCCAGCTTACATGCACTGCTGCAAAAGTTGTATCCCAGCCACACATCTGTAAGCATGTAAACGACCTTTATTTCTGGGCATGGTACTTTCTATCCTCAGCTTCATTTAGCGGAATAATAATGCGGCTTACCAAGACTACAATGGACTTAAGCTGAGTTGCTTCGCTCTGTCATAATTTCTGGTCCACCTGCCATTGGAAAAACTACAATTGCAAAGGGCCTTGCAAATGAACTGGGTTTGAAATATCTAAGTGGAGGCGATGTCCTCAAAGAGATGGCAAAAGACCAGGGTTTTAACACGGACAGAGATGACTTTTGGGACACAGAAGCCGGGATGAGTTTTCTTAATATCAGAAAAAGAAATCCAGAGTTTGATAAACAAGTAGATGAAAGACTAAAAAAAATATTTCTAAATGATAATGTAATAATAACAAGCTATACTCTTCCATGGCTAGTCAGGGACGGAGTGAAGATCTGGCTTTCAGGCTCTCAGGAGGCAAGTGCAAAAAGGATGACCATAAGAGACCATATATCAATTGAGAGCGCGATTGAGATTGTCAAGAAAAGATACGAAGAAAATAAGATGCTGTACAAGAAACTTTATGGGTTTAATTTCGGAGACGACCTGTCCGTTTTTGATACGGTGATAGACACAGACGGTCTTGGTCCTGACCAAGTACTTGAACAGGCAAAAAAGGCAGTGAGAAATTTCTATGACTCTAAAACAACTTCAAGGTCTTAGAGTAATAGACCAGGACATCACAAATGATGCCCACGGTATCTACTATGACAAAAGGTCAGTAGAGCAGCTGTTAAATCATGGTTTTATTTTATTGGACAAACCTAACGGTCCAACAAGCCATGAAACAGTAGCTTGGGTCAAAAAAATACTTCACATTGAAAAGGCTGGACATAGCGGCACTCTTGATCCACAGGTTTCTGGAATCTTGCCTATAGGTCTTGGTGAGGCAACAAAAGCGCTCATAGTTCTCTTGCTTGGTCCAAAAGAATATCACGCGTTAGGAAGACTCCATTCGCTTCCATCAAAAGAAAAGCTTGAAGAGGTACTCAAATTACTAACAGGAAAGATCTACCAAAAGCCTCCACAACGCTCATCTGTATTAAGACAAACCAGAATCAGACATGTATACGAAATCGAAGTTGTTGAACAAAAAGAGAGGCTCTTGCTTTTGAGAATTCTATGTGAAGCAGGTACCTATGTGAGAAAAATTTTCTACGACATGGGAGAAATTTTAGGATTCGGAGCAACTATGATTGAACTGAGAAGAACAAGAGTAGGACAGTTCAATGAAGACTCGAATTTGGTAAAGATGCATGATCTAGTCGACGCGTATGCGTTATGGAAAGAAAAAAATGATGATTCAAAGCTGAGGCGAATGCTTGTGCCTATAGAACACGCCCTGAGCGAGATAAAGTCAGTCGTAATAAGGGATTCTGCCGTAGATGCCCTATGTCACGGTGCACAACTTGCCATACCGGGAATTCTTCAAATCTCATATGGTCTTAAGCGAGAAGATCCAGTTGGAGTCTATACCCAAAAAGGAGAGGTTGTGGCCCTTGCAGAAGCTATAATGCCAGAAGACGAAATAGCTGAAAATACTAAAGGATTTGCATTTAAGATAAAGCGAATTATCATGGCGCCAAACACGTACCCGAAAAGCTGGCGCTCAAAAACAGTGGTTAACAATTAAAAAGGAATCAAAACAAGTTCAGAAAGTTGATTCCCAGAGGTGCGACGATATTTTTTGTGGTAGGAGTCGTTGGTGCTGGACTATTAGGAGAATATCTTTCTCAAATTGCAAATCAGGCCCCAATACTAGTTTATGAAAACGGTTCATCTCTTACTGTCATTCCTGACAAAATTAACTATCGATCTGGTGAGGCGGTCCATATCAGAATAATAAACTCAGGAACAGTTCCTATTACCTTTCAAGATTCATCATATGGACTGCAGATAGTAGGCCTGGATGGGACTGTTATATTTTCGCCAATGTCTGTTCATATAGTCTCTACTCTTGGTCCAAAAGAAGAAAAGACATTTGTCTGGGATCAGACAAAGACAGATGGAAGTAAAATATTCCAAGGGCGCTACAAAATTGTTTCAAGTACTTTGCCTGACTTGGGAAATGTGTTAAAAAAATCTGTTACAATAAACATATTCAAACAAAATAAACTGATTTAATGAGGTGGATTCAGCTAAGCTCGTATTATTACAATTAACCTAAATATTTGCAAATAATCTCCTTTGATGAAGAGGCATAATATCTATCAATTGTGTAATTGCTTCATGTCCCAAATCTTGGAAGATGTAAAGAAAAGTGGCAAAGAACGTGCCTATGTTATGATAAACTGTGAGGATGACTCCATGCAATATGTAATGGACCAGCTCAAATCAATTCTAGGAATAACGGAGATTCAAAGCACAATTGGTCCATATGATATAGTGACAAAAATTGAATGCTCAATCTATAATGGCATTGAGAGAAATCATCACGGTGCACATCAGAAGGGTACCAAAAGTTAGAACAACTACCACAATAGTCTGTGAGCATACATCTCTTCTTTGAGATTAAAATATCAAAAAATCAGCTCAAAAAAGGAAAGAACAGAATGGTTTACAGTAATATATAGTCGGTTTTACAACGAAATTGACTTGGCGAAAATTAATGCCGGGATCGCCTAGCCTGGTAGGGCGCGCGCCTGGAAATTTAGTAACCATAAAGCGCGTACTCGCAAGGGTCCGAGAGTTCAAATCTCTCTCCCGGCGCCTTGACCTAATTTAATGCCACTGAAAAAAAGTAACTTTATTGTCTTTTCAATTTGACTTTAATTGTGACATTATCTTTGTCAATGTAGATTCTTGCATCCTCAAATATTGACATGTATTTTTTTACCTTCTTTCTGTTTTTAATGGAAACAAAACCTGAAGGTACGATAAAGCCTGCTTTGATTAATGAATTAATTTTTCTATAGCCAGCTGTATTTGGCAGTTTGCGTCTGTACAAGATTTCAGGTATTGTCAAAGCTCGCTCCGATGTCAAACTGAGAATTGCTTTCTTATCAAAATCAGAAAATGCCTTTAGAATCAATTCACGGATTGAACTTTGTTCTATTGTTATCCATTCATTACTCTTTGCGAGATAGTTTTCAGTTTCACCAGTACTAAGATTTGCTTGATAAAAAGGCAGGATGTTACCATCGGATTGTATTGTGGTATTTTCCAAACTTTCTGAAATAATGTCTTCTTTAGTCATTCTTTATCTGAAACCTAACACTGAAATTGCACAATATTGATAAAAGTCTGATCTGCCAAATTTGGAAATGATAATCTTGCATCTTTTTCTTACTAAGACTTGAGGCAAAGTTTTCTTATCATGAGAATGTTAAGGATAAATTGATTAGATTTGGCACGTTCCCGGTCCCATCCACATTCATAATCAATTAAAAGGTAGGACATCAAATTGCCTGCATTGGAAAAATGTGACTTAGCTATCATCGGAGGTGGTTTACTGGGAACCTGTATCTCGTATTGGCTTTCAAGTCTTTATGATATTAAAATCACAGTAATTGAAAAGGAGCAAGAAGTTGCAATGCATACAAGCTCGCGTAACACTGGAGTTTTACATTCTCCTTTTTATCTAAATCCTGAAAAGAAGGGCAAGCTTGCTAGAGCTGCATTTCTTTCACATGAAATGTGGAAGACTTTTGCTCAAAAAAAGAACCTTCCATGGAAGATGGTAGGAACATTGGAAGTTGCACTAGATAATACCCAGAACAAGATACTTGAAAAATACCTTGAGTGGGGTCCAAAAAATGGAATGTCAAAAGATGACGTTGAACTCTTGGATGGAAATGAGGTCACAAAGAGGGAGCCAAACGTCAAGTGCTACTCTGCCTTGTTTTGTAGAACTGACGTTGCAGTAGACTATGGCATCTTTACGCGTAAATTAAAAGAGGAATCACAGAAAAATGGAACTAGATTTTTGGTAAATGCCAAGGTAGAATCAGTAGAAAATATTACAGAAGAACCTGTTTTGAGATTTCAGGACAAAAAAGAGATTTGCTCAAAATTTGTCATAAACTGCGCTGGAGGTTACTCGCTTGATATTGCAAAAAAATTTGGTCTGGCTTTAGATTATTCTAGTCTTCATTTCAGGGGAGAGTACTGGATAGCCAACAAAGAATATTCTGATCTCGTCAAGACAAATATCTACTCTGTGCCAAATTACTCTGATTTTCCTTTTTTAGACCCGCACTGGATTCTACGGGTAGATGGCAAAAGCGAGGTTGGACCAAACGCAGTCCCAGTACCTAGTCCTGAGACCTATTCTGGGTATATTGGAGACGTTGAGACCTTTATCTCCAAGCTTACCGAAGTGGTAACTAGCAGTAGCACAAGAAAACTACTTTTGAACCCTGATTTTATGAACCTGGTTGCAAAAGAGTGGCTAAGTTCGGTATCAAAATCAATCATGATAGAACGAGTGCAAAAATTCATACCCAAAGTAAAGCCTGAGTTTTTCTCAGAGCGTGGAACTGCTGGAATCCGTACTCCTGTTATTACTCCAGACGGTAAATTCCTGCTCGATGTGATGGAGCTTGAGGGGCCAAACTCGTATCATATAGTAAACTATAACTCGCCTGGGGCAACAGGCGCGCCTGCCTATTCTGCTGGTATATTGAAGACCTTGCAGGAAAAGGGGTTGCTAAACTACAAAACTCATTCGAAAAACCCTATTTGGGATTTTTAAAATTATTGATCAAACTGCAAACGAGTTTACTGATAATCAATAAAAATGCAATCCCCCCCCTTTGTGAGCAGAATAAGTGCATAACTAGCGTTATGATGTCGTTATGATTTGTTGGAGAATCTTTAAGATCAATACGAAAGTCATTATTTTGCAATATTATCAGGTAGGAAATTCCCACCCGAGCTCGCACCAATTTAGATGGTTGATTCTGCAGCCTTATCTAGTTTTGAGTTTGAGCTTTCGGTCTATCCAGCTTATCAC
>Ga0209236_1002687_pt1 | contig 10842 bp, 14 predicted proteins | sample GraSoi013_1_40cm_FD_185819 | JGI IMG/M metagenome (GOLD analysis project Ga0209236, IMG submission 185819) | Grasslands soil microbial communities from the Angelo Coastal Reserve, California, USA - Sample 09_27_2013_1_40cm (SPAdes) (version 2) | ecosystem: Environmental > Terrestrial > Soil >... | reverse complement strand
GATGGAGATCGACCGTGAACGCTTTGTCAACTGGCTCAACCATTTCGGACTGCCAATGTACCAGATTCATAGCTCGGGACACATGATGCCCACGGAACTGCGAGAGACGATCGCAAAGATCAGTCCCAAGACACTTGTCCCGATCCATACAGAGCAGCCGCACCTCTACGAACTCTTCATCAAAGACCTCTGCAAGGTGCACCAGCCTATCAAGGGATCCACGTGGACGGTGGAATAGAAAAGCGCCCAGACCGAGCATGAAAACGGGCAGAATCTACCGACGTTTCAAAGCGTCCAACGGGGAGGGCGTGACTCTGCGAGCGTTGAAGTGGGAAGACCTAGACGATTGCGTAGCTTTCATCAACGATCTGGTCGGTGAAAAGAATACTGAGCCAAACCTCGGAATAATCGCTGACAGAAAACAGACACGCGAGGAAGAGGCGAAGTGGCTCGCCAACCAGCTAACTGGAATCGAAAGGGGGAGCATCGTAAGCGTTGTCGCGGAATTAGGTGGAAGATTAGCGGGAAACGGTTCAGTGACGAGAGGGTCTTACGAGGACACAAAGCATCATGGATACCTTGGGATAGCAATCTCAAGGAAACATAGGGATCAGGGACTGGGCTTGGAGATGATGCGCACACTGGTCAAGGAATCTCGGAAAGCCGGACTAAAAACCATCGAATTGGAGGTTTTCGCGAACAACCAACGCGCGATTCACGTGTACGAGAAAACTGGCTTCAAAGAGGCAGGGAGGATACCGAAGAAGATGCTAAGGAATGGCAAGTTCATTGATAGTATAGTGATGGCCAGTGAACTGTAAGGCTCAGAGCTGCTTTCTTACAATTGCAAAGCGTTCTAGCTGGCGATGGATCTTGAAGCTAGCTTTGAGATACATACTCAAGGGTCCCTTGTAATTCTCTTCGGCCCAAGGAGTCTCCCAAGCTCGCTTGACAGGGTTGGTTGTAGGATAACCCTCTGCGACGTGTAACTTGTCTCGGCGGAACTTATCGCAAGCAGCGTTCAGGAGTGCTGTGCCTACACCCTTTCCTCGATGTCCGGGGGCTACGAGAAAGCACATGATCGAGCCGACTGGCTCGGAGGGATCGTCTACGACGGTAGCATACCTCCGCATGTTTAGGAAGTTAGACCGAGACTGTGCGTTGCACCAACCAACCACTCTTCCACCTGCGATGGCTAGCAAGCCGTGGGCTCTGCCTGATCTGATTCGTTCGGCCCGAGCTTCTCGATGAGCAGGCCCAGCTTTGGCGGTTGAGTCCCAATTATCCCCGGGCGTGTCGTAGAATCCGCAGTAGCACCCGGACCATTCTGGAAAATCGGTGAAGGCGTCCTTGTCAAAGAACCGGAGGTAGTCATCGAGCAGTTCCGGTGATAGCTCTCGAACTTCAACCTTCACTGCGTGGCTCACAAACCACTCATGGTCCTGTATGAGAGAATAAGGGTCTTCTTTGAGGACTTGTTAGAGAAACAGGGATCAACTCGGCGATGAATCGTAGTCTGGACCAGTCCGTCTTGATTTGAAGGTCGTAATCACAACTACCGCGATGACTATCACCGAGGAAGCGAGGAGCGTCCGAAGCGTCAACTGTTCGCCCGCCAGGAAGTAGCCAAGGAAGACGGCAACGACCGGGTTGACGTAAGCGTAAGTGGAGACTCTTGCAGTTGTCGTCTTTGTTAGGAGCCAGACGTAGGATGAGAAGCCTATCAGGGAACCGAATACTATCAAATAGATGAACGAGACAAGAGATAGAAACGATACGTTACCGGGCTGAAAACCAACCCACTCTAGGGAGACTAACGAGACCAAGAGGAGGAGAGCTCCGCCGGCTAACATCTCCATTCCACTACCTAGCAACGGCGTCCTTGGGAGAGGTGCGTTTCTAGAATAGACTGAACCGATTGCCCATGAGAGCGCGGCGAATATCAGAACTCCAGCCCAGAGAGGATTCAACCCACCACTACCACCGAGGTCACCCGGTCCTACCAGCAGAACAACTCCTCCGAGGCCCAGAACTAGACCAATAACGACATGTAGAGTTGGGACTATGCGGTCCTTTCGCAACAGCTCCAAAAGAGCCATCCAGATTGGAACAGTCGTGATCAATACCGCAGCCAAGCTGGACGGAATCACCAGTTCGGCCTTCGTCACCCCACCGTTTCCGCCGAGCAAGAGTAATCCCCCGACGATGGTCGCGGCCTTCCAATTTGCCCATGTTGGAGGCGGGGCCCCTCTCAAACGCATCCAAGCGTAGAGCACTCCTCCCGCAATTAGAAATCGAATTGCGGCCATCAGAAACGGCGGAAGTGTTTCGATTGCGAACCGTATGGCCAGGTAGGTGGAGCCCCAAATCGTGTAGATCGAGAGGAACGCAAGTGCGATGCGCAGTCGCAGTGTCAACACGGGCAGAGCCAACGCCTCGCTTAGAGCTCCGGCGCAGGGAAAGGATCGGATAAACCATGCATCACGCAAAATATTTCCTTCGACTGAGGCAAGGCACCTCGGCCCCCGCCAAATCCTCACGAGTCTGGAGAGTCTTCAGAGGATCATTTTCTCAGTTTCTGAACACTGGTATCCCAACAAGGCTCATTATTACAGTTAGGACCCCAAAGAACAGCCCTAGCAGAAATGGAACCGACCCCATGAACACCAGGAATCCTAAGATTCCCCTCCTCTCCCTCTGCATAGACAAGCCCAACAGTGAAAGACCTCCGGATACAAGGAACAACGGATAGAGGAGCAGCACCGTGTTTGCGACAATCAAACCAAAGGCAGAGGCGAAAGCCAACCAAATAGGGAATAGCGACAACGCGATGGACAGAGATAACCATTCGGGTGTCCCTTCGAGGAAGAAGAAGAGATTGCCAGAAAGCATTGAGTAGGTCACATAGGTCAATCCAACGCTTCCCCAAAAAATGCCTGACAGAGCGGAGATTTTCAAGGGACGATCCAGGTCACTCCACATCAGCCGTCGTGGCATTCGCTCGATCTCGCTTGATAATTGAATAATCCTGAGTGAGGCAATCGTGCTTAACTTCTTATCGGATGGAGGACTCATACGAGCACACGTCTGTGGGACGCGATATGATTCCTGTTAAAGGGCATGCCCTGCTCAAAGACGGACGCAGGATAATTCTCACATTGTACCGTCCCGAAGATAAGGAAGCACTCGTGTCCATGTACGCTAACATGTCGCCAGAGGCCCTCAAGTGGGGACTGCCTCCCTATGACCGCGCTAGGATAGAGTATTGGAACTCCGACCTAACAAACAATATCACTCTAATCGCCCGACTAGAGGAAAGAATTGTTGGACATCTACGATTGTTCAGAATACCATTTGAACGGCGCAAGGGAGTCGGGGAGGTGCTCATCTATGTCCACCAAGATTTTCAGAACCTAGGTCTGGGAACCAGGATGATGAGGAAAGCGATCGAGCTAGCGAAGGAGCAGGGGTTCCATCGGATCGGGCTGACCGTCGTAGCAGATAACCACAGCGCCATCAAGGTCTATGAGAAAGTCGGCTTCAAGAAGGAAGGGATTGCGAGAGAGACTTTCTACGGAGACGACCATCGCTATCACGACGAGGTAGAAATGGGCATCCTTCTCTAATGAATCGACGACTGCGGGAGCGTAGTATGGGCTCTTTGGGCAGCGCTTCTCTTTCCTCAGATGAAGAGGCGATTACCCGTTACGCTCGAGACCTCTGCCAACAACTAGGCGTACCAGAGCTGAACCCTCAGAAGGTATCTTGGAGTCCGTTGAATCGGATCCTTGTATTTTACAATAGCGTCCGACTTCCAAGGCGAATGATGGGTCATTTGACCCCGGATGAATGGAAACCGCTAATCGCTTCCGCCCTGATTTACGAAGGCTTGGTGGCGAACGCCCGCCACCGAAAACTGAATGACAAGAAACGCCTATTGACTTTCTTCCTCCAGAATCTCGTTGCGAATCTGCTTCTCGTTGGCGTTATTCTCCTGTCTTTCAGAGTGAATGAGTTCGTCTACAAATCTGCGCTGCTTTTTGGAGGCTTGGCAGGGTGGATAGCCTTTGAAGTGCCGATGATGAGGCGTTTCCTATTCGTAAACACTAAGGAACTTCAGTTCAGGGCGGACAAGGAGGCTAAGAATATTGTCGAGATGGAGGCCTTTCTACGGGTTCTTGAGAAGATTGACAAGATGGGAATGGATAAGACACGACTTGAAAGCTTACTCAGGATTGGGATAACCGCGCGTCAGAGGCTCGAGAAGCTTCAAAATCACTAGACATTCCGGCCCAAGGCTAAACTAACGACCTGATTCCCAAGTAGAGACCTCTTCCCATAAGCCCCTCCTCATCGTGCGTCACTTCGAGCCGCGCCTGGCGAAACGCTTCTAGATATTCGTCTTTAGTGAAGAGCCCCATTTCCAATCTTTCCACAAAATGTTCGATGCGATTGGATGTAGCTACTAGGTGGTGGAGGTCTTGAACCGAAAGCTTCCCCCGAGCCTTGCTAATGCTGAACCGTGCAACTTTGAGGTTGGGCTCGTCTACAAAGTTGGCGCCTAGCCGTCCGATTTGGTACTGTTTGGGAGTGGGCCAGGGCTCCACGACTAATACCCCGCCGGGCTTGAGGTGGCAGGCCATGCTTCGAACTGCGAGATCCAATCTGCGCTTTGTCTTTATATGGCCTATGGCGCTGAACAGGCAGGTGACGACATCAAATTGTTTCCTTATCTTGAAGTTAGTCATGTCACCACGATAGAAGACGACATTCGGGTGTTTCTTCCTAGCTAGTCTCAGCATTGGCGCACTGATATCCAGGCCCTCAACCGAATAGTTTCCTTTCAGGTAAGCGATGTGGCCGCCCGTTCCGCAGGCGACATCGAGCAGTTCGTTACCGGGTGACCGCTTGTGTCGCTGGATGAGCTCGTGGAGTTTTGCTGTCTCCTTCTCGTAGCTCTTAAAAGAGTAGATGGCATCGTAGAGTTCCGCTAGACGATCGTACAATTGCCGATGAAGGCGGATGAATCCTCGGGAACAGATATGGCTTGGGTCGATCGTTTATGGCTGCAGGGGCAGAACCATCGAGTCCTCAGGAGATATCAATCCGATCGCGACTAGCTGAGTAACGACTTCGAGTATCTGCATCCGAATCTCAGCGGGCGAGACCTTCTTTTCCACCGCGAGTTCTGACGTTAACTCGTCAATGGTCTTGCTTCCGTCGCTCTTCTCCCAGAGGCTGGCAATGTCATCGTTCCCCAGATACCGTGAATTCGACTCATTAATCAGGACAATAGTCCCGTCAGGGTTCCTAGCGATGTGCCCCTTCTTTCTAGGCTTGAAACTGGCGGGGTCAAATTCGATCGTCACTGGTTCCTGGTTTGCCTGGAGACGTTCTCGAGCTGCCGCACTCATCTTGTCAGGGGTCCAAGGCGGGTCCCAGACGATGTCGACATCAGCGTGAGTGACGCCCGGTATCTTCTCGATCAGTTCCTTGACTTGATGACTCAGGTAGGCACTGGCGGGACAGCCCATGGCCGTAAGGGTCATTCGAACCTTCACCGTGTCGTTGTCTATGGCAACGCCGTAGACCAGACCAAGATCAACAATGTTGACGGGAATCTCGGGATCGTAGCAGTTCCTGAGCACATCCATTACTCGGTCGACGGAAAGACCCTCGCTCAAACGCTTCGGCCAAAGTTCATAATGGCTAATGAGCCTAATAGAGCTATTCGCTCGCCGGAGCCGCCGCGCAGGTCATCAGACTATAAGAAGTGGACCTCGAGGGCATCTAAGTCCCATACGTGTATGTCGCACGAAAAATATGGAGAGCCGCTCGAAAACCAACTCGATGACCATAGGGATGACGAGATGTTCAAGTTTTCGAGAACCATCGAATAGTATGTCGAGGCCGGGACTGTCCAGTTGAAACTGACAGAACCAGTACCATTCAGGTGCCATTCCCCCAACGAACTAGGCCCGACCGTCCAAAAGATACTACCGGTCTTAGGGTCAGTCAAATCGATCTTAACAGAACCGGCGGTGACGTTAAACTTCCACATGTAGGAGTGGAATTGAATCAGAGTCAAATTGAAAGTTGGAGCCGGACCGTTGAACGAAACATTGTCACTGAAGATTAGACTCGGCGCATTCCGGATACGGGGAGATACTGATGGTTGTGAACCGGGAAAAGGGAAGGGCAGGCCTCTGGCCAGAAGAAGGAGAAGTATTAGCACCAGGCTTGAGATACCTAAAATCCTCTTGGTCTCGTGGGAGACGATCATCTAGTCCCTCTTCTGTTTCTTCGCCTTCTTGCTCGGGTATCGTCGGCCAAGCTCGGCGAGCTCGTTCTGCCAGGGACGGTTCACGTATTCGCCGAGAATTCCGCCCCCTTCGGGGTTGGGAAAGCTGACTGGACGTTTTTGGAATTCTTTTTCATTCCTACGCTGGTTCTGAAGGAGATAGAGAATGAGTGCTTCCGAGCTCGCCCAGACTCCGGCCAAGAGCGCCCAGCTATTGAATGGGTTAAGGTTGTACAAGAGGGCGATCAAGCCGGTGGCTGTGAAAGCGAACAGAACGGACGCGATAGCCTCGCCTCTCTTAGGGCGGAGCAATACACTCCCCACTATGACGTGGGCCCTCGATGCTAAGAAGATTACCTGGACGGATCTTGCCCGATACGGGCGTCAGAGTATTCGGTTGAGCCTGTCGTAAGCGGCCGGTAGAAGCCGGTTTTCAGCATCGATCAGAGGTTTCAGCTCTCCCGATTTCAACAGCTTAGCGATCCCCGTTCCAGTCGCGAGTTTTCCGTGACGCCAGCTTCGTAAGATAGAGCCGTACTCTCCCCTCAGGCTCCTGGTAACGCTCTTGACCGCGTTCTGACCTTTTTCGGACTTACTCTCCACTTCGACCTCGAAAAGGCGTATCTTTTGATCGTCGAAGTCGTAAAGCACTGAGTCAATGTCTAGTTCGGCTAGGACGGGGGACCCTTCGGGGCTAGACGTAACATCTCGTACCTGCCGTTGGGTCTCTCGATGCTGGATAGGAACAAGGCCTTTGCTCTTGAGTAGCTCAATTGGGTCTGAAAGATTTGTCTGGCCGGCATGACTAGGAGGCTGATGCGGGATTTTCAACTCGGAAACCACTTTTTCAACAGTCTCCTGTGACCAGGGAACCTCCATCTCAGATCGGACCATTCCACCCCAGAGGGTTCGTCTAGGATGTGTCTTCATGGTGATCCAACGATCCTGGCTATCTGTCCGTATTCTCAAATTCAGCTTGCGATGCGAAAGAAAGTGGCCGGGAGTGTCGAAGTATGTGTCGGCAAGAGACTTCTTCTTCTCCCCAACCAATAGATAATCTCCGACGCTTTTCTTATCAGCAATCTTTCTGACAATTTCCTCAGGATGGTCTGACAGTATGAGAAGGATCGATTCGATCTCTCGGCCGAAACCGAGAGCCCGCGGTAGCTTGACCATCCTGGTCCAACTCATGGTTTTGAACGGAGAAGGTGTGGTTACTGAACTTTATCTGACTCACCGAACCTTGCCATAGGGACAATTGACAGAGCCTAGGAGAGCGAGGAGACAACGGCGCGCTTTCTCGGACAACAAGGAGGTCGAGATCAAGAAGGCAATTCCACCAACGCCCGTTCGGACTCTATCAAAGACGGCGGGCTCTGCGAAAATCGACCTCTTCATACTAAGGCATGGAGAGGCTGGGAACCGAATGACAGTTGTGGAGAAGGATTCCGAACGACCCCTAACACCAGAAGGCCGAACTGAGATGGAGAAAATAGCAAAGTCATTGAAGGCAATCGGACTCCAAACGGACCGGATCTATACAAGTCCGTTGAGAAGAGCTCGAGAGACCGCTGAAATTGCGGCTAAGATCCTTCAGATCCCGACATTGGAAGAATGGGACGAATTGAAACCTGACGGAAGCAAAACAGGACTCTATCGCAAACTTTCACGACTCGGACAAAACTCGAGACCGATCCTGGTGGGCCACGAACCTTACCTTTCTTCCATGATAGGAGAGATCATGGGGACCACGAGCGCTAAGATAGTTCTGAAAAAGGGAGGGGTGGCAAAAGTCCGAATAACATCGTTTTCTCCTCGAATCTCCGGCGAACTCCGTTGGCTTCTCACGCCGAAAATTATCGCTAAGATGTCTTGATAAGCCCAAGACGAATACCCTTGAACCCGCCGAAGTGAAACGTAAACGACGGGCGGGCCCAGCCAAGTTTGAAAGTCTCCGTGATAGACCTAGGCTACAACTCGCTAAAACTGGTGAACTACGAAGTTAGGCGGGACAAGTCGTTTGTCGCGTACGGACAGCAATCGGTCCTCGCGAAGGTGGGAGAAGGGCTTGACCAGACGGGTTTCCTGAGAGACAAACCCATCCGACGCACTATCAAGGCTCTGAAGCAGTTCCGCGCGATTGTGGACCTCGAGCGGTCGAGCCATGTCCTTCCTGTCGCGACCAGCGCGGTTAGGGAAGCTGGGAACCGAGAGGAATTCCTCAAACAAGCCTACCAAGAGACGAGGTTCAAGTTCAAAGTTCTATCCGAAAAAGAAGAAGCGGTATACGCTTTCGAAGGAGCTAAGAGCGCCACCAGCGTTCGAACCGGGCTCTTTTTCGACCTTGGAGGAGGAAGCCTGGAGATGGTCATCTACTCAGAGCCGACTATCAGAAGAATCCTCTCAGTCCCTCTAGGAGGATTAAGGCTAACAGACCTCTACGCTAAGCCAAATGGGTCTTACACAAAGAAAAACTACGCACGGATGAGAAAACGGATACTTGAACTCCTGCCGGAGAAGAAACATCTTCCAGCTTCGAAAAGCCTCGACCTCGTAGGGGTCGGAGGCTCCGTGCGCGCACTAGCCAGGTATGACCAGATGCGCCGCAAGTACCCGCTCAACAAGCTGCACAATTATTCGATGAAGAGGAACGCCGTGGAATCAGTACACCGCGCCCTTCGCAGAATGAGTCTAAGAACTATCAGAAAGAATCCAGCGATTGGTCAGGAGAGAAGCCAATCAATCATTGCTGGGTCTCTAGTAGTTCACCTGCTTATGGAGAAGATCGGCTTCCGCAAACTCATCGTCAGTACCCACGGTCTCAGAGACGGAGTGCTCTCAGCTTTCCTCGAAAGCCCCAGCTCGTACCGTCGTGGACTCGCAGACAGGGTTTTGATCCGCGAAGGAACACCAACACAGACGAAAGCCTCCGCCCAAGAAAAACTGGCCAAATCCCTCTTATCACATAGAAACTTGACGAAGAAGGAATATGCGATCCTCTCCGAAGCCTTGGATCACGTCTTGCCAGACCTCCCCATATACAATCCGGAGACCCTGTTCTACATAGTATTGGAGGCTGACAGCCTACTGCCACACCAAGACCAGCTCATCATGGCCTTGTCTGTGGCAAGAGCGAATGGAATGAGGAGGACGGAATGGGCTCAGACGAGCTACAAGCGCCTGCTGGACAAGAAAAGCATGGAGATGGTGAAGAAAATCTCAGTACTGATACAACTAGCCCAACTCCAACAGAAGACGGACATCCATCTATCCATGCGTTCTGAGCGCGGAATCCCTCGCCTCCACATAGCCCAAGGTAAGCAACGCATTCCAAAAGTGCTCATGAAAGATATTCTTAGAGACCTCGAAGACCTTGAAGGCGCTTTCAATCTTCAGCTCGCCCTGTAGACGCCGAAGAAAACCTAAGTAGTCTCACTTCTCGAACCCAGCCTTCCCTTGATTACCCGCGACTCTTTCGCGAAAGAGTACGACAGATTCGCGAAAGCGCTGACTCGGAGAGTCAAGGCCTACCTCAGAGACCCAAACGCCGAAAACGTTCACCGGCTTCGGACAGCGACCCGTCGACTGCAGGCCGCTTTCGCATTGCTTCCAAAGGCCACTAGGAACCAGAACAAGGCACAGAAAACTATGGCTCGTATCAAGGAGCTGATGAAAGTCAACGCTAGCGTAAGGGACCAAGATATTATCCGCTCGAAACTGTCAACGTACAAGCAGAGCCCCACATACGAACGGCTCACGGAAGGTTTGAGGAAATCTCGGAAGTCCCATTTGGAGCAAGCGAACGAGCTAGCACTGTCAGTTCAGAAAGACCCGGGACCCCGTGTAAAACCGAGAGATCTTTCCGATCCCATACTCCAGAGAAGATACAACAAAGTTGTGAGAAAACTGAGCTCGAAGATCACAAGCGAACTCCCGCTTGTAAGGGAGGACCCGTCTAAGATGGAGGAGTTGCACGTGGTCAGAAGAGACTGTAAACAACTCCGTTACATTTTGGAAATGTCCGAGTTCTCAAGACCCCCGAAACCGCTAGTGACCCTCCGATCATGGCAAGATCTACTTGGCACCATACGTGATCACGATGTTATGATTGCGTATCTTCAGGGGCTAAAAAGATCCACGGAGCTTCAGGTGGCGCTGAACATTGAGATCGAGAATCGGAATAAGAACTATCGAAAATTCGTCGAGGTCTCCAGAGAGAATCCGGTTTCTCGGTTTGCTGCCAAACCCTGAAGATACCCTAGTTCGGTAAACTCATCAGCCACTGGTTTTTCGTCAAGGTCGTCGGCTCTAGTGAGTACTCTTCTATTAGATAGTTGGCCATGGATGCTACGTCGTTGATGCTTCGGGCCTCGGTCCTAGATGAAGGCGAGTTCAGAACGTCCTCTACCTCCAGCTGGTAGAGTTCGTGACCTCTATGCGTGCTCCTGTCCATCATCACCGCGTACTCTCTGTTGCCCCCGTTCCGCTCAACCATGAAGTACTTCCTTCTCCTTGTGAGAATCTTGTAGGGCATTTTCAAC
>Ga0209236_1002685_pt1 | contig 10845 bp, 10 predicted proteins | sample GraSoi013_1_40cm_FD_185819 | JGI IMG/M metagenome (GOLD analysis project Ga0209236, IMG submission 185819) | Grasslands soil microbial communities from the Angelo Coastal Reserve, California, USA - Sample 09_27_2013_1_40cm (SPAdes) (version 2) | ecosystem: Environmental > Terrestrial > Soil >... | reverse complement strand
CGATTGTTCAGAAGAGGATCATTTTCGAAGCGAACCGCCAGGCAAAACCTGTGATTACAGCCACCCAGATGCTCGAGTCCATGATCTCGGCACCCACGCCGACCCGGGCGGAGGTGACTGACGTTGCCAACGCGATCCTTGACGGCTCAGACGCGCTGATGCTGTCAGAGGAGACAGCTATCGGAAGCTATCCGGTCGACGCGGTCAAGACCCTTCAGAAGGTTGCGCAGGAAACTGAACGATATCTGCCCAAGCAGATTACGCAGCAGAGACGCGAATGGCATGAGAATAGTCAGGAGGACGCAATCGCCTTCGCCGCCTGCGAAACCGCGCTTCAGATATCAGCAGCAGCAATCGTTACACCGACCCGTACAGGAAAAACCGCTCGGAGAGTTTCAAAGTACAGACCACCCCTGCCAATAGTCGCGCTCACGTCACGAGCGGATGTCGAGAAACAGTTGTTACTCTCTTGGGGCGTGACGACGGTGAGAAGAGAATTGGAATCAACAGAGTCCATATTCACCGAGGCTGAAAAGACTGTCAAGAGACTAAAACTCGCACGGAAAGGCAACACGATCGTCATCGTATCCGGAGACCCGAAGGGCCCCATGGGACGAACCGACCTGCTGAAGATCCAGAGAATAAGATAGGCTCAGTCTCAAATCAAAGAGAAATGGTCATCCTTTCAGCAAATCTTAACTCGACGGGCGATGATGGATGAGATATCATGCAATCTGTGGCCCGCAAAGTCGAGCTTCGGGATGTGGCTGAAGGCCTCTGGATCTGGCGCATGGAGCACCCCAAGTGGAAGCGCGATCAGGGTTGGGAGCCAATCGTGACTTCGACAGTCGTCGAGTCAAAAGGAGAGAGGCTAGTTCTCGATCCTCTAGCTCCTCCAGAAAGCGAGACTGATGTGTGGGAGCGACTCGATGCTCGTCCTCCAACGGCGATCGTCGTTCTCAAGCCAGATCATGTTCGAGACGTTGATATATTCGTACGCCGCTATCGTGTCCCCGCGTATGGACCGAGACTCTTCTTTCGGGACGACGTACCTGAGACCAAGCTGGAACCGATCCAACCGGGTAGCCATCTTCCGGGAGGGATACAGGCCCTCTATGACGGACGAGGCCGCGAAGAGACACCGCTCTGGCTGCCAGATCAACGCGCGATAGTCTTTGCTGATGCACTGACTGCGCCTGGAGGCGAGCTACGTGTATGGGCATCGCCCTGGCATGAGGAACGAGCCTTGCCCGCGCTACGCGAACTTCTCAAACTTCCCTTCGAACATGTAATCGTCTCACATGGGGAGCCTGTCCACACTCGGGTCGAGTACGAACTCGCCCTAAAGATCCCGCCTTATCGCGGATAGAATCAGGACCAAAGTTACTCATCGCAAAGCTATGAGTCGCTGGAGCTCCCCGCCCGAAGAGCAAATTCTTCCGCTCCGCTTCAATCAAGGATTAGAAGATGAATTCGCTCGAAAGGCTTTATTGGTAGCTGTCCCGGTACCGCGTTGCTCCGCCAAGAAGATCCAGAAAATGAAGCAGCGTCGTCCAACAAACCCTGAATTGCTCGGCGCTATAGGCTACCTCATGAAGGCGGGAAAACAGTACCAGACACCGCTCTGGATCACCATCGCAAGCTTCCTCGGCAAATCCCGAAGAACAAGAATAGTCCTAAATCTAGGCCAGGTTTCAAAGAACCTCAAGGGAGGAGAAGTCATCGCAGTCCCAGGCAAGGTCCTCGGTTCGGGCGAGCCGAAGGAAAAACTCACCATAGCTGCGTTCAAGTTCTCTCCACGAGCACTCGTCAAGGTCGAGAAGGCGGGAGGACGATGCATACCCTTCTCCCGGCTCGTCGAGGAGAATCCTCGCGGAACAAACGTTAGACTTCTTCGATAGAAGAGCGCGTCCGCGTAGAAACAGACAAGTCAGTTCGCGTTGATAGGCTGTCGAAAATTTCTCTCCAGATCTCTAAACGAGGTATTCACAAAGCCTGAGGCGGAGGAAATAGTCCAGCGACTCTACGAGTCCTAACCGCGGCGAGGTTCCAATCTAAACCTCGGCCATTGACCGAGGGAACCGAGTGTGAGCAAAGCTGAGAGCTCCTCCCGGCACCATCCAAGAGAGAAAACGGTGTGTGTATCGTCCGGCTTGGACCCCAGGGTCTTGGTCCGCCGTGGGCTTCACCTGTTCTGGTGTACCCTTGTAGATTTCCAGCCCTCGCAAATCACGGTCGTGAGAACCCAGGAGCGGACCCGCAGCCAGCAGAATTCCTTCATCGTGAAGCTTGGCGAGGTGTGCCATGTGAGCGTCTTGAAGCGCATTCTCCTCCTCTTCGCTTAGTTTGGGTGCGTCGGTGCGGAGGATCAATAATCCTACAGTGAACCGATCGAAATCCATCGAAAAGACCCTGGACGCTTCACGATATTCTTGCGCGTATATAGAAGCGCCGGAAAGTCGGATTCTTGACCAGATGTTTCTCCGAGTAACGCAGAACGATTGGGCTGTGGCGCGAGACTTCGGTAGGCCCCGGGGGGGTCGAAAAAGATTTTCGCGGTTGCCCCAGAATCTTTTTCTTGGAAAAAAGATTTTCTTCTACTGTTTTGGAGTTCTGAATGCGGCGTGGGTCAGCCTTCGGGCCGCCCCTCTTTCACAAATTCCAATTTGAGAAGCCAAGATGACAAATGTTAAATTGACAAGTGGGACCCTTTAGAACTCGGTAAATATGACCAAAGAAGTTGCATGTTCCCAGTGAGGCTTCCGAGTTCGTGCCGACTCCGACGACGAGTTGGTAGAGGACTTCCAGCAGCACAACAAAGCGTTTCATAACATGGACCTAAGCCGGGAGCAAATCCTAGCCAAGGCCAATACCGTCCAAGTAGCAACCGCTTAAGGACTGCTAGACAGCACCTTGTTCATGATCGAAAGGCAGCAGTAGCTTTGTCGCCCCCAAATCTTGAACTACATTGGCGTCTCAAAGGTTTGCCGTGCATAATGCGCGTTTATTAGCCTCCTTTGCAACTATACTAGTAGTCTGGGGACTGAACTACCCGTTCATCCAAGCAGGACTCTCCTATTCACCGCCAGTCTGGCTTGCCTCTTTCCGCGCCTTGACAGGATTGCTCACGTCACTGGCCATCCTGCTCGTTCTCCGCACCCAGGGGCAGATCGACCTTCGCCAGAAGATCGCGGCCTTCCTCATCGGAATACCCGGAATCGGCTTCTTCTTCGGGTTCTGGACAATCGGCGAGACAGTACTACCAGCCGGCGAAGCGAGCGTCCTCATCTACACCTTCCCCATCTGGACCCTCATACTATCCCTCCCCGTTCTAGGGGATCGTCCTACTCCTCTGAAGGTCGGAGCAGCCCTCCTCGGATTCGCAGGTGTAGCCCTCGTGGCCCGAGTAGGCACGACCAGCCCGACCAGAGACCTTGTCGCGATAACTCTCCTCATCGTCGCCGGCTTTGCCTTCGCCCTTGACAACGTCCTCTTCAAACGCCTCTTCAAGGGCGACCAGCTACTGAGAGCCAATGTCTGGCAACTGGCAGGCGGCTCGGCCTTCCTCATCGCATGGGCCTCCCTCGCCGAACCTGTCTCTGCAATCCACTGGACGCTTGCCCTAGCAGGCGCAATTTTCTGGATCGGCGTGCTTGGAACCGCGATCGTCTTCGTCCTATGGTTCACCCTGCTCTCACGCTACAACGCAGCCTCTCTAACCGCGTACACTTTTCTAGTCGTCGTGGTTGCTCTCGTCGGCTCATTCTTCATTCTAGGACAGACAATCGATGAGATGCAACTGGTTGGAGTCCTGGCCCTGATCGTGTCGATCTACTTGACAAGCAGCGTCGAGAAACACTCAACCAGACTATGTGCTCGAGAATCGTGAGATTTCCGAAAAATGTAGAGTTACAGAGAGTAGCGGCAGTTCGGGCATTCCCATCTCAGGATTACACCCTCGGTGTTCGTCTTTTCGACAATTGGGACAGAGAACTTGCTTGTCTTCCGGCTCCTCACGGGCCATTAGCGCTTTGAGTAGGCGTGGTTTTGAGAACTCTCTCGCCAAGTCCGTGAGAGTGACCCAGCCGAGAAATTTTTCATCTTCGAAGACTCTGAGCCTGGTTATCCGGTTCTCGACCATCGTCTTCGCCGCGGTTTTCGTTGATTCGTCAGGACCTATCCTGAAGAATGGAACCAACATTTCACCTACGCTGACCTCGTCCGGTCTCTTGTTTAGTGGAACAAACTTCCAGAGTAGCGCTCGCTCTGTAATCAACCCCACGACTTTTTCTCCCTCAACAACTGCTGCGCCGGAAGTTCTCTCGCGATTCATTACATTGGCAGCTTCGAGAATTGTGTCGGAGGATTTCACTCTGGGAACGTTGGTTGACATTACTTTCCTGACTTTCGCCAAACCTGTCTCTCCCTCGTTAGAGCGGTTGGGATTCCGACTAAGAAACCGGGCCGATTCCGTTGAGCTTCTGTATCGTTAGGGCGATCGAGCTGAAATCCATCTCGCCTTGGCCTTGGTTCACGCTGACCGTGAAAAGTTGCTTCGCGAGGCTTCCAGCAGGAAGAGCTACCTTCTGTCGCGTTGCTTGATTCTCCGCCAAGGTCAGATCCTTCAAGAGCATGTTCACTGTGAAGAGAGGAGTATAGTCTCCTTTTGCGATCAAGGGTCCTTTGACATCCGAGAAATAGTTCTTGTGAGGTGTCTGGTTGAAAGCGTCGACAAAGGCTCGGGGGTCGAAGCCGAGTTTCTGTGAAAGTATGAAGGATTCTGAGAAGGCTAGGCTGATGGTTCCTAGAAAGAGGTTGAGGATGAGTTTCATCTTATGTCCGCTCCCAGGTTTTCCAAGGTAGATCACAGTCGAGCCGAGCTGGTTGAGAAAATCTCGGTTTTTCTCGAACTTGTTCTCGTCGCCGCCCACGAGTAGAGATAAGTTTCCTTTAGCGGCCATGTCTGGGTTGCCTATGACCGGGGCGTCAAGCCTATCGACGCCTGCCCTCTTCGCTTGCTCTGCCTGTCTGATAGAGGCGTCCGGGTCGATGGTACTCATCTCGATCCAGAGGACTCCCTTCTTCATGCCCCGCAAGGCTCCACCGTCTCCCATGACCATGCTATCGACCACGCCCTGATCGGGTAGAGAAGTAATGAGAACATCAACAGACTTGCCCAGCTCAATGGGAGAGGGGTGCGCTACCGCTCCCTTCGCAATCAGCCCGCGTAGCCTATCTTTGCTCCTATTGTAGACGTGGACCTCGTTTCTCTTTGAGAGAAGATTGGTTGCGAACGCGCTTCCCATCTTACCAAGACCCAAGACTCCGACCCGTGCCATTTCGAACAAACCTTGACATTGGACGACCACTTCCTACGAAGATAAGACTAGTTGCTGACTCCAGGTTGGCTCCTCCTGAGTGTTGGTCTCTCTCGGTCGACAAGTAGACCCGGGAGCGGCCACTTCACGGGACAATTCTTCAGAAGCCTACCCATAACTGACGAATGTGGTTCGTTTCAGAATCGTTTCAGGCAATATTGACTTACTGTATCAAGATCGTTTCACCGAACATATTTCCCAATATCATAACACATGATATGCTTGGAGGTAAGAAATGAAAATGGCTCAGAAAACGACAATCGTGGAATATCCGAATGTTCCCTCAATACTAGCTCTTGTGGGCGGTGCCTTGATAGTGCTCGTGGACATATTCCTCTTGGCAATCGCCATAGTTGTTCTCCCACATATCAACTATGCCGATTTCACATCGCCACGAGGCTACACGGGAAGCCCAGGCAGTCTCGCGTCCGGATTCGTCAGCGCAATCGCGATATTCGGCCTCATCTGCGGCACTATCGTCCTATTGTCATCCGTAATGCTTCGTTTGAAACCAGCTCAACTACAGACATGGGGCACACTAACACTGGTGTTCAGCATCCTAAGCTTCTTCGGCTTCGGAGGCTTCATCGTCGGAGCAGTACTGGGAATAGTCGGCAGCATAATGATCCTCAGATGGAAACCACCGCCACCACTGGCAACAACATCCCAATAGGTAGAACCGGGAAATCTCAAGAAGCACAAAACTGATCCAGCGAAGAATGCAGAGAACACTTGGAAAAGGGTGAGATGTGATAGTTGGAGAAACTCAAGATTCTCCTAGTAATGCTCGTATCAGCAGCAAGCGGACTTGGAGTCTCTGGCTACATTCTCGCCCTAATCCTAACTCCCACGGAGTCACCGTTACAAGTGCTCGCAAGGCTTCTCACAAACGGGTTCCCGGCAACCTTTCCATTCCTAGTACTATTTTCCTCACTACTCTTTCTCAGCACAGTACTTGCAAGCATGGTCGGAGTCATCTATTTCCTAGTGCTACCTGAAATGAAAAATTACTACCATACATCCGGTAATGAAAAAGAAAACAATCTATCCATTGTCCTGAAAACTCTCAAACCAGAAGAACGAAGCATAGTCGGCGTATTAGACGCGCATGGAGGGACCTACTTGCAAAAGTACATCACGAAAGAAACAGGCCTATCACGGTTGAAGACCCACCGGGTCGTCGCAGCATTGTCTGAGCGGGGCATCGTAATTGTTGAGAAACGTGGAAATACGAACCAGGTTTCACTCGTAAAATGGTTCCACGACGGAATGCTCAACCAACAACCAACATAGGTTTTCGCGAAAAACTCCCTTGTAACATCTAACCTGTTTCTAGACGAGACGGTAACAAAGACGCTTTTCGTTCCCCTTGTCCCGGTAATCAAGCCATGAGCCAGATGCAATCAACCGCATCGGCAGTAAAGAGAACTGTTCCAGTCTGGTCTCTTTTCCTGGTAGGGATCCTTGTACTTGGATCGGTTGTCGGATTGTTCATGGCTGACCCTCAACTTGTCAACGTGCTTAGCCTGAAACCGACGCCCCACCCCGAAGACTTTACCCTGTCCTATTCACAGGCTAGCCTGAATATTGAACAAGGGTCCACCGGCACAATCACACTCACAGTAACTAGCATCAACAGCTACAACAACGTCACGTGGCTAAGCATCGCGTTGCCCTCAAACGCGACGAATAACTTGACACCATCCTTGAACCCAAACATTGTCACTCCTCTAGCCAAGGGAGGAGTCAATTCGACCCTAACGGTCGCAGCCTCTTCTAACGCCCCAACCGGCAACTATCCAATCACGATAACAGGGACCAGTGGTCCCAAGACGCACAGCATCCAGTTGAGTGTCACAGTATTGGCAGGTCCAGGCTTCACCCTCACTGCGAATCCATCGTTCATAAACATAGCCCGTGGAGGAGCAAACACAACCACGATAACAGTGACTAGCACGCTAGGCTTCACAGGAAAGGTCGCGATGACCGTAGTCGCACCGTTCGGATTCTTGGGCGCAGCTGGAGGGTTGAGCCCGCTGATGCTTGCAACTGGAGGATCCAACAGCACAGTGCTAGCAATCTCAGCCGCCAACATAACCACTGTTGGCAGATACTACTTCAACGTCACTGGGGCTAGTGGCAGCATATCGCGCTCCGCGATGGTGACAGCTAATGTTACCACGGTCATTATTAGCAATGTACGTGAGTCTATGGGGTTGGACAGTTACTCGTTCAGCTCTGGGACCAACGTCACGATGTATCTCCATAACTTTGGAAGTGTCTCCATCCAACTCGTCACCTACTATGTGAAGGATGCCTCCGGCAACCAGTATGCGTATACCGCATGGCCTGGGCCCACAATAGCGCCGGCGAATGTAGTTCCGACGAACTTTCTGATCGGCTCAAGCTGCAGCAGCTGCACTCTAACAGGAACGGCGTTCACATTCACGCCCGGCTATTCCTACACTATCACAGTAGTGACTGCAAGGAACAACCAGTTCACGTTTTCAATCGCTCGCTGATTTGAACAGGGTCATCACTTAGTCGGACTGACGATCATTTCGGTCCTAGACCCACGGATCCCTTTCCCCTAACCCTGTGTCTCGGAATCCTCTGCGAAAAAATATGAGATGAGTATCAACCTTTAGGGAAGACTTCGCCATTCCTGATCCATGGCTCTTGGTGATCCAGCACAAATACTCCTCATATCGATTCTGACCGTTCTGATACCTTTGCTAGTGATCTACCGGGTTGTCAGACTCGCAGTGAGGCATGAGCTGAAGAAGAGGGATCGGATAACAACGAGATCTTAGACAGGCCTCCAGCTGGTAGACTCCTATGCGGAACAGGGTATTTGCAGTATGGGCATCGCAGCGTCTTTGGTTGCTGGTATCAGAAAAAAGACTTGAGGGTTCCGTTCGGATTGTCATCCTGCACCTATGTCATTCAGCTAGGGCGAGCATAGGGTCGGACGGCTCCTCTTTCATATCCAGTAGAGGCTTGGCGAAGCTGTAGATGAGCGTGCATTCTTTCTCGTCAATCTTGAAATTGACGCTACAGATCTTTGACGCCATCACTCGGAGGAGCTCTGCGACATCTCTCGGAACCTGCAAGTAGGTTGAGTCCCGGATCCTCACGGGTTTCACCGATAGTCCCATCGAATTTCTCCAACAATCACTACAGCATTACCGGACTATCGGCATTGTGGGACTACCCGACGGGTGAAATTGAGACCCTTTGAATAACGACGGTGTCAGGCTGTGTGTGTCTGTTCTCTCATATCCCTGCGCCTTCGCTGCTGGCGAAGATTTACGGATAGACGACGAATCTATCGAGATCGAGCCCTTGGAACGAAAACCTTGCTGGCTCCAGTGCAGATGTTCTTGTGAACTCTTTCATAGAAGACCCTATCGAAGGTTTCTCCGCACTTTTCACAAGTCGCCTTTCTAGACTGATGAGCAGACTTGAACGGCGACTTCTTCATCGGAGCGTTGCCCATTGGCAGTCCGGCTAGCTACTGTACTAGGACTCCTCTAAATCTTCCTCTGACTAGTTCTAATCGGTGAAGTCAAGAAAATTCAATATTTGCCCCGAGAAAAACGGCAAGGGTCCCCTTTCGTAGGAGCGACCGCCCTCTACCTGGTGCGCGTGTGTGTCTATTTTCCGGGATATTCTTTTTGACCAATTACAGCTGGGATGAAGGTAACAGTTGGTGTATGATTTTGTTGCAATCCTATAGTGTGGTAGTGGTCTGGAATGGCTGTAGCACACGGACGCTCTCAGCATGAGGCTCCTGCGGAGCTCGCCCCTGTTCCGCCTGATACTAGCCTAGAATCCGTAATGTTTGATCTCATCCTCAAATTCCTGCAGACCCCTGGTCAGGTCCTACTTGTTCAGGGACCTCCCGGTTCAGGCAAGACAACCTTTGCGCTTGAGATTCTCAACAGCCTAGAGGAGACCCATAAGATATACGCGTCGAGCAGAGTGGCCCCGGCCAGACTCCGTCAGCATTTTCCGTGGATAGACGAAGTCATCGACACGATGTCCGGCAGAACAGCGAGGGCAAGCTGGATAGACGAGCTTCACGATCTCCGCCGGGTCGAACCAGACACTATTTTCAACCAAGTTCTCAGATTGAAGCACTCGAAGCAAAGAGCGGTCTTGGTTGTTGACAGTTGGGAAGGTGCTATCCGAAACACGAACGATGAGGGCCGAAAAATGCTCGAGTCAGCGGTCCTCTCGGAGCTGGATGAGAGCAAAGTTAGCGTTGTGATAGTGGTCGAAGATTCCAAGAAGGCTGGTGACCTCGGCTACCTTGTGGATGGGATCGTAACTCTCGATCAGTCAGAGCTTGACGGAAGGAGGGTTCGAACTATCGCCATGAACAAACTACGCGGCTTCAGCGTTCCCACAAAACGGGGAATATTCTCGCTCGACAAAGCAAGGTTCACTATACTTCCTAATGGACTGCGAACGCCAGGAATTAACTTGCACCCGAAACCGTTGGAGCCTGTTCCTCACCCGAGTGGGGGCTTTTCTCTCGGCAGCAGAGGCATGGACCAGATGCTGGGAGGCTCGATCCCGAGAGGCTCTTTTCTGCTCATAGACGTTGACAGCAGCGTCTCCCCAGTTGAGATTCGGACCATTCTCAACATGGTGCGGGCGAACTTCATCAACCAGAAGGGTCCCTGCGTCATCGTCCCAACCGCCGCGTATAGTTCCGATACTGTCGCGGAGTCTCTCAGCAAGTATGTGGGATGGGAAGCCATAGATGAGAGGGTGAGAATACTGGAGTACAACCAGTCACTCGTTCCAAAGAAATGGAGACTCGTAATGAAGAGCAATCTCTCAGATGATGTTAAGACGTTCGCTCATGCCTGGGATGAACTCGCAAAGATCTCGCCCCACAGAATGCTCGACATCAACGTCGACAAAGCGGTACAAGTCTACGGTCGCGACGAACTCTCAGTTCCGGGCCTCACCGAATTAGGCGCGAACATGCGAGACACCGAAGGCTTGAACATCGCGATTGCTTCTACCGATTCCAAATTGAGGGACCAATGGCTGTCGGTCGTTGACTACCATCTCAAGATCAAGAACGCTGACGGTTCACTCGTCATATACGGCGTCAAACCTTTCACACCACTCTACGGCGTCGACCTAAACTTCGACAAAGGGTACCCCGTCCTCAATCTGATGCAGATAGTCTAGTTCTAATCCCCGTCACAAAGCACTGCTCCTTCGCAGATCGGGACCAGTAGAGCCTCTGAATCAGTAGCCGATAAGACCCGTTTGAACCGGAAAAACTGAGGAAGAAAGCTTGTCGAATAGAACGGCCACCCTTCGCTTGGGCCTCGCCTGTTCCCGATATTTTTCTAAGACCTGGCTAAGACGCGTTTGACGGCGTCCCTGTCACGAAGAATGTAGGAGGTAGCCTGACGTGTCCGAAGACTAATTCTGCTGATTC
>Ga0209236_1002684_pt1 | contig 10845 bp, 9 predicted proteins | sample GraSoi013_1_40cm_FD_185819 | JGI IMG/M metagenome (GOLD analysis project Ga0209236, IMG submission 185819) | Grasslands soil microbial communities from the Angelo Coastal Reserve, California, USA - Sample 09_27_2013_1_40cm (SPAdes) (version 2) | ecosystem: Environmental > Terrestrial > Soil >... | reverse complement strand
CCTGTGTCAGGTTTCGACTTGAATGCGCGCATTATAACAGATGGATCAAGCCGGCCGGTGGAGTTGCAGGCTAGGTCAAAGTCGAGCGTTATTCCCCTCCTCGCAGAGGAGTTCACTATGTAGAAAAGGGGCCAGTCTCGGGACTGGCTCTGATTAAAACAGAGCCAAATCTTTTGAAAGGAGACTGGCCACTATGCTGAAGCATATTTTCGTTGGAATCGATTTGGGAGACAAGAACTCTGTAGGGCGAATTGCGGTGGATCGAGAAAAGACGGAACGATTTGGATTCGTCAACAATCGGCGGGGGCGAGCGCGATTATTCAGCGAGGCGAAGCGGCGAGCGCAGGAAGCGGGTGGGGCGAAAATCGTGATGGCGTATGAGGCATCGAGTTGCGGCTTTGTGCTGCATGAGGAAGCCGAAGCGATGGGAATCTGCTGTTGGGTGTTGGCACCGACGAAGATGGAGAAGTCGGTGGAGCAGCGCCAGCACAAGAACGATGATCGGGATGCCGATGATGTTGTGGAGAAACTGCGAGGACATGTGCTGGCCGGGAATCGGTTGCCAACCGTGTGGGTTCCGGACCAGCAGACACGCGATGATCGGGAGTTGGTTCGGGCGCGAGTGGAATTAGGGGAAAAACAAACGCAAGTCAAGTCGCAGATTCAGATGCTGCTCAAGCGGCATGGTGTGGAAAAAGCATCGGGCCTGGGCGCCGGTTGGACGGTGCGATACCGGCGGTGGCTGGAAGCGTTGACCGAGTCGGAGCCGCTGGGCCGGGGCGGTCGCCAGACGCTGGGTAGCTTACTGCGACAACTGAGTTTCATTGAAGGCGAGATCGAACGCATGCAGCAACCGGTGGAGCGACTGGCTGATGAGCCGCGGCACAAACCCATTGTCGACGAGTTGAGGCAAGAATGTGGCGTGGGATTGCTGACGGCGATGGTTTACCGGACCGAGATAGGATACGCGGGCCGATTTCGTCGCGGACGACAGACCGGCAAGTACGTGGGTTTGACGCCGACGAGCTACGAAAGCGGCGAGCAAAACGACCGTAAAGGCCACATCAGCCGGCAAGGACCGCCACGATTGCGCAAGATGTTATGCCAGGCCAGCTGGTCTCAGGTCTGTCACGATGTTTCCGCCAAGCGGATTTATCAGCAACTGGTGTCGCGCAATCCGAAAAAGAAGAAAATCGCGATTGTGGCGGTGATGCGACGGTTGGCAGTGCGATTGTGGCACCGCATGCGCAAAGTGGAAGTGGAAATGGGCCTCGCCTAGCGGAATTGGAAATGGCTTTAGCGTAATCGGATCGTGCCGAAGGATGAACACCGAATCGGGACCGTATCGACCGACATCGATGGGGACGCGACTGTCCACCCCTTGTTGGAGCTGGACTCCCGGAGAGGAGTTTAGTCCGTCCCCTGCGAAAACATGAACTGGTACCCAGCCGCTGACCGACATGATGCTGGAGATTACCGAATAGCAGGTTGCCTGTCGTCGAAAAGGTGTTCATCCGATGGAACGCGATCGCGAAGGCGAAGCATCCCGAATCCGGCCCCTCGGATTCAATTAGGAGGGGCCGGATTCGGGGAACAATAAGGAGACCTCCGCGGCAAGAGGATCGCCACGGATCAAACGTTCGTGTCAATCCTCTTGCTCGCTGCGGTGACGTTTAAATGAAAAACCCCGACCCGAGATTCGGACTTGACAAAATCTACATAGCAGGGGTGTCTGCGCCGAGCGGAGCGAAGGCGCAGACGGGGTGGTCAGACCGGCGAAACGTTTCGGCCGAACTGACCACCCGGGCGCTTTGAAGGTGTGAACGAATCGAAGTGCGTTCCCTCTCCCTCTGGGAGAGGGTGGATCTTCCGCATTTTGTGGCTAGTCTCTCCCGCTCCGGCCCGGAGCCGGCGCCGGCTCGACAAATCCCCGCGTGCCGTCGGGACGAATAGGTCCCGGCCCAAACCCAAGATGATCCTTGTCGACGTTGTTTTCACTGCATGCGTATTCCCCGAGCTCTTCGTCGGGCTTGCCGAGCACCCATGTTCGCGAGTAATTGAAGGGCTTGGTGTAAAATTTCGGATCATCAATGAGCGTTTCGACTTGGATATGGTCCGCATCCGGCCGCGTCCACCGCTCGACGACGTGCAGTGCGTCGCTATGAGGATTCGCGTTTTCATCGATCCAAACTCTCTCGTCTTTGAATCCGATCGAGTCGATCACCAAAGTATCGCCTTCCCAACGGCCAAGCTCCTCCCCGAAAAAGGAAGGATCGGGATCTTTCGAATGCTTACGGTTGGGATCAATAGGAATGAGCCGGTAGTAAGTGTAGAAGTAAAGGAAAGCGATCTTTTTGTTTCCTTGCAGGACTTCAAAGGGTAAACCGCTGGCATTGTGGCGGGGAATTCCACCGATGATGCAGAGGCTCTCTGGATCGATCGTCGCTGTCAGATTATGCTGTAACGCCGCCTCACCTGCAGGTGTTAGCGGCAGCTTGAATCCTGAAAGATCCTTCGCGATATTGCCGACCGGACGAGTATCGCGCGTACCCTTCCAATAGCCGCTGAAATCGGGATGTCCGTCCGCCATCCTGGGAGTGGGCCTGTCCGATTTGAAATCGTCAGCCGTCAATCCCTGCGCGTAAAGCGCGGAACTGAAGGTGGTCACACAAACGCACAACAGAAGCAGAAATCCGACTTTCATATCGTCATTTCTCCCGTCTAGGGAATACGTCAGGTTCGGGATAGTATAGTGCAATCGGAGGAATCGATATGAGGCGACTTCTGATGGTCTCTCTAGCTCTCTGGTTCAGCATTGCTGTCGCGTGCGCGCGGGTCCAGGGAGCACAGGAAGGCAGCGATTCGATAAACGGTACGTGGGTTGGTGATTTTGGCCCGGCGTTTTACGATCGGAATACGATTTCACTCGAGTTGAAATGGGATGGAAAAAAGTTAACAGGCACGGTGAAGCCGGGAGACCCTTACGGCCGCATGTATCGTCACTTTGAAGGGATTCCGATCGAGAATGCCTCGTTCGATCCCAAAACGGGCATCATCAAATTCGAAGCGATGTATCAGCCGCGGGGCCGCCGCTACATCATCGAGGGAAAATTGAATAAGAACATGCTGAGCGGCACATGGACCCGTCCGGGTGAAAATACAGACGGCGACTTCAAACTCACGAGGAAACCGAGCGATTAACTATCATGTACTTGATACGAGGGGACACCGATGTCTGACGACCCGAATAAAATTCCACTGGCGGCCTCACCGCTCGATTACGGTGAACAGGATGAGAACGGGGTTGATATTTCGGTGATTCGCCGGAATTTACGTCTATCACCAGTCGAGCGGGTTCGCCGTGCTGAAAAGCAATCCAAGGGGCTGCTCCACCTTCGTCGACATGCCAGACGAGACCGAAAAAAGCGCTCTTGAACGGATTTCGGAGATCCTCCTGGCCGAAGGGGTCGAATTCATTGTTGTCGGGGGGCAGGCCGAGTGGCTGTTCGGAAGTCCGCGGGCAACGTTTGATGTGGACCTTTGCTTCGGAGGGTTGAACATCAAAGTAATAGCCCTCGATGACCTGATCAAAATCAAGCAGTACATCCGCCGGCCCAAGGATCAGGAGTCGCTCTTCCAGTTGCTCGCGATTAAGAAAGCGCGCGGGGAAGCAAAATAGTTTCTTCGTTTACTGATCATCTGCACTCGCCAGATGACGTGGCGGTCGAGTGTTCGTCGCTTGAGTATGGCGTATGACAGCAATTGCAAGCACTATCAGACGCCGATTCTTTTGGACCGTTGGCTTGCCGGCGCATCATGCATGTAAACCGTGCGCGTGGGAAATGGAATTTCGATTTGTTCCTGACGAAATCGCGCAAAGATTCGCTTTCGCATCTCATGTTGCAGCAGGGATTGATCCGCGAATTTCCGGACGTAACAGTAGAGCGTCAGATCCAGGGATGACGGTCCGAATCCAGGGGCGAACCGGACGACCGGTGCCGGTTCAGCAAGAAGGCCGGGTACTTGTCCCACCGCCTTTTTCCCTTCATCGAGCAGCAGGTTCTCTACCAGCTGCGGATCGCAGTTGTAGCTCACCGAAACGGCCACTGGAACCACCATCGATTGTTCCGGAAGGTTGTAATTTGTGATTGTTGCTTTCGCCAATTTCGCATTCGGAATGATGATGACATTGTTCTGGAGGGATCGAATGGACGTGCTGCGCCAACTGATGTCGCTGATATAACCCTCTTCGCCCGAATCCAATCTGATGTAATCGCCAACCCGTACCTGGCCTGCCAGGGAAACATAGAACCCGCTGAATAAATTCGACAATGTATCCTGCAACGCAAGAGCTATCGCAATTCCGCCCACGCCAAGAGCGGTTAGGATCGGTAGAACGGAGATGCTCAGCGTGTTCAATATGACAATCGCGCCCACCACCAAGATGGCGATTCGCGCGAGGTTTTCGGTGAGGCTGGTAAACGAGCCCACGTAGAACTTAACGAACACTCCAGCAAGCCTTGAACACACCAGCGTGATGGAAAGAATAAAGAGGACAAGCAGGATCTGGGCCGCGATGTTTTGAGCGCGAACCGGCAGTCTCGAGGTTTGGGCGCCCAGGTAAAGCGCAAGCATCAAAACCCAGATCATGAACGGCCCACGGATGGCATCGATAACAAGATCATCGAACTTCGATGCGGTTCCGGCAGACCACCGGTGTAGTAGGCGGAAAACGCTGTTACGAATGGCGAATCCGAGGAGAAGCGTGAACCCTATGACAGTCAAAGGCACCAGGAGAGCGTCCCAGTGCTGTTCGAGAAACGCGATAGTGGCATTCATCCAAATTTTCTCCAACGCTTCAACGGCGTTCGGATAAGTCTGAGCAACTCGATTGACAGTGTCAATCGCCTGCTGCCGTCCGTTCTGTCCGGCTCAGGGCCGCCGGTCGTCGGATGAATTCAAGTCCGGCACGCTGGACGGCGGCTTGCGATGATGGGTCGCCTGCTCGTACGCGTAAGCAAGCTTGATTAACGTGCCGTCGCTGTATGGCCGTCCCTGGAACGTGATTCCGGTTGGCAGGCCATCGCCGGTAAACCCGGCCGGAACGGTAATCGTCGGCACGAATGCCAGAAATGTGCTCATTGTTGGAACGCCGGGATTGGGGGCGTCCGGACCCCTGCTGAGTAACTGCGGTTGAAGTTCGATGGATTTATAGACAATAACGTCGACGCGATTATCGGCCATGACCTTCAGGACGTTGAACATCAACTCTTCCCGAGCCTGCAGATGCTCGTAGTACTTTCGCTCGTCGATGGGTTCGACGATTGTTTTTCCTCGCATTAAGACTTTGTCGTAGCCCGGCTGCCTGGCAATGTCCTGACGTGTGTGGAACGGCGCGTTCGGCGACTTCAGGTACAACCTGGCGGCCTCGTCCAGGTAAGGACCCTCCGTTCGCTTTGCCATCAATGCCCGCGCGTTGGGAATGACAATGGGATCGACGAGTTCCGCACCAGCAGCCTTGAGTTCCTCGATGGCTTTATTGAATACCTCACCGACTTTCTTGAAGTCGTCTGAATTGGGATCACCACCGCCGATCGCCTCGCGCACAATCCCGAGCCTCGCGCCTTTCAGGCCGTTCTTATCGAGAAAACTCGTGAAATTCGCTGGAATGTTTCCGTAAGGAGCCGCCGTCAACGGATCCTCAGGATCGTAACCCACCATGACCTCGAGCAGGCGCGCGAGGTCGGTGACTGTGCGCGCCATCGGCCCGAGCGATGTATGGAGGGCGGGCCAACCGTCCCACATGCCGGTTCGGCTCACAAAGCCGGCCGAAGGATGCATGCCGACGAGGCTGTTCCATGTCGATGGCCGCCGGATAGAAGCGGAACCTTCTTCGCCGACTCCAACCGCCGCAAAGTTCGATGCCAGGCCGGCCCCCGTTCCACCCGATGAACCGCCCGGCGTACGATCAAGCGCATATGGATTCCTCGTCGCTCCAAATAAAGAGCCGAATGCATTTCCTCCCCCGAACTCGCCCAGCGTCGTCTTTCCCATGATGATTGCGCCTGCCTTTCTCAGCTTCGCGATCGCGAACGCATCGCGCTCCGGGTAATAGTCCTTCATCAAGATGGAGCCCAGCGTCGTGGGAAATCCCGCCGCGTCAACCTGATCTTTAATGAGGATCGGAATCCCGTGAAGCGGGCCCACAAAGCCGGACTGCTTGAATGCGGCATCCAGTTTATCGGCTTCCTCGAGCGCTTTCTTATTTAGCGTAATAACGGAATTGATCGCCGGACCCTTTTGGTCGTAGGCCTCGATCCGATCCAGATACATCTGAACCAATTGCCTGGCCGTGAGCTGCCCAGACTTATAGGCCGTATGGATCTGCTCAATTGTCGTCTCCATAATGTTGAACGGCTTCGCTGCCGTCCCCTTCTGTGAGGTAGTGCTACACGATGCCGATAAGAACAGCAGAAGCACGACTAGTGCGGGCAGGTTTGCCTGGCGCATAGGAACCTCCTTTGTATCCGGATCGATCTTCTCCGACAAACGGTGCAGTTTGCAAGCAACGACGTGATCGAGAGGAGCGTCGGTAATTTTCATGGATTTTAAACTCCCGTGATTTCTTCCAGCGTGCGTCCTGTCGTTCGCGGGGCGAAGAGTCCAATGTCCAGAATGACAATCAGCATGGACAGACCAATCACTGAAAACATCACCGTTGGTCCGTAGTTACGCAAAACCGGAAGAAGGACAAAGGGCATGACCGCGCTTGAAAGCCGGCTGAGTCCATACGTAGCTCCGGCGGCTCGGGCGCGAAGAGCGGTGGGGAAGACCTCGCCTTGCAGGACATGGAAGCCGCTCGAGAAGACATTGCTGATCACAGTGTATGCAAATCCAAAGACCATGATCGCAGCGGGCGTTTTGGCATAAGCGAAACCGAATCCAAAAACAGCCATCAGGAGCGCTGAGACAACGATCAGTTGCCGGCGTTCCATGCGTTCGACTACGACGACGGACAGAGCAGCGCCGATAGGATAGCCAAGAAACGTGATCGTCACATAAGTCAGTGACGACAACACCGAAAATCCCTTCGCCGCCAGCACCAGCGGGATGATCGTGCCAAAACCGTAGTAGCCGACTGTCTGAAAGATCTGGAACACCGAAAGCATGAGCGTTCTCCTGCGGTACCGGCCATCGAGGAGAGCCTGGAAAGGAAGGCGTTCCTCTCGCGCGGACTCCAGCCACCTGGGCGATTCCGGGAGAAGCCGCCGTAAGCTCCACACGATCACGCCTCCCAATGAGCCGGCCACAAACAGCCATCTCCATCCCGCTACATTTAACGGACGAAGCGGCACGAGCACTCGCGCCAGCAGTCCGGCTGCGGGAACACCGATGAATCCCGCGGTGTATGCCCATGCCATCAATCTGCCGCGATGCGCCGCGGGGAGCACTTCGCTGAGATATGCATCCGACAATGGGATTTCGGCACCGATACCTATGCCTGCAATAAAACGGGTGATCACTAACATTGCAGCGTTGATGCTGAATGCCCCAACGAAGGTGAAGAGCGAGTAAATGCCGAGGTTGACCAGGAAAGCCGGACGACGCCCAAAGCGATCGGCAATTCCGCCCATGAACGTCGCGCCAATAAACATTCCGAGGAAACTGGAACCGAGCACTGCCGGCAAAACTCGTTCGCTCAATCCGAATGATGCGGTTAAAACCGTACTCAGAACTCCGGCGAGAAAGACGTCGAAGAGGTCAAAAAACAAGCCGAGGCCGACGATGACGGTCGCTCGTATATGCGCGCGAGTGACTGGCAGGTGGTTGAGTCGATCCGTGACCGGCGTCGCTTCAACGGAATAACGGCCCAGTGTTTTCCCGATCATCCTTTGGCCAATTTATAGCGTCAGCGAAGCTCCGGCACAATTAATTTGTGGTTGTTGATCATCTGCCGGCTTTACAACATTGTATTTTTCTGAAACATGATAGGTCATTTTCCGTATACTGGCGGCAGGTTCGGGGGGCAGCTTATGGAACGTCGACGAATCGTTCGGGTTCTGGCGATGAGTGGGGCAGGTCTGTGGACACAGCAGCGATTTCGAGCAGCTCCTCTTCTCCAAGCGCAGGATGCGTCTCGCCCTGAGCTGCTGCCGCTTTTTCCTTTGGATCTGGTTCTGTTGCCGCACACGAATCTGCCACTGCACATCTTTGAACCACGTTACAAGGAAATGATTGGGGATTGTCTCCGAAACGGCTGGGAGTTTGGAATGCTGGCGGTTCACGATCAATCAGTAACGGCGTTTGGTTGTACCGCATCGATCACCAAAGTGCTGGAACGATTTCCCGATGGCCGGATGAACATTATTGTTCGGGGCCAACGACGTTTCGAAATTTCGGAACTCAACGACCAAAAGTCTTATCTGCGCGGGACGCCAGAGTTCTTCGACGATGATCCCGCGGAACTTCCCTCTTCGGATCTGTTGGAGCGTTCCATGGCGCTCTATAGCCGCCTCAAGGAATTGGCGAAGATAGAGACCCAGGTAATCCAGGACGTCCCGCGGTCCACAGATACACAACTTTCGTATCGCCTAATCGCCGGCGTTCCTGGGGAACTGACTTGGCTGCAGCATTTGCTGGAACTTCGATCGGAGCGTAAACGGCTTGAGCTCGTTGCCGATTACCTCGAGGAATTGATCGAAGAGTTCGAATCGGCTCCCAATAAACAGCGTGCACCCAGTCAAAGAATTGCCGCTGTCACTTTCTCCTCGCGAGGATTGCGTCCATCTCGTCCATCACGCGGTTCATTGCCTTGATCGTCAGATTCAGCGGTTCGTCGGTGGTCATATCGACGCCGGCATCTTTGAGAAGATCGATGGGGTACTTCGAGCCGCCGGCGCCCAGGAATGCGAGATAGCGCTTGGTGGCGCCGGGATCGCCGCCGATCACTTTTTCCGACAGGGCCATCGAGGCCGTAAATGACGTGGCGTATTGAAATACGTAGAAGTCGCGGTAGAAGTGCGGGATGTAGCTCCACTCGTTGGCGATGTAGTCGTCGACGATCGAGATGCCCTGATCCTGGCCATAATACTTCCGCGTGATATCCAAATACAGCTTCGCCAGTGCATTGCCGGTGATGGGTTGCCCCTTTCCCGCCATTTCGTACATCCGGAGTTCGAACTCTGCAAACTGCGCCTGGCGAAATACCGTGCTCTTGATGTTCTCGAGATAATTCCCCAACAGAGACAGCCGCGTGTCGTCGTCCTTCGTGTTCTTCAGGACATGGTTGATCAGGAGCGTCTCATTAAACGTGGACGCGACTTCTGCCACGAAGATCGGATAGTTCGCGAGCGGGTACGGCTGCGTCTTATTGGAGAAGTAGCTCTGCATCGTATGTCCCATCTCGTGGGCAAGCGTGCTGACGTCCGTGTACTTCCCGTTGTAATTGATCAGCATGTAAGGATGGACGTCATAGGCGGCGCCTTCGGAATAGGCGCCCGAACGCTTGCCTTCGTTCGGGAACAGATCGATCCACCGGCTGTCGTACGCGCGCTCGACCGTGCTGGTGTATTCGCTTCCGAGTGGCGCGACGGCTTCGAGGACGAGTTTCTGCGCCTGCTCCGGCGTGTAGGTCAGTTCGACCGATCCGACGAGCGGCGCGTACAGGTCGTAATAATGAAGCTGGTCCAAACCGAGGATGCGTTGGCGCAGCTTCAGGTATCGATGGAAGGCCGGAAGATTCTTGTTGATGCCATCGATGAGGCGCATGTAAACAGACACCGGAATGTTCGGCCCGTTCAGCGAGTACTCCAAAGCCGATTCGTACTTCCGCGCTTTGGACTGAAATAGGACCTTCTGGACCTCGCCGTTCATTGTTGTGCCGAATGTGCCGCTGAAATGACCCAGCGCGGCGAAAAAAGCGGACATGACCTTCTCTCGATCGGAACGATTCGGCAGCGCGCGAAGGTCGGCGAAGGCCGCCTGATCGAGCTTGACCACTTTACCGTCGCTGAGCGTTACGCTCGGGAACGGGAAATCGGCGTTCGACAGGATGCCGTACGTCGAGGACGATGCGCCGGCGAGCGGGCCCATATCCGCGAGAAGCTTTTCCTCCGCGGCAGAAAGCGTATGTGCGGATCGGCGCGCGATGTCCTCGAGGTAGAAGCGATAGATCTTCAGACGCGGTTCATTGCGGACGAATTTATCGACCTTCCCCTTTTCGAATTGGAGAATCTCCGGTTCCAGGAACGCCACTTCGGCCGCTTCGGCCGCCGCGAGTTGGATCATCTCCTGCTTCATGCCAAGGTGCGTCGCGTCACGCGTGTCCTGGTCGGAGAGCATCTGGGCATACACGTAAAGGCGCGACAGTTCCTTGTCGAAACCGAAGTATTTGTCCAACGCGTTCGCAAGCGTCGCCGCGGAGGTGCCCAGCTTGCCTTGGAACATCTTCATCTGCGGCAGTTCTTTTGCGAGTTGTTCCTTCGCGCTGCGCCACGCCTGGTCGTCGGGGTAGATGTCGGCTAGATTCCATTTGTATTTATCGAGAATCTTCAAGCGGTCCCGTTCCTGGCCCGTCAGGGTCAACGTGAGGCCCATCAGGCCGAAGCTGAGAATACTGATCGTTACGTATGCCGCAATTTTTCTGCTCATTTTCGTTTAAATCACACGCAATTCTTTACAGCGATTCATTGTAATATTTGCGGTCCGCAAACTCCCCTGTTAAGTTAGGTTGATCCAAGATCCAGCGCTCCCTGCATCGTGTGCCCTTTCAAGATCTGGCACTTGTAGACAAAGCGTAGGTGCTGCGGTACGATGCCGCCAAAAGAAGCGAAGGACAAGTCATGC
>Ga0209236_1002681_pt1 | contig 10853 bp, 11 predicted proteins | sample GraSoi013_1_40cm_FD_185819 | JGI IMG/M metagenome (GOLD analysis project Ga0209236, IMG submission 185819) | Grasslands soil microbial communities from the Angelo Coastal Reserve, California, USA - Sample 09_27_2013_1_40cm (SPAdes) (version 2) | ecosystem: Environmental > Terrestrial > Soil >... | reverse complement strand
GCCGGCATCGTCTTCTCGGTTGCGATGATCCAGTTCGTGATGAGGGACTGCTTCGAGCTCAGCAATCTGCTGCTGCGCGAAAGGCTACCCGAGTCGCATTTCAGCGACTGGCTGTTGCGCGGAGACGAGAGCCGTATTGCGTTTTTCTTTGCCGGACTCATGGCCGCATGCGCTGTGCCCGCGGCGCTGCTGCTTGTCCTGCGCGGTGAGGCTCTGACCGCGGGTGTTGCCGCGCTGAGGAATCTGTTATTTGTCCTTTTCGTGGTACAGCTGCTTCTGCTGCCGATCAATTACGGCTATTTGGTACTCGACACCACGTTGCCACGCGTCGCCTCGCTTGACGGCATGAAGCCGCTCCCCAAAGGCAGCACGGCCTGGCTGGTGTGGGAGGGCAAGGACGGCGTGACTTTTCTCGTGCGCGCCCGCGAAGGCGACAAGACGGTCAAATCGTTACTGACACTTCCGCGCAGCGAGGCGAAGCGGGTCGAGATCCGCGCCTACGATCGGATCTACGCGGCGCTGTTCGCGCCCCAAACGGAGAACCCGCAATGAAGAGCCTGCACTCTTTCCAGCTTGCCCTGTTCATATCGGCAATGTCTGTCGTCGGCAGCGCGCGCGCCGACTGGATTGATACCGTGGCAGGAGCGCTCGGTATCTCCAAGACCCCGAGCGCGATGAGAAGCCCTGTCGAAAGTCACGACGGCGACATCCTGGTCGTCGCGATCGACGGCTCGGCGCCGGCGGCCTTGACCGCGGGCGGCAGCTATCGTTCGCCGGTGTTCTTCGCCGGCGATGCGACGCTGCTCGCGCTCGAAGGAGAGAACCTCGTGCGCGTGCCGCTCGCCAGCGGCTCGCCGACGCGGCTGCGCACCGTCCCCGGGGCCGTCAAGCTGCTCGGCATCGATCGGAGCGATGGCGACAGAGTCCTGCTCCTCGTTGCGGCTAGCGACGGAAACAGCGAGCTCGCGGCCCTGTCGCTCAAGACCGGCAAACTCGCGCGCCTGCCGCACGAGCGCGACGATAGAGATCAGCGCCGCCTGCTCAGCCACCTGCGCGGCGAGGACCGCGAGTACGAAGGCATCTCGCTTTACCTCAAAACCGAATCCAAGCCTGGGCTGGGCGGGAGCATCGAATGGGCAGACGTGTATGTGAAACGCGGCAATGATCCGTCGGTGAACTTGAGCCGCTGCGACGGTGCCGACTGTCGCCAGCCGGCGCTTTCGCATGACGGGCGGCGCGTCGCTTTCATACGCGCAGCGAAGGGGCGGTAGCGTGTATCGAGATTGCAAGGAGGGAGCAGCGATGATGAATGCCGCTATCCATTCGTCCAAAGCCTTGGGCTTGCTGCGGTATTCGCAGTGCTTGCCGCCATGCCGCTTGCCCGCGCCCAGTGGCCAAGCTCTATGTGCTCGCGGTCGGGATTAGCAAATATCGCGATCCGAACCTCGAGCTCGAGTTCGCGGCCAAGGATGCAATGGATTTCGCCAAAGTGATCGCAGGCCAGAAGGGATTCCTTTACCAGGACGTGATCGTGCAACACATTCCAGAGCGAAACGCGACCTGCGCCGAAATCACCAAATGGCTTGCCTGGCTGCGCAGGGAGGTCACCGCGCAGGACATGGGTATGCTTTTCTTCTCCGGCCACGGTAAGCAGGACGCCGATGGCCGTTTCTATTTCCTCTCGGTCGAGGCCGAGGAGGAGAACCTTATGGGCACAGCGGTCTCGAAGGACGACATCACGCATGCGCTGGGGTCACTCGCGGGCAAGGCGGTATTCTTCATGGACAGCTGCCGCGCCGGCCGCGTGGCGGAGGGGCAGCGACGCAAGGGCTCGGCGGACGTGAGCGCGGTGATCGGCGAGCTCGCGAGCGCGGAAAACGGCGTCGCCGTCTACGCCTCGAGCACGGGCAGGCAGTCCTCGCTTGAGGACACTCGCTGGCAGAACGGGGCCTTCACCAAAGCTCTCATAGAGGGCATTTCCGGCAAGGCGGCCGACCCGAGAGGCCGGATCACACACCAGATGCTTGGGGTCTATCTTTCCGAGCGGGTGAAGGAGTTGACGGGCGGCAGGCAACATCCAGTGCCGGGCGGCGCGGGAGTAGCTGATTTCCCGATTGCAGTAATTCGATAGCTCGCGCGCGGGCACTGGTTTTCTTAAGACATTGGACTTCTTCAGATCATCTTTGACACCAAGACGCATTCAAACGTTGAACCTGAAGTAAATCACATCCCCGTCGCGAACAACGTAGTCCTTTCCTTCCAGCCTCATCTTTCCGGCTTCCTTCGCGCCCTGCTCGCCTTTGCAGGCGACGTAGTCAGCGTAGGCGATGACTTCGGCGCGGATGAAGCCGCGCTCGAAATCGGTGTGGATCACTGCCGCCGCCTGCGGTGCCGTAGCGCCGATGGGAACGGTCCAGGCGTGCGCTTCCTTCGGTCCGGCGGTGAAGAATGTCTGTAGTCCCAGCAGCGCGTAGCCGGTGCGAATCAGGCGGTTCAAACCCGGTTCCTTCATTCCCATGTCGTCGAGAAAAACCTGCTTGTCCTCGTCCGAAAGATCGGCGATCTGGGCCTCGAGCGCCGCGCAGATCGGCACTACGGGTGAATCGTGGCGCTTGGCATACTCCTCGACTTGCGCAAGCAGCGGATTGTTTTCAAAACCGTGTTCGGCGAGGTTGGCGATGAACATCTCGGGTTTCGACGTCATGAGGAAGAGAGGCTTCAGCACCGCCTGCTCTTCCTTAGAGAGCGGCACGCTGCGCGCGGGGCGAGCCTCGTCGAGCGCCGGGCGCACTTTGTCGAGCACGGCGACGATGCGCTGGGCTTCCTTGTCGCCGCCGGTCCTGGCGACTTTCGCGTAGCGCGCATAGGTCTTCTCCACCGTCGAAAGATCGGCGAGAGCGAGCTCGGTGTGGATCGTTTCGATGTCCGAGACCGGATCGACCTTCCCCGCAACGTGAACGACGTTCGGATCCTCGAAGCAGCGCACCACGTGCGCGATCGCGTCGCATTCGCGGATATTGGCGAGGAACAGGTTGCCCAAGCCCTCGCCCTTCGACGCCCCCGCCACCAGCCCCGCGATGTCGACGAACTCGACCGCCGCAGCGACGACTTTCTGCGGCCGGGCGATCGCCGCAATTTGCCCAAGGCGCGGATCGGGGACTTCGACGATGCCGATGTTGGGGTCGATGGTGCAGAACGGATAGTTCTCCGCTGCGATCCCCGCCTTGGTGAGAGCGTTGAACAAAGTCGACTTGCCGACGTTCGGCAGACCGACGATGCCGCAATTCAAGGCCATCAGGATTTCGTGTGCAGCTTGAGCATCGCCGCTTCCATGTCGCCGTCGAGCAAGAGCCCGGAGGCTTCCATCGAGCGCGCGAGCGCCGCTTCGATCGCCTCGCGCTCCCCCGCGGGCGGCGGCGTCAGCACGTAGCCGGCGACGAGGTCCTTGTTTCCCGGGTGGCCGATGCCGATGCGCAGCCTCCAGAACCCTTGCGTGCCGAGCTGCGCCGCGATGTCCTTCAGGCCGTTGTGGCCCGCGACCCCGCCGCCGAGCTTCAGTCTCGCCGTGCCCGGCGGGAAATCGAGCTCGTCGTGCACGACCAGGATTTCCTGAGGCTGGATCTTGTAGTAGCGCGCGAGCGCGCCGACCGACTTGCCCGAGAGGTTCATGTACGTCTGCGGCAGCAGCAGCCACAAGTCGCCTGAGGCCCGCGCGAGTTTGCCGAGCAGGCCGTGATACTTGGCGACCGCTTTCAGCTCGATGCGCTGCGCGGCTGCAAGGCGCGAGGCGAACCAGAAGCCGACGTTGTGCCGGTCCCTCTCGTGCTTCTTGCCCGGGTTGCCCAGGCCGGCGATCAGTTTTAGAGAATGCATGGATGAAAAAGGGCGCGGCGGTTACCGCGCCCTTTCGCGTAGTCGCAACAGGCGCTACTTCTTGTCGCCCCGGTCGCCCCTGTCGCCCTTGTCGGCTTTCTCGCCCTTGCCGCCTTTGCTGCCCTTCTCCTCCGCAGCGGGCGCGGCCGCTTCCGGCGCCTTCTGCTTGACGGTCGGCACGTCGGCGGCGGCAGGAACGGCTTCCGCCGCAGGTGCGAGCACTCCCTCGACCCCGACCCCGGCAGCCGCAGCAGCGGCGGCGGCCTCCTCTTCCTCGGCGATCGCAGCCTTCGGGATCTGCGCCGAAGCGACGGTCGGATTCTCGTTGCCCCCCAGGGAAAGCTCCACGCCCTTGGGCATAGTGAGCTCGCGTATATGAATCGATTTCCCGATCGCGAGCGCAGACAGGTCCACCTCGATGAATTCGGGCAGGTCCGCAGGCAGGCAGCGGACGTCGATTTCGCTCAGAACGTGGGTGATGAGGCCGCCCTGCTCCTTGATCGCGGGCGATTTCTCCGCGTTGACGAAGTGCAGCGGCACCTTGATGTGGATCTTCTCGTCCGCCGAGACTCTCTGGAAGTCGACATGCTGCACTTGCAGCTTGAACGGATGCATGTTGACCGCCCGCAGCAGCACCTGCTCCTTCGCGCCGTCCAGGGCGAGCGTCAGGACGGACGCGTGAAACTTCTCGTTGCGCAGCTGGTGGTACAGCGGGTTGTGATCGAGCTCGATGCTGACCGCGGGCTTCTTGCCCCCGTAGAGAATCCCCGGGACCTTCCCGCTGTGGCGCAGGCGGCGGCTCGCACCCCTCCCTTGCCCTTTGCGCGCTTGCGCGACGACTTCGATTGCCATGTCGGCCTCTCCTTGATTGAGGCGGCGCCCGCGACCAGGCGCCGCCGTTGAAAAATCTACTCGATGAACAGCGAGCTCACCGAATCCTCGTTGCTGATCCGCAAAATCGTCTCCGCGAGCAGCCCCGCGACCGACAGCACGCGGATCTTCTTGCACGACTGAGCGGCCTTGGACAGCGGGATGGAGTCGGTCACCACCAGCTCGTCGATCTCCGACTCGGCGATGCGCTCCACCGCGCCGCCGGAGAGCACCGGGTGCGTGCAGTACGCGACCACGCGCGTTGCGCCTTCCTGCTTCAGCGCCTGCGCCGCCTTGACCAGCGTATTGGCGGTGTCGACCATGTCGTCCATGATGACGCAGTTTCGCCCCTTCACGTCGCCGATCACGTTCATCACCTCCGACACGTTCGGCTGGGGCCGCCGCTTGTCGATGATCGCGAGGTCGGATTCCAGGCGCTTCGCCATCGCGCGCGCGCGCACCACGCCGCCGACGTCCGGCGATACCACCAGCAGGTTCTCGTACTGGTGCTTCCATACGTCCCCCAGCAGCACCGGGGTGGCGTAGATATTGTCCACGGGCACGTCGAAAAATCCCTGTATCTGGTCGGCGTGCAAATCCATCGTCAGCACGCGGTCGACCCCCGCCGCCTGCAGCATGTTCGCCGCCACCTTCGCACTGATCGCCACGCGCGCCGAGCGCGGACGCCGGTCCTGGCGCGCATACCCGTAATACGGGATCGCCGCCGTCACGCGGGCTGCCGAGGCGCGCTTCAGCGCATCCACCATCAACAACACCTCCATCAAGCTGTCGTTCGCCGGCGCGCAGGTCGACTGGAGCACGAAACAGTCCTTGCCGCGCACGTTCTCCAGAAGCTCGACCATGATCTCGCCGTCGGAGAACTTGCCCACGGTGGCGTGGCCGAGCGGGATGTTGAGCCTTCGCACCACCGCGTGCGCGAGCAGCGGGTTGGCGTTCCCGGTGAAAACCATCAGGCTTTCGTAGGCCATGCGCTTTAGTCCAGGGGCTGGGGGCTAGGGAATCGACCCGAGCCCTGCTCACAAAAAATCAGCCGCATCGGCGGCTCGCTGTTTCGCTAGTCCCTAATCCCTGGGCCCTCGTCTCGAAATCTGATGGCTGGGGAGGAAGGATTCGAACCCTCGCATGGCGGAATCAAAATCCGCTGCCTTAACCAGCTTGGCGACTCCCCAAGCGCTAAACTTGCTCCAACAACTCCGCGAGCGGATGCCGATCCAGCCCGCGCACGGTGAAGCCGCGCATCTCCGCGGGCATCCTGGATAGGACAGCGCGCGCTTCGCGCTCGGTCGCAAACTCGACGAATACGCAGGCGCCTGAGCCGCTCATGCGCGCATCCCCGAACTGCCTGAGCCATTCGAGATGCGCCGCCACCTCCGCATGGCGCCCACACACGACCGATTCCAGGTCGTTCCGTCCGAAACCGGCAGAAAAGCTTGATATTTTGAAGGTTTTTGAATTTCGTGTCAATTCAGGCGCGGTGAAAATCGCATGCGTAGCCACCGCGACCGGTGGAACGAGCACGACGTACCATGCCTGCGGCAATTCGAGCGGAGTGAGCCGTTCGCCGATGCCCTCGGCGAAGGCGTTCCCGCCGAAAAGAAAGAACGGAACGTCCGCCCCCAGCGTAAGCGCCATCGCCGCGAGCTTCTCCTTCGGCAGAGCCAGCCCCCACAGGCGGTTCAGGACCGCGAGCGTAGTTGCGCAATCGGAGCTGCCGCCGCCCAGTCCCCCGCCGATCGGGATGCTCTTTTCGATGTCGAGGTCGACGCCCCGGTTCGAACCGCCCTCCGCTTGCAGGAGCCGTGCGGCGCGCACGGCGAGGTCGTCAGCCTCGGCAATGCCGGGCAAGGCCCGCACTCGCCTCACCCTCGCATCGGTGCGCGGCGTAAAGCGCAGCCAGTCGCAGCGCTCGATCAGCCGGAACGCGGTCTGCAGCAGGTGATAGCCGTCGGGGCGCCGCCCGACGACGTGCAGGAAGAGATTGAGCTTGGCAGGGGCCGGATAGCGGCGCTCCCACGGATTCAATTTGTCCATTGATCCACGATGAGGCGAATTTCGAGATCTTCGCGCGTCAAGCGCATCCGGAAAGGCCTTCCTCCCCGGAACTCCTCGTAGGCGACCCGCCAGCCGTCTTGCCGGATTTCCAGGCCGTTGTCCTGCTCGCCGCGAATCTCCGCCGGCCGGCCGGGGCTCGCCCGCGCCTGCACCCAGTCTGAGAGCCCGGCTAGCGGAAGCCGCCACCCCAGCGCCTGCTCGGTCAGGCTTTCCGCGTCGGCGGCGCGGTACTCCTTGTTGTCGCCGGTCAGCAGCCGGAACTGATCGCCCTCCCGGCTGATTCTCGCGATTCCCTGGCCTAGGGCTGAGGTGATGAGCAGTTCGTCGGACTCGTCCGAGTGCCGCCAGAAGATCCGGCCGGATGCGGCGTCTTTTCCGTGGCGGACCGCGACGCGGCCGGACAGCTCGAAGCCGCCCGGGAGAGGACGCCCGGCTTCGGGCAAGGACGCACAGGCACCGAGAACAGCCGCCGCAGCGAAGCCGAGCGCAAGGCGGACCACGAAGAGTCTTAGCCGGCTGTCGGAAAACGCTTCCCGATCGCAAAACTCGACTTCACTGAAGACGGGTTTTGAGAGGGAAGCGTTTTGCTGCAGCCTCCAATTTGGGGGATTTAAAGGGGGCGTGCCCCCTTTTCCTATCAGCGCTTCAGCCGCTTGATGGTATTGACGAGCGTCTCGTTGTCCGGGCTTTCCCGGGTGGCATCGCCCAGGACGCGCTCCGCCTCGGCGCGCTCGCCCATCGCCCAAAGCACTTCGCCCAAGTGAGCGGCGATTTCCGGGTCGGGCCGCCCGGCGAACGCGCGGCGCAGGTAGCCAAGCGAATCCTTCAGGTTGCCCATCCGGTACAGCACCCATCCCATGCTGTCGATGATGAACGAATCGTCGGGAGCGAGCTGCAGCGCCTTTTCGATCAGCTCGCGCGCCTCGGGCAGGCGCTGATTGCGGTCGGCGAGGGAATAGCCGAGCGCGTTGTAGGCGTGCGCATGCTCGGGCCGTATCGCGATCAGCTTGCGCAGGGAAGCTTCGAGGATATCCACGCGCTCGATTTTCTCCGCGAGCATGGCATAGTCGTAGAGCAGCTCGGGATTGTTCGGAACCCGGTCGAGCGCCTGCCCGACCAGATCGAACGCGGTCTTCGGCTGGTTGGCGTCGCGCAGGAGCTGCGCTTCGGCGAGGATCAGCTGCACGCGCTGCTGGCTGTTCTTCGCAGCCGCCTGCTGCAGGCGCACCCGCGCCTCGTCGAGCTTGCCCTGTCTGGCGAGCACTTGGCCGTAGCGGATCTGCGCCTGGACGTATTGCTCGCCCTCGCCCACTTCACCGTACCAGCGCAGCGCCTCCGGAAGATTCTTCCGCTCTTCGGCGACCTGACCCAGATACAGGCGGACTCCGTCCTTGTCGCGGTACGGGCTTTCGATCAGGCTCCTGAGATATTTCTCCGCAGCGTCGTAGTCCTTGAGCTGCAGGGAAAGCAGCGCCACCGCGAAGGCCGCGTCGGTGCTGTCGGGAACGCCGGCCATGAGCTTCTGGAACTCGGCGCGCGCCTCGCCAAAGCGTTTTTGCGCCACCAGCAAGCGCGCGTAGGCGAGGCGCGTTTCCCGCGCCGCGGGATATTTTTTCAGATAGCCGCCAAGCAACGATGCGGCCTGATCCGCCGAGGCCTTCTGCAGCAGTTGCGCTTCGAGCAGGACGGCCGCCTCCCAGTCCGGCCGCAGCTGTCCAGCCTTGCGGGCTTCCTCGAGCGCAACGCGTTCGTCGCCCGCGTTGACTGCCGCCCGCGCGACGGCAAAATGCGCCTCGGCGAGCTTGGGATAGTCTGCGGCGAGACTGCGTACGAGCTTCAGAGCGGCCTGCTTGTCCTGGGCATTGGCAAGCGTGCGGGTCAGCTGCGTGAATCCGTTTGCGGGGTCGTTGGCGGAGCCGGTCAGCAGCTTCTTGAGATTGGGGAGCGCCTCGTCGTAGCGGCCCGCGGCGACCAGCAATCCGGCGAGCGCCTCGAGAGCGCGTGTCGAGCCGGGCTCGGTTTCGTGCCAGACCGTTGCGGCGTCGATCGCGGCGTTGTTCATCCGAGCGTAGAGCGCAGCAACTTCGGTGGCGCGCCGCGCGATCCGTGGATCGCGCGTGCGTTTCGCCAGGTCGACATACGCCTGCGCTGAGAGCGTGGCGTTGCCGCGCTGGATCGCGATCTCTGCGAGCAGGAATTCGTACAGCAGGTTTTCGGTCAGCTCCTGATTGGGAAGGGCCGAGCGGTCTACGGCTTCGGGTGCGAGCGCCTGCGCTTCGCTGGCGGGCGCGTCCGCGTCGGATTCGTCCTGCACTTCCTCTACTGCCGCGGCCGGCGGCGTCGCGGCGCATCCCGCAAACACGGCAAACGCCATCGCGGCGAATAGCCGCAAAGCGACTCGGATGGGCGACAGGCTGTGTGGACCAAGCATGGAGGCACTTGCTGTATTGAAGGGCTAGTTTAGGTATATTTCAGAAGCCAGACAAGGACATTGAGTTCAACCGTGCCAGAGCTGCCCGAAGTCGAGATCACCCGCCGCGGCATCGAGCCTTTCGTGATCGGCAAGACGATTACGGGCGTCGCCGTGCGCAATCGCGATCTGCGTCAACGCATTCCCCGCAAACTCGCCAGCGTCCTCGTCGGCCAGCGGGTGAAACGCCTGGTGCGGCGTGGAAAGTATCTGCTGTTTGAATGCGACGCCGGCTCGCTCATCGTGCACCTGGGCATGTCGGGGAGCCTGCGTGTGATCGAACCGGGAACCCTCCCCCGCGAGCACGATCATGTGGACCTCGTTTTCGGCGGTACCGCGTTGCGCCTGCGCGATCCGCGCCGCTTCGGCGTGGTGCTGTGGAAGGACGGCGACGCGCTCCGCCATCCCTTGCTCGCGCGTCTCGGCGTCGAGCCGCTCGGCGAGCATTTCTCCCCCGAGTTCCTCTACCGGGCTTCGCGCGGCCGCGGCGTCGGCATCAAGCAGCTGTTGATGAACGCCAACGTCGTGGTCGGAATCGGAAACATCTACGCGAACGAAAGCCTGTTCAAGGCGGGCATCCATCCGCGCGCGCGCTCGGGCCGCCTCTCGCGCGCGCGATGCGAACGACTGGTCGCCGCCGTGAGGGACGTTCTTCTGGCTGCGATAGCCGCCGGCGGATCGAGCCTGCGCGACTTCGTGCAATCCGACGGCTCCCCGGGGTATTTTCAGCAGTACTACTGCGTCTACGACCGCGCCGCGCTCCCGTGCCGGGTTTGCGGGGCCGCGATCCGGGTGTCGCGGATGGGGCAGCGCTCCAGCTACTTCTGCGCGACCTGCCAAAAGAAGTGAGGCAGCGACTTACTTCCGCCCCTTGCCGACCTTTGCGGCAAGAGCGCGCGCCACGCGCGGCTGCACGAACTTGCTCACATCGCCGCCCAGTACGGCGATCTCGCGCACGATGGACGCCGAGATGAACTGGTACTGCTCCTCCGGCGTCAGGAATATCGTTTCGACGTCCGGATAGAGATTGCGGTTCATTCCGGCCATCTGAAATTCGTACTCGAAGTCCGACACCGCCCTCAATCCGCGCAGGACCACCTGGGCCTTCTGCCCGCGCACGAAATCCATGAGCAGTCCCCGGAAGCCCTCGACCTTCACGTTCCGGTACGGCTTGAGAACCTCGCGCGCGAGGTGCACGCGTTCCTCCAGGGTGAAAAACGGCCGCTTCGTCTGGCTGGCGGCGATGCCCACCACGACCTCGTCGACGAGCGCTGCGGCGCGCCGCACCAGGTCCTCGTGACCTCGCGTGATCGGATCAAACGTTCCCGGATACACCGCCTTGATCATCGGCCTCCCTTGCCAGAAGATGAAAATGCACGTTCCCCGCGCGCGCGCGCTTCAGAACAGCCCAACCCCGAGGCGCTTCGAAGACGGCGGCGCTTTCCACGTACACCCGCCCCCCTTCGGTGAGAAGCCCGCGCAACAGATCGAGCGCCGCGACCTGCATGCCCAGACGGTGCGGCGGATCGACGAACGCGACATCGTATCGGGAGCGCGCGCCGCGGGC
>Ga0209236_1002680_pt1 | contig 10853 bp, 11 predicted proteins | sample GraSoi013_1_40cm_FD_185819 | JGI IMG/M metagenome (GOLD analysis project Ga0209236, IMG submission 185819) | Grasslands soil microbial communities from the Angelo Coastal Reserve, California, USA - Sample 09_27_2013_1_40cm (SPAdes) (version 2) | ecosystem: Environmental > Terrestrial > Soil >... | reverse complement strand
GGCTGCGTCCTCACAACCCAGGCCGCCGACCGCCAGGACGATAGCCCCTGCCGCTATGAGAAGGCGTTCCTTCATCTCACTATGGTAAGGAGTGGGTCACGCCAAGGTCAACGCCTTCCAGAGAACACGTGTTGACGCTCTCAGTACAGGGGTACCATGCGGGCTTTCGTTCCGCGCGACCTATCTTTGCGCTAGACTGCCCGCCGGGGTGACCTTATGTGGACCGATTTTGCGCCAGCCGGAAAAAGCACTCTACGGAACCGTACTCTCCTCTTGTCTGTATTAATCTTCTCGTGTGCCCCAGTTTTTTCCGAACAGCAAGCGACGCTTCCTCCGGAAAAACGCCAGGAAATCGAAAGGGCAGTCGCGAGTTTCATGTCCGCCAACAGTGTCCCCGGGCTGGCGGCGGCTGTGGTCCTCGACGGCGAACTCCGCTGGTCACAGGGCTTTGGCATGGCTGACCTGGAGAACTATTCCCCAGCAACTTCTTCGAGTCTCTTCCGCCTGGGCTCGATTTCCAAACCCATCACGGCAACAGCGGTTCTCCAGCTCTGGGAGCGCGGCAAACTGGACCTCGACGCGCCGGTTCAAAAATACTGCCCGGCGTTTCCGGCAAAAGAATGGCCCATCACCACACGGCAACTACTCGGCCCCCTGGGCGGCATCCGCCATTACAATTCTGATGGAAAAGGTGATATTCCCGAAGATAGCGCCCGGCATTTTGCCAGCATGCCGGAATCGTTGCAGCTTTTTGCCGCTGATCCCCTGGTCGCGAAACCCGGCACAAAATTTAATTACTCCACGTACGGCTACACCCTTGCCGGTTGCGTCCTGGAGGGCGCGGCCTCTGAAAAATATGTGGACTATGTGCGGAAAAACATTTTTCAGCCGGCAGGGATGGAGCAGACGCGCGACGATAATTTTTTCGCAGTCATTCCTCACCGCACTCGCTGGTACCACAAGGACAAAGGGGGCATTGTGCGCAACGCCGGCGTGCTTGACTCCAGCTACAAGATTCCCGGCGGCGGGCTCGTCTCTTCCGCGGACGACATGGCGCGGTTCGAGGTCGCCATTCTCGCCGACAAACTCCTTAAGCGGTCGACCCGCGACCTGATGTGGACTTCTCTTAAAACTACGGACGGAAAGGAAACCGGCTACGGCCTCGGCTGGGGCATCGCGGATAAGTTTGGCCTCCGGGCCGCGGGGCATACGGGCGGACAGCAAGGCACGGACACAGCGTTCATCCTCGTCCCCGATCGCCGCGCGGGCGTGGTCGTCCTAGCGAATACGGATAATGTAAACTCCAACGCCCTCGCCGAAGAAATCCTTAAAATAACGCTCGACCTCTCCGACAAGAAACCCTAGCTACTGGTGCACGAAACGCACAGCGACGAAGGTTTCAACAACTTCTCGCTGAGCCACGGATCCCTTCCCGCAACGCAATGCTACGGCCAATTCGCGTAAATCGTATCGATGGGGCCGCCGAACCAGTATTTGTAGAATCCTTCATCGCAAGAGTTCATGGTGTCGCCGTACTTGCTGGTAAAGTGTCGCCCCCAGTGCGGGCGGCGTCCATCCGCGTCGCAAAATCCATATTCGTCGGACAAGCCCCACGAACTGAAAACGCGCCCGGACTTTTTTGAAATATTCGGATCTGCGGCCAGCGCGGCCACAGCCCGGCCTGCAAACAGCGGCGTTTCTGAATGGATGTAATCGGGGTCCTTCTTCACGGCGTCCTGCCAGTTCGCCTCCTTCACGCCAAGGTGGTCAAGCATCGCTTCCGAACGGAGAAAGCCGGGAGTTAACGCCACCGCTGCGACAGTTTTCCGGCGCAGTTCGCGCGCTTGCGCAAACGCCAGTCGGATCACGGTAGTCTTCACCAAGTCATAGAATAAATTCCCACGATACGTGTAGGAATCTCCGTCCGTAATCTCGAGGACGAGACCAGTGCCCTTCTCTTTTGCGGTCTCGATGAGCAGCGGCAGAGCAAAATGACTTGTGATGATGTGCGTGTGCACGGCGCTGCGGAACATGGCGAAGCCCTTTTCCAGATCGACCTGCCAAATGGTTTTCCCGAACTCCACGTACTGATCTCCACCCCAGATATCATTCACGAGGATGTGCAGAGATTTGTGCTCTCTGCGAATTCTCGCGATCAGCTTCTCCACTTGCTTCGCCTCCAGATGGTCCACGACAACAGCGATTCCTCTTCCACCTCGCGCCGTCACCATCTCCGCGGTTTCTTCGACCGTTTCCGGCCGCCGTGACAGATCAAACGGAGAACTTTTTTTTGCGCGTCTGACTTTCCTGGCGGATCGCGAGCTGCGCCCGGTGCAATACACCGTCGCTCCCGCTTCACCGAGCGCCAGGGCAATTCCGCGTCCTGTCCCCCGCGTCGCTCCCGCTACCAATGCCACTCGCCCGTGAAGGTCGGGCGGCCGGTACGATGCATCGCGGTTCATCAGGCACCTCCAGGTCGGAATCGCTCAATACTAAACGGCCATTCATTAATGTCAAGTGGAAAATAAACGGCCATTCAGTTATTCTTGCTTAGTCGCTCGCTGGCGGAATGGCTTCCGCCGGTCGGGCGCCTCGAAAAATGTCGCCTCGCCCCCGCGAAACTTCCGACGAACAGATCCTCGCTGCCACCGCCCGCGTCATGCAGCGCCGCGGTCCCACGCAACTCACCCTCTCGGACGTCGCGAAAGAAGCCGGCGTCGTTCCCGCAACGCTCATTCAGCGCTTTGGCACCAAGCGCGGTCTGCTCCTGGCGATGTGCCGGACGGCTCCCGCGGGCGTCCCGCAACAATTCGCCGCCGCGCGCGCACAGCACAAATCGCCGCTCAAGGCACTCATCGAGCTGTACGCGGAATGCACCTCTTTCGCGCCCACTCCTGAAGCCATGGCCAACGGCCTGGCCTACCTCCAGATCGACTTGATTGATCCGGACTTTTACGCCATCACGCTCGCACAGTTCCGCGCCCTCCGCGACGAGACGCAAAAGCTCCTCGATGAAGCGGTCGCTGCTGGCGAGCTTCGCAAGTGCGATACCACCGAGCTCGCGCGCCTGATTCAACACGTTAATGGCGGCGCTATGCTCTCCTGGGCTGTATACCGCGAAGGCTCGGTCGCCAGCTGGGTCCGCCGCGACCTGGAAGCCCTGCTGCGGCCGTACAGGCGATCATCCGGGGCCGCCCGGCAATGGCCAAAAAAATAGTTTGGCAATTCACCCAAGTCGTGGTATTCTTTACTTGCGTTTGTTGCTCTTGTATCGCCTTTGGGTAGTAAAAGCGGTCGCAAGGTCACACTTGCGGCCTGTTTTTTTGTTCGGTGGACCGCTTTGCAGTCAGCCGGGCGAAGCTTGAAGACGGCCGCAGCTCTGTTGAGGGGCTCGGGACTTGGGGCATCAGATAGCTTAATGCAGTGCTCAGCCGCAACCCGGCTGACAGAAAAGAGTAGAAGCAGTGAGTAAAGAACAAGGTACAGTGAAGTGGTTCAATGCCAGCAAGGGCTTTGGGTTCATTCAGCGCCAGAGCGGTGAGGATGTTTTCGTCCATTTCTCCGCGATTATGGCTGATGGCTACAAGTCGTTGAACGATGGCCAGGCGGTTGAATTCGAAGTCGTCAAGGGCCCCAAGGGTCTGCAGGCCTCGAACGTACAGCCCCTCTAAGTTCACTTCACAAAGGTACAAAACGGGCGTCCCGACGCAAGTCGGGGCGCCCGTTTTCCTTTGGTACCGCGAAAAATCCTCGCCGGATGAGACCTGCGCGCCCGGTTATCGCACGGCTCGCTCACCCACTTCCTGGATACTCGTGGCGGAGCGGTGTTTCAGAAACCCCCGCGCCGCCAGCAGCTCGGCGTTCAAGAGCGCAGCGCCAGCAGCGCCCCGCACAAGGTTGTGCGAAAGCAGCGTGAGTTTGACATCATGTAGCGGACATTCGCGGATCCTGCCGACCACTGCCGCCATGCCGTTTCCTGCGTCTACGTCCCGCCGCGGCTGCGGCCGGTTTTCCTCGTCCACAACGATCACCGGATGGCGCAGCACGCTCGGGAGCGCGGCGAGTTCCGCACCCACTTCAAACGACTGCAGCACTTCCCGAACCTCCGCAAGCGTAGCGATTTTCTTCAGTCCAACCGACACGCATTCAAGGTGGCCGTCCAGCACCGGCACACGGTTGCATTGGGCGCTGATGCCCAGCCCCGCATCGACAAACCGTGCGCCATCCCACCTCCCCAGCAGCTTCTGCGGCTCCGCCTCCATTTTTTCTTCTTCTCCACTAATAAAAGGAACGACGTTGCCTTGAATGTCCATCGAGGCCACTCCGGGATAGCCGGCGCCAGAGATGGCTTGCAAGGTCACCACGAAGATCTTCTCCAGGCCAAACGCATCGGCGAGCGGCTTCAGCACAAGGACCAAACCCGCGGTCGAGCAATTCGGATTGGTGACAATGAAGCCCGTGTCGTACCCGCGATTTTTCTGCTGCAGTGGGATGGCCTCGAGATGCCCGGCGTTGACTTCCGGAATCAATAGCGGAACATCCGGATCCATCCGGTGATTCCTCGCATTGCTGACCACCGGATAGCCCGCGCGCGCGAAATCCTCTTCGGCGGGACCCGCGACGGAAGAGTCCAGCGCGGAAAAAACAAAATCACAATCGAGCACCGGATCAATCCCCTTTACCACGAGGTCGCGCGCAACCTCGGGAATCGGCGTTTCCAGGTGCCAGCTCACGGCTTCGGCATAAGTCCGTCCCGAAGACCGTTCCGACGCGGCGACTTCGGTTAACTCGAACCACGGATGTCCGCCAAGCAGTTTCACCAGCCGCTGACCGACGATCCCGGTCGCGCCGAGCACACCCGCGCGCCACTTCTTTGCGACGCCCTTCGCGGGCGCATTTTCCTGCAGATTCAATGGCATCTTGCTGCCACCCCCATTCTAAGATTGTAAGCTCACGCTGCACCTTCCGCGCGGCGTGCACCCGAAAGCTCACCTCCAGGCCCAATCCGTGTGCTACGCGCTTCCGGATGAAATGGCCTGCGCTCTCGGTTCGATTCTCAAGTCCGGCCGCTGGAGCGTCTCTGGAGGGGGCTTAAAAGAAGAAACCCACCGCCAGGTTCGCTTCGGCGGTGAGTTGAAAACGTTTTCTAGCTCTCTAGCTTCTCCACTCGCCCGAAGCGGCAATAGTCCCCATAGTCGTAGTCGAGGTCGTCGACATGGACGTAATTCGCATCGAAGGGATGGATTTCATAACGATCCCAGACTATCACGCCCCATCGCTGAACAAAAGCCATTTTTCGGCCAATGCCCTACGGAATGAGCTTTGATCTCACGTCCTCCAACTTGTGCGTGGTCGGATTGAGCAGCAGTACGCTGGGCGGCTGTCCCTTTTTGGCCTCTAACATAAAATATTCATCACCGTTGGAGTCGGCAACTTTGAACGTTGATCGCCGTGCCTCCCCACACCTGCGGTGATCTGGTCGTTGCGCTCTCCGTCACGCGCGAAAACCGCCAGGCCTGAGAAGCTCGGCGAGACGAGCAGGCCCAAGGCGTCGCGATCGGCATAATCCAGTCCGAGCGAGATGCGGCTTCCGTCGTCGGAGACACCGAAACCAGCGCGTTCGTTGCCGTCGGTGTCGTTGATCAGCAGACCAGCGCTGGCAACCGCGACGCTGCGCTTCTCCACCTTGCCCATGACCTGCGGTTCGATGCCGGGGTAAGCAATGACCACGCGGTCCGCTCCGTTCGGTCCCAAAAGCACGATGTCTGTGACGGCTTCTTTGCGTTTTCGGCCGGCAACTTCGGGCGTCGGCACTCCCAGGAGCAATCGCGGGTGCCCTTCGGCATCTTCGATCACCAGGCCGCGCAGATGCAGTATTTTGTCGTCTGCGGATGCGGCGAGCGACAGAGAGTGCCTTGCTGCCAGGGCGACGAACGCCACAAGCGTTGAAGCAAGAATGACAAGAATAAATTGAGTGCGGCGCAAACGGCGTTCGAGGGTTAGGATGCGTTCGGTCATCTGGACCTCCAGGATGCCTCTAATTCATGATTCGACGGGTGATGAGTCGAGGCGTAAGCGGTGCATTTTTCGCGACGACAGCATCGCTGAAAAAGCTTTCATCCCTAGGAGTGCTCGTCTGAATACAAAGGGGAAAGGCGCACGAAATTTCAGTGCCTGAAATCCAGTCCTAGCCTCAAAAACTCTCAAAGAGCAGGCTGGAGCACGTTAGGCCGGATTCCGCCTTTTGCAATTCAGAAATGTCAAGTGGCGTAGCAAAGAAGCCCCGCGCTTCGATCCGCGCATGTGTGCGCGGGAAAGAAGCGGGGAAGATCACCTTGCCGCAGAGAGCCAGCGCGTTGGCAGCGTGAGGCTCCGCTGGGTCGACGTCTATCCAATCGTAGTCAGCAAATGGCGTGGTATCAAACCAAGACCGGTTCGCGAGCAGCGTGTTGCCTCCAAGATAGGTGACGGCCGATTTGAGATGCAGGCAGCCAGTCACCGGAACCGCGATGACTTCGTAGCCGAGAGGCTGCAGAATCTCGGTGAGCTGGCGTATGCCTTCGGCGTTGCTCCGCTTGGTGAGGCCAACAAAAAGTTTCCGGCCAATGCGAAGTACGTCACCACCTTCGAGAGTTCCCGGCAACGTGACGTAGGCGAGCTTTCGATATTTCGAGAGCGCTTGCGCCAGCGAAGCGGCTTCGCGCCGCCGGGTCTCCGCGCCGAGTGGCAGAATCACCGCTAGCTCATCAAGAACGATGGCTGGATCTTCGACAAACATGGAATCGGGAAGATCAGGCTCGGCAGGAAGGGAAACGACGCGAGCGCCCAATTTTTCGAGGAGCCTTTCGTAGGCGTGATGCTGCTCCTGAGCTCTGGCCAGGTCAATCGGCTTGCGATCGATAAAGGAAAGCTCGCAATGGATAATGGCCGGGCTGACAGCGCGCGTGATCGCAGTAAGCATGATGAGGAAAGAAGTGTACACGACATTCTATTGAGGGACAGCGAGGGAGCGTATAGACTCAGCGTCGCAATCAATGAAGGAGCGAATTAAATGGTGATTTGGCGCAGAGTCACAAGCGGAATACTGGCGGGGCTGCTGATTTTCATGGCTGCCAGCGGACCGGCGGCGAGCGCGGCCGAAGATAAGAAGGCGGCGGCGGTGGACGAGGTCTTCGCGGACTTGACCAAACCTGGTTCGCCGGGTTGCGCACTGGGCGTATATCGAGACGGAAAGATCATCTATTCCAAAGGCTACGGTCTGGCAAATCTCGAAGAAAACGTGCCCATCACGCCGGAAAGCGTCTTCGACATCGGCTCCACTTCGAAACAATTCACGGCGGCAAGCATTTTGCTTTTGGAAGAGCGGGGAAAACTTTCGGTCAACGACGACATCCGGAAATACATTCCGGAACTCCTGGATTACGGGCAAAAGATTCCATCTGCTAAATCACACCAGCGGCCTGCGCGACTATCTCACGCTCATGGATTTGGCGGGCATCAACACTGATAGCGTAACGACCGACGAGGACGCACTCCAAATCATCGCCCGGCAAAAAGCCCTGAACTTCGCTCCCGGAAGTGACTGGCTCTACAGCAACACTGGATTCTTTCTTCTGTCGGTGATTGTGAAACGCGCGAGCGGCAAGACGCTGCGGGAATTCGCAGCAGAAAACATTTTCACGCCGCTCGGGATGGGGCACACGCAATTCCGTGACAACCATACGTCGCTGATCCCAAATCGCGCGCTGGCCTACGATCCGAATGAAAAAGGCGCAGGCTACACACTGGATGTTTCCTATTTCGAACAGACCGGCGACGGCGCGGTGCACACCTCGGTCGAAGATTTGCAGAAATGGGATGAAAATTTCTACACCGGAAAAATTGGCGGGAAAGAGCTGCTCACTGAAATTCAAGAAACGGGCAAGCTGAACAATGGCAAAGCGCTGGAATATGCCAAAGGATTGTTCATCGCGGACTACCGAGGTCTTCATGCCGTCCGGCACGGCGGCTCCTGGGGTGGTTACCGGGCGGAGCTACTACGTTTTCCGGAACAGCACTTTTCCGTGGGATGTCTTTGCAACTTGGGCGACGCAAGCCCATCGAACCGCGCCGAAAGAGTCGCCGATATTTACCTCGGGGCTTTGATGAAACCAAAAGAAGAAAAGAAAGAACAGGGGGGAGAGACAGAAAACGAAAAGAAGACCATCTCTTTGGGAGCGGAACAATTGAAGCCTTATGTCGGCGACTATTGGAGCGCGGAACTGGGCGTCACTTACCGCTTGGGAATTGTGGATGGTCGCCTCCAAGTTGCAGCCCTCCTGGACGGAGCAGGCAGCCTTCGGACAATGAATCTTCCTCTCAAACCTTTTGCCGCCACGGCCTTGGATGAATTCGCCATGGAAAAAGTACACGTTTCCCTTCACTTTCAGAGAGATTCGAATCAGGTTGTGAAAGGGTTCACGCTGGATGCCGGGCGCACGCGCGGACTGATTTTTGCACGCCGGGATGCTGCAAGGTAGTGGTGACTGAAGGCCGGGTTCCATCAATCCAGCCGCTCCAGTGCCTGTTCCGAAGACAAATCCTAAAGAACAGTCTTCTCCAGAAAATGGAAAAGAATCAGCGCCAGAGAGTGAGCCGGAACGGAAGCCGCATGATTCATCCAAAGGCGCATGATTCCTGCGCCGAGGAGCATCCCGGCAAGAATTAGACCAAACGCACTGAGGACAATCCAGAGGTCCGACTTCGAAAACTTGAAGACTCGCGAGAATCCGTGAGATTCTTCTGTCACTTCCCTCGATGTTTCGGTCTGCAGGGATTGCGAATTCCCGGGCCTGTCGGAGACCTCCGGCTGAGCCAGGAGGCAGTATCCCTTTCTCGGAATAGTCTCGATGTAAAGGGGATTATCGGAAGAATCGCCCAGCGCCTGGCGCAATTTGTTAACCGCCGTGTTTACATTCGCATCGTAGTTGACATGCGTGTCAGCCGGCCAGAGTCGGCCGCGCAACTCTTCCCGGGTAACCACCTCGCCGGGCCTTTCCAGCAGGATGAGCAAAATCTGGTAGACCTTGCCCTGAAGCTTGAGCCGGGATCCGCTCCGCGTGACTTCCTGTCTTTGCTGATCAATCTGAAACGGCCCAAAACGGATATAGCGCCTCGAGGACAATATCGTGCGCTCAGAACCTGTGGCTTCTTCCGGTTCTCGCATGGAGATCACTTCCGACGGCATAGACGGTCACCCTTAGAATCTATAGACGTAAAAGCCGCTCCAGTGTTTTCCTAAGATGACGAATATTCTTTCGTTTGGGTTCCGTCAATGATGAGCGTACTGGGAAGGCCTAAAGACATAGAGGACAAATCACAAAGAACCAGATGTTACCTGATGTAACGCCAAGAATTTAGATGCAGTTTATATGAATTTGTAGATCTCGAGGGGGGCGGATGTTGCCAATGAGACAATTTTTGTCTCGCGTGGGAAGGCGGGGAGCCGCTCCGCTGTTGCCACCTTGTCACATATTTGGTTCGCGAGCCGTTTCCGAAGGTCTGATTTCAGTTCGTTGCTGCTGTGGCGGAAGGGAGCACGGATATTTCCACGCGCGAAGGGAATCGTTTCGAACGGTAAATGTGCTGCGTCGCTTTCTGGTAGTCCGATTCCTTGGCCTCAAAAATGTTCGGGACGAACTTTTGCGGGTTGCGGTCGATGACCGGAAACCAAGTGCTCTGCACCTGGACCATGATGCGGTGGCCCTTCTTGAACATATGGTTTGCCGTATGTAAATTGATGGTAAACGGAGTGACCACGCCAGGGGCAATCGGCACCGGCTTTTCGAAGGAATTCCGGAAGCGCCCGCGGAACACCTCGTCGGCAATCATCAGCTCATAGCCCGAGAGCTTCCAGTTCTCGGGATACTTTTCCGGATACACATCGATGAGTTTGACGATCCAATCTGTATCGCTCCCCGTTGTGGAGGCGAACAGCTTTGCTGTCACCTGACCCGCAAGCGTGACGTCGTCCTTGAGTTCTTCCGTTTGCCACGTGAGGACGTCAGGCCGGTTATCCACGAAGCGCTGGTCCTGCACCAGCCACGTATACCAACCTCCGGGATGGTCCTCCGGATACGTCATGTCGATGGGGCGATTGCGGTAAGGCACGGGATGCGCCGGATCGCTTACATAGCTATCGAACGCTTGAGAGGATTCCACGGTAGGCGCATCAAAAGAGAGCTTGCCGTCCTCGCCAAAATATAGATTCCGCACTTTCGCGTCGCGCGGCGGCCAGGAATCAAATTGCACCCAAGCGTCGCTACCGGTCTGGAAGAGCAGAGCTTCTTTGAGAGGCAGGCTGCCTTTGTCTTTCAACCAGTAGGCAAACCAAGGCGCCTCGATATTCCGTCGGAAATAAAGCGCGGTGTCACTGCCAAAAGGAATGGCTCCGAGCGATTTGCCCGCTCCGCCAGCCCAGCCGCCATGGTTCCATGGGCCGGCAACGAGATAGTTGAGGTGTTCCGGGTCCTCCTTTTCCAGAATTTCGTAAATCTTCATCGGACCGTAAAAATCTTCCTGGTCCCACCAGCCCGCGACATTCAGATTGGGCACTTTGGGCCGTGTCAAGAGGAAGGGCATGGCTTGCTGTTTCCAGAAGGAGTCGTAGTTCGGGTGCGCGACGAAGTCATTCCACGTCGGAAGCGTCCCATGCAGGTAATTCTTGTTGGCATTCGAAAGAGCGCCCAGGCGCAAATACCAATCGTAGGTATCGAAACGGTCGAATTGAAAAGAGAAATTAGTCTTGTCCGTCTCCATCATCGTGGAGTATTCGAAGCCATAGCTCAGGCGGAAGGCGCCGTTGTGGTGAAAAT
>Ga0209236_1002673_pt1 | contig 10864 bp, 9 predicted proteins | sample GraSoi013_1_40cm_FD_185819 | JGI IMG/M metagenome (GOLD analysis project Ga0209236, IMG submission 185819) | Grasslands soil microbial communities from the Angelo Coastal Reserve, California, USA - Sample 09_27_2013_1_40cm (SPAdes) (version 2) | ecosystem: Environmental > Terrestrial > Soil >... | reverse complement strand
AGAATCCCTCAAACTCACAAATGGAATCATAGAACAGCTCGCGACCGCGCTACCGCCAGAAAAGCGTAATAAGTTCGCGTCGGAGCTATTTCAGAAATTCAAGTCGGGCCAACCCGAACTGCTAGCCCAACTCTTCAAGTCGATGAAACTCGATCTCCAACGCTGGCATTCGTGGGACAGTGACTATGGAGAAAACACTCAGTCAATGGTACGAGAGTTCGAGTGCCCTGCAAAACATGGACCAGAGAAGCTATCTCTCCTGCGGTCGAAGCTCTTGGCCCTGGGCATTGAGGTGGACGCGATAGACGCAGTGCGGGACTACCGCGACCTGAAGATTGGCTTCGCCGAGCTGGAGAAGCGTACTCAACCCCACATAAAGTTTACGCGGCAAAGCATGGGATTGTCTGTTAAGAGCAGCATCCCTCCCAACCTGCTGCCACCTCTCAGTGGAGAAGCCCTGTGGATGGCCTCAAAAGAGCTGAAGAGCAAACAGCAAAAGTTGGACTGGCTGGAGGTTGCCAAGGAATTGCTGCAGCACCCCGATTCTGAAATCGCTGTCTTGCTCTCGAAGGAAATAGCCGCCACTGAGCATGCAGCAGAGAATTCTCACAGTTGAGACACGGCGGCTCTACTCACTAATGGCATTGCTGCGATTTCTGTGCGCAGCAGGAGCCGGTGCGCCAGTCTCGCATAGTCTGTCCCCAGATTCGCCGCTCCTGCTGAGGGCCGAGCAGTCGCTTGAAGGCTGGTTTCTTTCCATGCTTACCTAGGGAGAAGCCAACTGGCGCAGGCGAGGCCATCGTTCTCGCGGGCATTGATAAAGAAATTCTGGCTTATGGTTTTGACTCAAGCAATCGCGCTGATTTTTCTAGCAGCATGGGCAATGAGCGGGTGCAAAATATCTGAGTGAAATGGCCTGGTTTCGTAAACTATCCAGACCCGTCTTCCCACCTGGCTTTTCCTGGTGGATTATTTCCGGTTTGCCCGTTATTCGGGACAAGACAGCGTTTCCAATGTCCTCGAAATCCTTAACCACCAGCCTTCTCTTAGGACATTTCTGGCGACACCGGAACCGGATATCCCACCGCTGCAGTATCGCGTTCCCCGTGTCTCCTCGGTCTAATTATGGCGCGTCTTGCAAGCAGATTGGCGCGTTGCGCTAGTGCGCTCTGCGAGTGCCGACATCTAAAGTTATGAACGAGGCGATTGAACTAAGGAGATCGGTCATGCAAGGAGCAGTTCTGTACGGACCACGTGACGTGCGCTTCGAGGAGCGCGAAGTTCCCAAAATCATGAAGCCGACGGACGCTGTTATCAGGATCTCATCGGCATGTGTGTGCGGATCTGATTTGTGGCCGTATCGTGGGGTTCAGCAGACCACGCAGCCGACTCCAATGGGACACGAGTATTGCGGCATCATCGAGGAAATAGGGCGCGCGGTCAACACGATTAAACCCGGCCAGTTCGTCATCGGCTCATTCTTCGCATCCGACAATACCTGTCCGACCTGCCAGATTGGTTACCAGTCCTCCTGTCAGCACCGGGAACTCGTCGGCGGAGCGCAGGCGCCGTTCTTGCGCGTGCCACTTGCGGACGGCACACTGGTTGCCACGTCCGACGTCCCCTCAGAAGACCTCGTCCCAAGCCTGCTAACGCTATCGGATGTGATGGGGACGGGGTGGTTCGCCGCCGATGCGGCAAACGTCAAACCAGGTTCGACCGTTGCAGTCGTCGGTGACGGCGCGGTCGGATTGCTCGGCGTCCTCTCCGCAAAACAGATGGGCGCGAAACGAATCATCGCCATGAGCCGTCACGCGTCTCGCCAGAAGCTCGCGCGCGAATTTGGCGCTACCGACATCGTGACTGAACGAGGCGAGGAAGGTATTACGCGCATCAAGGAACTGACCAACGGGATCGGCGCCGATTCTGTCCTGGAGTGTGTTGGCACGCAGGAATCGATGATGCAGGCGATAAATTCGACGCGCCCTGGCGGATACGTCGGGTTCGTCGGTGTGCCGCACGGCGTCTCGCTCGACCTTGAACAATTCTTCTACACGCACGTCCACCTGCACGGCGGCCCCGCTCCGGTGCGCCGTTACCTGCCTGAACTCATCAAGCTGGTGCTGGATGGAAATATCAACCCCGGCAAGGTTTTCGATTTGAATCTGCCTCTGGACCAGGTGGCAGAGGGCTACCGTGCAATGGACGAGCGCCGCGCAATCAAGACGCTCCTGCGCCCGAATGGAACGAGGTAAGAATCCGCCCATGCGCGCAACGAGAACTTTGGTTTTGAGTGGGCTCCTGCTGGCAATGAGCCCACTGGCTGTCGGCCAAAGCAAGGCCAGCGACGCTTCGACTGAGAGGACAACGAACCTGAAAATCAGAATAAAAGTCGCTGATAAGTCAATCGTTGCGGCTGTGGCCAGCAACGAGACCGCGCGGGATTTTGTCTCCGTTCTGCCTTTCAATGTGTCAATGAGTGATCTGTTCGGGCGCGAGAAGTATGGCGATTTGCCCAAAGCGCTTTCGGAAAACGGTCCGAGGACGAGCAGGTACGAAGTCGGCGATATCGCTTATTGGTCTCCGGATCACCAGTTCGCTGTGTACTACCACCAGGATGGAGAGGCCATACCGTCGCCCGGCATCATCCCGATCGCAAAGATCGATGCAGGTACTGAAGCATTCAACGTGCCAGGATCGGTGAAGGTGACCATTGAGGTTGCGAAGTGAGACACCAACGTTGGCAGACGCAAATTCCATAGGAAGGGATGGAAATGAAGCAGTCAAACAACACTTCGAGGAGAGAGTTTCTCCATCAATCTGCGGTTCTTGGTGCCGGCGCAGTGCTCGCACAATCGAGCAATCTCTTTGCCGAGAAATCATCTGGATTGGGAAACGGCCCCTATCCAGCAGAAGGCATGGCAGGATATTCGGAAACTGGTCCACTTCAATTTCTGAAGTTCCAGCGTCGCGCTCTTGGCCCGAAAGACGTCGCGATAAAGATTCACTATTGTGGAGTTTGTCATTCTGACATTCACACGATCCACGGCGACTGGGGCAACATCCACTATCCGCAAATCGTAGGCCACGAGCTGGCTGGAGAGGTTGTGGCCATTGGTACCAGTGTGAGCAAGTTCGACGTGGGCTCGCGTGTTGGCGTGGGAACAATGGTTGACTCTTGCAGGCATTGTCCCGAGTGCCTGCGCGGATCTGAGAACTACTGCGAGAACGGAAACACGCAGACGTATGGCTCAAAAGACCGTGACGGATCGATCACTCAAGGCGGCTATTCGACATTCGTCGTCGTTGACGAAGATTTCGTCCTGAGTATTCCGGCTTCAATCGATCTCGCCGGAGCGGGTCCACTGTTGTGCGCAGGTATCACGACCTATTCTCCCCTGCGCCATTGGAGTGTTGCCCCTGGAAAGAAGGTCTTAGTTGCGGGTCTAGGTGGCCTTGGACATTTGGCCGTACAGTTCGCTACGAAGATGGGAGCCGATGTGACCGTGGTGACGACGACTCCTGACAAGGAAGAAGATGCGCGTCGCTTTGGTGCCAAAGACGTTCTCATCAACAAAGATGGAGCTGATTGGTCAAAGTACAAGAGAGCCTTTGACTTCATTCTGGATATGATTCCTTACCAGCACGACCTGGACAGGTTTCTTCCTCTCCTAAAGCGAGACGCAACTTTCTGCCGTGTCGGTGTCGGAAAACTCACGACTCCAAACGAGTACGGACAAATGACCACGGTACTCGAAAGGACTTCCCTAGCCGGGTCAAACACTGGCGGCGTTCGAGAGACTCAGGAAATGCTGGATTTCTGCGCTACTCAGAACATCAAACCGCAGATCACAAAGATACCGATGGGCGGAATCAACGAAGCGTGGTCGAGGGTCATTGCGAAACAAGCCAGGTACCGTTTCGTTATGGACATGGCGATGAAAGGCTAATCGTGAAGGCTGTCGCGCAGCGGGTCAACGCCGCGCGATCAACGCTCTTCTCCATCTGTAAGGACACAATTTATGGCGACTCAAGTGAATGGAAGTTACGCAGGAAAAGTGGCATTCATAACCGGGGCCGGAGGCGGCATCGGTCGCGCTGCGGCGCTGGCGTTTGCTCGCGAAGGAGCGAGCGTGGCTGTGGCCGACGTTTCCGAAAAGGCTAATCAGGAAACGGCCCGCTTGATCGAGGAACAAGGCCGGCGAGCCCTCGCCGTCCGGTGCGACGTGACACGAGCCGAGGACGTGAAGGCAGCTTTGGACAAGACCGTCGACGCCTTCGGGCGCCTGGATTTCGCCTTCAATAACGCGGGCATTGAGCCAAGGAATCCGGCCCCGATTGCGGACTACGACTTGGAGGAGTGGAACCGGATCATCGATATCGACCTCCGCGGCGTCTTCCTCTGCATGAAATACGAGATCCCGCTCATGCTCAAACATGGAGGCGGCGCGATCGTGAACACTTCCTCGGGTGCCGGAGTCATTGGTATCAAAGGCAGCCCCGCTTATACCGCAGCCAAACACGGCGTGATCGGCCTCACGCGGGCGGCTGCCCTCGACTACGCGGCGCAGAACATTCGCGTCAACGCCGTCTGCCCCGGCTACATCGACACTCCGATGATGAATCGCTTCACCGGAGGAACTGCCGAGGGGCGGGCTAAAGTGATCTCGGAGGAGCCAATCGGAAGAATGGGTCGGCCCGAAGAGATCGCCAATGCCGTTCTCTGGTTGTGTTCGGAAGCGGCTGGCTTCGTCGTCGGCAGCGCCATCGTCATCGATGGCGGCCAGACCATTCAATAGCTACACTGAGCAGCTCGGAAGGACAGATAAGAAAGCGAGTAGCATTATGGAAATTAAGAGAGTTGGCTCGCAGCCTTCTGCGACGGGACCGTCGGATTGGTTCACTGGTACTGTGCGGATCGATCCGTTGTTTCAGGCGCCCGATCCCGCCCTTGTTCAAGGCGCCAGCGTCACGTTCGAGCCGGGTGCACGAACTGCATGGCACACTCATCCCCTCGGCCAGACGCTCATCATCACGGCTGGATTCGGCTGGGCTCAGCGCTGGGGCGGGCCGATCGAGGAGATCCGTCCGGGTGACGTGGTCTGGTTTTTCCCTGGCGAAAAACACTGGCACGGCGCCACGCCGAGCATCGGCATGACACATATCGCAATTCAAGAGAAGAAAGATGGCAAGGTCGTCGACTGGATGGAGCATGTCACCGACGATCAGTACCGAAAATAGAAGTAAGAGAAACAAATAGAGTGATGCTGTCAGCGAACCCATGAGCAACCGATTCCGAGTTTCGTCGACGCTGCCGCGAAAGCTGAAAGAACTCGGCCTTTCGTCGGACGCGGTCCTTCGACAAGCAGGTCTGCCAACAGGCTTGTTCAAGTTGGAGAGAATCCTTGTCAGCACCGAGGAGTTCTTTGCGCTGCATCGGGGGATCGCGGACGCCAGCAACGATCCTGCCATTGGCCTGAAGCTCGGGACCGAGGGGCGCGTCGAGCGCTACGATCCGGTAAAACTCGCGGCGCTCTCCGCGCGGTCGTTCCGGGATGCGGTCGAGCGTTCGTCGCGCTATAAGCAACTCACTTGTCCTGAGGAAATCCGTCTCGTGGAACGGGGCAATGAATGCGCAATCAAATTCGTCTGGCTGCTAGCGCATGAGCAAGAACCTTCGTTGCTCGTAGACGTGTGCTTCGCATGGATTCTTACGCTGGGTCAGCGAGGTACTGGACAACCGCTACGTGCCAAGAGAGTCGAGTTTAAACGCGCTCCCGCGCATCGGGAAATGTATGAGGCACATTTCCGCTGCCCGGTAAAGTTCAAGGCCGCGCAAAATGCGCTGATATTCAGCAAGTCAGATATGGATCTTTCGTTTGTAACTTACAACGCTGATTTGCTGGCAACGGTGGCCCCGCAGCTTGAAGCGGAGCTGGCTGAGCAACTCGCGCATAAGAGTTTTCGCGAACAAGGAAAGGGCATTTTGAAACAGTTGCTCGCCGGTCAGCGTCCGGGGATACAGGACCTCGCGAGAGAGCTGCACCTAAGCACTCGAACCTTGCAGCGGCGACTAACCGAACAGGGTATTACCTTTCAGCGTCTATTGGACGAGGCACGTCGTGAACTGGCCCATCACTACCTCCTGCACTCTCCTCGGGAGCTGAATGAAACCGCCTATCTCCTGGGCTACGAAGATGCCAACTCTTTCTTCCGCGCCTTCCACCACTGGGAAGGGACTACACCCGGACAATGGCGACTGCTCCAAAGGAACTCAAATTCCGCGACGCAGTCGCCAATGGGCGCAGCGTGAAAGATGGCAAGCGTATGGGCTGCTTAGGCTTCCACAACTTTATCGTTGGTAACTCCCCAATCGTCGGCAAACCTTACCTTAGGGATTACTTCCCGCTTGCCCGTCAACTGGGAACTGGCGGAGCAATGGATTCTCACAAGCCTACTTCCCAACACTAATTGCCAGCTTGATCCGAGGACCAGATCATTTCTGATTGCCGACGATTCATTTCTAATTGCCGGAATGCGAGTGACGGAGTTCCTGCCTGCGTTGTTTCCGTCATAGATGAGGCCGCTCGGCATCGAACCCACCGAGAATGTCCCAAGGTTCGTGCCGTCGCTCGCCTGCAATTTGGTAACGGTATTTTTGTTTTGGTTGGACACCCATACGTTTGTCGCAAATTAACTGAAAGAGCTCTTTCCAGGCGACTCTACTCATGGTGGAACCTTTTCGGGGCTCCGCTCGGAACTGCTTCTTACAGGCTCAGAACTCCAGCTCGACGACGAGCTGCACGTTGCGAGGGCTGCCGTTGCCGAAATAAGGATTAAACGAATCTGGCGTGCTGGTCAAACGGAAGCCGGAACCGAAAGTCGTCGACGGGTTGGCAAAGTTCGGATGGTTCCAGACGTTGAAAAATTCAGCGCGCAGGCGCAACCACCAGTCACCAGAGATCTGCTGAGATTTGACAAACGAGACATCAAAGTCATTCAGCCCCGGTCCGCTGAAAGTATTTCTTCCCAAATTGCCGTAGGTCCCAGACAGAGGCTGCGCGAAAGCTGCCGGATTCAGATATGGCCCCGTCGGATTGAACGGCACGTGAGCATTACCAACCAAATTCGGGCGGTCGCGAAATTCGGCCGTCCCAGAATTATCGAAAGGCAAAGTTATGTTGAGCGGCCCGCCAGATTGCAGAGTCGTAATGCCATTCAGTTGCCAGTTAGAGGCGAGCGCGTGCAGCCAACCGGGCAGACGGGTCGGCGCCGGTACTCGCCAGGCATAAGTAACGGTAAAGCGATGGCGAATATCGAAATCCGAGCGGCCATAGTCGCGGCGCAGATTGCGGCTGTCTTCCACCGGCCCGCGATAAAATCCGCCAGCACCTGATGCTTCATCCAGCGATTTGGAAAACGTATAGCTCGCGCGAAATGTCAAATTGGCGGCCGAGCGCTGGGCTGAGACCTGCAGGCTGTTGTAGTTCGAATGCGCAATATCGGAAAGCGTGTTGATTACCCGAAACTGGGGAAAGGCAGCCGCAAACGGCCGGCGTGCCTGCTCGCTCACCGGGTCGGAACTCCCGGGTGTTGGCTGATTCATGTCGATCACCACGGGCAAATCACTGCCGCGGGTACCGTAATACGCGATGCGCAAAGATTGTTGTGCGCCTAGCCGTTGTTCAAATGCGAGATCAAAGTTTTGGTAGCGGGGATCGGGGAAATCGGTGCGCATCGCAAAAACATCGAACGGCGGCTGCGGTGCTGCGCCAAAGATCTGGATACCCGGGCCAAACGGCACGGGCGCCGGCGGCGTAATCGTGAAGATTGCACTGGAACCGATCGGATTGAATACCGGCCCTGCAAGTATCGAATTCGCGTTATTGCTGTTATCCATCAATTCGTCAAACGGCCGGGCGTTGAAATACATGCCCCAGCCGCCGCTTAGCGTGCGAAAGCCACCTAATCCGAGCGAAAACGCGGCGCGTGGCGCAAAATTGCCCAAGTTCGGCTGATATTCGTGCTCAAGTCCAACAGCGCCGACCTGTACCAGCCCGGCGCCCGGAACGAAGTTACTCAGCCTTCCCTGCTTCTCGCTAGGCACAGAGAATTGATCGTGGCGTAATCCAAGGGTGACCTTCAGAGCTGGCCGAAGCTGCCAGCCATCTTCGATGTACGCCGCCCAGCGATGCTGGCGCAGGTAGCGTTGTGAGTCGCCACGCGCAATGGTGGTGGTGACGCCGGGCGCAGGCAAGCCCGCAAGCAGGTCCACGAGGCTGGCAATCGCGAAGTCGCCCGAGAGTTGATCGCCGAGCTGCGAGCCATCGAACACCAGCCGCCCGCGCATGCCGGTGTCCGTAAAGGCGTTCTCCTGGAGTAGTGTTATGCTGCCGCCGAACTTCCATTGGTGCGCACCGCGGTTCCAACTGATACGATCCGAGAAATCGAATACGTTGCTAGCGCGGCCGCGCGGCAGCGAAAGAGGAGCGCCGAGATTTTCGTATTCGCCGGGCGCGATATCGATTTCCGGCAAACCGGAATCGCGGGCCGAGTTGACTCCGGTGTTCAGGCCGATTGCTGTTACATTGAAGCCCATGTCTCCAGGAAACGTTGTTTCGTGGTAACGCGAATAACCGAAGCGGGCAGAGTTGAGCAACCGCGATGACAGCGCTCGTTCCCACTCGGTTGCAAACAACTGCACGATTGTGTGGGATTGCGAAGCGTAACCCGGCAGCCGCGATCCTCCTCCCAACCCGAACTGCCCCTGAGGAAAACGCTGGCGGTTTACGCCGACAGCATATGAAGCGGAGATACTATCCTGACCCCTCTCGCCATGATCCGCCTTAAGCGCCAGCGTGTTGCCGTCGCTACGCCCGATAACAGAAAAACTGAGCGGACCCTGGCCGAGCGAGGCGGGGTAGAGCGCGAGAATGGGCGAGGCCAGCGCGTTCACCGAACGGCCAGCTGCCTGAACGAGCGATGTTGCTGCGGCGATTTCCTCCTCTGTGGGAAATCGAGATGCGGCGGTAACACCAACTAGCTCGTGCTGCCCTTCATACGAACTGAAGAAATAGCTGCGATACGGCAGCGGGCCGCCAGCGGTGAATCCGAATTGGTTGTTCCGAAATTCAGGGCGCGGGCGCCCAAAGGCGTTGTTATAGAAATTGTTAGCGGCTAGCTTTTCGTTATCGAAGAATTCAAACAGTGACCCGTGCAGCTGCGGCCCGCCGCTCTTGATCGTGGTTAGCACCGCCGCGCCTGACGGGCCATACTCGGCGCCAGTGTTGGTCTGCACTTCGATCTCCTGGATGGTATCGAGCGGCAGTAGGACCGCTGGAGCAGCGAAGGCGCCGCCCTGCCCGATGGCTTCTGCATTCCGGAACGGGTCGAGGTTATTCGTGCCGCTGACGATATAAGTGTTGAACTGCGCACGGCTGCCGTTGACCGGAAACGATCCAAACGTGCCCGCCGTTGCGCCGGCTCCGGGGATGAGCGTCTCGAGATTGCCCGATGCCTGTCCGCGTACCGGCAGTGTGCGCACCTGCTGTCGCACACCCACGGTATTGACGTCGGTCACTGCGTTTGATAGTGCTCGCCGCGAGTCCAGCGTGATCTGCAGTTGCCTCGTCTTCCCTGCCCGTAGCGAAATGCCTGCAGCTTCAATGCTGACATACCCACTGTGCGTAACACGCAAGCGATAATCGCTTGCAGGTGCAAGGTGGATGAATTCGAACTGCCCGAGGTGATCGCTCACCGCAGTTGCCCTCACCTCGGCGCGATTTCCGATATAGAGCAGCAGCTGAGCGCCGCCGACCGTATGGCCGCGCGTATCGGACACTCTGCCGCGCAGAGTACCGCTAGCTGCCTGGCCAACTGCCTGAACTGCAACAAAGGTGGAAAGGAGAGCCGTGACCGCGCGAATTTGAGTGACCCGTCGGCACCACATCAGCAAGGACGGCTGTATCAATTTACGCAATGTATTCGTCAAACGGTTTCTTCTGATGTGAGTCTCTCGATGCTTGCAACATCGTTCTCAGCTGGCTGACGCTTTCAAGACTTGCTTCTCGGCAAGGTCTCCAAGACGTAGAGTTGGTATACCCAGGCAATTGGAGAAATTGCTTGTGCCATGTACAACGTCATCTCGTTATGAAGAACAGCTCCAAAGTCATAGCTGGTACAGCAGCGGCACCTCCACGATTTTCTCGGGGTTTAGTGATGGCGATGCCGAAGGCATCATACCTCCGATCTACGCATTGTGCATGAACTGGGCAAACGCTGAGCGACAGTCAGAGGGCGATGTTTTTATGACAGATTGTCCATAGGCGATCACCTGGTGAAAAAACCAGGCGCTCAACGGGTCAACTGCCGAATTGTTTGAATGCTAAGTCCAGCGCCGCTCGCTGCTGCAGTCGCCCTGGTTTCAGCGGCTTTTTGGCGACCGCTTCCAGCTTGCCGGCGACCGCAATCAAGTCGCGCAATACGCCAACGACCGGCGCGGGCAGATGATTGCGACCTCCGTCGGCGCGACCACCATGGGCCGTGGATGCGACACCGCCATCCTCGACGACCCGGTCAGCGCGGATCAAGCGGTGAGCGATGCCGAGCGCACCACGGCGAACACCTGGATTGACGCCACCCTGCGCAGCCGGCTCAACGACCCCGCCAGGGGCGCAATCATTGTCGTCATGCAACGGTTGCACGAGCTCGATGCGACCGGATTCTTGCTTGAGCAGGAGCCTGGCGTTTGGACTCATGTTCGCCTACCGCTCGTGGCGGAGGAGGGCGAAACCTGGACGTTCCCATTCTCTGGGAGAGTAGTTCAGCGCAAGGCTGGCGACATCCTGATGCCCGAGCGCTTGAC
>Ga0209236_1002665_pt1 | contig 10880 bp, 12 predicted proteins | sample GraSoi013_1_40cm_FD_185819 | JGI IMG/M metagenome (GOLD analysis project Ga0209236, IMG submission 185819) | Grasslands soil microbial communities from the Angelo Coastal Reserve, California, USA - Sample 09_27_2013_1_40cm (SPAdes) (version 2) | ecosystem: Environmental > Terrestrial > Soil >... | reverse complement strand
ATAACTCGTCTTTAGGAAGGTCCTGTTTCCTTGAAGAGAGTAGTCGTAGTACATGGACAGCTGGTCGATCAGTACGTTAGATCCAAAGAGTCCTCCTCCATAGCCGTAGTTGTATGCGGGATCTGCTTTGACAAGACCTCCTTGAACCATCCCGTATGTTACTCCCCACTTGTAGTGTGGGACACTTCCAACCACCGTTTTCTGGACCGGGCTGGGAGTGAAAGTCTGTGAGGCGTTCATGGCTATGGTGTACATGAGTTCTGTCTGACCTGTCGCATAGTTCGCGTCGAGGAAACCATTATGGTCAGTGTCATTGTAGACTTCCATTGCCATCAATGCGTTCGCGACAAAGACACGCGAGTTGGTAGGGGTGTTGTAAGATTCCCCGACAAACGCGGAGACGGGAGAGGGTGCTTGGAAGGAGTGCAGCGCCAGGAAAATCGCATGGGTCCCGTTAATGTTGATCCAAGTGTACTACGCATCCAGTGAGGGAAAGAGCTGGACGTCTCCACTAGAATATTCCTTGGAAAAGTCAACTGACGACGACTGCGCCAACAAAGGAGCATGGATGAGCGCGGGCGCGACCACGGCCAAGAGCATTATTACTGCGATTACGATTGCCAAGAGAGATTTCGAGGCAGGCAAACCGACATGCGTGTTCAATCTAGGTATCTTCTACCTACGATCTGGTCCATATCACTTACTGTTCAAGTACACACGTGAACTTGAATCATCTCTCAAGAAGAGGTGGTCTGAACTCTTCGTCGGGTCCAAAGACGAACGCTGCCGTTATGGCACCGTCAGTGTAGTCACCGCCTAGGTGCCGGTCCGGCTGAGCTTTCTGGTTTCTACGTCATAGATAAGGCCGGAGACCGTTATGTCCTTCGGGACCATGGGATTGCTTTTGACTTTCTGGACTTGGTCCTTGATGTTCTGTTCTAGACTGGAGAAGGAGTAGAACTTCATGGCGCCTGCTTCTTTTCCGTATTTTTTCTCAAGTCTTCCCTGGAGTTCCGAGTCCGTGAATTTGAGCATGGCACAGTCGGTGTGGTTGATTATCAAAAATTCCTTTACACCGAGGAATTCGTTGGACACCATGAGAGATCGAACGACATCCTCGGTTACGATGCCACCGGCGTTTCTGATGATGCTAGTTGCTCTTTCGAGCCCCGGTACGAAATTAGGGCCTACCCGAGGGTCCATGCAAGTAAGGACGGCTAGGCCTCCTCCTGACGATGATTCTTGGATTGGGAATAGAGTTGGAAAAAGGGTCTTTGGAAACAGCGCTGGAAACAGCGGTCCTGACTTTGCCTGGTCTTCATTGGCCTTTATCAGTTTCTCAGTCTCACTCATGTGCCAACACCCGTCATTTTGAGAGTTCTATTGCCTGGTCGAACCCTGGGGCTTGAGCCATGAGATATTTTACGGTTCACAACCACTCATTAGGTGTGTCCGAAGACATGAGACCCCAATTTGAATTCCCAACTACGCAGTGAATCGCACAACATCGGAAATCACAAGCAACGCGTTCACGATACGCTGGAATGCTGCCTGATTTGATTTCAGTTCCTTCAAAAGTAGGTCTTGTTAGACGCTCTTATTGCGGCTCCACGCTGCGATAGAGTTGGAGTGCCTCGGTCAGCCGCTGCCGTGCTTCAGGGCTGTAAGGCTCGCATTGAAACATGATGTGCTGCACGCCGAGTTCCCTATAGCCGCGCATTGTGGCTGCGATCTCCTGCGCTGTACCTGTCAGGGGATTGTCGAAGAATTTCGGTTTGTTTGCTTGGAGGTCGGGGAACCAGAGCCCGATGAGCGCTGTTATGCCGAGAGTGGCCGGGTCCCGCCTGACCTTGTGGCACGCCGCTTCGAGTTTGGCGCGTCGGTCGGCGAGTGTTTCGGGTTTGCCCATGTAGCCGGTATTCCAGAGGTCGGCGTACTGCGCGGTCAGCTTGAGCATGCGCGGACCCCCTTCGCTTCCCACCATCAACGGCGGCCCTTCTGATCGTGGACCGCGGGGCACAATCTCGCAATTTCGGGCTTGGTAGTATTGTCCCGTGAAATCGACATGCCCCTCACGCAGCAGTGGTTTGAGGATCTGCAACGCTTCCTCGAAGCGGGCCACGCGATGGTCGAAGGGCAACCCGAACGCCTGATACTCCGGCTCGTTCCATCCCGCACCGACACCGAGGATCAATCGCCTTTGGCTGATCTCGTCGACCGTCGTCGCCATCTTTGCTAGGATAGCAGGATGCCGGAAAGAGTTGCATGTTACCAGTGTGCCGATCTCTACGCGCTTTGTCGCCTCGGCCAGCGCCGACAGCATGGTCCAGCATTCCCAGATTCCACGGGTCGGCTCGTTCGGATTACGATAGAAGAAATGGTCAGGAAGCCAGATGCTATCGAATCCATCAGCCTCGGCCTGTTGCGCGACTGCCCGGATCGAATCATAAGAACGCGTAGTGTTGTTCTCGCGTTCGTTCGCGAGAAAAACCATCAGCCCAACCTTCACTGCTTTTTCACTCGAAGAAGTCTGCCAATACCGGCGCAATGACTTTGGGCCTTACACCGTGCCTCTGACCGGCAAGCATACGGAGTTGCGAATTCGGAATGGCTTCGCTGATTGCTTGAGCCACATCACGCATAGATGGAGCTCCTGCACCGCCGTGCATGACGAGTGTGGGAGTAGTAACGCGCGACAAAAGCGCAGTAGGCAAGGAATGGCCCTCACCTAGAACGTCGCTGTCATAGGCTAAGGTCGGGGCCATGGCTTCCAATCCTCGCCACATCGGCAAGCGTCTCATAGCCTGAATCTGCTTGTCCGACACGCCTACAAGTCTGATGAACAGAGCCACGGCATCAGCATTCCGTCCAGATTTGAGCAATTTCTTGAGCCGTACGTTGTACTCTTTAGCAGTCTTGCGGGCATCGCCATCCAAGGTGTAGGGCGCTTCGTAGATGGCTAATTTTCTGACGTGTTTTCGCAGTTTGGCTGCGGCTTCGAGTGCGATGGCCGCACCGGAAGAATGACCGTAGAGATATACCGGTCCACCAACCTCATCGATTAACGCCGCTACATCTTCAACTTCACGTTGAGGTGCATATGGCGCGGTATCAGCGCTACCACCGCGTCCGCGCCGGTCATAGCTTATGACTGTGAAGCGAGACGCAAGCAGCTTAGCCAGGCTGGCGCCAGATTTCCTTGAATTGAGGGCTCCGAGCACGAGTATTACGACGGGCCCAGTACCCACTTTCTCGTAGGCGATCTTTGTACCATCTTTAGATTTCACGGTGGCTACCATTACTTCTCTACTTTCCCTGCTGCTCACTTGCGGTGGTTTCGCGCGCGTTCGCCAGAAGGATCATCAGCCCAATCTTCACGGTTTGCTCACCCGAACCAGCCAGTCTTGGTGCTTTGAGAAACCGGAGGGGAGCGAACGCAAGGGAAAGTAAAGGACCGGAATGTCCGGATCCTATCCATTCGTGGGAGCCAATAATGATCACTCCTCACGCGTCCGCTTGTGGCCCCGGTTCCTCGACGTGACCCACCCTCCATCTCTCGTCCTCTTGTATCCCTGGTTGTAGTGGCGAAAGAAATCTTCGGGCGTAATCAAGGACTCTTCTGGAACGATAGCCGCCCACCCGGACCCACTCAATAGTAGTTCCTTGAAGTCTGGGTTCACTATGATATCCTTGGAGACTTGAGCCCGGTCATGCCAAATCTCCATGTCGAGTATTCTGAGCCGCTCTCCTCGGTCGGCAATGAGTTGCGTAGCGACCTCCGGCCCGGCCGGTTTGCCGACTAGGTCCCCCGCTTTCACCTCTGTCTCCGAACCATTGTATCTCAGCGTTCCCTTCCCGCTGAGGATTAGGTAATATTCGTCCACATGGGAATGACTGTGGAATCGAGCAGCGCTCTCGTCCTTCTCGACCAATCTGACCCGGAAGAAGGCGCGGCCAGGCCCGAGGAGCGGCATCAGGAACCTGTCGATCGAGCCCGTTTCTTTCCTCGAAGTCAGCGGGCGCTCGGCTCCTTCGAGGGTCTCATTGTCGAGAACGTTCACAACCGGCCTCGTCCACATGTTTCCCGACAGAGATCCTTTCTTCCTCAGATAGACCTCGTCAGCCCAGAACGATGCCAGGCGCACCACGAAGTCCAAGGCTTCAGGAGCCAGGGGAGGTATTGTGACCGTAGCCTCCCCCTTCGAGTTCCTCATCAGCCGTCCTGCCCTCTGGCCCATCTCGTCCCAAAACCAGTTGGCGAAGGGGAGCAAGGGTTCACCGTGTCCCTTCGGCATCTCCGTCTTCGAATTGAAGAACAGCTCCCACGCCAGGTCTGCGCGCACCGACCGTTCCGTAACTTGGTCGTCGAGCACGATTTTCATATTCATCAAACACTTCAAGCCAAGAGGTCTTTAAGATTGCACGGGGGAAGCCTCACTCCCTATTCGGCGAAGGATTCCAGAGCCACGCCTAGCGTTACGGAGGTTGGGATCCCTGGACCAGAGAATACCGAAATCGTAGTGGACTCGGCTAAAAGAAGTCGTATAGACAGCTCGCGTTCCGAAGACTACGAAGAAGTCTCTTAGCTGAGTCATACTCATAAATTTGAGGAGCGTGTATGTCCAGGTCTTGAAGAAATTGACCATCACCCTGAGTGCAGACTCGGAGGGCGACTCGGGGTCCCGCAGGAAGCACGGGGGAAAGTCCGCGGCGCGATTCTCAGTCCGAGAGCTCGGATCATCGACATGGCCCGATTTTGAGCGGATGGTCGAAAAACACAACGGAGTCTGGGGTGGATGCTGGTGCACCTTCTTCCACCTCGCCCCGAGCGAGGCGAACCAGTGGTCTGGGAAGCACAAGGAATACAAGGAGAAGCTTGTTCGAGCCAACCGGTCCCACGCAGCCCTCGTCTACGACGGGCCTGATGTTGTTGGGTGGTGTCAGTTCGGACCCCTTGTCGAACTCCCGGGTCGGATGAGGGGTTATGGCGATATGGAAGTCTCTCCGCCGGACTGGAGGACTACATGCTTCTTCGTCGACCGCGACCATAGACGCGAGGGAGTTGCGAGGGCCGCGCTGGAAGGTGCACTCCGGTTCATCGCGGCCAAAGGAGGCGGGACGGTCGACGGATATCCAATCGCCATTCCCCGAGGGAAAAAATACTCGAGCTCTTTTATCTGGGGCGGAACCGAGTCAATGTACCGCGACCTAGGATTCCGTCCACTCGGTTCCTTCGGAACAAGCAATCGGGTGATGGTGATGCGAAAAGTCGTTCGTAGTCGTTGATATATTGCCGCGCTTCTCTACTACAAAGTTCGTCGAGCAAGATTGCGATTTGAACTGTCGAGAACTGTTCGATAGATTGAATAAATGAGTCCACTCCGTAGACCGCCCCCGACGAGCCCAGACGATCCAAGACTTGTCGAGATGACTATGACCTTGGGACAGCAGCTTGAGATCCCCAAATTAAATGTCAGAGAAGTTCGCTGGAGTAACATTGTTCCGCTAGGCCGGAGCGCTGTGACGATACCGTCAGACTGGTGTTTCTTCCTCCGCCATGCGATCGTCATGCCTGCACGAATGATGGGCAAGCTGACCCCAGAGGAGTGGCGACCTCTAATAGCCTCATCAATTCTCTACCAGAAACAGCTGAGACGATCAGCGGATCGCAGACAGGCTCTCTACATCGTGCTTCCTACTTTTCTGGCGCTGTTATCATCAGGGATCATTGTCGGGATTCTGAAGATATACTGGGCGTCGCTAATCGTCCTGCTCCTAATAATTCCAGTATTCGTCGTTGGAAATCGACGCTCCAGGCCCTACCTGAAGAAAGCGATGCTTGAAGCGGATACGAAAGCTTCAGCGCTAACCGGGAAAGAATCATTTCTCGAGGTTCTCAGGAAGATCGACATCATGCGACAAGGGGACGCCGAGATGTCAAAAGCGGACGAAAGAAGCCGCCGGCGCTTAGCTCTCCCATCGCTCGTCGAAAGGGTTGACAATCTACAAGGAATACCCTCAAACGCGGCCTAGTTGCGAGCTCGGTCCTTAGCTGACCGCTTTCTTCACGAGCGCGGTGATCCTTGCCTGTTCGGCGGCAGTCAACCCTTTCAGCGCGTAGGCGTTGGGCCACATATTGCCCTCGTCGAGGTTCGCCTTGTCGCTGAAGCCGAACGTCGCGTACCTCGTCTTGAACTTCGCCGCTGCCTGGAAGAAGCAGACGACCTTATCGGCCTTGGCATACGCGGGCATCCCGTACCAGAGTCTCGGCGTGAGGGCTGGTGCGCTTTCTCTGATGATAGTATGGAGCCGCTTGGCCAAAGTGCGATCCGGTTCCCGCATCTCGCCTATCTTCGCGAACACGGCACTCTCCCCCTCCCCCTTGCCAGCCTTCATCTCCTGGACGCGGTCCCTTATCGCGCCTCGCTCCTCCTCCGTGAACGCCTTGCTGGTCGCGGTGGCGCTCTTGGCGGACTGCTTCCTGCCCTTCTGTGCAGGTTTCATAGAATTCTGTTCGTCTTTTCAGAGCTTAAGTATTTTTTCACGAGTTCATTCTACAATAGTCCTGCGAGTGGGGTCAGTCTCCTTCAGTGGTGATTCTCTAGGCTGGTGCTACGACGGGTTTCTTCTGTCTCTTGAGAAGCCTCGAGATTTGTTGAGTGTTAGCATTCATCGACTAAGACGGCTAGCCATGCCTTTGTTTGCCTATGGTGTCTCTTGACTGGAACCATATGACTGCAGCGAGCGCAATTCCATAGACAGCAGAGTACGCAAACGTCTCAAGGGTTAGGGTCCAGCGGGTCGCGGATGAATAGACGAGAAGTGCAACAATGGGAATGCTAACGGCTATTCCTACTACGATCCCAATTGAGGCCGCAGCGAATATTCTCCAATAGAATCCATGTTTGAAAGTCGGGTCAATGGCAACTTCAGTTTTCGAACTGCTGATGGGATTCCTAGATCGCGCTCTCTTGATTGAAGCGTTCGTGAGATAGTCTGTGATTGGGAAGCATGAGATCAGTGGAACAGCTGCTGTGTCTATTGCAATGCTCGTGTAGAAGTTGGCCTGTGATTGCTGCTGTTGGAGCTGATCGATCAACCAGCTGTCTGTGCTCCCGCCAATCGACGACGTGATCGCCTGTATCTGCTCTTGGAGCAACTGGACCTTTGCAAGGGCTGCTCCATCATCGAGACCACTAAAGTCGGACTGCTTGACGTACACGAAGAGTTCAGTAATGAAGGTTGCCGCCTGGTCGGAGTTTTCAAAGTTAATCATAGGTGGAATGAGGTCGTCCCAGTTTGCGACAAGGGTGGGAAGCGGGAACAAGTTTCCTGAAGCCGATCCAGTTTCCGAGTTCGTGAGGTACCCGAACCCGTTCACCGTTGAGTCGGCGAACCCGACGATTGTGAGGTTTCTGACAATGCTCACATACTTGTTCGAACCCATTGTTGAACCGGCGTAGAATGTGAAATTCGCCTGAATGACCTGACCCATACTGAGCCTAGAGGAGTTTTCGGAATTTCTGATGACGATCGCCTGGCCAGGGCCGGGGGTCTTGGCGCCAGAAACGTAATTCAGCCCATAGTAGGCAATCGAGGCGTTAGGCACTGCAAAGACGTCCACGATGCGCAATCCTGCGCTCGGTACCGAAGCGATATCTTGGGAGCGAAGCTCGGCCCTAGCGATTCCGCTAAGGTTCCCTACCTGATTCCGGGTGCCATAGTACTGAGCGACGGTTACGTATCCGCCATATCCCCATCGAAAATGAGATGGCAGAGAGACAAGCGACTCTGTGCTGGCTCGAGTGAAGAGCGCTTCCCCTGACATGTTGATAACGGAAAACACCGTTACGAATATGGTAACGATTGCTACTGTGGCGAGGTATATGGACCGCATAAGTCCTCGCGCCCTTAAATTATGCACTCTGCTAGCCGCAGATAATTGTCTTGCGGGTCCTTGCTCAGAGTCCTGAGAATAGTACTATCCCTGTCTATGAAATCAGGCTTTCCGGTCGGTGAGGGCTTCGAAGGATATTAGTTCAGCCGATGTCAGAGAAACAACATGAACAAAGGTTAGCTCCTCCGCGATATCCCATATAGGATCCATCCTAATAGCCATCAAAAGACGTCAGTGCTCACGGTGAATGGTGGCCGAAAAGTCTCGACCAGTATAGTATGTGTGAATCTTGATATCCCGAACCAAATGTAGGCTCAGCCTTGAGACATCATGTCTGGATCTGAGTCTGAACTGCAGAAGCGGTTGAAGGGTATACAGTGGCAGAACGGAAACTGTCTATCCTGCACCTGGTTTGCTACAAAAGATCCACTCAACGCTGATCTGTTTGACCGGGCAAAGTGTATTCATCCGAAGCTCAAGATCTACCAGCTCGTCGTATCGGGCCGTGACTGGTGCAACCTCTACGAGGAGATAAAACAGAAACAGATCGAACACAAACAAGAACTCGCCCTGAAAGCAGAAGAAAAATCCGGATAAACAAGACCATACGTCATCAACTCGAACCGGGACAAGCATGCTCTGAACGACTGCACATGGCCAACCCATGGCGCGCTGGTCTCCACTCTAGCGTGAGCCCATTGATTTATCGGGCGGGAACTAGAAGGCAATGCTGAAGATCGCTTGGCGAACCAAGAAGCCAGCCCAATCCCGCCAACCGCCACGATGCTCATTCTATCATTCGTTCCAATCTTCCTCGGACTTGGCTTCCTCTACATCGTCCTCGGAGCCTGGCTAGTCACCGTCGGGTTCACAGCCGTACAAGCAGGACTGCTGATCTCAGCCCAAGGCATCGCCGTCGTTCTCACATCCATTCCTCTCGGAATCATCTCCGACATCTACGGCCGAAAACAGCTGCTGATCCTTGGAAATCTAGCAGGTGCCGCTGCGCTACTGGTCTTCGCGCTGACAACGAATTTCCTGTATCTCATCTCCGCGAGCGTCGTTTTGGGATTCGCGGAAGGAGCGAGCGTGACCACCTGGAATGCGCTTCTGGCTGATCTTACTGATAATTCCAACCGGAATAGAGTCTTCTCGCTTTCCTTCATCATGATCAATGTCACGACTGGAATCGGCCTCGTCCTCCCCGGAGCATTTCCGGCCCTGCAGTCTCTAACTGGCCTCACAAATTATGCGCTTCATAGGGAGACGCTGCTGATACTCGGCTTGGCGAGCTTCATCAGTCCCCTGATGTTCTACATTCTACTCCGGAACCACCGTGAGACTCACAACCCTGAACGCAGATGGTCCGGATTGACCAACAAGGGAACACTCGTAAAGCTCGGCTTCGTCGCGAGCACGATAGGATTCGGAGCAGGATTCATCATCCCACTCGTAGGCGCTTGGTTCTACTACCGGTTCAACGTCTCCGACAGCTACAGCGGGCCAATCCTCGCCTTCTCCAACATACTCATCGGCTTCTCCGCATACGCCAGCCCCCGACTCGCCACCAAGTTCGGACAGATGCGCGCCATCATCCTCACCACAGGCTCGTCCATGCTCTTCATGCTAAGCATGGCCTTCATCCCCAGCTTCGCGTTAGCAGCAGGAGTCTACATAGTAAGAGCAGCGCTCATGAATATGGCGGGCCCGCTCATCGACTCATTCTCCATGAGCATATTCCCCGCGGAACAGAGAGGCCTGGTGAGTGCTTTGAGCAATATTACGTTTCGACTGCCCAACAGTCTGAGCACCTACTTCGGCGGATTCATACTCGGACTGGGACTACTCCAGCTGCCCTTCTTCATCGCCAGCGCATTCTACATAGTCGGACTCACAGCCTTCTACATCTTCTTCGTAGCGACCAAACGATACGCGGCGCAAATAGCTTCCCTAAGTTAGGAATCGGCTTATCGCGATCGGCCAGGGCTTCGGCCGTGCAAACCTTAAGCCGTGTCGGGTCTGTTGCAGACCTTTGCGTTTGTCGGCAACCAGGACAGTGCAAGTTCAGACGAAAAGGCGAAAGCGCAGAGAGAGTATTTCGAATTCGGCTTTTCGAGTCAGATACCTGCGACGCAGCCGGAAGCTATGGAATCGATATCTCAACTCCAGACCGTGGGTGAACCAGCTCTACGAATCATTCCTAGACATTAGGCCCGGCCAAAAGATCGTTGATGTCGGTTGCGGTCCGGGAGATTTTACCCGCTACCTCGCCAGACTATCAGATGGAAATTCGAAGATTCTAGGAGTAGACTCTAACCCAAAGTCGATAAGGGCTGGAATCGCAGATACCAAGAAGGCTCATCTGTCCCATATTGTATCCTACAAGCTCGGGGACGCCTACAAGATTCCCATATACGATGATTATGCTGATCTAACATGTTGTCGTACCTTGCTCATGCACCTCGACCACCCGTTGAAGGCGGTCAGAGAGATGGCGAGGATCACGAAACCAGGCGGACACGTCGTTGCGGTGGAGCAGGGAAAGATGGGCATCTACTATGATCCGAACGATAAGCGCTTCTCTCGCCTATCCGACCAAGTATGGGAAGCACAGCTACGAGGGATACGTAAGCTGGAAGGAAAGGAGTTCAGGATCGGCGAGAAACTACCAGGCATCTTTCAAGAGGCTGGACTGGTCGACATGAAGGCGGAGATTCAGAATAACGTCTACCTCGCCTCTGACCCACGACAGCCACTGAACGATGTCAAAGAGGACCTTCGATTCTATCTCGCATTCTTCAAGGAGAGGATGGAGAAGGACCGGAAGTATGTGGTTGCGGGCGGTCTCTCAAACGCAAAAGTATCAGAGTACAACAAGGGATACGTGTCCAAGATTGAGGGCTTGCTCGCGGACGATCAGAAACTTCGTCGGGATCCGACTATCAGTACTGATGCCCTCTACATAGTTTCCGGGATGAAACCT
>Ga0209236_1002655_pt1 | contig 10907 bp, 8 predicted proteins | sample GraSoi013_1_40cm_FD_185819 | JGI IMG/M metagenome (GOLD analysis project Ga0209236, IMG submission 185819) | Grasslands soil microbial communities from the Angelo Coastal Reserve, California, USA - Sample 09_27_2013_1_40cm (SPAdes) (version 2) | ecosystem: Environmental > Terrestrial > Soil >... | reverse complement strand
ATTCCTGGTGACGGACGGATACGAAAACAAGCAGGGAATCTCATCGATTCTCGGTAACAGAGAGTCCGGGACCGGGTACCTGCGCGTCTTCGATCTCCACAGGCGCTACAGAATCCCATTCAATCTCCACCTGAGTGGAACCTTGTTAGAGGCAATCGCTTGGCATTCTCCCGAGGTCCTCTCCGAACTAACCGACCTCCTGAGGCTTGATTTGCTGGAGATGGTCGGGAGCGCCTACGGTCAGAACATCATGCGTTTCTTCTCCCGGGAACACAACACGCGCCAACTGAAAGAGCAGCTCTTGCTGCAGGAAGAGCTGTTAGGACTAGAGCCCGAAAGGGTCAAGGTGTTCTGGGTTCCGGAAAGATTGTGGGATACAGAGGCACTCGCAAAAGTCTTAACTGATAACAGACTTCCAAACGGAGGATACGAATACGTCTTGCTCGACGATCGCCTCTTCTACTCAAAGATGGGTGATCACAGTCCTAGGAGGAATTATGACCAAGAGCACGCTTGGAATCCGGCTAACTTCCTCATGTACAGAATAAAGGATGGCTCGGGGCTCCGGGCCCTTCCTATAGCATACAATCTTAGGCAGAACATTCCTCCACGAACACCAGAGGGCTTGGAAACGGTCAAGACGCAACTTCGATGGCTTCTGGATTTGGGCCCCAATTTTGGCGAACTCGTCGCGATCTACGCGGATGACCTCGAGAAGCCCGCCGGTGCAGGGTGGGATCGAGACGGCCCAGCTCAGTATGAGAGCATATTGAAATGGGTAAGCGAAAACCCGTGGTTGAAGGCGGTAAAGCTTGGTGAGTGGGCATCGCCGCGCAGTCCTGGAGCGGAGAAACGGATAGAGACAGGCACGTACTTCGAACTTGCAAATGAATTTGAAGCTGGCGAAGACTACGAAAGATGGTACTATGATGCGAGATGGGATCCATACAGAAAGCACTACGAATGGTCAGAGAATCGAGTGGAAGAATTAGCCTCCAGAGGGTCTGATCCGGCACTCATAGAACTTGCGAGGAAGGTTATTCTGGCCTCTGTCTGGCAGACAGCATGGCACACACCGAAGACGGGGGCTCATGGAAACCCGGACTCTGTCACCGGACCGAGCGAGTGGGTCAGAGCGATTGCAAGCCATGCTCGGGTGGCAGCACTAATTGCGGAGGCGGCGTATTGGATGAAACACAAGGACAAAGAGGCGCACGCGTACCTTCAGGACTTGGATCAGGACGGAGAGGAGGAGCTTGTACTCAAGAACAGCAATCTCTTCTCGGTTTTCTCCCCGAGGAATGGTGGCCGTCTTGTGTATCTCTTCGGCATTAGAGAGCCTCCAGGTAGGCTCGTCGTGGGGAACCCGATAGACGACTGGAACTGGCTGGAGAGACTTCATGAATACATGGATGTTCCGCCAAATCATCCCGGAGCGTTCTCAGACGTGGGATACGAACATGACTGTTACGAAGCCAGTTTGCGGGCAACAGACGGAGATGAGGTGAACGCAAGGTTACTAAACGCACAGCCCGATAGCCCGCGTATCGAGAAGAAAATCAGGCTTTTCGAAGGTGGGGACGCGATTCGGGTGGAGTACGCGCTCCCCGAGACGATGGCGAGCCTGCTTATCGAATTCGGCCTCTCGCCCGACTATCTATCCTTGCTACGAGACGGGAGGAGAGGCGCGAGGAGCTATTCGCCTATGAAAGATACGCGCGGCTGGGCAGACGGAGACCTGGCCGTGTGGGTTGGATTGGACGAAAGTTCTGCCTTCGAGAATCCGCGCTCACCGATATTCGGCCATGGCTGGCTTGTGCGTGTCGCAGGCCTCGGCAGACGATTCGAGTTGCGCCTGGGGGTTGACCTAACTAATTGAGCGAACTCGGTAGCTTGGGAAAAGTCATGGACGAGAGGTTCATGAGGGAATTATTGGAACGAGAGGTCCTCGGCAGGCACGAGAGGGAGGTCGTCTTAAGCTGCGAAGTTCGGAAATTGAGATCTTCACTAAGAAAGACGATTATCCAGTATGTCGTGCATCTCAAAAATCGCTCGACCAGGACATACATCGGGGTGCACCGGGAATCGGACAGTCGATTGGCAAAGACGTTCTCAATCTTGAAACCGCCCAGATCGAACGGATTCGTCATGGTTTCTGGCCTCATGGTGCCGAGGCCGATCACTTACGTCCCTAGTCTTTCATTGCTCCTCACGGAGCAGGCAGAAGGTAGGTTGATGAGAGAACTCTTTGAAGAGCGTGACGACAAAGCTGAGGTTCCAGATTGACCGCGACTGCTCGTAGTGACGTTCGCGATTTTCTGAACAGGAAATTCGCAATCGATTTCTTCAAACGGTATGTGTTCGCGGGCGACGGCGGCGACGGTGGACAGGAGATCACAGACTGCAGGATAAGGCCACTAAAGCTGAGCAAGTCGGTCATCGATTTCACACTTCATCTGCGTCAACGAGGGCGGCAGATTTCTAAGAGCGTTGTATGCAAATGGAGACCCGACGGTCGGGGCATGCAATCCTTTCGACTATTGAGGGAACTCTGGTCTAAGGGATTTGACGGGACAGATGATCTGATGATACCGGAGCCGATAGCTTACTTTCCTGTAATCAAGTTGTTGATTACGGCCAGAGCCAAGGGCTTTGAACTGGCACACACTCTTGGTATGAGACCAAAAAAGGCGGTCCGATTCTCTATCGTACAAGCCTCGAACTGGTTGACCAAGCTGCATGGCACAAGGATAGATTGGGTGAGAGGGCGCTCGCTTGAAGAGGAAAAGAGAGTGCTGAGACGTTGGGGGGTTCAATTAGGTAGACTTCATCCTACCGCGAGAGAAAGGTTACATAGGATTCTACTCGTCGCGCTGGAAGAAGAGAAATCAGTCTCTCCAGAGCGCTTCCTTCTGACCCACGGAGACTTTCATCAAGCCAACATATTCGTGGACAAAACGCATTTCTCCGTGATAGACTTTGACCAGAGCTGTTACTTCGACCCTGCCAGTGACCTAGGTTACTTCATTGCGCAGCTCAACATAAGGAAGAAGCGCCATAGGCTACGTTTTGACAGTGAAGGCTTGGAGGACCTCTTTCTTGGAGAGTATATGAGGACAGCTTCGCCGCAGATAAACAAGAGGGTTCCAATCTACGAGGCAAGGGCGTACCTCCAACACCTGTTCTTTGACTATTGCATCTTGAATCGAGAGATCGACGCGGCCGAATTTGACTACTGGGTCAGAAGGTCGGAGCAATGTCTTCAGACAGGAGGTGTCATGAATGGATGAGTTTGTAGGAAATGCTGCAGCCTCAATGACGAGTGGACGAGGTATCTTACTCAGACTGCTAACGTACCTCAGGTCCCAGTGGCAGTATGCATTGGGTCTAGTTCAACGGGCCTTTTCTAGTCGGGAATCCGAGCCGATACGAGTTGATTTCCATCCATCGAACATCTTTGTGAATGGGCGAAGCTTGACGGTGATAGACGTCGATGCTTGCTGTTTCTTCGGTCCGGCCCAGGATCTGGGCTATTTCCCCTTGCAGCTGGAAAAGGCGAAAAAACGCTACCGTCTGTCATTCGATGCACGGTCCTTACGGGAGAATTTTCTAGACGGATACGCTCCCGAAGATCGAGAGGTTTTCGACAGGATAGGATGTTATGAAGCGAGATCATGTCTGCTACTACTCCACTACAACTACTGGACCTTCAGGAAGGAATTGGATGCGAAGGAGTTCGAATACTGGCTTGACATGGCAGAGGTTAGTCTTCGGAGAGGGATCTGAGATGACCAACCCGTACCTCTTCGTTGTAGGTTGTCATCGGTCTGGAACTACTTTGCTGTTGCGAATGCTCAACGCTCATCGAGAGATCACCATGATTCCGGAGATCGGTTGGATTCCTAGTCGCTACGAAAAGCGGGAGTGCCTGACGGCGGAAGGTATGGTCACACCAGCTTTCATAGACATGCTGAAAAATCATGTCTGGGGTTTCGGGAGGTTTACGCCTCTTCCTGTGAGCATCGGTGAACTGGAAGAGCTTGTTTCATCGTCCCGCCCGGTTCCTTATGCAGAATTCGTCACTCTGCTCTTCGACCGGTATGGTTTGGCGAGGGGGAGGAAAATAGTAGGGAATAAGACGCCCGAACACGTATTTAGCCTGAGGACTCTCCATAAACTTTGGCCGAGTGCGAAGTTCGTACACATAATCCGCGACGGTCGAGATGTCTGTCTATCCCTTATCAACTGGAAGAGGAAGGCCGAGAAGTTCTCGCAGCGCCTCCCGACCTGGAGTGTGGACGCCGTCACTACCGCGGCACTCTACTGGGAAGAGTTCGTAACGGCCGGTCGTGAAGGTGGAAGGTCGCTCCCCGCTTCCATTTATCATGAGGTGCGCTACGAGTCGCTCGTGACAAATCCTGCGGAACAATGTAAATCGCTCTGTGAATTTCTAGGGGTAAAGTACGATGAGGCAATGCCTCGATTCAACGAGGGTCGGATGAACCCCGACCCCAATCTCGACGCCAAGCATGCCTGGCTCCCGCCGACCCCGGGACTGAGGGATTGGCGGAAGCAGATGCCTCCCGAGGATGTTCAGCGTTTTGAAGCCGCCGCCGGTTCGCTTCTCGACGAGTTAAGATATCCGCGAAGCATCGCTGATCTCAGTTTAGAGAGGCTAGAACACGCCGCCGAGATGCGTCGTATCTTTAGGGAGACTCCGCGTTCATGGCAGTGGCCAAGGCGACACGGGTGAGCTAAGTTGGGGAAGATTGTCAAACTTAAGTACCGCGCGACGAAGAATGCAACGGAAATCAGGTAATGCGCCGAGGATACGTGTTTGATCTTTGAAGTCCAAGGACCCACTAGCGCCTGGGATCAATGTTAACAAAGCAAAAAGAGGCACTCTCCTAAGGCTTCTCTCTTATGTGAGGCCGCATTGGCATTACGCCCTGATGGTGGCAGTCACCGTAATCGCTTCAACCTCGCTGAGTCTCGTGCAGCCATGGGTCATGGGCTTTCTCTTGGTAAACGGCGTCCTGCTCCAGAAGAACCTGACAATGCTTCCACTAGTCATTTTCGTGCTCGGTGGAGCCTACATAGCTAAGGAGTTGACAGGCTACCTCCAGCAGTACGTCACCACGGTCCTGAGTCAGAGGATACTCCATGCCTTGAGGTACGACCTATTCCAGAATCTGGAGTATCTTCCAGTACGTTTCTTCGATGACAAGCGCGCTGGCGAGCTCGTCTCCCGCATAATCAGCGATACGGAAGAGGTTAATCAGGTGATCACCTCTGCGATAAGTGATCTTGGCGCTGACCTGGTGATGGTGGCTAGCGTCTTCGTCATTCTCTTTTACGTTAACACGGGACTCGCCGAATTGGTCATTCCAGTAGTTCTTACACTCACGATAACAGTGAACGTCTTCAAGAAAAGGCTGAAGTTTGCATCAAAGCGAATCAGAGAGGCCATTGGTGACCTGGCGGGGAGAACTGTCGAAACCATCTCTGGGATAAGAGTCGTGAAGAGCTTTTCGATGGAACGCCAAGAGGCAAAAAAATTCGAGGCCCAGTCGCTCGGGATATTTAGGTCGAAAGTAAGGCTAGCAATGCTGTCTCAATTATACTCCTCCAGTATCGCCCTGGTGACAGCCTCTACGGTCCTGATCGTAATTGGTTTCGGCGCGCCATCGGTTGTGTCGGGAAGTCTCACCGTGGGTGCTCTCGTAGCATTCCTTGCCTACCTCGATAGACTCTTCAAACCGATCGTGGACCTGAGCAAGGCGAACGTCGATGTTGCGAGGGCCACCGCCGCCGGGGAGAGAATCTTCGAGGTTATGGATGCAGGTGCGGAGCCGATGGATTTACAGACCGGTATCGACCCTCAGAATATTAAGGGGGAGATAGAATTCGAGAGAGTCTTCTTCGGCTACGACGACTCCAAGGGCGTTTTGCGAAACTTTAGCTTGAACGTTCGAGCTGGCCAGACCGTCGCCGTGGTTGGTCGCAGCGGCGCAGGGAAGACGACCTTGGTCAACCTTCTCTTGAGGTTTTATGAGCCGAGTTCCGGGAGGATATCCATCGATAGATATCCAATCGATGAATGGAAGCTGAATTCGCTCAGGAAGACGATAGCCCTCGTCCCACAGGACCCGCTGTTGTTCTCTGGGACAATTCGGGAGAACATAGCCTATGGGAAGGTTGGAGCAACAGATCTTGAAATCATGGAGGCCGCGAGAGCTGCTAACGCCCATGACTTCATTTCATCTCTTACGGGAGGTTATGATGCTGAAATAGGCGAACGGGGTGTGAAGCTCTCGGGCGGTCAACGGCAGCGAATCGCAATCGCGCGCGCCCTCTTGAAGAACCCGAGCATCCTCATCTTCGATGAAGCGACGTCGAACGTGGACTCGGAGTCAGAAGTCCTAATCCAGGAGGCGCTGGGGCGCCTCGCTGGCGAGCAAACCATAATCATCATCGCGCACAGATTTTCCACCGTGATGCACGCCGATAAGATCGTCGTCCTGGAGGATGGGGGGATAGTGGAAACAGGGGAGCATGAGGAGCTGCTGCGGAGACGCGGGATCTATTCGAGGCTCTATGAGGCCCAGTTCGGGACGAAGTAATAGTCTCAGGTACCGGGAGGCCGTTCGCGCATGGAACGGGATCACGCCACTTCGAGTCAAAGAAAGGACTATCCTGGAAAAAGGCGCGGATCATTCACCCGCAATGTATGAACTTACTAGAGCAATTGCGTCTTGGTTCCGAAAAATCCCGGGCAAGTAAACCATACCATCGCTTGAAGTGAGGGCCGGCTTAGCAGGACCATATTTGTCAACGCCTCAAAGGCAGAAAAGGAGCCCACGTCCCTCAACGGGAGGTTTCCCCCGCCGTCCCGTTCCCTCACAACGGTTAATTATATGTAATTACGCTGGCACGCGGTGCCAAAGTACACAACCGTATCTATTCCGACGACGCTACACCGTCGCATTCGAGAAATCATTCGAGCGAAGCAGGGCTTCAAGTCTGTCTCCGATTACGTCACGTACGTCATGAGAGAAATAGTCGTAATGCACGAGACGGAGCACGTCCCCGAACCTTTCACGAGCGAAGACGTAGAAGAAATCAAGACGCGGCTGCGAGCTCTGGGCTACCTCTAGCCGCGGGGCCTAATCTTGATTACACCTCACGGCGGAAAGCTGACGCAGGTCAGGCTACTGGAACGCGTCGCTGACAAATCGAGGGACACGGGGAGCCAAGTGCTTCCGGTCTCGAACGAAACCGCCGCCACCTTAACCAACCTAGCAACGGGGGTTCTTAGCCCTCTGAAGGGCTTCATGATTCGCGAGGACTATCAGAATGTACTTGATGCGATGAGGCTTGCTGATGATACTCCGTGGACGATACCGATCCTCCTGCACGTGCCGAGCGATTTCAAACCTGGAGCTGGCGACGAAATTGCCCTCACTGACAGGTCCGGCTCGGTCTTGGCCGTGCTCGGGTTCGAGGAGCGCTACAAGGTCTCGAGGAAGGAGTACGCCGAGAAGGTGTTCGGAACCACCGAAGAATCGCACCCGGGTGTCGCAAGGATCGAGGGGGCGTCGGAGACAGTTATCGCAGGAGACCTGCGGGTCGTCTTCAAGCCCAAACTCCCCTTCGAGGAGGTCACCCTAACTCCAACGGAGACGCGGGTTCTCTTCAGGGAGAGGGGCTGGAAGGAGATCGTAGCATTCCAGACCCGCAACGCTCCGCACATCAGTCACGAATACCTACAGAAGACCGCCCTTTCATTCGCGGACGGCATCTTCGTGAACCCTGTCATCGGGAAGAAGAAGCCCGGTGACTTCACCGACGAGGTTATCGTGGACGCCTACAAAGCTCTAATCCAGAACTACTACCCGGTAAACTCAGTCGTTCTCAGCGTGCTACACTACGAGATGCAGTACGCGGGACCGAGGGAAGCGATAGTGCACGCGGTAATGAGGAAGAACTTCGGATGCACTCACATCGCCATCGGGAGAGACCACGCCGGGGTGGGTAACTACTACAAGCCCTACGCAGCGCAGGAAATCTTCAAGGAGTTCCCCGACCTCGGCATCACGCCGCTCTTCTTTAGAGAATTCTTCCATTGCAAGAAGTGCGCGGGCATTGCTAACGAGAAGATCTGTCCTCACGGGCCCGACGATAGGCTGAACTTCAGCGGCACGAAGTTGCGAGAGATTTTCTCGAGTGGTCAAAGGCCTCCAAAGGAGTTCATGAGGCCGGAGGTGGCGGACGCGATTCTGAGCCACAGCCCCGCCTTCGTCGAGTGATATCGCTTGGACAAGTTGCTCGTCATCGGCCTCGACTCAGTACCCCCAGAACTCCTCTTTGGCAAGCTGCTCGATTCGCTACCAAACACAAAGAGGCTGTACAGTGAGGGAACCCACGGGACCCTCGAGACGTGCCATCCTCCCATTACCGTCCCCGCGTGGATGGTGATGATGACGGGGAAGAACCCGGGCGCTCTCGGGATTTACGGCTTCAGGCACAGAAGAGGCTTCAGTTACAAGGAAGGTTATATCGTCAATTCCAGTCATGTCGAGGAGCCAACGGTCTGGGACATCCTCGGCAGAAGAGGGCTGAAATCATGCGTGATAGGTCTCCCCCCCTCCTACCCTCCACGGGCAATCAACGGCAATCTTGTGACTTGCATGATTACTCCCGGGCCGGAGAAGGAGTTCACTTACCCCCTCTCTCTGAAAGACGAGGTTCGCAGCGTCGTCGTAGACTACGTCTTCGACGTGACGCTTAGCGTGGAAGACAGGGACTCTATGAAGAAGAGACTCTTCGAAATGATGGAAAAGCGGTTCAAACTCGCGAGGTACCTGGCCAGGGAGAAAAATTGGAACCTCTTCATTCTTCACGAAATCGGATTCGACAGGCTTCACCACGCCTTCTGGAAGTTCTTCGACCCAGACCATCCAAAGTACGTGAAAGGCAACAGGTACGAGAGAATCGCGGAAGAGTACTACGAGTTATTCGACGAGTTTCTGGGAGAACTTCTCGAAGCTGCCGGTCAGGATGCGCATGTCCTCCTTCTTTCCGACCACGGCTCAAAGGCGATGAGAGGCGCGTTTTGCATAAATCAGTGGCTGGAGAAGGAAGGTTTTCTGAAGCTCGTCAGGCCTCCTGCGAAGGTGACCGAGTTTGAGAATGCGGAGGTGGACTGGACTCAGACAAAGGCCTGGGGATGGGGAGGTTATTACGCGAGAATTTTTCTCAACATCAAGGGGAGGGAACCAAGCGGGATAGTCCCCCCTTCTGAAGTCCCGCAGATAGAAGGTGAACTGAAGAGGAGAATCTCTCAAATCCGAGACCCCAACGGCAGACCGATGAGAAATACCGTCTTCGAACCCAACGACTTGTACGGCGTTGCGAGGGGAGACAAACCGGACCTTATGGTCTACTTTGACGACCTCAACTGGAGGTCCGCGGGAAGTGTCGGCCACAATTCCGTGTACCTGTCAGAGAACGATACGGGGCCAGACGACTCAGTTCATTCGATGCAGGGTCTCTTCCTCTATCACAATCCGAAGAGCCACCAGAGTCGGCAAGTCACGAGAATGCACGCGGAAGACATCGCACCGACGATCCTCAATCTCTTCGGGGTTCCGATACCAGATGACATGCGGGGGAGAGCAGCGAAACTCTCGTGATCTAGCTTGCCGCAATTGACAGCAGATGGTTACGTTGTGTGGTTCACTGGGCTGCCCGGCTCTGGAAAGACGACTATCGCGAAGGTAGTCCAGACGGCCCTTGCCAAGGGAGGTCGGAAGGTCGAGCTGTTGGATGGCGACGAAGTAAGAACTTGGCTGAGTCCCAATGAAGGTTTCTCGAGAGAAGATCGGGAGAGACACCTGAAGAGAGTCGCCCACGTCTGTCAACTCCTCGCAAGAAATGGTATCGTGGTGCTTGCTTCTTTCGTCTCACCGTATCGGTCTACGAGAGAGTACGCTCGCAAGACGGTAGGGACCTTCGTCGAGGTCTACGTGAAGTGTTCCCTAGAGACGTGCAGACTTAGAGACCCAAAGGGGCTCTACCGGAAGGCGTCGGAGGGCAAGATTGGAAATATGACTGGAATGCAGGACCCTTACGAAGAGCCTCCGGCCCCGGAAGTTGTCGTGGAAACCGAAAGCCAGACGCCAGAGGAAAGCGCTCGAGTCGTCCTCGCCAGACTTGCGGCTCTTGGACATCTGAGATAGGGCGATCCGGGTGTTCGAATTAACGCTCCCCATCCCTGGTTTCGCTTCTGCTCTGCCACAGATCCAGTCAACAGGGGCTAGAAGAAAAAGAAGAGCCAGGTTGCCGGATAGAGCGGACGAACTTCTAAGGCTTCGGCCATCTTCATGGAGATAGGATGTCCTTACCCTTCGGAGTAGACATAATCGTATTCTTCCTTGTGCTCTCATTCGTAGCCTCGATTATCAATGGAGGCTTGGGATACGGCTACTCCTCGATCTCAACTCCTCTCGCCCTCCTCGTCGTTGTCAGCAGAATACTCAATCCCGCATTCGTACTGCTCGAGGCAGTTCTGAACACGGTCATGCTCGGCTTCTCCGGCAGGAAGAACATCGCGGCTGTCACGAAAAGAAACCTGCCAATCATCGGGGCATTGGTACCGGGGGTGTTCGTCGGAAGCCTGGCTTTGAGCGCCATCGCCCCTATCTGGATCAGATTATTCGTTTACGTTGTGCTGTTACCGCTCATCCTTCTTCAGGCCGCGGGCATCCGAAGACCGATAAGAAACGAAAAAGCGGTCGGGATACCACTGGGAGTCGGAATCGGCGTGTTGTATTCTCTTACGACGATTTCAGGTCCTCCCATCGCGCTCTTCTGGAACAATCAGGGGCTAAAGAAAGCAGAATTCA
>Ga0209236_1002653_pt1 | contig 10915 bp, 9 predicted proteins | sample GraSoi013_1_40cm_FD_185819 | JGI IMG/M metagenome (GOLD analysis project Ga0209236, IMG submission 185819) | Grasslands soil microbial communities from the Angelo Coastal Reserve, California, USA - Sample 09_27_2013_1_40cm (SPAdes) (version 2) | ecosystem: Environmental > Terrestrial > Soil >... | reverse complement strand
GGGCGGTACATTAAGCGCAGATTAAATGGGCGTTATTTAGTGTTAAGTATTCGAGCAAACTACATGACGTGAGGCTTTGTATCGTGCAGGATTCGGAGGAGCTGCGCGGTCACCCGGCGACAGCATACTTTGGGGGCCTGATCCTTCCCGGACAAGACGTCATACAAACGTTCATACACACGGTCGCGAGCGGCTAATGGCATGCTCTCGAAAATCTCACTGCAAATCATATAAGGCAGCCGATTCCGGAAGGCGCTTCTGCAAATCAAGATCGCGAAGCGAACGCCCACCGCTGTCAGCGGTCCGCGCTGTGGGAGTGTGGCGGTAAATGTCGAGTCGCCTACGGGATCTTTGAGTGCGCCTCATCGGCAAACAATTAATCGCAGTTTTATTGATGCCCAAACGACGTCGTGACCATTGCAAATGTGGGTTACAGTCCAGTCGGATGACCTTTGTCGCGCCCACGCAAGCATTGTCTCCGGCACAGTACCAACCGTCCCAATCAGCCAAAAGGCTGCCCAGCAGCGGGGACGAATGGGACGATTGGGCCGCTTATGCAGACAAGACTCCTCTGGTATTTATGAGCGGAACTGGTCCCTAAACATTGACGGCTTCGCATAATCAAGCTGCAAAGGTTGAACCAATCATGCAGGCTCAATGTGCTGGTGACGCTCGCGACTGTACTCGCCTTTATTAGCTCGACTGCTGTCGCCCAAAGCTCAATCGACGGTCATCGGGAAGGCGTGATGGTTCGGGAAGGCGAAGGCTCGCAATTGACCGTGCATCTACACGTCCTCTGCGAGGAAGGGAATTTGGTGTAAGATTCCCGCACAAGGAGATAACCGTAAATGTCACGTAACGGCCTTTTGCCAGGTGTCCTTTTCTGCGCATTGGTTTTTGTGTGCGCAATTTCGTTGGCCAGGTTAATTGCGGCGCCGGCTCGCGTCGGCGATGCGAAAACCGATCAAGAAGTCCTTAAAGCAGACGCTGACTGCAATGCCGCCGAATTACGCGGCGACATCAAAGCCATGGATGCTTGTGAAACGGACGACTTCACGCACACACACGCCAGCGGCGAGGTGGAGTACAAACCAGGGTATTTGAAGGGTGTCGGAAGCGGAGAGCACAAGTTTTTGACGCTCGATAAGACCGATGTTCATGTCCGCTCGTACAACGGCGACTCCGCCGTAGTCGAGAGCCACATCCATCTGAGAGCCAATAACAGCGGCAGGATCGCCGATGTCAATAACCAGTTGATAACCGTCTGGGTGAAGCAGCAGGGAAAATGGCGTGAAGCGGCATGGTTCGCCGTCGGTCTGCGGAATCCAGGCGCACAGGCGGCGGAAAAGAAGTAATTTTCGTTACGTCAAGGCGGAACCTCGACGGTGCCAGTCGATGACGGCGGCAGTTTAACCATCCAGGGCCTCGTCCCATGCTGGGTTCAACAGGAACCCGCGCACAAGCTCGTAAACATGCAGGGCATCCCGGTTCTCAATGTATCGGGACAGGCGAGCTATCTCTGCGAGGAGGGGAATGTTGCGCCCGATTTGGTCTCATCCTGAATGCCCAACGAAAGAAGATATCCGGGACGAGCTCAGGAGATCTGAAGTTAAAGCCATTCTTCCGCATTCCGACTTCCCTGTCCTCGAGAAGAGGCCTCTTATTCTTGCTCTCGTCCCTCAAACCGTCGGGATTCGTTGCGCTATAATCTCGCGCATGATGACTCCAACGATCGAACGACTCCTGCGAGATTGCGACTGCGGGGAGATCCCGCGCAGAAACTTTCTCCTGTCGCTCGCACCGCTGACGGCCGGGCTCCGGGGGATGGCCCAATCGAGCGCGCCAACGATTCCGCTTCGGGCGCTGAACCACGTGACGCTCACCGTCTCTGATGTCAAGCGCTCTCTGGAGTTCTATCAGGGGCTCTTCGGGATGCCCATTCAGAATCGGCAGACCTCGATGTCCGCCTCCCTTCAGATCGGGCTAGGCCCGCAACACATCGGCCTGGGAAGAGGCGGGGCGAATGCAAAGCCCGGCATCAGCCACTTCTGCGTGACCACCGACAATTTCGAGGTAGACCGGATTCTTCAAGTGCTGGCCGCGCATGGCGTAACAAAACTCGATCCCCTTGATGCAAATTTTCCCGCGAGGGGCGGCGCGCTCAAGTCGCGGGTGAGAATACGTCGGGAAGATGCGGGGGGAACAAAGGAAGGGACGCCAGAACTTTATTTCACAGATCCGGACGGGATCGTGGTCCAGCTTCAGCATACGAGCTATTGTGCCGGGTCGGGCTACCTGGGCGAGGTATGCCCGAACAAACCCGAGCCCGCGCCCACTCGGGGGGTTCTTGCGTTGCGCGATCTGAATCACGTTACACTCGGCGTGTCCAACCAGCAGCGCTCGCGGGAGTTCTATCGGGACCTCTTCGGTATGAAGGTTCAGGCGTATCAAGGACCATCGCCAGTCCACGCGATTGGGTCCGGGCCGCAATTCATGGCCTTTGGCGCCGGCAGTGCGAACGGCGGGATTCCGCGGACCCCCAATATCGCCCACTTCTGCATGACCGTGGACAAGTTCGAACTCGACAGAGTTCTCAAAGCGCTCGCTGATTTCGGGGTGAAACCGAGGGGGAACTCCGCCGGGCCCGTGGTCCCGCTGACATCGTACGTGAGCATGCGAATGGAAGATCGAGGCGGCGCGCGAGAAGGAACCCCGGAGCTTTATTTCACCGACCCGGATGGAATCGTCGTCCAGCTTCAGGATACGCGCTATTGCGGTGGCGCCGGCTATCTGGGCGATGTATGCCGCCCCTGACCGCCACCGATCGTCGATGAGCAGCGCGGCCTAGCTGTAGCTCCCGTGAGCCGAATTTTATGTGTTATTGTGGCCATCAAGAATCTACGCTTGCAGCTCGAGGAGTTTCCTATGAAGACACTGACCATGCCAAAAATGACCCGATTAGCCCTCATCGCGTTGATCATTACCGGCCTCGTGGCGCTCCCTGCGTTGCTCCGAGGACAAGGAGCGGCGCAGGGCGCCGTGCAGCAGGTCCGACATGATCCGTCCAAGGAGCTTGCGATGAAGATCACGCAGCCGTTCACTTTCGCTGCGGTGGGCGACATCATCATCCGGCGACCGGTCGGAGAGGGCGAGGCCGGCTATCAGGCTCTGGTGAAAGTGATGCGGGAGGCGGACATGACCTACGCCAACATGGAGGGGCCGATCCTCGACGAGGTTAGCTTCCGCGGACCTCTTGCCGGAGGCCCTAAGAGTGTGGTTGATGAGCTGAAGCGTATGGGCGTCCGCATCATGACCACCGCGAACAATCACACCCTCGACGCCGGCACCGAGGGGATGTTCGAGACCCATCGGCTACTGGCCGAGGCAGGCATTGTCCACGCCGGATCGGGGAAGAACCTCGCCGACGCCAGGCTGGCCCGCATCGCGGTGACCCCGAAGGGAACGGTTGCGGCCGTCGGCATGTATTCGATTGATGCGAGCTCGAACAATCGGTCGCGTTTCACCGATGCTACAGCCGACCTGCCGGGCCTCAACCCGTTACACGTGACACCGTACAACGTGGTCACCGCCGAGCACATGCAGGCTCTGAAAAAGATCCGCGATGCCATCTATGCCCGACGTCCGGAGGTGCGCTTTCCGGTCGCGCCGGTCGCGGCCGACGAGCCGGCGGGGCGGCTGCAACTCTTTCAAACCGCATTCGCAGTCGGCCCTAATCCTGGCGACCTCACGTACGAGATGGACCCGACGGATCTCAAAGGCATCATCACGAGCGTCCGACTCGGTAAGCAACTGGCGGACTTCCTCGTCGTCGCGATTCACTGCCATCAGAACTCGTTCGCGTTTCAGGCTTACAGTCTGGACCATCACACGCCGAACTTCCTGATCGAGTTGGCGCATCAGGTGATTGACAACGGGGCGGACGCTTTCGTCGGACATGGCGTCCACACGCTCCGTGGTGTCGAGATCTATAAGGGGAAACCGATATTCTACGGCGTGTCGAGCTTCTTTTACCATCGTGGGACAGCGCCGGAGATCACCGATCGGTCAGCGGGTCCAAGCAGTGGCGACCTTGTTGACGACAGTCTGGAGACACTCCTGACCACGAGCCGCTTCGAAGACGGGAAACTCGTGGAGGTGCGCCTCTATCCGGCCGACCTCGGCCAAGATCGCATGCGGCCCATCTCAAGAAGCGGCACTCCCTCGGCGCCATCGCCTGAAATGGCTCGTCGCGTCCTCGAGAGACTTCAGACACTCTCGAAGCAGTTCGGGACCACGGTGTCGATTCAGAACGGCATTGGCGTGATCCGCGTCGCCTCGAAGCAGACCAACTGAGTTTCACGGAGCCGACCCCGGACACAGCGCCGGAAGGGTGATCCGTGACCGAATCATCAGAATTACGGCACATTGCTGTCTCGGAAGGTGGGTTCCGTGTCGTTCGAACGACAACTCTTCTGGCTATAACCTAACCTCGCGCTTGAATAATCGCCTCAACGTGGTCTTGCGATGGATCGCGACCTGGGAGTCGGGATCTCAGAAGTTGCGCCTGTTTTGGCGTCAAGTCGGCGACTAAACGGTTTACCCCAAATCCTATCGAATGATTTCTGAGCGCTAGGAATAGGTGTAGATTTATGGCCGATGCATTTCAGTACAGCCAAAGGCACGGCGCATCCCCTGGGCGCCACTCCAGACAAATCGGGAGTTAACTTTTCCATCTTCTCGGGCCATGCGACGAGCGTGGAATTGCTGCTATTTCAAAATCATGATGACGCGGCGCCCTTCCAGGTCATCGAGTTTGATCCGTACATCAACAAGACCTTTCACTTCTGGCATGTTTTTGTAGAAGGACTGCCATCCGGCACTCATTATGCCTTCCGCATTGACGGGCCATCCAGCGTCGAAGCGGGCCACCGGTTTAACCGGAACAAGGTTCTCATCGATCCCTATGCCATGGGCAACACCAAGAGTGTCTGGAACCGCGCGGATGCCTGGGGCCCGCAGGATAACCTGACAACATCCATGCGATCGATTGTCATCGACACAACCGGCTATGACTGGGAAGACGATCAACCTCTCAAACGGCCAATGGAGGAAACAATCATCTATGAGGTGCATGTGGGCGGGTTCACTCGCGCGAGCTCATCAGGGGTCGCACACCCCGGCACGTTTTCCGGGATCATCCAAAAGATTCCCTATCTGCAGGAACTGGGAATCACGGCAGTCGAGCTCCTGCCGATTTGCGATTTCGATGAAACGGAGGTCCTGCGTACTGTGGACGGCAAGCCCGTCCGGAACTTCTGGGGATACAGCACACTCGGTTTCTTCGCCCCGCAGGCCGCCTATTGTGTGAAGGCTTCAGCCGGTTCGCACATGGATGAGTTTCGAGACTTGGTGAAAGCACTCCACAAGGCCGGCATTGAAGTCATCCTGGATGTTGTTTTCAATCACACCGACGAAGGAAACCAGTTCGGCCCGGTTTTCAGTTTCAAAGGCATCGATAACAGCGCTTACTATCTGCTGGATTCATCGGACAAGCACATTTATTCGGACTATACCGGCTGCGGCAACACATTCAACTGCAATCACCCCGTCGCAGAGAAGCTCATCATCGACTGTTTGCGTCACTGGGTTCGAGACACGCACGTTGATGGATTCCGTTTTGATGAGGGATCGATTCTGTCGCGTGGAGAAGATGGGCGGCCCTTGGTTCATCCACCGGTCGTGTGGCAAATCGAACTCGACGAAGAGCTGGCGGAGTCGAAACTCATTGCCGAGGCCTGGGATGCCGCCGGCTTGTATCAGATTGGGCGATTCCCAGGCGACCGTTGGGCGGAATGGAACGGCCGCTTTCGGGACGACCTGCGGCGTTTTGTAAAGGGCGATCCGGGCCTTGTTGGTGCGGTGGCGTCGCGCTTGGCCGGGAGTGCAGATCTCTATGAGGATGACGGAGAACTACCGGTCAACAGTATCAACTTCATCACCTGTCACGATGGCTTCACCATGAATGATTTGGTTTCTTACAACGCCAAGCACAATGAAGCGAATGGAGAGGACAATCGGGACGGTATCAACGATAACTTGAGCTGGAACTGCGGCGCCGAAGGCGAAGCCCACGATTCCTCAATCAAGACGCTGCGAGAACGTCAGATCAAGAATTTCGCGACGCTCCTTATGCTTTCCCGCGGCGTTCCGATGATTCTCGCCGGCGATGAAATCCGCCGCACGCAGATGGGCAACAACAATGCGTATTGTCAGGATAACGAAATCAGTTGGATGGACTGGAACCTCGTCGATCGGAATCGGCAAGTGTTAAGGTTCTGGAAACGGATGATCGAGTTCCGCAAAAGCCACACCAGCTTGCGAAGCCGCTATTTCTTCAGAGGTCAGCTCAATGAGCGCGGTCTGCCCGACGTCGAGTGGCATGGCTGCCATCTGAACAGTCCTGGATGGTCGGATCCAGATGCCCGCGTTTTGGGGATGACACTTGCCGGTTTCCACGGAGAGGAGGACATTCATGTAATGATGAACATGCATTGGGACATGCAGGATTTTGAGGTTCCATCCCTCGCCGATCGCCGCTGGTTCCGACTGGTTTCTACCGCCGACTCGCCTCCAAACGATATTGCCGACCCCGGCACCGAGAAGCCATTTGATGGAGAAATTTATTCGGTCGAAGGACGAAGCATTGTCATTCTGGTTTCCAGATCACGGTGGACCCCCACGCATTCCGTTCCCAAGCCGACTTCTGGGACATAGCAGGTGATGTTGTCGGGGTTGTAGCAATACAATGTTTCGGAATGCTGAAGGCGGTAGCGATTGCCAATTACCGCTCGTTGCGCCATATCGTGATTCGGTTGCAAAACCTCAATGTGCTTACCGGCGCGAACGGCAGCGGAAAATCAAGCTTTTATCGGGCTCTGCGGCTCCTTGCCGATACCGCGCAGGGTCGAGTCGTGTCGTCGCTAGCCAGAGAAGGAGGCTTACAGTCGACGCTGTGGGCGGGTCCCGAATCCGTTGCCCGATCGGTTCGCCGCGGAGAGCACGCCGTCGAAGGGACGCGGCGACAACATGCCGTGAATCTGCGTCTCGGATTCGCAAGCGACGACCTTGGATATTTAATTGATTTGGGGTTGCCGACACCCTCGACGTCCGCGTTCGCGCTTGATCCCGAAATTAAGCGTGAGTGTATTTGGCATGGCTCTGTTTTCCGGAACTCGTCATTGCTGGTAGACCGGCAGGGCCCCCTTGTACGAGTCCGAAATGGGGACGGCGATTGGAATATCGTCATGCAACACCTCGCCACGTTTGACAGCATGATGACGCACGTCGCCGATCCTCGAAACGCGCCGGAAACACTCGTTCTCCGAGAATCCATCCGGGCCTGGCGCTTCTACGACCACTTCAGAACCGATGTCGATGCCCCTGCACGTTCGGCGCAGATCGGTACGAGGACACCAATTCTCGATAACGAGGGCGCTGACCTCGCAGCAGCCATAGAGACCATCCGGGAAATCGGCGATGTCGACAAACTTGCTGCCGCAGTTGCCGATGCGTTTCCTCAAAGTGAGCTATCGATTACGAATGCTGTCGGACGATTCACGTTGTCAATGAAACAGCACGGGCTGCTCAGGCCGCTGGAAGCCGCGGAGCTTTCCGACGGGACGTTGCGATATCTGCTCTGGATCGCTGCGCTTCTGACACCACGGCCGCCGGCTTTGATGGTCTTGAATGAGCCCGAAACCAGTCTGCATCCAGACCTGCTGCCTCCTCTCGCGCGACTGATTGCGCAAGCAGCAGAAAGGTCCCAAATCATTGTTGTGACGCATGCGGCACAACTTATTGCAGCGTTGAGAGAATACCCGTGCAACTCGATCACGCTGGAAAAGAGTTTTGGAGAAACAAAGATTGCAGAATTGGCAGAACTGAACCTTCCGGCCTGGTACTGGCCAACACCTCGTTAGATTGACGGCAGAGCGATTCAGGACTTTCCTGCGAAGTAATAATAGTCGCCGCCTTTGAAAGACGAGCTTACAAACATCAATTACGGTTTCGAGGTTCCGAGGGCGATTTGCTTGATTTGCTAGGGAGAAGCGTCTACGATCGAGGAAATTGAGTCTCACTATTCCGGGGAATTTTCTCCAGGAGGTTCGATATGAGGACGATTTGGACGCGCTGGGACTTGGGCATCCTGTCCGTGTTGCTCGTATTTATCATGGTGAACGGGGCGGCGGCACAACAAGTCACGTTTACCAAGGACGTAGCGCCTGTTTTGCAGGAGAAGTGTCAGGTCTGTCACCGGCCAGGCACCTTTGCCCCGATGTCGTTGCTGACCTATGAAGAGGCCAGACCGTGGGCCAAGGCAATCAGGGAGAAGGTTCTCGCCCGGGAGATGCCGCCGTGGCACATCGACAAGAATGTGGGCGTGCGGCATTTCAAGAACGACCGATCGCTTTCCGACGAGCAGATCGCGACGATCGTGAAATGGGTCGATGGTGGAGCGCTGAGGGGCAACCCTGCCGATATGCCTCCACCGCGCGAATTCGAAGACCAGGACAAATGGCACATCACTCCCGATCTGATCGTGGAACTGCCCAAGGACATTATCGTTCCCGCCAAGTGGCCCGACCGGTGGATTGATGTCGAGGTGAATCCCGGTCTAACCGAAGACCGGTATATCCAAGCGATCGAGACCAAACCCACGAAAGGTTTTAGGGTCGTCCACCATGCCGTTACCTCCATGAAACACGACGACGATCCTCCCGGCGATACTCGAGTCACGGCGCAGGGTACATTTCTCAACGAATACGCCCTTGGGAAAAATGCCGATGTGTTCCCAGACGGCGCGGCGCGCTTGATGAAAGCCGGGACTAAGATCAACTTCAATCTCCATCTTCACGCGATTGGTCAGGAAACGGCGGCGAACGTGGCTCTTGGCTTGAAGTTCTATCCCAAAGGGTACGTGCCCAAGTTCGTCGAAATTAGCGAACATGCGGGCGATCAGCCGGATCTGGATATTCCCGCCAACACCAACGACGTCCGGTCCGAGGGCTACACGACCTTGACCAAGCCGGCCCGCATCCTGTCGTTCCAGCCGCACATGCACAACCGCGGAAAAGCGCAGTGCATGGAGGCCATCTATCCTGGAGGACGGAAGGTCGAAACTTTGAGCTGCGTCAGCAATTACCAATTCGCGTGGCACCTTGTTTATCTCTACGCTGAAGACGAACAGCCGCTGCTTCCGGCAGGGACGACGCTGCACGTCGTCTCGTGGCACAACAACAGCGCTTCGAACCGTTTCAATCCGGACCCGGACAACCTGGTTACTTTCGGTCAGCGAACTATAGACGATATGGCCTTCGCGTGGATCAGTTATTACTATCTGTCCGATGAGGAGTACAAACAGCAACTCGAAGAACGAAAGGCCAAACAACAGAAACCGACCGCGGGAAACTAGGATGAGAATAGGAAATAGCCACAAAAAAGCACAAAAATTTCTGTATCTTTTGTGCCTTTTTGTGGCTTTTTCCTTGCTCCGTGTCGGAACGATCGCTGTGCGTGCGCAGATCAAGTACGCCCGCGGACAGAACGTCGCGCCGGCATTCGAAGGATGGGAACAGAATCCCGACGGAAGCTACAACTTTGTGTTCGGTTATCTCAACCGCAATTACGAGGAGGAAGTCGATATTCCCATCGGTCCGAACAACAATATCGAGCCGGGTGGGGACCGAGGCCAGCCGACTCATTTTTATCCTAGGCGGCAGCGATTCGTATTCCGATTGACAGTGCCGAAGGATTGGGACAAGCAACAGAGAATTGTTTGGACATTGACTTCGCGAGGGCGAACGGAACAGGCCAAGGCCTGGCTCCAGCCGGAATGGGAACTGAACGACGAGGTGATCTCTGAGAACAACGGCGGCGGCGTCCTTGCAGCCGGCAACGAACCGCCATCGATCACAGGAAGCCCCGCTCAAACGATCACGCTGCCCGATACTGCCACCTTAACCGTGACGGCCAAAGACGATGGGCTTCCAAAGCCGAATCCCCGTAGAACAACGGCGGCGGTGAACCGGGATTCCAATCCCGATCCCGAGCCGCCTCGCCGCGATCCAGGCGTACAGATCAAGTGGATCTTGTATCGAGGGCCCGGCGAAGTTCAATTTGACCCCCCGGCCAGTCCGTATGCCTACGGCCAACCCATCACGCTGACCTCGAAAGTGCGTTTTAGCGCGCCGGGCACGTACGTGCTTCGAGCCATCGCCAACGACGGACAACTATCCTCCACATACAACGTGACGGTGACAGTGAATCCGGTGGGCCGCTGAGGCGCAATGACTGGCGAAACGATCTCCCACTATCGCATTCTGGAAAAAGTCGGCGGCGGCGGAATGGGCGTGGTGTATAAGGCCGAAGACATCAAGCTTGGCCGGTTCGTCGCGCTGAAGTTTCTGCCCGACGAGCTCGCGCGCGACCGTCAGGCGCTGGAACGGTTCACGGACAGCCAATCTCGATTGTGAGCAAGCCTGAGATATCAGGTTCAAGGTGAACTGCTCGACCATTTTGCTCAATCTACGGTGTGAACGAAATCTTCCTCAGAGATCCCGACCTTCCGGGTGAGTTCTTCTTCGTCATAAGTTAAGTTGCTAGGCCTTGGTGGATCAGATTCCGATTGAATCGCACGCCGCTCCCGCTGCAACTCGTGCGATCGGAACGCGACTTTCGGGCGTTAACCCGATCGATCAAAAAATCACAGTCATTAATCTACGTACAACCGTATCCGGGGCCCGGCGCGAAATGGCAGATTTCCACCGACATCGGCACAGAGCCACTATGGAATCGCAACGGCCGTGAATTGTTTATCGCAGCGGCAACAAGTGATGGCGGTGCAGGTCGAGACTCA
>Ga0209236_1002651_pt1 | contig 10921 bp, 9 predicted proteins | sample GraSoi013_1_40cm_FD_185819 | JGI IMG/M metagenome (GOLD analysis project Ga0209236, IMG submission 185819) | Grasslands soil microbial communities from the Angelo Coastal Reserve, California, USA - Sample 09_27_2013_1_40cm (SPAdes) (version 2) | ecosystem: Environmental > Terrestrial > Soil >... | reverse complement strand
ATCTCGTCGAATCCCTTGCCCATCCACCATTCTGGAGTGTCTAGTATCTCAGTATCGCCGGAAATCGGTGGGACCATTGGTCCAACGAAGACCTTCGGGTAGCCGAATCTGCCTACGAAGACCCCTGGGGGACTGGACCCGGAGATTTGTTTAGTGTCAAACTCTTTGTGATGGGATGCCAGCGTAATGGCCTTGACGTGTATCGCGCATCTCTCTTCACCGGAGAGTCGTTGGACCCTTTTGCACATCGGGCAGAGTTTCTCAGGTATCGAGACGATACGCTCTCGTCGCAACTTCGCTGTGTCCAACGCACTCAACATATTGGTCAATGTGGTGACCGTCGGGGTCTATGATCCCGGATATCGAAGAGCATCCTCATCTTGTCAACTCTTCGACCCACTCTTAATGTTGAGGACCTGTGGTCGAAATGAGCCTAGCTCGGTTCACGGATGGATGCAACGGTCCAGATATGAAGCCTTTCCAATACTGGGGGCCGGTAAGAGAGAATTCTGCTCCTGATCTCGGACACTGTCGACTTCGGCGTCCGGATTGGATGATGTGAAAAGATAGGTGCTCATTGATATTGGAAGTATCGATCTGTCTTGTGATTCTGAGACTCAAATGACAATTCTCATTTCTCGGATCTACGAATCCTATGAATGAACCATTCAAGGAAGACCGAGCCGGCCGCTCCCATCAATAGTCCTACGAAGAATTGGATCGGTGCAAGGAATCCGAAAAAGATTGCTTCGGCATAACCCTGCTCGGAGGAGACCGAGATGGGTACAGCTAGGATACTCGCAACAAGCATGGAATACGCGAACGCCACGAAAGTGGATAACAGAAGGGCCTCGCACATTAGACACAGACTTCTCCCCGCTAGTCCTGCCCACCAAAAAGTGGTATCGAGAAAGGGCTTGATCATTTCAAGAGTTATTGTCAAAGCAAAAAGCCCGATTCGCGTCTCGAAGAGAGACAGGTCTGGACGGACGAATGAAACTAGGTCTTAGTGACTGATAGGTTTATGGTGATGGTGTGCAAGACGGAGCTGCTGGTTGCCGTCACGGAGATGACATAAGCACCATCGCCTTGGGGCGAGTGGGCTGTCGAAATCTTAAGCATAGAAGTGGCTGTTCCCCCTGAACTTACGGTGAGACTTGTCGCGCTGAGTGCTAAGCTGGGGCTCTTCGGCGTCATAGGAGCGATTGTAGCTGTGAGGCTGACAATGCCTGAGAAATGATTCATGCTGGTCAGAGTGACAGTTACATTTGTAGAAGTGCCACGCGTGATGGACAAGATGCTTGGACTCGCAGAAACGGCGAGAGATACGGCAGCGTCAGATATCACCCTCACTGTACTACCTAAATCCGTGACAAATACCTCCCGCACTCCACTGTCATAGGCCACGGCGAGTGGGTGTGCGCCCACTTTGACGATTGCAGCCACAGTATTTGACACGTCAGAAATCACGCTCACCGTACCGTTATTGGAATTCGCGACAAAGACATCCTCTATCCCACGATCATACCCTACACCGTAGGGACCTGAACCCACATTAACAGTCGCGACCACAGTGTTGGACGCGTCAGATATCACGCTCACACTGGAGGAAAATTGGTTCGTGACAAATACCTCTCTCATCACGCCATCATACGCAGCGCCAGCAGGGTAAGTGCCCACGGGGATGGTTGCGACCACAGTGTTGGACAAGTCGGAAATCACGCTAACCGTATCATCTTGGGAATTCGTGACAAATATCTCTCCAGTTCCACTGTCATAAGCTACGGCGACTGGGAACGTGCCCACGGGGATGGTTGCGACCACAGTGTTGGACACGTCAGAAATCACTTTGACACTGTCACCAGCAAAGGGTCCAGCGGAGTTTGCGACAAATACCTCTCCCATCCCACTATCATAAGCCACGGCGAGTGGCCGGAATCCGCCCAGGTTGACGGTTGCCACCACGGTGTTGGACAGGTCAGAAATCACGCTAACACTATAGGAAAATTCGTTCGTGACAAATACCTCTCCCATCCCACTATCATATGCCAAGCCGTTGGGGTACTCTCCCACGGGGATGGTTGCCACCACGGTGTTGGACACGTCGGAAATCACGCTCACTGTATTATTTTCAGAATTCGCGACAAATACCTCTCCCATCCCACTATCATAAGCCACGGCGAAGGGGCCTGCGCCCACGGGGATGGTGGTAACCACGGTTTGGCTGGCCCTAGCCATTGACACAAACGAAAAGGAAAACATGAGCAGAGAGAGTATGCTGATGGCGAGAATAACTCTGAATCCTGATGACTTGCTACACGCACGCGTAGTAGAACCGATTCGATTCGAGAATTTCTTGCTCAATCGATTCTTGCTAGTCGGAGCACGGAATTCTCCAGCCATAAATGTTTCGCGTCGATAGGGACCTAATTGGGCTATTTACCCCTATACTGAGGATGGCGCCGTGTATTTCCATAGAAATCTATTCGTACACGAAGCAAGAAGTCTACACTTCATTCTTGTGGCAGCATGATCTATGAAACTTTCAGCTCGCGGAGTGCAGCGAATTTTACAAGACTTCTCGAACCATATCGCTTCTACCAAACTGCTCAAGTTGGCGATTCGCTGAGGATCAGCGATTACAACGCTTCACGATTCTGTGAAGGCCAGAAAGCTGAGGACCGAAGCGGGAGCCAGAAAACATTCCGGTGAGCTAGTGGGGATGCTTTGCGATTACTCCATCTTTATGGTTGAAAATCCAGTTTTCCCCGAAAATCGCCACAGATATGGAGGTCTCTGAAAGTAACTTCTGTCTCCAGCTACAATTCGGATACCAAGCGTCCGGTTCCCTAGTGTATCAAGATCTTCAGGCAAAACAGGTTCTTGAGATCGTACAGTCGTTCAATGTTCTAGTTAGCTCGGACAGGTCGAGTGACAGGTTCACGGGCAAAGCTGTTACCCAAACAACAGGTTTGTACTATCGCTATCAATGCTGGTATGACATGTCTGTCGGATGGTTCATTTAGCGGGATATCCTTGCAGGTCGCCATCTAGCCCCCAGATTCAGAAACTGTAACTCATCTTACTGTCCATCCACAGCACTCATGGAGAATGAGCGTAGAGTTTCGCAACTTTGTAAACCCACAAGTTGAAATATTCTGAGGCCCTACAGACATCCGTATGAGTGTGCCTTCGCCGGATCCTCCTGCGGATTCGCCAATTTTCGGATCGACGAAACGGGAGATTCTACTCATTCTCAAACGTGAGGGGCAGTCGGATCTTCAAACCCTCGCGGATCGCTTGCATGTTTCGAAGATGGCTGTTCACAAACATGCGCGGGAATTAGAAGAACGAGGACTGGTTCAGCGTATTCCTCTGCGAGGGACGTTAGGTCGGCCGCGACTCGCGCTCCAGCTTGCGCCCGGTGCTACGTCGCTCTTTCCGCGAGCTTATGCGGGTGTCACATGCGCGGCCCTCGCCTACATTGAAGAAAAGCTTGGACGCAAGGCCGTCGAAGAGGCTCTCCGGCGTCGGCAGACCGAGACCTTAGCTGGCTACCGAGAACGAGTGAACGCAGAGACTCTTGCGGGCCGAGTTCACCAGCTAGCCGGACTCCGGGATCAGGAGGGCTACATGGCAGAGGACCGCCAAGCGGGTCCATCCAAGTTCGAGATCCTCGAACATAACTGTCCGATCATCGCGATCGCTGAGAATTACTGGGAAGCCTGCAAGGTCGAACAGGAAATGTTTCGAAGAGTTCTCGACGCTAACGTCGACACGACGCACCGTGTAGTCGCAGGCGCCAACGTGTGTCGTTTTCTCATCACACCGAAACGGAGACCCTCCGGATGACCCGCGTCGCACTAATCACTGGCGCTGGACGTGGCCTCGGAAAGGTCCTAGCCACATTCCTAGCAGGACAGGGCTACAGTGTCATAATCACATCACGAACGGCCATGGAACTTGAAGAGGTCGCACATTCCATTCGAAACTTGGGTGCTAGAGTCGAAGCTGTACCGGGAGATATTACAGATCCCGGCCACAGGTCGCGACTCTTGGGGGAGACGAACGCCATGGGAGGCGTCTTCCTCCTACTCAACAATGCCTTTGATCTTGGCGAAACACCACGGCCTGAACTTGCGAGTGCATCTCTGGATAGCTTCCGCAGTACTCTTGAAACAAATCTTGTTGCACCGCTCGCGTTGATCCAGGAAGCTTTGCCTCAACTCGAAAGCACAAAGGGGCTCATCGTCAATATCACGAGCGACGCGAGTCAAGCGGGCTACCTGCGATGGGGAATCTACGGCTCCAGCAAAGCAGCTCTCGACCTAGTCACGAAAACACTTGCGGTTGAGCTGAAACCGCGGAACATCTCGGTCGTGAGCGTCGATCCTGGTGATATGCGAACTCGAATGCAACAGGACGCGTTTCCTGACGAGGACCTCTCCAACCGACCCATGCCTGAGGTCACTCTCCCCTTCTGGGCCTGGCTTAGCGGCCAGGACCCTCAACGTATCACAGGAATGCGATACCAGGCTCAAGGTACCCTATGGGAAGTGCCAGCATGAGACGGCACGAACTACTCTTTGAGCGGCCTACTAGCCTCTTCGCCTCAACACCACCTGAGATGCGGGAACAATCGCGAGATGATGTCCGTCTCATGGTCTCGACAGAGGAAGGGAATACTCACCACGCATTCGTCGAACTACCGAGCTTGCTTGAAATGGGGGATTTGCTTGTAGTCAACGAGAGCGCGACGCTCGCCGCGAGCCTCCCGGCAATGAGCAGACTAGGAAACGTCAGGCTCAACCTCTCAACTCGCTTCTCAGATAATCTCTGGCTGGCAGAGCCTCGCTGGAGTCCCGGGAGACCGGGCCCACTCCCCGTCGATGAAGGGGAGATTCTCCAGATCGGTGATCACAGAGCCACTCTACTCAAACAATTTCCAGGAATCCCAAGACTCTGGTTCACACACTTGGACACGTCAGCCACTATCCTAATGTCCAATTATGGCGAGCCCATCCACTGCAGCTACACTTCCGCCTATCCGATGAGCTTCTACCAGACACTATTCTCTTACTTTCCCGGTAGTGTAGAGATGCCTAGCGCTGCCCGGCCCTTCACACCGCGCGTCCGGGATATGCTCCTCGCTCGGGGCATCGGCATAGCCGGAATAATTCTTCACTCAGGCGTCTCTAGCCTCGAAATTGAAGATGAGACTGTAGAACATCAGGTCCTCTATCCTGAGATATTCAGCGTCCCCGAAGCAACAGCCCACGCGGTCAACGCAACTCATGCACGTGGCGGCCGAGTCATAGCTGTTGGAACCACGGTCGTCCGAGCACTCGAGACCGCCTGGACACCCGACGGGCTGCGCGCCTGTGCCGGGACCACAAGCCGGTACGTTAATCCGAGCAACGGTGTACATGCAGTAGATGGACTCCTTACGGGACTCCACGATCCGGTTACGAGTCATCTTGCAATGCTCAGCACTATCGGAGGGCTAGGTCGGCTAAAGTCGGCCTACGCCGAGGCAATCGAGCATCGGTATCTCTGGCACGAGTTCGGCGACAGCCATCTCATCTGGCGGCAGCCTCCGAACTGATTGCGAAGGGCTGAGTGATATTTGCCAAAAACATGCACGAGATATTCTTGGACTGTCAAGAAAGGAGATGACGAGAAGTTCTTGGAAGCGTGGCAGGATTTTGCAGTTTGGGCGGTAGGTCTGGCGGGGGCTGAATTGCGCGTTGAATTAGGATAGAGATAAGAGGTTTGACCCTGCATGTAGTGGTCTGGATGGTCAGGTGCCCATGGTGACGAGGGCGATAGGGCGGAATACTCGGGCTGGTAGAGTCTGCGATGGGAGCCAGAGAATATTCTTCGGAGAGCCCTTAAGGTCGTCTCTCGGTGCTCCGGCCCGGGACGGCAAAGAACGCTTGATTCGTCGAAAGTTCAAGCCATTTTGGACCACGACAAGAATCCTTGTCTCGACAATCGTGGTCTTGGTCGCGATTTCCGGCATCGCAGCTGGAATCTATTTTGATCCTGCTCGCGCGTCAACGCCGTCCTGCGCCAATGGCGCTGTGAACTACGCCTCATGCGATAGTTGCGGTTCGCTGGCAACATACAATACTTCAAGACAGGCATGCTTCTGCACAAACAGAGGTACTAATCCACCATCCTGTAACCATTTCTGTGCTAACAACGCCATAAATCCGCCAAGCTGCGACTTGTGTCCCGATAATCGAACAGATGTCTTCTGTCCCGGACAAGCTCCCGAGGTTATCTATGCCGAGACACCCGCAAGCAGTTGGATGCCTAGACTTTCCACCTAGCAACCACTGCGGACATGAATGGTAAGAGAAGCGTATTGAAGCACGAGCAACGCTGACCTAACAACTGCCACAGTAATGGTTGGCTGTCGATCCCAGTTGGGTATGATGATAATCGTCTTTGAAAGATAAGAAGATAAGCCTCTCCGCATCAAGAATAACTGAGATCTAGGCACGGTTGAGAACTTGCCCTAATTGCGGAAGTCTGATCTCAGATGATGAGCACCCGTGCGGCGTCTGCGGATCCGACATCTCAGAGACAGCTACGCTCGGCCTTGATCAGTCGACACAGTTCAAGGATCATGCGGCTCGGATGAAAGGAGAAGCTAGCAAGTCGGGGATCGCTGGAATACTGATTGGATTAGGACTAATAGTGTCAGGATCGGCTAGCCTGTTCTTCATAGGACTTCTAGGATTTGCAATACTGATAGTTGGCGTAGTCCTTGTCATGTCCGGAATTGATACTATTACCGGCAAACCGTACAGGCCCTTTGGTGGAAGAGCTTCTTGGGCTCTGAATGAAGAAGCTGACAGAGAAGAGGCTGAAGAGAGAGATAGAGAATCAGGTGCTGCGGATTGAGCAGTGTCACGACACCACTTTTGACAATACTCCTTGAACTTACGAATTGCAACGGTGATCATGTACGAAACCATTTTGTGATAGCTTTGCAGCGAATATTGGAAGTAGTCAGGACAGAATTTGACCTTTTGCAGGCTCAGGCCGATCTCACAAAGGCGAACGCGATAGAGTTCAGTGTCCGGGACGAGCCGTGGATAAAGCATAAGCTGGAAGGTGAGACGCTGCTGTTCGGTCGTCTCGCTTATTCCGATATCCGCGCCTTCAGAAATGGTTTGCCGCAATAAAACCCCTCGCCATTCGGGTGGTCTACCCGCAACTTTCAGTTGTTGGTCGCTGAGATTGCACGTGCTCCCGAGCGTAGCCGATAAAGCCTAATCCTGATGTGTGCAGAGACCTTTCCCAGGGATGCTTGGGTAACTTTTCCATAGTCAAGATTCTCGCCATCTTCGCGTTCCTTCTCTCTCTGCCAAGCATCTCTGCTAATCGGTCGAGTCAGAAGATTCGGCTACTCCTGCTCCTCACGCTGATCCTCACCGAGACAGTCGTTGCGGGCATTTCTCTCAGTCCCAGAATCTCTTCTTCCGCAGCGACCGCGCCCGACTCGGGCAATTCAGGTCAAAGCCAGAGGGACGTTCCAACTCAATTCCCGGACCCTGTCATCGGAACCTTAAGTCTCCAGAGAACTGTGGACGCAAGGTCTCTCCCTCCGCTTGCACCTTCGTATGCTTCATTTCCGTCCCCTGACCTCCAGTGGTCTGGCTCGACGTCTTCTCCTGAGACCATCAATCCTGCGGCGCTCGGCGGTACGGTCCACGGCTCAATGAGCCCATCTAGAGTTAGCGTGCTCAACGGCTTCGACGGAATCAACCGAGGCCAGGGTGGTAGCTTTCCACCTGATCCGCAGGTTGCTGCAGGACCGGACGATGTGATGGAGATGGCGAACGATGCCGTCCAAGTATTTTCGAAACAGGGTTCTCCGATTCAGGGCTTCACATTCTCGCAATTTTTTCTCGGCCTAAGCAACTCATTCTTGTTTGACCCTCAGGTTCTGTTTGATTCGTCGAGTGGAAGGTGGTTTGCGTCTGTCGGCGATGCTTCGGGCTCCAACGTGATGATCGCTGTCTCTCTTACCACGGATCCTACGGGATCCTGGAAAGTGTATGGACTGAGCACTGATGATCAGTTTCCGGACAACCCGATAATTGGATTAAGCGACGACAAGTTTGTCATCACCGCCAACATCTACCATGACATTACCGGAGCGCTATTCCTTGGCGCCCGAGTCTGGGTCATCAGCAAAGCTGAGCTGGTTGCGGGTGTCGTGAATCTTGACGTTTCCTCCTTTGGACCTGTCAGCAATCTGGAATCGGTGCACCCTGTACAATCGCTCAGTCCGACCACGACCCTGTACATGGTCACGACTGGTGGAGCGGACTTGAAGGGCGTCGGATTCCACATGTTCTCTGCCTCTGGCACCCCTCCAGGAACAGTGACGATTCAGACCATTCCAATCTCCATCTCTCCAATTACTCCATCCGTCACCGCGCCTCAACTTGGAACTGTATTTACCCTCGATACTGGTCAGGTTGCCGCCGGTGCGGGCGATGCTCGGATTGAGAGCGCTGCCTGGTTCCAAGGCAATCTCTGGTTCACTTTCGGAGACGGCTGCATACCAGCTGGAGATAATGAGACCCGCGCATGTTTCAGGCTAACACAGATCAATACAATCCGATCACCAATTGCCGTCACTCAAGACTTCGATGTCGGAGAAAAGGGGCTCTACTACTTCTACCCGGCTCTACGCATCGACAACACCGGCAATCTGGCGGTCGTGTTCGGATACTCGTCCGCGACCAACTCCACATGTTGCTACCCTAGCATAGCGGTCACGGGACAAGCAGCCAACGACCCCGCCAACAGTGTAATGAAGCCTAGGACTCTGAAGCTTGGAAATGCGAGTGATACAAAGGACAGCCAGTTTCTTGAAAACGTTAGGTACGGGGATTATTTCGGGGCAAGCGTGGACCCTTCCAGTCCCACTACTATCTGGGTCGCCGGGGAATACTACAGCCGGACGGTGTCCTGTGGGCTATGCTGGTCGACGTACATCAGCAGCATAAGTGTAATTAGTTTCGGATTCAATATCTCAACCAGCCCGACGTACACAAGTGTCGCCGTTGGCTCGTCCGCTAACTCCACGATCACGCTGACCAGTCTCCAGGATTTCCCAGAGCCGGTCACGCTGTCGACCCGGGTCTCCCCTTCAGGACCGACAATATCCCTCACCCAGACATATGTCGCTTTGAACGGTGCGGGATCGGCGAACGTCACTCTGACGCTTTCTACGACAGCCTCCGTGGCTGCGGGGACCTACGCTGTGACCGTTACAGGTACAAGTGGTTCAATTAGCATTCCGGCCACGATCATCGTTCTCGGTGAAGGTTTCACTGTCTCAACGAGTCCAGGAAGCCTCAGCCTATCGACCGAATCTTCAGTCATCCGCAGCATTACCGTGTCGAGCATCAACAACTTCTCAAGTAACATTAGCCTTGATGCATCTATTTCACCCACACTGGCCGATGGCCCAGGCTTGAATCTCATCTCGACGAATCTTTCGCTTTCACCCGGCGGAGAGACTGCAGTACTATTGAATGTCTCCACAATATCCTCGACTCCTGCTGGGGTCTACACGGTGACGGTGACAGGGAACTCCGGTTTACAATCACATAGCGATTTCATCGCTCTGGCGGTTACACCCATCAGCATCCCGGTGAACAGTCTCAACCTCTTCACAGGGGTCTCTGTCAACACAACTGGAACCCTCACGGTCGGCACCTCTCCAACATCGTTGACGTTGTCTGGAACAGTCTCCGTTCTCGCCACCAGCTCCGCCACAGGAGTGATAATATTCTCCCAGACATATGCGGTGTCTCAAACATCGGTGGACATGGTTCTGCCGAGTCTCTACCGCGGCTTCATTCTCCTCACCCTGGCGGTCAGCCCCTTCCAGCTATCGTCAAACGTCAACATAACTCTCTCCGGCTCAAGTTTTACCTCGTCGGTTAGAGTGTTCCGAAATGTCGACGTCGATTTGGACGGGACTGTAGATACGTCGGGAGATGCTAGCGTTTTGATGAGCGCGTTTCTATGCAGTCAGGACCAGTCGTGTTACAACCCAGCGGCTGACCTCAATGCCGATGGAGTGGTCGATTCAGTGGACGTCAGCTTGCTTGCTGTCTATGAAGGCGCTCCGGATTTCCTCCCGGTGTTTACCATCTCTCCGGGCCAAAGGACCCTGAGCATGACGGCACAGTCCACCATCACTTCTATGCTGACCCTGTCCAGCGTCAACGGGTTCGCTGGAGGAGTGAGCCTCACACTTTCGGTGTCGCCAATAGACTTCACAACATCCACCGAGAGTCTTACCACAACATTGAGTTCCACAAACCTTGCGGTGCCGGGGGCAGGATCAGCAGCCTCGAACCTCACGGTGACGTCGGCGACCTTCGGCGACTTTTCTATCAACATAACCGGAACGAGCGGCAGGCTCTCACGGTCGGTCGTCGTGACCGTCTATGCACTAGACTTTCGAATTTTTTCGAAGGCGACTCACTTCAGCGTGATGACAGGTGGTGCCGTGCTGATCCCATTCACAATAGTCAGTCTGAACAGTTTTGCCGGCACAATAGTATTCGCGCAGGACGTGACGCCAGTTCTGGCCGATGGTCCGGTGCTCTTGCCGTTCAGTCCTGCCAACGTTACTCTCTCGTCCGGAGGCGTAGACCGGACCTCCTTGCGCGTTTCGGCAACCGATGCGCCCCGGACAAACTATGTGATTACGATGATTGCTAGCAGTGGCTCGGTGTCTCATTCGATCAACGTCACGCTCGGGGTGTTCGATTTCTACATCACAGCTTCGCCGGCATCAGTGAACGTTGCGGATGGAGGGTTCACTTCGATGACTGTCCAAGGTACTCCGATAAACGGCTATGCCAACAGCGTTAGTGTC
>Ga0209236_1002650_pt1 | contig 10922 bp, 9 predicted proteins | sample GraSoi013_1_40cm_FD_185819 | JGI IMG/M metagenome (GOLD analysis project Ga0209236, IMG submission 185819) | Grasslands soil microbial communities from the Angelo Coastal Reserve, California, USA - Sample 09_27_2013_1_40cm (SPAdes) (version 2) | ecosystem: Environmental > Terrestrial > Soil >... | reverse complement strand
CCCGAGCCGGGCCGGGCCGGGCTGGCGAATGGATGGGGCTCGCGCGCCTACCGCGATGCGCTGCGAACGGTGGATCGCGCGGTGGGCTCCATTCTGGATTTGTATCGGGAGTTGGGACTTCTGAAACAGACGACGGTGATCGTGACCGCCCTGAGCGGCGCGGCCAGCCCCGCAAGTAGCAATGGCGCGGCGAAGCCCGGCGCCGATGGCGCCGGCGTGCCGCACGTTCCCTGGATCGCCTGGGGGGCCGGGATCAAGGCGGGGCATGCGATCAAGCAGCCGGTGTCGATTCTGGATACGGGGGCAACCGTGCTCCGCACGCTCGGTCTTGAGACCTATACCGAGTGGGAGAGCCATGCGGTGGAAGAAATCTTTAAAGCTCCCAGGCCGGCCAACACGGGAGCGGAATCGAAGGGGCCGTAGCCCGATGCGAGGGCTCCGTCCTTCCATGGCCCGAACGTCCGGATTTTGGCGCGCCTGGACGGTCTTCGGGCTGGGGCTCGGTCTGCTGATGACGACGCTTGTCCGGCCGGCTGAGGCCGCGCCGCCGCCGTTGCATTCCAGGGAACACGCCATCACGATCGACGCGACGGCGCTGAATCCCCCCACGCGGTGGCATGTGCCCGGCGTCACCCCGATTATCTGGAGCATGGATCCGGACTACACGGAGGCGCTGCGGACGACGGAGCCGCGCGAGCTGCGACTGAAACCCGGGATGTACCGCTTCGGGACCTTCACGTTCGATTTTCCGTTTAAGGTGACGCTCGAAGGCGTGCTGGAGTTCGCGTCCTCGCTGGACCAGTGCGTGACCGGGCGAGGCACACAAACCTTGACGGTCCGGTGCAGCCAGACGCAGCCCTATAGCGGCCAACGCGACTACTGATCTTGTGTCTGGACCAGTCTGACAAAGGAATTTATGGCTCAATCTGTGGAAGACCTTCTCGAAGCATTAGAGGACGTGGATGATGCGACCCGGGAGGACGCGGCCAAGGCGCTCGCCGAGCTGGCTGACCCGAGTACCTTGGAGCCGCTGCTCCGAGCGTTCGAGGACGAGTTCTGGTCGGTGCGCGCCCACGCGGCATGGGGGGTGGGCAGGATCGGCGGCCCGCGCGCGGCGGAGGCGCTGCTGGGCTTGTTCAATGACCCCATCGCGGAGGTGAGGGAGGCGGCGGTGACCGCGATGGCTCACCTGGGGGCCGGGGCCGTTGACCGACTCCTCATGGGTTTGAAGGACGAGCGATGGCGGGTGCGGGAACATGCGGCCAAGACCTGCGGAGAGATTAAGGACGCACGTGCTGTGGACCTCCTGATCGCGGCCTGTCGGGATCGAGACGGGGCGGTGAAGAGCGCCGCGGCCGAAGCGTTAGGCAAAATCGGGGATCCCGGGGCCGTCCCGGCGCTCATCAAACTTTTCAAGGACAGCTCGAAAACGGTTCGAGAGACAGCAGGCACGGCGCTGGTCGCCATCGGGAAACCGTCCGTCGGGCCGTTAATCGACAGCTTCCAGGACAAGGATTTTGTGGTTCGCTGCCACGCCGCCCGCGCGCTGGGCGGCATGACGAGCGACTATCAGACCGGCCGTTCCTGGGTCAGGGAGTCGCGGGTGGTGGAGGCCCTCATCGAGGCGCTCAAGGACCCCGATCGTGCGGTGCGCGAGGATGCGACGATCGCGCTCGGGATGATCGGCGATCCACGCGCGATCGAGGCCCTGCTCGAGGCGATGAAGGATGGGGCCGTCAAGCGGCACGCCATCATGTCCCTCGGCATGATCGGTGATGCCCGGGCGCTCCCGGCGGTGCTCGACGCGCTGAAAGGGAAGGGGATCCGACAGGACGGGACGCCGACCCCGGGGTGCATCGTCAGCGAGGAGGCGTTTATCAAGGAAGCGGCCGCGACCGCCCTTGGACACTTCAGGGATCCTGGTGTCATTCCCGACCTGATCCTATTGCTGAAAGATGGCAACCTGCGTGATCGGGCCGCCGCCTCCCTGGTTCTGATCGGCGATACCGCGATCGAGCCCCTGGTGGCGTTTCTGCACGACCCCAAGGCTTCGGAGGTGGAGGCGGAAGGTGAGCGGGTCCTCTCGTTCGCTTCCAGCCGGCTGAGCGCCGTGGAATCCCTCAAAAAGATGGTGCTTGACACGCTCCGGAAGCTCGGCTGGGAACCGCCGCTCGAGGAACGATCAGTGGACTCGTCACAGACCGACAACCTCAGGGTGGATAAACCCCTGGGCGAGGGCCGCTTTGGCCCCGCAGGGGATCTGGCCAAAGGCGTGTAGGTAGGCTCGTCTACTTCCTGACCGCGAGCCCGTGCGGGTCGGCGGTTTCCTTTCCCTCCTTCAGATTGGTGAGTCGCTCCACGCCGATGAACTGACCGCTCTTGCCGTCCTCCATGACCTTGATCACGCCGACCCCGGGGGTCGAGCCCTGGGCGTTGTTCATCTCCTTGGCGTTCCCCGTCAGCGGATTCGGGCCGCGCAAGCCCATGAAGACGTAGGCGCCATCGGGCGACACAGCCAGGAGATCCGGCGCCGGATCGCCACTGAACTGGCTGTTCAGGTCGATGGAGCCGACGCTCAGGTTGGTCAACGAGTCGATGATCTCGATTTCGTTCCCCGCCCGATCCGCGCTCCAGACATAGCGTCCGACTCCCACCATGCCGTGAGAGTCGGAAAACCTCGTGTCGCGCGAGGTGATCAGCTTCGCCGAGACCGATTTTGGCAGGCCGGAGATATCGAGGGCATAGACGTCGTAGGACAGGGGGGCCACCGGCCAGCCGCCGCCCGAGTTGAGGTACATGACGTCCCCCACTTGCACGCCGCCGCAGCCGGCGGGATGAATGTCGTTGTTGTCCAGCGTGGCCACGATCTTCATCGGGGTCTCCGTCACATCCACCACGAAGAGCCCGCCGCCGCGCAAGGTGATAAACGCGTATTTGCTGGACGCGTCGGTGATCGGGCAGATCGGCGCCGTGTCCGGACGCTCGCCGCCTTCCTCCGTCGCCAGGTTCATCACGTCCGTCGTCGGATCGAAGGTGAACTTATGAGCCTTGTAATCCGTCCAGATCCGGATGAACTTCTTCTCCGCAATGTTGGCGGCGAGCACCATCTTCATGTCCGGCGTGGGCCAGGCCGCATGGACGTTCTTGCCCATGCTCAGGCAGGCCTCCAACTTCCGGGACTCGGCATCCATGAAGAGCACCTGGCCGCTCAGGAACGAGAGAATGGCGTGTGATTGGTCCCTGGTGAAGAACAGCATGTGCGGGCGGCGGACCGGCTTCTTGGTCGCGTCCTCGCAGAACTTCCCCACGTCACCGGCGAGGTCTAAGGCGAGAATAGATTTCGTATCGGAGGGTTTGGCCGCCAACTTGCCACCATTGTAGATGTACAGGAACCCGCCGCTTTCCTTCCCGGTGTCGGATTGATCAGTGATCCAGACCTCATACGCGGCGGCGGAGGACAGCCCCCAGGCCACGGCCGCCAGGAGAGCAAGCGGCATCACAAGGAGTCGTATCAGGCTCCCGGTGTGAATGGTGAATCGCATCTTCATCGAAGGCCTCCTTTTTTAGGGACAGTCGAACCGCCTTGGGGGTGCAGGGGGTAAGGGAAGCCTCACTACCAGGGTGGTACGAACGTTGCCATACTAAGCACCCGTCGGGCATCTGTCAACACGAGGGGCGAAGGGTCTGTGTTGTGAAGGGCAATCTTCGCGCCCGGATTCCTGTTGACCGTGCGAAAAAACCTGTGTTAGCTTTAGTCAAATCCGTTCTCTGAGCGGCCAGGAGCAGCGGCCTGAAACTGCGGTGAGCGCCCGGTCAGCCCGCCTCTTGATCATTCCGGTTTCGTTCCCGGGGGAGCTTCGGCAATGTGGAGCGGCTGAGTCCCGCTCAGGGAGGGGTGACCAGAGTCATTCACCATGGCGGACAGCGTTGCCGAACAGATCGCGGCTCTGAAGGACGAGGACTGGGCCATCCGCGAGGAGGCGGCTGCGGCCTTGGGGTCGTGCCGCGATACGCGGGCGGTGATCCCGCTGGTGGCGGCGCTAAGGGACCCGGACCGGGCCGTGCGCGATGCGGCGATCGCCGCGTTGACCGCGATCGGGGAGGCGTCCGTTCCGGCGTTGGCCGGCTGCCTCGCGGATCGCGATCTCACCCTTCAGGAGTCGGCTGCCTCGATTCTCGCGGTGATCGCAGACGCCCGCGTCGTTGATCCCCTCATCGCCTCGTTGGACAGTCCGGACTGGATCGTGAGGATGCACGCCGCCAAGGCCCTGGGGCGGATCGGTGACCCCAAGGCGGTGAAGCCCCTCCTCCCGCTGCTGCAGGACAAGGTCAAGGCGGTGCGGGTGGAGGCAGCGAATGGCCTGGCTCTGCTCGGAAAAGCCGCGGTCCCGCTCTTGGTGGAGGCATTGAAACATCACGACTGGCTGGTCCGGCTGCACGCGGTGGAGGCGCTCGGCAGGATCAAATCGCCAGAGTCAGTCGAGCCGTTGCTGCGCGTGCTGTTCAATGATCGCGATACGGCGGTACGGGTGGATGCGGCCCGTTCGCTGGGTGAGATCGGAGATGCTCGCGCGGTGGAATTCCTGGTCACCGCGATGACCGACCTGGATGTCCGCCCCCAGGCGGTCGAGGCGCTGGGGAAAATTGGAGACCGGCGGGCGGTGCCGTCGCTGGTCGCAGTGGTGACCGGATCGAGCAGACCGGCCGAGAGCAGGCCGCTCGATGGGTGCGGTGACCGGTGGGACCAGGAGATGGTGGCGATGGAAGCGGCTGTCAAGGCGCTGGCGCAGATCCGAGACGAGGCCACGATCCCTGTTCTCGTCGCCGCCTTGCAGAACACCGTCACCCGCGCGGAAGCCGCGGCGGCCCTGGGCGCCTTTGGCCCGCCGGCGATCCCGTTCCTCCTCGACGTCTTGAAAAAGGAGCGGGATGAGAACATCCTGTTTCACGCCAAGGGAACCCTGGCGCAGCTGGGCTGGCGGCCGAATAGAATGTAGCGATGTGGCGACCCCAAATCACAAAATCACCGGATTCTTGAGAGATGCCGAAAGAGTCGCTGGACACGCTGATCTCGGAGCTGACCCACGAGGAGGACTGGCGCCGGATGCGCGCCACGGCTGCCTGCCTGGCGGGCGGTCCGAAAGCGGTGGACGGCTTGATCCATGCCCTGGAGACCGCCAGCGCCGCCTTGAGAATCGAGGCCGCCGGCATGCTGGCGCGCCTCAAGGATCCGCGGGGAGGAGTGCCCTTGGTCCGCTTGCTCAGGGACGAGGATGCGGCCGTCCGTAAGGCCGGGGCATTGGCCCTGGAGCAGATGGCCGGGGTCCTGGATACGGCGGCGGCCTCGGCCCTAGTGCAGGATCTGCGTGAGGTGAAAGACGACGAGCAACGGCGCGTGGTGACCGCGCTGCTCGGGGTGATCCCCAACGCCATCGAGCCCTTGACCGCCATGCTGAGGCATCCTGACGCGGAGGCTCGGCTGACCGCGGCGGCGATTTTGGAGCACCTTCTGGACCCTCGCTCCGCCGATGCTTTCGTGGACGCGATCGGGGATCCGGCGCTCCAAGAGACTGCGGTGCGCACGCTGAAGAAGCTGGGGCTGATCAGAGAGCGGATTGACCAGACCTTCGGGGGGCTCCGCGCCGTCGAGGATTCCAGCCAACGGGAAGAAGCCAGGATGGCCGCGGTGATCGAGTTGTTGGGGATCGGCCGCCCGAGCGTCGAGATCCTGATCGAGTATCTTGAGGATGACGATTGGCTGGTGCGTGAGGCGGCGGCGGACTTGTTGGGCAAGATCGGCGATATCCGGGCCGTGGAGCCCCTCATGAGACGGCTCAAGCAGGATCGGGATACCGGCGTCAAGGAAATATCGTTGAAGTCGTTGGGCTTGATCGGGGATGCGCGCCCGGTGGATCTCTATCTGGACGCGATCCCGATTCGTCCGTTACGGGTCTTCGCGATGGAGGCGCTGGCCAAGGTGAAAAACGTGGAGGTGCTGGGCCCCCATGTGGCATTTTTTGAGGGGTTGAAGAACGACCGCGATGGGTTGGTCTCATACAATGCGGGGGTGATCGTGGACAAGCTCAAGGCGCTGGCCGTGCAGGCCGGGGAAGAGAGCGGGCAGCCGGGCCAGGATGACCAGCATGAGTGACCGGGACGGCGGCGATCGGCAGGCTGACCGGCACGGCGACCGGATCGATCAACTGCTCTCCGCCTTGCAGGACGAGAATGAGGCGCTCCGCGATCACGCGGCCGCCAGTCTCGGCCAGATGGGTTTGGAGGCGCTGCCCAGGCTGATCGGCCTGCTGGCCGATGAAGATGCGGTCGTCCGCGAAGCGGCGACGAGCGCCATCGTGCGGATCGGTCCGGCCGCGGTGCAGGAGTTGATCGAGGCGGTACAGGACGACTCCTGGGCTGTCCGGGAACAGGCCGCGTCGGCCCTCGGCAAGCTCAAGGATCCGAGAGGGGTTGAGCCCTTGATTCGCGCGCTGAAAGATAAGGATGGCGCGGTGCGCAGCTCGGCCGTGTGGGCCTTGGAACGGATCGGAGATTCGAGGGCGGTACCGGGTCTGGTCGAAGCGCTGATGGATGGCACGCTCCGGGAGGACGCCGCGCGCGTGCTGAAAAAGATCGGCGACGTGCGCGCGGTCGAGGCGCTGATCGAAGGGCTGCTCGGGCCCAACTGGATGGTCCGACGCCACGCGGCGGAAGCGTTGGGGAAGATCGGGGACCCCCGCGGGGTGGCGCCCCTGATCGAGGCGCTCAAGGACGAGGACTGGCTGGTTCGGCGAAACGCGGCCGAGTCCCTGGCCCGATTGGGCGACAGACGGGCGGTCGCCTCGTTGGTGCCGCTGCTGGAAGACGAGAATGGCATGGTACAGGAAACCGTCGAAGGCGCGCTGGCCAGCCTGGGCTGGAAACCAACAGAGAGCAGGTAGCCTGACAGCGAATAGCTCCGCGCTACTAGCTCTTCGCTACTAGCCATGGAGAAAAGGAGTCACGATGGCAGACGAGGAACCTCGGAAGCTGGTCCAAATCTCCCCCAAGGGTGGAGCCAAGAAAGACGGGTTCAACCTCGTCACGGAGAAGGTGGTGTCGGTGAATCCAGAGGCCAGGCAACTGGAAGTGGAATTGCTGGCCTACGACGGGAAGACCGTGCTGCTGGAGGTCGCGGAAGAGGCGGTCGCCGAGCTGCAGAAGATCAAGCCGGGCGATGGCGCCACCATCCGGGTCGTAGAGGAGGGCGGCAAGCGCATCGCGAAAAGCTTTCGGATCCGCGCCAAGGATCCGAACGCCGCCAAAGCCGATGCCATGCTGCTGGATATGAAAGACACCCACTGGCTCAATCGCAAATACGCCGCCGAGTCGCTGGGAGAGCTCAAGGATCCACGGGCAGTCGGCCCCCTGGTGGCGGCGCTCACCGACGAAGTCGGCGATGTGCGGCAGCGGGCGTACGATTCGCTCATCAAACTGGGAGGCGTGTCGGTCACCTCGTTGATTCCGCTCCTGGTGGCTGAAGAAGAAGAACTGCGTCAGGCCGTGACCGAGATTGTCCGCAAGATCGGGAAGCCGGCCGTCGAACCCCTGGCCGTGGCCTTGGGCGAGGCGGATGAGCGACTCAAGGCCCGGATCTTGAAGGTATTGGATCGAATGGGGTACAAGCCCAAACCGACTTAGCCCTTGGCCTGGGGCCCGCTGGCCGGTCGCCCGACCGAAATATACCGGAACCCCAGGGCGGCCATGCGGTCCGGCTCATAGACATTGCGCAGGTCGATGAACACGGGGCGGCGCAACGCCGCTTTCACCCGTTCGAAATCCAGGTTCCGGAACTGGTTCCACTCGGTGACCAGGATCAACGCCTCGGCGCCCTGGGCGGCCTCGTAGGCGTTGGCGCAGGGGCGTAGCCCCGGCAGCGCCTTGGCGCCTTCCTCAAGCGCCGCCGGATCGTACGCCCGCACGACACTCCCCTCCGCCAGCAGCCGCTCGGCGATCGCCAGAGCCGGCGATTCCCTGAGATCGTTGGTGTTCGGCTTGAATGAGAGGCCCAGCAGGGCGACGGTCTTTCCCTTCAGTCCGCCGAGCGCCTCGCGGATCTTCTCCACCATCAGCAATGGTTGGCGCGCGTTGACCCGGGCGGCCGCCCGGGCGATCTCCGGCTCGTAGCCGACCTTTTCGCCCGTCTGGATGAGCGCGGCGATGTCTTTGGGAAAGCAGGACCCTCCGAACCCGGGCCCCGCGTGGAGGAATTTTGAGCCGATCCGATGGTCCAGCCCCATCGCTTTGGCCACCACCTGGATATCGGCGCCGACCCGCTCGCACAGGTTGGCGACCTCGTTGATGAAGGAGACCTTGGTTGCGAGAAAGGCGTTGGACGCGTATTTGATCATCTCCGCCGAGGGGAGATCGGTCATGACGAACGGCGTCTCGATCAGATAGAGCGGGCGATACAGGTCTTTCATGATCGCCATCGCTTCGGGGCTATCCGCGCCGATCACGATCCGGTTCGGACGCAGAAAGTCCTCGATGGCCGAGCCCTCGCGGAGAAATTCCGGGTTGGACACGATATCGAACCGGCAGCGTTCGGCCTGATGGCTCCGGATCACGTCGCGGAGCCGCTCGCCGGTGCCCACCGGGACCGTGGATTTGGTGGCGATGACTTTGTACCCGGTCATGTGTTGAGCGATCCCGCGTCCGACCTGCTCCACATAGGACAGATCGGCTGACCCGTCGGTGCGCGCGGGAGTCCCTACCGCGATGAAAATCACCAGGGCCTGATCGACCGCCTTCTTGATGTCGGTGGTGAAGGCCAAGCGGTTTTCCCGCAGCCCCTTGGCCACCAGCTCCGTGATGCCCGGCTCGTAGAACGGCACGTCGCCTTTCTCCAGCCGTCCGATTCGCCGGGCATCCGTGTCCATGCACATGACGTTGAGGCCGAACTCGGCGAAGCAGGCCCCCGTCACCAAGCCGACGTAGCCAGTTCCAATGACGCTGATATGCACGTGAGCCTCCCCCGCGAGTCCACTGCGCTTGGGCCTTCCCGGACCGGACTGGGATTGAGCAGGGAGCTGAGTATAACAAGGAGGGCGCGGCCCGGCAAGGGAACCCCGCCTTCAGCGCGTCCCTTGTGATTGACACCCTCTGGCTGGTTCAGTACAATCCCGCCGTCCCCGAGTGAGTGCGGAGGAGATTCAGCGCGTGGCGGCACAGAGCGGCACGATGTTGCGGCCCCTGGCCGTGATGATGAACCGCAAGATCCGCACCGTCAGCCCGGACGCGGCATTGACGGAAGCGGCCGGTCTGATGCGCGAGACACGGGTCGGGGCCTTGATGGTCTTCGAGCAGGGCTCCTATGTGGGGGTGGTCAGCGAGACTGACCTGGTGCGGAAGGCCATGGCCGGAGGGCTCGACCCGGCGCAAACACGGGTTCGCACCGTGATGAGCAGCCCCGTGATCACGATCGAGATCGACCGGTCTGCCCATGATGCGAGCGACCTCATGGCTGAAAAAGGAATCAGACACCTCGCCATCACCCAAGACGGCCAAATCGTCGGCATGGTCTCGGTCCGCGACCTGCTCCGCTATTTCAAGAATTGGGGAACGCTCTGACCCCATCCGTACCCTCCATGCTTCCTCCTCCATCTCAACTCGCTCCCCTCGGCGCCCCTGACGTATGATCGCACCATCCGGCAAGGCGCAGTGGTCCCGCCCGTGGCTGTTTGTCACCGCGTTCATCACCGGAGCGGTGGTGATGGCTCTGGAAATCCTCGGCAGCCGGCTGCTCGCTCCGATGTTCGGCAACTCGCTCTTTGTCTGGGGCGCGTTGATCGGGGTGATCCTTGCGGCCATGAGCAGCGGGTATGCCACGGGGGGATGGCTCGCCGACCGCCGGCCGGGCGGAGCTGTCGTGGCCGGGCTTCTGCTGGCCTCGGGTGGCTGGACGTTCCTGTTGGCCTGGGCGGGGCAGCCGGTCATGTTCAAAGTCTCCGCGTGGATTCAGGACCCTCGCTGGGGGCCCTGCGTGGCCGCCAGCCTGCTGCTGGCGCCCCCGGCATTCGGACTGAGCGGCGCGCTTCCCGCGCTGCTCCGCCTCTCGATCGCCGATATGGGACATCTGGGAAGGCACACGGGCGGCATGATCGCGGTCTCAACAGTCGGGAGCCTCGTCGGGACCTGGGGAACGGCCTTCTATCTGTTGACCTGGCTGGGCAGCATGAGGCTGGTGACCGTGCTGGGCGGGATCCAGGTCCTGCTCGGGTTGGCGTGGTGGTGGCGTGCGGCGGCGGTCCGAGCGCAGACGGCGGCCCCCGTGGTCGGAGGCCTGGGCCTGATGGGCTGGCTGGCCCTGCATCCGGTTCTCGTGCTGCCCGCGCCGATCTATCAAGAGGACAGCCCGTACCAACAAATCCGCGTTCGGGATGACGATCTGTTGCGCTATCTGATTCTGGACCGGACCTTCCATGCCATTATGTGGAGGGTTGAGCCGGTCGAGTTGTTCCTTCCCTATAGCCAAATGATGATGGCGGCTCTGGCGCTTCACCCTGCTCCGAAGCGGGCGCTGATCCTGGGCCATGGTGGGGGGTCGCTCGCCAAGTGGCTGGCCCGTCGCTGGCCCGATCTGGAACTGGATCTTGTCGAGGTGGATCCCTCGGTGGTCCGGGCGGCAGAGCAGTACTTTGGGTATTCGGGGGCTACGGGTCATCGGATGTACGTCAACGATGCCCGAGCGTTCTTCCGGACAACCGATGCCCGGTACGATGTGATCTGGCTGGATGTCTTCGCCAGGCATCTCATCCCCTTCCACCTGACGACCCAGGAGTTCTTCGCTGAAGTCCGCTCACACCTGAATCCTGATGGCGTGCTGGCGGTGAATCTGTCCTCGTCCGGCGACGGACCGGCTCGTCAACGGGCCAACGCGGTGGTCG
>Ga0209236_1002647_pt1 | contig 10928 bp, 9 predicted proteins | sample GraSoi013_1_40cm_FD_185819 | JGI IMG/M metagenome (GOLD analysis project Ga0209236, IMG submission 185819) | Grasslands soil microbial communities from the Angelo Coastal Reserve, California, USA - Sample 09_27_2013_1_40cm (SPAdes) (version 2) | ecosystem: Environmental > Terrestrial > Soil >... | reverse complement strand
AAGTCGTTTTCGCGTTCTTGTGAACTCGAAAATGGTTTCGCGCTTAGGAACGCTTATGTGGAGGCCGCATGGAAAGTGAGAGCCTGCATATTCTCTTGAGAAATCTGGCGAAACCTCTTCCGTCCCTCGTGTTGCTGTGTTTGATGGTACTGACTTCACCGTTGACCGTGTGGCCGGCGACGACGAAAGCGGCCCTCAACCAATCTCACTCACCCATACTGATCGATGGGAATGGAGGTTTTACGGAGCAGAACGGGGTTATTAGCGGCAACGGAACGGCATCCGACCCCTACATCATCGAAGGCTGGGCAATCTATTCTCCCGGGGAGAACGCCATCGACGTTCGAGACACCGATGCATATTTCACGATTAGAAATTCCATCGTTAGTTCCGACAATCCAGGCCATCCGACCGGTTGTGGATCCGATAATATTGTTGCCTGCCAAAAGGGGATATTCCTGTTCAACGTCTCCAACTGTACGATCGAGAATGTAGAAGTCTCGAACAACGAACTCGGTATCGTTGTTGACAGATCGAAAAATATCCTAATTGAAGGTACTACTGCCAATTTGAACAGCGAAGGAGTCGACGTTGCCGACTCAATGAATATCACTCTTGCCAACAATACAATATCGACTGGTTTCAAGGCATTCACTATGGAGAATTCCACGGACATCACTATCAACGAAAACAGATTTTCCTTAGGGAACAGGAATTACAACCAGTATTCTTGGATATCGAATTCAACGAATGCAGTTTTCTCAGAGAACACAGGCGAGATCATCGGAATACAGGTCATTTCTTCTGAGAAAATCATGATTTCGACCAACAATCTCTCTCTTGTTAATCCTCTCCGCATCAGTAACTCGCCAGGTCTTACAGTGTTGGGAAACCATTTCCTGGGGGGTTTGGTTCTATCTCGCTCCGTCAACGTTACAATTTCAGCCAACTATTTGGTTTCCGGGGGTATCGACACAGACGACTTTGGCTCTTACAACATAACTCCCGATAATCTCGTCAACGGTTTTCGGTTGTACTACTACAAGGATTGCAGTGGTGTCCGAGTAGAGGATGTTCAGGCCGGGCAAGTAGTCATTATTAATTGCGATAACATTCGTATCGCAAATGTCCGAATAGGAAACACTTCACAAGGTATCGAGATGTTTCGTGTTCGGAACACTCTTGTTACGAATTCAACGCTTTCAGGCAATTTCTGTGGTATCTGCCTCTCCAACTCCAAGAACGTCACCATTGCCGGCGACACCTTCTCCAACAATTTCCTGGGCATAGAAGATACCAACTCCATCAATCTACTAATTTCCTGCAACAATGTGTCCAACAACACGCCATGGGGCATGTACCTTTGGGGGTCGTCGCAGGGTAACATTTTGGGCAACAATATTTCCGGCAACCAAGAAGGCATTCGATTCACGCTCGGTAGCACGATAATGACCGAGGGCAACAATATCACATTCAACAGTTTCGGCATTTTAGTGGATCCTGCTCAAAGGGGATTACATGGTCGCTCGCATAACCTGTCGTTCTTTCACAACAATTTCATAGCCAATTTATGGTCTTCCGCTGTTGACTATGGCGTGAATGACACGTGGGACTCCGGATACCCTGGGGGAGGGAACTTTTGGTCAGACTATGTTGGTATTGATAATTGTAGTGGTTCAGCTCAGAGTGTCTGTCCAGACCCAGATGGAATAGGCGATACAACCAAACTCATTGCCCGGACCTCGGTTGATCGCTACCCGTTGATGGAGCCGTTTGCTCCCCTCGTCGTTGTTACAGCCAAGTATTCCCCCAACGTCATCAGCCTAAGCAGTGTAGGCAAATATCTTACAGTATCAATTCAGCTCCCACTCAGTCTAAATGTTTCAAAGGTTGTTCTCTCCAGTATCCGGCTTAATGGCACGATAGGGCTGGCCGCTGGTCCCCGAGGGACGGTGGTCAGTCTGAACGGTGCTCAACTCCTCATTGTCAGGTTCAACATAGCAGATGTGAAGACACTCTTCACAAAGCCAGGCGGCTACAGGTTGTTTTTGACCGGCAATATTGTCGACAGTTTCACGTTCAGACCATTCGAAGCTCCTACCGTCATTCGCGTGCAGTCGGGATGACGCAGCTCTGATCGGGTGATTATCACCAGCCGAAGAATCGACTATATGCTTGTGTCATATTATCGAAACCGGACTAGCGGATGAGCCAATTTTGGGCCGCTACACGGCGCTGAACGATAGCCAGGTTATTCCGGTCGACGAACGAGGTGTGAAAGAACGGGGTTAAGGTTTACCTCTTTTCTGGGATGTTACAGTCCCAGGGTTGAAGTTAACATGTCCTGATCTATGCAGCCGAGGACGGGGTCAATCGTGTTGCAGGCGTTTATCGTGTCAGCCCAGACGAGATGCGCTTCGGTGGAGGTGCTGGCTATCTGGTTGTAGTCGCCGATGAAGGCTTCGTGGCGGGCGAAGTCGCTGAACGTGACGATGTTCGGGTTGAACGAGGCGCTTGTGATTCTGACGTTTGCAGAGAACGTGGCACCGGCGTCCAAGGATTTAGAGTAGAACACGTCCAGCGCAGTGATTGTTCCGTTCGAGTTGACTTGCATGCGGCTGTCGTACCAAGCGACGTTGATTATTCCACCACTAACCGCGATTGTGGGGAAGAACTGCTGTCCGGCGGTCACATCGTTGACCCTTATGGGCGTACTCCACGTTGCGCCCTGGTTCGTGGACCGGATGAACAGTACGTCGGAGGTGCCGGTGCTGTTGTCGTCTGTTACAATGAAGACTCCACTGTTATCAGCTACCATCTGTGGGAGTGTTACTATTCGAAACCTGTTTCCTATCAAGTCGGTTTGAGGTAGAGGGTTCAACCCTGAGGCTGCTGTGACGGGTGACGAAAGGGTTACGCCTCCGTCGATCGATTTGGATACCAGGATCGTTCCACCGTTGCCCAGCGACGTAACGTAAACAATTCCTTTCTGATCGACTGCTACGGCTGTGACGTAACCTGCCCCTGGCACAAGGATGGGTTTTGAGAAAGTGCTTGCTCCATCTGTGGAGCGCGTGAATATGGACCCGGAGATTTTCCCGGTGAAGATGCCTATGTAGACGAGGTAGATGTTTCCATCGTTGGGCCCGCCTGACGTGTCAACTGCGATCCAGGGCTTGTCCGTGCCTGAGGTTATCAGGGTGACGCCGGAATAGTTTGCCCCATCGTCCGTGTATTTTGCGACGAAGGCGGTGTACCCTTTTAGATCGGGGGCGGCGAATTGGATTGCGATGCCGGTGTAGTAGACGTTTCCTGCTCGGTCGAAGGTGAGGACCGGGTCGCTTGTCAGGTTGAAGCCCTGCAGAGGTGAGCTTTGCCCTTGAGGAGAGTTGTCGCCTGGGAAGCCGGGAAGGAGGCTTCGGGTCCAGGTCTTACCATCGTCCGTGGACCGGTAGTAGCCGTGCCACCGATGCCCTGTTATGGGACAGCACGTTTGGAGACGGTCGTCTTGTGCACCTGCGACTATGATGCTGGGGTTCCGTGGGTCGATCGCCACGGTCGTCTCAGCAAGTTGGCGGTCTGATTGGGGAACTATGTTCAGGTTCTTGCCTACTCTGACGATTCCCGCAGTCGCTGGGAGAATCAAGGAGGAGACGGTGAGGAGAGTGAGGAAAGATAGGAGGATTCTTCGCACAGTGCGTTTCATGGCGGGGGAGCCATTCCTGCTTAATACGTATTGCTGGGCCTCAGGGTCTCCGTGAATACTGGGTTCAGGCTGGCCGGTCGGTAGCAAGAGAAGAAACTCGTTATCGCGTGGCGGGCCTGAGGGACCGAGCCAGAAAAAATGAAGAATAGCTTAGGCTTCGAGAAAACAATTGGTGAGCGATAATTGCTATTCGCTAGTTGGCCTTTGTGGGTGTTTGGCTTGGGAAAATTTGACTATATGCTTGTGTCACATTATCGAAACCGGACCAAGCGAACAAGTCGTGAGGTCGCGCAAATCTTGACGCATTATGCGGAAATTGGCCGCTTACACCCCTCCATAGCTGACTAGCCATCACAAGGGGTCCCAACGTCATTAGAAGACCGACAAAGCATGGTACTATGGCTCAACCAGCTTTCTTACCCTTCTGATTCTGGCATCGATAGCTGGAAAATGTGATGATATGGTAACCCGAAACCCGCCCTTCTTGCGTTCCTCGATGTCCCAGATCCTAAGCGAATCCACTTTTTCCAACACATCGAGAAACTCTCTGGTTCCCACAAGGCGTGCGGCCTTTTCGTCAGCATCCAGTCGGACATTTCTCAACTCGTGCGAGAAGAACCAAGTGTCAAGGATGGCGATCGGAATAAGTAATGACAAAGCGAGTGCCAGCCCATAATCTCCGTATTCACCAGCTAGAACCAGTGCGGCGAATCCCCACATGAGCAAGAATGAAACTGAAACAAGCCATCTAGCGAATGTTCTCATGTTCGAACGACGCTCATAGATCAATTGAGATGCGAGAAGAGGTTTCCATTCTTCCGGACTTAGATTGTCCCTCAACGGTTTAGGAAGCATCACGGTTCCGCCATCAAAGTCGCATTGGTCCGATGCAAGTCCTTTCATGAAGCTGGGAGCTACGACTCCTCTCAAATACCACAATACACGATTCGGGTGAATGTTGATCTTGAGATCTCGACCGAGATCATTTACTGTCTCAAGTATTTGCTCCTCGAATTTTTCCAGGTCTGCGTGTGACATCCTGCCCACAACATCCTCCTTGCAGAGGCTCGCTGCATCCGAGATTCGCATCTTTCATGCAATTCATAAGGGTACCGAATCAGCGTTTTTTTTGTTGCAAAACGACCGGAATGTTCTTAGCTAGCCAAGCACAATTAGCTGGTGGCAAACATGTCCGACGAAAATAAAAATATTAACGAAAGCATCGGGGTTGGCGCCGGAGGCGCCGACGTGGGTTCGAATCCCACCCCCCGCACCACTTCTTGCCGGTACATACAAACAACGATTGGCGTACGGCACCGTGCCCGAGGAAACTTGGTCGTTTGTGACATGCGGATCTATGCGAGATGCCAATTCTACCGCGCGATAGATCAAATCGACAGTCTAACTTGCGCCCTTTAGGGCGCTCTCAAGCTTGTTGAGGAATGAATCAATGTATTGACCTGCCAATCCCCAGTCGAGGGGCTGGGAAACGCCGATCCTTCCCATGTGTACGCGGGTAGCGTTTTCGTCGATTCTGACTATGTTCACATAGAAAGTCTCTGTCCAAGTGAGGAGGTCCATGACAATCTTCGCTTCTAGACCACCTGTTCCCTTATCGGCGCTAACGACATTCCACCCTGGTTGCTGAAGAATCATCAGGGCCGAATCCCAAACGCTTTCAAATGGGTAGGGCAAATCCCTCACCTCGTCTTTTGCCAAGTTGTGTTCCCATAGCCTAACTGGAGTCACCGGATGTGTCGACTTTTCGTAAAATCGGATTCACGGTTTCAGATCCTTCACAGTCGTTAATCCAATCCTCCTTGATAAAATCGCGGCGCTAGCCACAGATACGCCGCTGAGAGCGGATGCAGAAACAATCGTTGAAAGCTCAAGATTCGTGATCGATACGATGGGATCTGGAATAAGGAAGAAGATCGAGACGGCCCATGCGACCGGGATTGCGATCAGCATGGAGATCGCGAGGACTCCCCATGATTCCCATAGCAATAGTTTCAGTCTGTACCAGACATTTGCACCTAACACCTTCAAGACGACGTAGTCATTGAATCTTCGAGAGAAATTCGTCGCCAAGTAGCTCAGCAATATGCCACATGTCAGACTCAACGATAGAATTGGAATGAGGAAGATGTGGGACCAAATGCCGTTCAGGAATGCCAGGTTTGACTTCAGAATTGGATCTTGGGAACCAACTGTAAACCCAAATGAGCTCGCTAGTTGGGACACTGAGGACAAAACTGATGGGTCATTATTCACTTCCAAGAGCAGAACATTGAAGCCGGTTAGTCCGAGACTCTTCTGCAGAGTTTGGACAGGTGCATACAGAACTCGTCCAGCGTTGAGGGGATCTACTAGCGCGCTCTTGACGTCATACCGATAGCCGAAGGCGCTTACCTGGGAGAGATTGAAGGGCGTCTGGACGATATTTCCTACCAGCGAGTCGCCAGCGATCATAGTGTACTGTGCATCGCTGCTCTGCAGAAATCCATCAGAAGTGTACCAGTCACCTATGACACTGGTCGCGTTGATTCCCACTATGAGCGCGTCGGTTGAACCGGTGTCCACTTCAGGAATGATCTGGGTGTTGATGTTCTCCCCGGTGTCCTGGTTGCTCGCGAAATGTGCCTTGATGTAACCTGTTATTGAGCTCATCGTTATCAGTCGCGTGTCTACTGTCTGGACCCCGGGAATCGCTCTAAACGCAGACGCGTTCTGAGGAGAAATGATGTATGATTCGTTCCCATAGTCTATCGGAGGAAGCGGCGCTATTCGGGAGAAGGACGTTGCGAGGCTCACGTACTGGTTGTAGATGTTGCTGTTCGCAACGATTAGGACATGTGGAGGCATTGCGCGGACTACGTAGCTTGCGGACGTATCAGCCGAGACCAGCGCCCCAGATAGGACAACCATGCTGAGACAGATACATACGCCGATGCTGAGGAGAGTTTTGTTGAACCCTCTGTCCCGCGAAACGTTTCTTGTTGCCAAGTTGAAGGCGGAGCCGAACCTCCTAATCCTGAGAGGATTTCCGAGACTCTTCAGATCCAAATTGGCGAGTTGTTTTGAAATCGCATCAACGCTGGAGGATCCGACAATTCTTCTCACCCGAAAGCTCGCGACCACATAGGCGAGCAAGAAGGAGATCATCGGGACCACAATCAGAATAGTTGCACCAGCATTAGCAATTGGCCCTACTTGCTTGAATAGTGAAATTGATGGCCAGGACCACGAAGCATAGACTAGGAGGGCCGAGAGCGCCCCTACCAGACAGCTCGAAACTATCACGAGAAGAGCCTCGAATGTTACGTATGAAAGAAGACGTCTAGGGAGAGCGCCCGCAGCTTTGATCACGCCAATGTCCCTCATCCGCTGGCTGATCATCGATGACACCAAGTAAGACGTGGATAGCAGTCCCACGATGCCAATGAGACCCAGAGCGAGGACCAAGTAAGCGAAGATCAGCCAAGAGATCCCGAACGTTGATCTCATCGACGAATCAATCCCGAGTCTCGTAGATAGATCCTGACCAAGCAGAAGAAGGAACGTCGTCGTAGCAACAGTGAGAGCCAGTCCTAGGAATGCGAGGTATGAGTGAAAGCCTCGCCGTCGCAGGCTCTTAACTGCGAACCCTAGCGGGCCTATCAACGCTCCCCAAACCTTCCATTCTCGAGACGAAAGATCACGTCTGCCATCTCAACGATCCGATCATCGTGCGTCGCGACAACAATGGTCTTGCCCGTCTCCCCTTTCACCCGCGCGAGAAGCTTGACGATTTCCAGCCCAGTCTTCTGGTCAAGGTTTCCCGTCGGCTCGTCAGCGAGAATTAGAGGCGGATCATTGGCAATTGCACGTGCTATCGCAACACGTTGTTGCTCTCCTCCGCTAAGCTGAGCGGGAAGATGCTTTGCCCTGTCGGTGAGCCCGACCATGCTGATGAGCTCCGCGGTCAATTTCTCATTCCTTCCGCTATCACTCCATCCAGCCAGTTCCATCATTAATTCCACGTTCTCTTCAGCTGTCAGGGTCGAGACCAGATTGTAGGATTGAAAGATGAAGCCTATGTTTGCGGATCTGAACGCCGAGAGAGAATGCTCATTAGACCCGTTCAAATCAAGTCCTAGGACCCTGGCTTCTCCCTGAGAAGGTTTCTCGAGTCCGGCGATTATGTTGAGAACAGTCGTCTTGCCGGCCCCTGACGGTCCGACAATCACGGCGACCTCTTGTTCCTTGACATTGAAGGTTATTGATGAGAGAGCTTTGAGGATCTTACCATTCACCACATACTCCCTGGAAACATCTACAAAATCGACTGCGAGTCCTGGGGCCCTAATCTCGATCTCTTCGTCTTGGGAGGCCATTGGGTTTCTTCAGATCTATTGCGTCGATGGGGCTTATACTTACCGACAGGATAGACGTGGGATGAATGGCTAGTTTGGCTAGTACGAGTCTAGCATGAGAAGCTCTGGGTAGCGTTCTGGTCGGATGAGCTGAAAGTGCTCGGATTCGCTGAGCAGGTGTAGAATGAAACGGCCCCCGCTGTGACGTTTGTCCATTGGATTGTGACAGTGTAGCTTCCGCTTAAGAGAATTGGGAGATATAATTGGTAGGACTTGTCCTGGAAGACGCCAGCGCTCAGATTCCCTGTTAGTGCGCTATTGAAGACTAAGCGGTTCGGTATGCCGTTGTACTGGGTGGCGTAGAGCTGCTGAAGGGTGACTGTTCCGGTCACATCGGTCACGTCGGGTCCTATGAGGAATGTGCTAGCAACAAGTCCTCCAACAGTGAGACCGATCAGCCCGACTATGATGATTGCAATAATGTACTTTCTATGGCTGTGCGGCTGGCTCGTGGTTGGCATTCCATAGCTCTGTTGAGGAGAGGAATAGTTTGGGGAATACGTTCCACTCGGCGGAGATGAACTGGAGTTGGTCTGCTTGAGGCTTGTTCCGCACGCTGGGCAGTAGGCTGTCGTCGATTGGACTTCCTTTCCGCAAACTGGACAGTTAGGCATGCGCCGAGTTCGGGTTTTGATTATTTCAGGTTATTCCTAGATGAATCTCGTTTCGCCCGTGGATTTCGGCAAATCATAATCTGGTGTACCAGAGGTAGCATAGGGCCCCGAGCAGCGCAAAAGCCAACGAGGGTCCAACGAGAATTGAGATTGGATACAAGGTGGATGCTTGGCTCTGAAGCGCTCTAAACGCCTGCATAGCCCAGGTCATGGGATTCGTCTCCACGATTGGCTGAACTATTGCCGGGAAGAGGCTGACATCATAGAATATCGTACTCAAGAATGATAGGTAGAGCTGTATCGCGCTTCTCACCGTCGCGAACACCTCGATGGTAGAAGCAAAAGCAGAGACGGCTATGGAGAGACCAACAATGCCCAAAGAAAACACCGCGACAATCACAAATGCTTCGATAAGCCGAGGACTGAACAGGATGCCGTAGAGATACGATATGACGAGCGTGCCAGGAAACGTCGCTATGACGCTCCGTGCAACTCCACCGGTAATCCGGGACAACGCGAACATTCTGCGCGAGATGGGAAGGGTCAACAGATACGACGCGAGGTCTTTGATGTACTTCTCCCGCCAGATGTCTCGACCTGACTGAAAGGCGGCAACCATTGCAGTGATGAGGTTGGAGCCAGGAGCGATTCTGAGGAAGTAGTTGGAGCCGATAAGATTTCCGAAAGTCGCGGCGGTGACGAATAGGTCTATGCAGAAATTGGCGAACATTATTCCGATCAAGAACGTGTCAGAGAATAGTATCTTGACATCCCTCTCAATCACTCGCGGGATTAGATGGATCGAGCTCAGGCGTAGACCCCTCCCTCTAACCGGCGGAAGTAGAAGGTCGCACCTAGACCGAGAAAAATAGCAACAAACGCCAACAGGCCAGCCAGCCCCAAAATGTCCAGACTGGATCCGGACAATGCTGCCCTAGTACTGTCCGCGGCGAACGTGACTGGAGAAAACGGCGCGAGGGCGGCGACGTAGCTTGGCATGAAAGCCAAAGGATAGAGTGCGGTGCTAGCCCTTGACACGGCTAACTCCAACAGAGCTAGCACCACGTCGAATCTGTTCGCGCTGCGGACACTAACCGCCACGGTTATCGAGAGTCCGGTGACGCCGAATGCGAGAAGGAACAGGTCGAGGACGGCGGCTATGAGGGATAGCGGGTTCGAAAAGTTCTCCAACACGGCGACTATGGCAAACATCGGAATCGTGTATATCATCGCGCGGACCGCCCCTCCCAGGGCGCGACCTATGATGAACTCACGTCTAGGGATTGGTAGCGTCAACAAGTAATCTAGCAATCCTTCTTCAGCTTCTTCGAAAATGTCGTATCCGATGATGAAAGAGATCGAAGCGACGACCGATACGACGCTTCCTACAGCGTAGTAGGGGAAGAAACCGGGAAACTTTACGACAAGGCCGCTGATCAAGTAGGCGAAGACGAACAGTTGGATGATGAAGGCTAGGCTTCTTGAGATTATGATCCATGGGGTCCGGAACAGGGTGGCGATGTCTCTCCGGGCCATCTGGAGGACGAGCCGGGAGGTCGACTGACCCGAAAGGTCACTCGAGTCTGTGACCTGTATAGTTGAGGAAGACATCCTCCAACGTGACCTCCTTAAGATGGACGCTGTCAATCTTGACGCCCCGGTTTGTGAGCGTCTCGACAATCTTCGGTAGGAGCAGTCTTCCCCCGCTCAAGTAGACAGTGACTTTGTTGTTCTCCTGCTTCACGTCTTGGACTTCGCTAAACTGTGTAAGGCATTCGCGTGGAAACTCGTGTCCGTTTCCTACCGTAAGTTCTAGGACTTCTCCACCCTTCGTCTTGCCTTTCAGCTGTTCAGGCGTATCGATGGCGACCAGTTTGCCAAGGTTTACGATAGCTACTCGATCGGAGAGTCTCTCAGCTTCGTCCATCATGTTCGTCGCAACAATTACAGTAGAGCCTTCGTCTCTAAGCTCCCGAATCATCTTCCACATCAGCAACCTACTCGGAACGTCGAGGAAAGCTGTCGGCTCGTCAAACACAGCAATCTTCGGACGCTGCGCCAGGACTTTACAATCCTCAACCTTCTTCCGCATTCCACCACTCATCAACCAGGTTCTCTTGTTCCTTGCATCCCAGAGATCGACTGCCCGCAGGACCTTCTCCACGCGATCCTCGCGCTCCGCCTTGTCGAGGT
>Ga0209236_1002644_pt1 | contig 10947 bp, 8 predicted proteins | sample GraSoi013_1_40cm_FD_185819 | JGI IMG/M metagenome (GOLD analysis project Ga0209236, IMG submission 185819) | Grasslands soil microbial communities from the Angelo Coastal Reserve, California, USA - Sample 09_27_2013_1_40cm (SPAdes) (version 2) | ecosystem: Environmental > Terrestrial > Soil >... | reverse complement strand
CGGCGAACACGTTGCGCCCGGCCGGGTCCTTGCGGTTGACCCACCAGCTGAAATTCAGCATCAACCCCTGAAACGCTCGTTCCAGGAACCGAAGATCCGCCCGGCCGAGGGTCCGCTCCATCTTGTAGAGCGACAACGTGGCCCAGGCGTGCACCGGCGGATTCACATCGCCGAAGTTCCACTCGTAGGCGGGAATCTGCCCATTGGGGTGGGCATAGAGACCGCGCAGCATCAGCAGCAGCTGCTCCTTGGCGAAATCGAAATCCACGAGCGCCAGGGAAAACGTGTGGAAAGCCAGGTCCCAGGCGGCATACCAGGGGTACTCCCACTTGTCCGGCATCGAGATCACGTCGGCGTTCAGCATGTGGAACCATTCGGTATTCCGGCCGCCGCGGCCGGCGGATTCCAGGAGCGGATGATTCCTGTGCTCCTGAAGCCATCGATCTACGTCGAAGTAGTAGTACTGCTTGCTCCACAGCATTCCCGCCAGCGCCTGGCGGTGCACCCGCCGTTCATCTTCGTTCAGCGAGGTCGGCGAAATCCGATCGTAGAACTCGTCAGCGTCGGCGATCCGACTCTTGAATATCTTGTCGAACCCGCCAAAGGCATCGTCGATCCGGACGGCCGCCAGACGGAGGCGGACGGTCTTGCTTCCGCCGGCGGGCACGTCGAGGACATAGTGGGCCGCCGCCTTGGTCCCGACCTTGGCGGGGTTGATCGCCTCGCGGCGGCCCGAGATGGTGTACGCGTGGAACGCATCCTTGACGTACGGGGAAGGATTGGGCTGGCCCCAGAGACGGGACGCGTTACTCTCATTCTCGGTGAAGAGCAGCTCGGGCGCTCCATCGCACAGCAGCCAGTACTCGGCGAGCTCCTGGTGGGTGGCTTGAATGACACCCGGCCGCACCTCGCGCAGGGAAGGCTTTCGATCGTCCTCACCCCAGGACCAGGTGTTGCGGAACCACAGTGTCGGCAAGACACGAAGCCGGGCCGCTTCAGGCCCACGATTGTGCACGGTAATGCGAACGAGAATGTCTTCCGGGCCCTCCTTCGCGTACTCCACAAACACGTCGAAATACCGGTCGTCGCCGAACACGCCGGTATCGAGCAGCTCGTACTCGAACTCTTCCCGCGATCGTCCCCGGTTCGTGTCGATCAGGTCCCGGTAGGGATACTCCCGCTGCGGGTACTTGTAGAGGTACTTCATGTACGAGTGCGTGGGCGTGCTGTCGAGGTAGAAGTAGTACTCCTTGACGTCCTCGCCATGGTTCGCCTCACTGTTGGTGAGTCCGAACAGGCGCTCTTTCAGGATGGGGTCCCGCTCGTTCCACAACGCCAGCGCGAAGCACAGCCGCTGCTTGTCATCCGAGAGGCCCCCAAGCCCGTCCTCGCCCCACCGGTAGGCCCGTGAGCGAGCCTGGTCATGGGTGAAATAGTCCCAGGCGTTGCCGTCATCGCTGTAGTCCTCACGGACCGTCCCCCACTGGCGCTCGCTGAGGTAGGGGCCCCATTTCTTCCAGGGGATGTGCGCCTCGCGCGCCTCGTTCAACCGTTTTTGCTCAGTGACATCCACCAAGGGGCCCATTGCTTGCCTCCTCCCCCACCTGACCAATTGAACAAGTCTTCCTTAGCTACTTCTCCCCACGCATGATGCGAAAACGCGCCTCAGTTTTGATCGAGAACTCCTGAAAGGACTGGCGATCGCGAGAGGCGTCGGGCGGCAGTTCGTCCAGGCGCGAGATGATGACGGCGCCGCGGGCGCGCACGACCCGTTCGGCCACCCACGGGAAGAGGCTGACCGGGTCGTCGGCCGGTATCCGGGCAATCCCCGGGCGGAACCATTGATGAGTGAGACGTTCGCTCTTGCTGAGTGAAGTCTGCTCCGAAACCAGCACGGCCATCGCGGGAGGAATCTCAGCACGGCCGACATGCCGGTCGCTATTGGACGAAGGTCGTACCCTGCACCCCACATCCCTGCGGGAGTCTCGCCGCCGCCACGTCCCGCGGGCGGCCACTGCATGCGACGGCCTGCCAAGACTGGCCGCAGGCCGTTCTGGATGCGGAACGACTCGGATCCCAAGCTGGCGGCGGCGATGTGCCGTGCGTACAACCGGTGGCTCGCGGATTACTGCAAGCCGTATCCGGATCGTCTGTTCGGGGTCGCCATGCTGCCGATGCAATCGGTCAATCTGGCCATCGAGGAGATGCGCTTCGCGCGAAAGCAGCTCGGGATGAAGGGCGGCTTTCTCCGGCCCAACCCCTACAACGGCCGGATGGCCAATCACCCGGACTACGACCCGTTCTGGGCCGAGGCGCAGGAGCTGGACTTCTCGATCGGCTTCCACGAGGGCGCCTCGGGCGGCATCCCGACCGTCGGCGCCGCCCTCGCCTGCTGGGAGACGTTCTGCGATCGCATCGTGCGTGCCCACCCCACCTTTCCGAGGTCTGACGACAATAAGGACGCGATGATACGCTCCGATTTCCCTATGCCGAAACCGCGGAAAGAGCCCCGATTTCGTGCTCATTTCTGGGCGATAGACGTCTCGGAGAAGGCCGGACGATCTCACTAACCTGCTCATGAAAGCCAAGGACGCGAAGTAGCCATGCCCTACGACCAGACAATCATTGTCCCGATCGTCATGGGCAAGGAAGGCGTGTACGGCATCCGCAACGCCGACCGGGTCCCGATGGGCGGCGCGCGCCTGGTGCGCAACGTCAGCCTGGAGGGCCGCACGATGCGGACCGAGGGCGGCGCGGCCTCGCTCGGCACTGCCATTGGCTCAGCCGGCCGGGCGTCGCTCGACTACTGGCGGTTTTACGTCAGCGGCGGTCTACCTTCTCGAAGCCCTTTGAGGTCTCACAGAGACCGAGGTTGGCGCGCCAGACGCCGCGGTTGCGCTCGCACTGCGCCTTGCCGGCGAACGTCGGGGACGCGCTTGGGGAGTCTGATCCCGCGCGATCAGCGCAGCCCGAGAGCAGAACGAGAACCGCGGCGAGGACGATCCTGCTGTACTTCATGACAGCCTCCACCGTGGGCTAGGCTACTCCACTTCGAGTAAGCCCGAGGCCACCGTGAACGGCTGCGCCCATACGAGTCGCCTGGCGTTCCGGGGAAAGGCGCCGCCGCAGTCAGCAGAGCGTGCCTACGCGCTTGGTCAAGCACTCGCTGTCGGCATCCCAGGCGGCGCGCGGGGAGGACCAGCGAGGCGCGGCCGATCGCCGAGGCCCACTTGACCAGGACCCTCGCAGGGCAGATCCTTCACGTATCGGAGCGCCTCGTGTGGGACTCGTGTTCCCATGTCAGGCCCTCTGGGAGAGCAGTATGAGAAGGTTCACCGCTGTCTCGCTTCTTGCCGTCGGGTTTCTCCTTGCCGCGCGGCTGCCGAGCGAAGCCTGGACAGGTGGAGGCCATGGTGGGGGCCATCATGGCGGCCATCACCACTTTGGCGGCCGGTCCCACGTCTTCGTCGGTGTGGGGCCGTGGTTCTGGGGGCCACCGTATCCATACTGGTGGGACTATCCGCCGGCGTACTACTACGCTCCGCCGGTCGTCGTGCAGGAGCCTCCGGTCTACATTCAGCAGCCAGCGCCGACCGCGCCGGCGCCGGAAGCGTACTGGTACTACTGCGCGAGCGCGCAGGCGTACTATCCGACCGCTCCAAGCTGTCCCGAACAGTGGATCCAAGTGCCAGCGAGGAGCCGGTAGCGAGTCCAATGCGCCGCGCGTTGGATCCCACGCGCCCGCTCCGTGTCCGCTGGGCCACGGCGCCGCTTCGCCGGGATGCCTACATGTTCGAGCAGGACCCGGAGACCGAGACCCCCACTGCCGGATAGATCGCCATGGATCGGGTCACTTGGGACGCCGTGCTCGCCCGCCTAGACGATGCGCTGGCTCTCTGTCATCGCTTCGGCCTTGGAAAAGAGGTGGCCGCCAGTCGCTTCATCGAGTATCGCCGCGTCGTTACTGGGCTCGTGACGGCACTGCACGATGGGGGGCAAGACGCAGCCCGCGAGGAGTTTCACCGTGATTCCGCGTTGAGCATGATCGCTCTGACCGAGGCGGCGGAGTTCGGGGACGTCGGAGACTTCATCAGTCAGTACGGCGAACACGGCGTCCGTCGGACGCTCGGCCGTGTTCTTGATGGCCCCGTCCTGCCGGCCGACGAAGATCCCAATAGCAACGACCCCCGCAACCGCCTCTTCGAGTTTGTCATCGCATCGAAGCTCTGGCGAGCCGGTCTTCAGCCTCGCCTTGGGGACCGCCCGGATGTGTCGTGCGAGGTCCGCGGCAAGACGTTCTTCATCGAATGCAAGCGGCCGCTGACCGCGCGCGGCGTGAAAGGACGGATCACTGATGCGGCCGCGATGCTGCCCGACAGGATCGATGCCACCGGTGGCCAAGCGCTCGGCGTCATCGCCCTGTCGCTCACGAGACGTTTGAATCTTGGCGACAAGCTTCTCGTGTATCGCGGCGAGGCCGATGGCAAGGAGAAGCTGTCCCGGGCGTTGGCGACCGCCGCGGCGTTCGCGCGCTCAGATTGGGAACGGTTGCCCGGCAACATCGTGGGGCTGCTGTGGCACGCCATCACGCCGGCCCTCGATGAGTCAATCCATCTCTACACCATTGCCCAGTACATGAACGTCCAGCCCCTCGCGCCATCGCTGAGCTTTGAGGAGCAGTGGTTCCGACTCTTATACGAAGCGCTTGGGAGGATCTGGGGACATGCGTAGGTCGGCCGGCACACGGCGTAACGACCGGTACCGAGTAGCCAAGACCCGCCGGCCGGAAGCCCGTTAGGGCCACAGACGTGGCGAGAAATCGTAGGAGGCGAGATGATCAGATACGCCATTGTTCTCGCAGCGCCCGTCGTCGGAGGCGTCCTGATCGCCGTTGCGATTATCCTAATCACCGAACTGCGCGAGCGTCGCGAAAGACGCCGCATGGCGTTGCGCGAAGCAAGACATCTAGACCGCGCGCCGGTTTCTGGCGGACCGGCCCCCGACGCCAAAGACCGACGCATCGCTTCCTAATCCGAGAAGTCACAACTCACCCTGTGACACAGGCGGTCCGCTTGGTTTTGAACCGCCCGCCATGACGTTGGCCACCCGTAAGGACCTGACCGACCCACGGATACAGCACGGCCGTGAGATCACCTCCCACTCATGCTCCGCATCCTCAGTGTCAGCGTCCATACACCGGTCGCCGATGTGGAGCTGGAGGGGACCGGCGAGGCATTGCGTTCGCCCTCGAGGCGGCCCGGTCGGCCAGTGGATGTGTCGCGACGCCGCAAGCGGAATGACATATGCATGTACATATATCTACGTGACGATCGGTTCAGACATCACGGTCGGGCGCATCGTTCGTGACGCGCACGCCATCTGAAGGGCATGAGGCGCTCTCCCGGCTGCGACCGGCAGGGCATGCGGATCGCGCCAACTCGGAGCGGACGCGATCGTCAAGGTCTTCTTATCGAGGTAGGTATGAGGCACGCCAGGTGACGCTCCGACACCAAAGCACAGGAGGCAATTATGAAGGGCATCAGCAAGACAGCTCATGCGGGGTTCAGTCCTCTGATCCCGGCGGTGTTGGTACCGCCAGAGGTGTTCACCCAGGCCCCACCGGGTTTTATTCCGCCACCGCTCAATCCCTCCGGGGCGCGGCTGGAAACGAAGGAGCTGGCGCCTGGCGTGTACGGCCTGCTTTCCAGCAAGCCGCCTGTGGACAACAGTGGCTTTGTGGTGGGTGAGCATGGCGTCCTCGTGATCGACGCGCACATCAATGGCGCGATGGCCGGGCTGATCCAGACCGCCGTGCGGCAGGTCACCAACAAACCCATCCTCTACGTGGTCAACACCAACTACCATGGCGATCACACGTTCGGGAACTACGCCTTCCCCCCCGAGACGTTGATCGTCGCCCAGCAGAAGACCGCCGAGAGCATGCGAGATTTTGAGCGAGAGAAACGGTTCTTGCTGCCGACCGTGGACAACGACCCGACGGTGTTCGGCGATGTACGACTACGCCTCCCGGATGTGGTCCTCGATGAGTACCTGGAGTTGGATTTGGGCGGCCGGGTGGTGGAACTCTACCACTTCGGTCACGGCAATACGCCCGGCGACACCGTCGTTTTCGTGCCCGAGGCCCGGGTCGCCTGGACGGGCAACCTGATCGCCGGTGAAGGGTTCATTCCCTTTCTGATCGAAGGTGGGGCAGGCGCATACCTGGAGACGATGGCAAAGTTCACGCACACGCTCGAGGTGGCGACAATTGTTCCTGGGCACGGGCTGCTGACTTCGGGGACGATCCTGGGCCGTTATCTGCCCTATCTGAGTGAGTTGATTGAAGCTGTGCGAAGAGCGATCCGGGCCGGCCAGAGCCTGGAGGAAGCGATAGCCGCCACTCCGCTCGGCCAGCAATACACGCAGGACACCGCGGGCTCGAACTCGCCTTTGCTGCCTCAATTCGTAGCGTTCCGGGCCGGCATCCATCGCTGGAACGTGTGGCGAACCTACCAAGGGATGAAAGGGGATCCGACCTACAGAGGTCCAGAGGCTGCGTACGCCGCCACTCATGAGAAGAACGCAATGTTTGTTCTTGGTTGAGTCACATGTCGAAGCGCATAGGCACGACTAACGCCACCTCCGATGGGGCAATAACTGCCGGCGAGGGTCTGCGGTGACCGACAGTGCGGCTCGGCGCAACAGGCCATCCATTTCGCCGCCCAGGGGGTCCTCGCGGGCGCGTACGACGTCGTGGTCGCTGCTGGGGTCGAGTCGATGAGCCACGTGCCCATGGGATCGGCGGTGGCGGGTGCCGATCTCGACGGGACGCGTCTGTCCGAGCGTTATCCGGACGCGTTAGTCCCTCAGGGTATCTCCGCTGAGCTCAACTGATGCTGGGCATGGGACTCACCAGGATATGGCCCGATCTGGGTTGGCAGGCCGCCACCGCCAGCCAGGAAGGCAGGTCGCATCGCTGAGGTATGTGGATCGTCAGACTCGCTCTCAACCGCCCCTACACGTTCATCGTGCTCGCGCTGCTGATCCTCATCGCGAGCCCGGTGGCCGTCCTCCGCACACCCACCGACATCTTTCCGAACATCGACATCCCGGTGATCGCGGTGGCCTGGCAATTCACCGGTCTCAACCCGGAAGAGATGGAAGGGCGGATCACGACCCAGTACGAGCGAGTCCTGACGACGACAGTCGACAACATCGAGCACATCGAGTCGACGACGGTGAACGGCCAGGCGATGCTCAAGATCTTCCTGCAGCCGAACGCGCGCCTCGATACCGCCAACGCGCAGGTGACGGCGGTGTCCCAGACCATATTGCGCTTTCTTCCGCCCGGCATTCAGCCGCCCCTGATCATCAACTACAGCGCGTCGACGGTGCCCATTCTCCAGCTTGCCCTGTCGGGACTCTCCGAGTCGGAGCTCAACGACGTCGGCCTCAACTTCCTGCGCACCCAGCTGGTGACCGTCCCCGGCGCCTCCATCCCGTTTCCGTACGGCGGCAAGCAACGCCAGGTCATGGTCGACCTGGACCCGCGCCTGCTCCAGTCGAAGGGGCTCTCCCCCGCCGACGTCGTGACCGCGCTCGGCCAGCAGAACATCGTGCTGCCATCCGGCACCGCGAAGATCGGCGAGTTCGAATACGACGTCGCCATGAACGCCAGCCCCCGGACCGTGGCAGAGCTGAATGACCTGCCGGTCAGGGTGGTCGGCAATTCGACGATCTACCTTCGGGACGTCGCCCACGTGCGCGACGGCTTCGCGCCGCAGACGAACATCGTACGCCGGGATGGCCACCGGGGCACGCTCGTCACCATTCTGAAGACCGGCAGCGCGTCCACCCTCGACGTGGTGGCCGGCATCCGCGCGGTGCTGCCCCGCGTGATACCGACCCTCCCACCGCAGCTCACCGTCCAGCCGCTGGCCGACCAGTCCATCTTCGTGCGGGCCGCGGTTAGCGGCGTGATTCGCGAGGCGGTGATCGCTGCCTGCCTCACGGCGGCAATGATCCTGCTCTTCCTGGGGAGCTGGCGGAGCACGCTCATCATCGCGGTGTCCATCCCGCTCTCGATCCTGACGTCGGTGATCGCCCTCAGCCTGCTCGGGGAGACCATCAACATCATGACGCTCGGTGGGCTCGCGCTCGCTGTCGGCATCCTCGTGGACGACGCCACCGTGGAGGTCGAGAACATCAACCGTAACCTCGACATGGGGAAGCCGATCATCCAGGCCATCCTGGACGGCGCCCAGCAGATCGCCGTGCCGGCGCTCGTCTCCACGCTGTGCATTTGCATCGTGTTCCTGCCGATGTTCCTGCTGGGCGGGGTCGCCCGCTACCTGTTCGTCCCGCTGGCCGAGGCGGTGATCTTCGCGATGCTGGCGTCGTACCTCCTATCGCGGACGCTGGTGCCCACCATCGCGCGCTACCTGCTCTCGGCGCCCGTCGAGGGTGCGGCGCCGTCGCGAAACCCGCTCGCCCGCGGGCAGCAGGCGTTCGAGCGGGGGTTCGAGCGAGTCCGCCTTGCCTACCGGCGGATGCTCACGCTGTTGGTCGGTCGGCGCCTCGTCTTCATCCCGGTGTTCCTGGCCGTGTGTGTCTCCGCCTTCCTGCTCGCTCCACGGCTCGGCGAGAACTTCTTCCCGGACACCGACAGCGGGCAGTTCATCTTGCACCTGCGGGCCCAGACCGGCACCCGCATCGAGGAGACCGCCCGGCTGACCGACCTCGTAGAAGCGACGATCCGGCGCGCGATCCCAGCCGCCGAGCTGGACGTCATCCTCGACAACATCGGGCTGCCCTACAGCGTCATCAACTGGATGCACAGCGCGTCCGGCGTCATCGGCGCCGCCGACGCAGACATCCTCGTCTCCCTGAAGGCCGGCCATCGACCCACCGCCGACTACGTCCGCGCCCTCCGGCGGACGCTGCCGCAAGAGTTCCCGGCCGCGACGTTCTACTGGCTGCCCGCGGACATCGTGACGCAGATCATCAACTTCGGTCTGCCGGCGCCGATCGACATCCAGATCGAAGGGGCGAACATCCAGGGCAATCGCCGGGTCGCCGACAAGATGCTGAACGAGCTCCGTCAGGTGCCGGGCCTTGCAGATCTCAGAGTCCAGCAGCGATTCGATTACCCGAGGTTCGACGTCGCCGTCGACCGGACGAAGGCGGCCCAGGGCGGGTTCACCGAGCGCGACCTGGCCAGCAGCCTCCTGGTATCGCTCAGCGGTAGCTTCCAGACGACCCCGACCTTCTTCCTGAACTGGCAGAACGGGGTGACCTACAACGTGGCAACTCAGACACCGCAATACCGCATTCAGTCGCTGTACGACATCCAGAACATTCCAATCAGCGCGCCGACCGTGACGCGGCCCGGCATCCTGGCCAACGTCGCGTCGATCACGCGCTCGAGCGAGATGGCGGTACTGTCGCATTACAACATTCGTCGGGTGGTGGACCTCTATGGCGCCCTCCAGGATCGCGACCTCGGCGCGGTGGGCCGCGACATCGCACGGATCGTCGACGCGAACCGGCCACTCCTGCCCCGGGGCAGCTTCCTCACCGTGCGCGGGCAGCTCCAGACCATGCGGACGGCGTACATCGGGCTGCTCGCTGGACTCGGGTTCTCCATCGTCCTCGTCTACCTGCTGATCGTCGTGAACTTCCAGTCCTGGCTCGATCCCTTCATCATCATCACGGCGCTGCCGGCGGCGCTGGCCGGCATCGTCGTCTTCCTGTTCCTGACCGGGACCACGCTCAGCGTGCCTGCGCTGATGGGAGCCATCATGTCCATCGGCGTCGCGACCGCTAACAGCATCCTGGTCGTGGCCTTCGCGAAGGAGCGCCTCGGCGAGCATGGGGACGCGGCGAGGGCCGCCATCGAGGCCGGCTTCACCCGGTTCCGCCCCGTCCTGATGACCGCCCTCGCCATGATCATCGGCATGGTGCCCATGGCGCTCGGGCTCGGTGAAGGTGGCGAGCAGAACGCTCCGCTGGGACGGGCGGTGATCGGTGGGCTGCTGTGCGCTACCGTCGCCACCCTCGTCTTCGTGCCGTCGGTGTTCGCCGCGCTGCACGGGCGACGCTCCTCCGGGGCCTCGTGATGACAACCGATCCTGCGGGCGAGTTCGTGAGGAGGCCCGAACCGACCGTCCCCGGCGAGCGCCAGGGCTCGGGGCGCGTCGGCCCCGCGCTCCTGGTCGGGCTCGCGGTGGTGGCGGCCATCCTCGGTTTCGGCATCTACTCGGGCGTCCGGGCGCGGAGCGCGGCCGACGCCACGCTCGCATCGACCACCGCGGACGCGGCCGTCCCGTTTGTGAACGTGGTGTCTCCGACGGCGAGCGCATCGACGCAAGAGATGCGCCTGCCGGGCACGACCCAGGCTTTCACCGACGCGCCGCTCTTCGCGCGCACGAGCGGCTACGTGAAGGCCTGGTACTTCGACATCGGCGCGCACGTGAAGCAAGGGCAGCTCCTTGCCGAGATCGAGAGCCCCGAGGTCGACCAGCAGCTCGAGCAGGCCCGGGCCGACCTCGGGACGGCGCAGGCCAATCTGCGGCAGGCCCAGATCACCGCCGACCGCTGGCAGGCGCTCCTCGAGACCGACTCGGTCTCCAAACAGGAGACCGACCAGGCAGTGAGCGCGCTCAGCGCGATGAAGGCCACCGTGAATTCGAATGCGGCGAACGTCCGCCGGCTCGAGCAGCTCCAGGCGTTCGAGAAGATCTACGCGCCGTTCGACGGAGTCATCACCGCTCGCAACGTGGACATCGGTGTCCTGATCAACGCAGGGTCGAATACCTCGGGGCGGGAGCTCTTCCACTTGACGGCCATCCACACGCTCCGCGTGTTCGTGGCCGTCCCCGAGGTCTACTCGCGAGCAGCCCGCCCCGGAAGCACCGCGACCCTCACCCTCGATGAGTTCCCGGGGCG
>Ga0209236_1002641_pt1 | contig 10951 bp, 13 predicted proteins | sample GraSoi013_1_40cm_FD_185819 | JGI IMG/M metagenome (GOLD analysis project Ga0209236, IMG submission 185819) | Grasslands soil microbial communities from the Angelo Coastal Reserve, California, USA - Sample 09_27_2013_1_40cm (SPAdes) (version 2) | ecosystem: Environmental > Terrestrial > Soil >... | reverse complement strand
AGCTCGCGATGCAGTACCAGCTCACGGACCGCGTCCGCGTCGGGGCGTCCGCCTACCAGGCCTTCCGGGCGCCGACCTTGAACGAACTCTACCGGAGCTTCAGCTCCGGCGGGTTCACCTTTCTGCCGAACGAGAACTTGACGCCGGAACGCCTGACCGGCGCTGAGGCCAAGATCGAGAGCGACCTCCTGGGAGACCGCCGGCTGAGGATGCGGCTCACGGGCCATTACGATACGGTCAAAGACCAGATCGTCTTCATAACACTCGGCCCCGCGGCCGCCCAGCGTCAGAACGTCGGCCGCACGAGAACGATCGGAGGGGAAGCGGACCTCACAGCCCGACCCTGGGAGCAGGTTTCCATCACCGCCGGGTACGCGTACGCCGACTCGGTGGTGACAAGCTTCCCGGCCGACCCGACGAGGGAAGGTCGACAACTCCCCGCAGTGTCCCGCCATCAGGTGACCCTCACGCTGACGCTCGGCCATCCGGACCGCGTGCAGGTCACGCTGCTGGGCCGGTACCTGTCCCGCCAGTTCGCGGATGACCTCAACACGCAACCGGTCGCGGACTTCGTGGTGCTCGACGCCTCGATCCAGAAGAAGCTCGGCCGGCTCGTCCGGCTCTTCCTGGACGTGGAGAACCTGACCGACCGGCAGTACATCGCCACGCAGACCGGCGCGATCAAAACCCTGGGTGCGCCGTTCCTCGTCCTGGCCGGGTTGAGCCTGGAGTATTAAACGCCGGCTCACGCACCCTTGCGGTAGGTCTCGAACGCCGACACGGTGATCTTGTACGTCAGGGTGCACGCGCCGCACCGGAGCTTCACGGAGTCGTGCACCACGTCCACCGTGCTGACCCGCAGGGCCGCCGGGTGCGCCGCGACGCACTTCGCCAGGTCGTCCTTCGCCTCCCGCTCCGGACTCCCCTCCTCTTCAGCACGGGTCGTGAGGGTCTGCACGAGGAACCGGTGGCGCATGTCGCAACTCGTGCACGTCACCACGACCCGGTCGGGAAAGACGAGTGCCTTGAAGCTCAGCGCCAGCGGATGCGAGGCAAAACATTGCTGGACAAAGGCGCCGCTTTTGAACGTGGGCATCGGATCGCTCCGGGCGTGACGGTTACGGTCCGGCTTGGGCCGCGCCGCGTGGCCGACGCATGGTGCCACGAACCAGCTTGAATTCAAAGAGGCGGCACTCCAGCGCGCCGTTGAAGAGTGGCGTTCGGCGCGACGCCGCCAGCCCGATCAGCTTGGGCAGGCGCGGGTCCGCCGTGAAGATGTACGCGCGCCAGCCGGCGAAGTTGCGCTTGAGCACATCGCCCAGGCGCGGGTAGAACGCGGCGATAGCCCCCGGGTCGCCCGACCGGACGCCATACGGCGGGTTCGTGACGATGACGCCCGCAGCGGCTGGCGGCTTCATGTCCAGCACGTCGGCCTCCGTCAGGACCACCGCATCGGCCAGCCCAGCGGCATCGAAGTTGGCGCGCGCCGCCTGGAGCGCACGCCCGTCGCGGTCGCTTCCATACATGACAGGGGCAGCCTTAGCCGCTTGCGCCGTTCTGCTGGCTTCGCACAGGTCGCGCCACGCCTTCGAATTGAAGCTCTGCAGCTTCTCGAACGCAAAGCGGCGACCCAGGCCCGGCGCGATGTGCCGCGCCAGGAGGACGGCTTCCATCAGGATCGTGCCGCCTCCGCACATGGGATCGAGCAACGCCTGCTCCGGCGTCCACCCGGACAGGCGCAGGATGCCTGCCGCCAGGTTCTCGCGGAGCGGCGCCTCGCCGCTCGCCTTGCGCAATCCACGCTTGAACAACGGCTCGCCCGATGTGTCGAGGTACAGCGTCACGTGCTGAGCGTCCAGAAAGGCATCAATGCGGATGTCGGGTTGGCGGGTGTCCACGCTGGGCCGAGCGCCGGTGACCGCGCGGAACTTGTCGCAGACGGCGTCTTTGATCTTGAGCGTGACGTAATCAAGGCTCGTGAGCGGGCAATGTTGCGCGCTGACCTTGAGCTTGATCGTGCGGCGGGCGGAAAACCAGTCGCGCCAGGGCAGGTCATAGGCCGCCTGATACACATCCTGCTCGGTCCGGTAGCGGCCATGAAAGACGCGCCAGAGTACCCGGCTGGCGATCCGGCTTTCCAGATTGACCCGGTAGCAGAGGCTGAACGCACCGGTGAACCCGACGCCCCCGGCGGTCGCCGCGATGTCTCGCGCGCCCAACTCCTCCAACTCGGTCGCGAGCACGCGCTCCAGCCCGCGCGGGCACGGCGCGAAGAAGGTCTGGTGTGGGGCGGCGGGTCCTGTCACTGTGTGTTCACCTGTGCCATAATCCGGCTATGAACTTCTGCAGCCATTGCGGGTCGCCGGTCTCGCGGAAAGTTCCGCCCGGCGACACGCTGCCCCGCTTCGTGTGCGACGTCTGCCAGGCCGTCCATTATGAAAATCCCAAGATCGTGGCCGGGTGCATCCCTGAGTGGGAGGACCAGATCCTCCTCTGCCGGCGGGCCATCGAGCCAAAATACGGCTTGTGGACGGTGCCAGCCGGGTTCATGGAGCAAAGCGAAACCGCCGAGCAGGCCGCCGCTCGGGAAGCCCTGGAAGAAGCCCAGGCGGACGTCGAGATCACCTCGCTTTTCGCCGTCTTCAGCATTCCGCATATCAGCCAGGTCTATATGATCTTCCGCGGCAGTATGCGCGCCCCCTCCTTCGGCCCCAGCTCCGAGAGCCTGGAGGTCCAGCTTTTCAAGCACGCGGACATCCCCTGGGACTCGTTGGCCTTCTCCGTCATTCACGAAACCCTGCAGCGCTACGTCCAGGACCGGAGCCGGGGCAGCTTCCAGGTCCACCTGGGGGTGGTGCCGCCGAAGCGTAAATGAAATGCGCGATCCGGGCAAGGAAGGTTTTTTCGTTGCAAGCGACCTGAACGGTTTATAATGGGCGAAACGGCCCGGCAGGAGAGCAACCCCCGCACGGAAAGGAGGCCCGCTGATGCTCCTCGAAGTCATGTTCGTGGCCTGGTTGTCCGCACAGATGGACTCCCGGGACTGTTACATCTTTGGAGAAGTCTCCGCCACCGAGGAGCAGGTCTTCGATCTCCAGACGACCGGCTGCCCGATCAAGATTGAACGCAAGGGCAAGCTCATCAAGCTGACGTCGCCGAAGTACATCGTCGAGATCACCATACCCGATGCCGCCGGCACCCAGAAGTTCAAGTATCAGTGGGGCGAATCCGAGGCGACGATCGGCGATCAGACCGTCCAGATCGCGTACCGCGAGGTGGGAGGAGGATGAGGGAGGGACGTACATGAGACAGCGTCACAGCTTCGTGTGGGCGTGGGGGCTGTTTCTCATCCTCTGCTTCGTCGCCGGCTGCAATTCCGGCTACTCCTGAGAGAACGCCGGCGCGACGGCCATTACGGTGGCGTCTGAGATGCTCACCCTCGGTCGCGCACTGCCCCCCACGGCTTCATGAAAATCGCCACGTTCAACGTCAACTCCCTCCGTAAGCGCCTGCCCCTCGTCCTGGACTGGCTCCAGCACCACAAGCCGGATGTGCTGTGCCTGCAGGAGACCAAGGTGCAGGACGCGGACTTCCCCTCGCTGGCACTCGCCTCAACCGGTTACCATGTCACGTTCCGAGGCGTGAAGTCCTACAGCGGCGTCGCCGTGCTAAGCCGCACCGAGCCGGAAGCCGTCTCGTATGGGCTGGACGACGGCGGCAGCCCCGACGAGGAGCGGCTCCTCCGGGTCGTCGTCCGAGGGATTCCGATCATCAACACCTACGTCCCCCAGGGCTTCGAGCTGGACTCGCCGAAGTACGCCTACAAGCTCAAATGGTTCAACCGGTTGCGCAAGTACTTCCAGAAGCATCTCACGCCCACCAAGCCGGCGATCTGGTGTGGGGACATGAACGTGGCGCCGACGCCGATCGATGTGCATAGCCCGGAGAAACACCTCAAGCACGTCTGTTATCACGAGGATGCACGCAAGGCCTACCAGGAGACGGTCTCCTGGGGCTTCGTGGACGTCTTCCGCAGGCTCTATCCCGAACGCCAGCAATACACTTTCTGGGACTACCGCAAGCCGAGCTCGCTGGACGCCAACAAAGGGTGGCGCATCGACCACATCCTCGCGACCCCTTCCCTGGCCGAGCACTGCATAAAGTGCGACGTGGATGCCGAGCCGAGGCGGGACCCGAACCCGTCCGACCACACGTTTCTCTGGGCCGAGTTTGCGATGTAGCCGCCGAGACGCGGCTTCGACACACTTACTGCTTGCGTCTGCCCGGAGCCTGTGCTAGCATGTGGGCGTGTTTCATCGTTGAAGGGGTCTAGCGGTGAAACGCCGAAAATGGTAAGACCTCATCGCGATTGTGCCTTGCAGTAGGGACCCGATCGGAAAGCCTGCCCGGAAAGACGCCTGCATCTGTGCGCCTTCGGTGCTCTCCTTGTCACTCTCGTTCCTTACTCCCAAGACCGCATCGCATCAGTAAAGGAGGTACCCGATGGGTACGAAGTTGTATGTGGGCGGCCTGCCCTATTCATCCACCGAGCAACAGCTTCAGGAGCTGTTCTCACAGCAAGGGTCGGTGACGTCGGTCAAGATCATCACGGACCGGTACACCGGCCAGTCTCGCGGCTTCGGATTCGTGGAGATGGCAACCAGTGAAGCGGCCCAGAAGGCGATTACCGCGCTGAACGGCACGCAACTGGACGGCCGGACACTCACGGTGAACGAGGCAAAACCCCAGGAGAAACGAACCGGCGCCGGGGACCGAGGCGGACGCGGCGGACGTTGGTAAACGTCCTTTAGCTATCGCCGACCTCAGAAAACAAGGCAGGGACGCCGGAGGCGGCGTCCCTGTCTCCTTCTTCAATGGACACGCTGACAAGCCCGGGAGGTTCCCATCGGTAGACCAGGAAAAGCAACCCTCGCGAAACGCGATCGTGAAAAGGCCAAGCTCGCCAAGCAGAAGCAAAAAGAGGAACGCCGGGCGCAGCGGAAAGCGGAAAAGGCGGCTCTACCAAGGCCGAAGGCGAAGGATGGGGAAGACCCCGACCTCGCCGGCATGCGACCGGGACCGCAAGAACCTCTCTTCTAAACCATGCCCGTCCTCCTGCGACTCAGCGCGTTTGTCTTCACGCTTGCATGGGGGGCCGCCACACTCGCGTGGGCAGAGGCGGACTTTCAGAAAGGGCTCGCAGCTTATAAGGCCGGCGACTTTGCCACCGCGTTGAAGGAGTGGCGGCCGTTGGCGGAACAAGGGCTCGCGAAGGCCCAGCACAACCTCGGCGTGATTTATTACAACGGCCGCGGCGTCCCCCTGAACTACACCGAGGCTCTCCGGTGGTATCGACTCGCGGCCGATCAGGGATTCGGCCTAGCCCAGTACAACCTGGGGGCAATGTACGCAGAAGGCCGTGGCGTGAAGCAGGACTATGTTCAGGCTCATATGTGGTACAGTCTCGCCGGAACGCATGGGGATCGAAAGGGATTGAGCGGCCTGGATGACTTAGAAAAAAAGATGACCGCTGCCGACATCGCCACGGCACAAAAATTAGCCCGCGAGTGGAAGCCGAAGAAGAAGTGAAGACAGGCCCTCCGGACCCAATCGCTTTCGCAGCGTCATGCCGAGTTGGTCGGCAGCCCCGCGAAAGGTTTGCTCGCCTAGAGCCTTATACGGATCCCCTTTCACGACGGTGAAGGGCCCGCCGAAGGTGAAGTTTCGGTAATAGAGGCGCGGATAGCTGATCCGTTCAACGTAGTCCAGCGCCTCCGCCATCACGTAATCGTCTTCCCCGGATTCAGTCATCAGTACCCGGCCTGTGTGGACCTCCACAAGGGCTGCGTCCATCCGGACGTAGAGCTGATGCTCCATGATCGGCCAGAACCGAAGCTTACTCGCGGACCGCGACACGGCCACCACCACGAGCATCTGTGTAAGGTTCCCTTTTCGGGCAAGACCTTGGAGCCGCTCTAGGCTCAACCCATGCAAGCCATTCGCCGGAATGGTGATCGAAGGGAAAACCTGTTGGATTATGAGATTCGGCGACGCCTGTATCTCCTTCTGCAACCGTTCTGCGACGGCTTGCAGCGTATCCCGTGACGGCGTCGTGGGCTTGCCCAGCTCGTCTTCAGGCAGCACCACAACCAAGCCTGCGTTCAGCGGCAGAGCGACTGGTTGCGCGCCATCCGAGGGTGGTTGAAAGCCGGAGAGATACTCAGCGATGCGGTTGGATGACGTTGCGCAGGCCCACAGGCTCAACAGGACCGCTATGCTTGCCACCACCAAGCGGATCTTCATAAACATGGTCTCCCTCCCTGTCATCCCCTATAGTACACCCATCGTCCCGCCGGCGCCGACGAAGGCGGTCCGTTGCGTTCCCGATAGGCCCTTCGTATAATACAGCCCCCCATGAGCGCGTCGCCGCTGATTTTCCAGAAGAACATCCTCATCGAGAAGCACCAGATCGAGGGCAACGACCCGCCCGGCCGATCCTTCAGCCGCATGGCCATGATCACCCGCACTGCGACCGGCTATACGGCCAAGGTCCAGTATGAATCCGTGATCGCTGAAACTCCCTCCCTGCCGACCATCGCCGAAGCCCTCCGGCACCTCGCCGGGCAGCTCCAGAAGATCGGATTCACGAGGCTGCGGACGCGCTTGAATTTTCGCGGCAAGAAGTACTACGCCGAAAAAGAAGCCTGGGTGGACTACCCGGACCCGACGTAGCCCTTAATCCGCGACAGCCCGAAAGACCGTGTCGTGCAAGGCAGGCCGGAACGCGCGGATCCTGTCGTTCTTCCGTGTTGGGTGGACGCGGTTCGTGAGCAGCACCACGATGAGCTCCCGGTCGGGATCGATCCAGACCGAGGTGCCCGCGTAGCCGAGGTGCCCGAACGACGCCGGCGAGAAATACTGTCCGGAGGATGAGGGTGTGTTTCCGGGACCAGTGGATGGCGTATCCCATCCCAGCGCCCAACTGCCGTGGGGATCAATCCCCTGTCGTCGGACGAACTCCCGGGCCCACCACGAAGGAATCGGCGAAGACTCGCCCCGCACCGCCGCAAGCCAGGGAGCGACAGCCTGAAGCACCGCCTCAGCCGTGCCGAAGAGGCCGGCGTGGGTGGACACGCCGCCCACATCCGCCGCATTCTCGTCATGGACCTCGCCCCGGATCAGCCGGCCCCGCCACTCGTCCTGCTCCGTCGCCGCAAACCGGCGCCCGTCCACTGAGACACTACCCGTTGGCCCGCTTTCGCTCATGAAGAACAGGCCGGACACGCCCAGCCGTGCGAACACGACCGCATGGCAGAAGGTCGCCCACTCCTGCTTGACGATCCGCTCCAGGATTTCCCCCAGCAGCATGAACCCCATATCGCTGTACAGACAGCGCCGGCCGACGGGCTCGACCAGCGGCTCGCGGTGGATCGCGTCATAGATGGCCGCGCGCCGTGCCGCGAGCGGCTGCTCCCGCAGCCGGTGGCCATCGGGAACGATCCGTTCATAGAGGGGCCGCCAGGCCGGAAAGCCCGAGGTGTGGTTGAGCAGGTGGCGAATCGTCGCCTGGCGCAAGTCGTCTTGGGTCAGCTCCGGGACGAACCGCTCTAGTGGGTCCTCCAGGCTGAGCCGACCATCCGCGAGGAGCAACGCCACAGCGGTGGTCGTGGCCAGCGGTTTGGTCAACGAAGCCAGATCGTAGATCGTGTCGACGGTGGCGGGCTCTGGTTTCGGAAGAAGGCAGGCGGCCCCGTAGGCGGCATGATGGACCGTCCGCCCCCGATGCGAGACCAGCAGTACGCCACCGGGAAAGACTCCCTGCTCCACGCCCTCCCGCATCTCCTCCGCAATCTTATCAGCCATCACACTCAAGCGGGATCAGGGAAACTGTGCCGGACCATTTTTATCTTTCGGGATACGCACCCACACAGAATCAATGATTAGACCGATCAACGCGCAGAGCAAGACATTGGCTCCAATAGATATCCCCAGGATCAGCCAATCTACAATGTCAAACGCGTAAATAGGATGGGTCGTGCCCAATAGAAATGACGACGGCCATAAATATGGCCAGAGAGAATGTGTAACTGGTACTTTTTTGATATTTAGAGCAAGCTCTATTAAATTAGCCACCGACAAAAAGATCGGGACAATAAGCCCAGCAACCATAAACTGTTTCACAATACGCTTCACCTTTGTTGCCTCTGGCGCCTATCTAAATTGGAAAAAAGAGACTGATACCGTTGCTTGCCGCGGCGGGAGCGGGTGACGCCGCATGGGACCAGGGCAATTTCTTTGTAGGGGCAACCCTGCGTGGTTGCCCTCTTCTGGGCGGACACGCAGGTCCGCCCCTACGAGCACGTCCGGGTAATGCGGTGACAGGACCCGCGACCAAATACGAGAAACGGTCATCGGACCCCCTCACCCTTTCCCTCTCCCTCCAGGGGCGAGGGTTGTGTGAGGAACCTTCAGTCGAGCATACACTTCTTCCTGACTCAGACCGGTGATGCGGACGACTTTCTGACGCGAGCGTTCACCATGAAGGATTGCTAGCTGCAAGGAAGGAACGTCGAGGAGGTCGGCCAGGAATTTGAGGCAGGCGGTGTTGGCCGCGCCCTCCACCGGCGGCGCCGTCAACCGAATGTTCAGGGTGTCTCCGGTCCAGCCGACGACCGCGTTGCGCGAGGCCCGTGGCTGGACGCGGATGGAAATGGTGACGTAAGGTTCGGCAGCCCGCTTACCGGTTGCGGGTGACATCATTCACGGAGGTGTCGCCCGACAAGGAGTTCAGATCGATCTCCTCCATCTCGATCATCTTGGAGAAGGTCTGCAGCATCGACCGTAGCTTCTCCAGCGCCAGCGTCCGTTCCTTGCGGAGTGTCAGGATGTCGCGCTGGAGCCCCTCGCAATCGGCATGGGCCCGCTTGAGGAGGGCCTCGGCCTTGAGCTCCGCCTGTTTCATGGTCAGATCGGCTTCCCTGCGGGCCGTCTCCTTGATGCCGTCCGCCATGGCTTGCGTGGTGACGAGCAGGCCGTTGAGGGTGGCCTCCTTCTTCCGCAGGTCATTGACCTGCCTCTCCAACTGCTCGGCCCGTTCCTTGAGCTGGGTGTTCTCCTTCACCAGTTGCTCGACGGCTTGGGAGACGGTGCGGAGAAACGCCTGGACCTCCTGCCGGTCGTAGCCCCGGACCCGTACCTTAAAGTCCCATTGTTGTATGTCCAGCGGCGTGATCTTCATAGTGCCCTCCTCGTTCCAAACCGCTATCGCAACCGCATTCCGATGTCGTCCAAGGTCCCCACCAAGAAGAAATCCACGAAATAGATCGCCAGAATCAAGAGCAGCGGCGAGATATCGATGCCGACGCCCCTGTATCCCATCATCCGGAACATCCGACGCCGGATCGGCTCGAGCAAGGGATCGGTCAGACGGTTCAGTGTCTGCACGATCGGGTTCCACGGATCCGGGTTCACCCAACTGATCAAGGCCCTGACGATCACCACCCACATATAGGTCTGCAAGAGCAGGTGCAGGACCGAGGCCAGGGCCGTCAGGAAGTTGCCCGCGACGAACACTGATGTTACACCCCTGGCGTCACGAGGGCTAGCCCCGGCCCAATTCTTCCGACCGCTTCGTCGCCGCTTCGATGGCGGCAATCACGGCCGCGCGGACGCCGCCCGCCTCGAGCGCATGCAGTCCGGCGATGGTCGTGCCGCCCGGGGATGCCACCTTGTCCTTCAACCGGGCCGGGTGCTCGCCCGTCTCAAGCACCTGCTTGGCCGCGCCCAGCACCGTCTGCGCCGCCAGGGTCAAGGCCGTGTCGCGCGGCAGTCCCACCTTGACGCCGCCGTCCGCCAAGGCCTCGATGATCTGGAACACGTACGCCGGGCCGCTGCCGCTCAGGCCGGTGACGGCGTCCATCAACCGCTCTTCGACAACCACGACCGTCCCCACCGCCTCGAACAGCCGAACGGTCAGGGCCCGCTCTTCGACGGACACGGCAGGCGAGATCGCAATCGCCGACGCCCCCGCGCGCACGAGGCAGGGCGTGTTGGGCATCACCCGCACCAGCTTGCGCGCGCCACCCAAGCGGGCGGTGATCCGCGACAGGGGAATCCCCGCCGCGACGGACACGATGAGGGGCCGTTCCGAGAGCCGGTCCTTGAGACCGTCGAGCACCGCATCCATCGCCTGGGGCTTGACCGCCAGGACGATCACGTCCGCCCAGGCGGCCGCCGCTGCGTTGTCGTTGCCGGTCCGGACCCCATAGCGCTGGCGCAGGGCGGCAAGCCGGTCAGAGGCCACGTCCGTGACCCAGAGCCCTGCCGGCGTCGTCACCCCGTCCGCCAGGAAACCGGCCAGCAAGGCCTCACCCATGTTCCCGCCGCCAATGATCGTGATCTTGACCATGCTCCCCCCGCGCGCGCCTCTACCCGACAGGGCGCGGCCCGAACAGCGCCGTCCCGATGCGCACCAGCGTGGCGCCTTCCTCCACCGCCACTTCGAAGTCTCCCGACATGCCCATGGACAGTTCCCGCATCGTGACGCCCGGAATCCTGCGCGCCTGCACCTCCGCCGCCAACATTCGCAACTGCCGGAAGTACGGCCGCGCCTCTTCCGGCGCGCCGGCAGCAGGCGGGACGGCCATCAGTCCCAGCACACGGATCCCTTGGAAGGTTCCCATGCGCTCGATCAGGCGCACCAACTCATCAGGACTGAATCCGTGCTTGGTTTTTTCACCCGCCACGTTCACTTCAAGAAGGATCGCCTGCGCGAGCCCGCGCTCCCTGGCCGCTCGATCGAGGCGCTCGGCCACCTCCAGCCGATCCACGGCATGCAACAGCGCGAAGCGTCCGACCGCCGCCTTGATCTTGTTCGTTTGGAGCGGCCCGATCAGATGCCAGTCAATTCCAGCGGGGGCCCGTGCGCCCAACACTTCCATCTTCGCCAGGG
>Ga0209236_1002638_pt1 | contig 10955 bp, 11 predicted proteins | sample GraSoi013_1_40cm_FD_185819 | JGI IMG/M metagenome (GOLD analysis project Ga0209236, IMG submission 185819) | Grasslands soil microbial communities from the Angelo Coastal Reserve, California, USA - Sample 09_27_2013_1_40cm (SPAdes) (version 2) | ecosystem: Environmental > Terrestrial > Soil >... | reverse complement strand
GGCCACCGGCATTCTCGCCGTCGACTACTCGAACGCCTCGTCCCTCGCGCTCCTCGACCCCCGCACTCGAACCTGGTCACGGCCGATTCTGGAGGCGGTTGGCATCCCCCAACGGATGCTTCCGGAGCTCGCGCCCGGAACGCAGCGGATCGGCCACGTCACCACGGCCTTCGCCGAGGCGACCGGCCTCTCTAGAGAAACCGGCGTGGTCGTTGGGTGCGGCGACGAAATGGCGGCGACCCTCGGGGCGGGCGTCTTCGCACCAGGCGAAGTCTGCGACGTGGTCGGCACCGCCGAACCCGTGTGCGCGGCCTCCACCGAGCCGCGCGAAGATCCCACCATGCTGGTCGAGTGTCACCCACACGCCGATCCCGATGGATGGCTGCTCGAGAATCCGGGATTCGTATCGGGCGGAAACCTCCGATGGTGGCGGGATCAGCTCTGTCCACTGGAACGCGATGCCGAAGCGCACGGCCAGGGGGACGCCTACGACCTCCTGACCGGCCCGGCTGCGACGGTGCCGGCGGGCGCCGAAGGCCTCCTGTTCCTGCCCTGCATGCAAGGCGCTATGGCGCCGGAGTGGAACGGGGCGGCGCGGGGCGTGTTCTACGGTCTGACCATGGCGCACACGAAGGCGCACCTGACCCGCGCGCTGCTCGAGGGCAGCGCCTTTGCCCTACGCGACATCCTGGAGGCGATGCGGAACACGGGCCTTGCGGTTCGCCGACTCACCATGGTTGGCGGCGGCGCCAAGGGCGCCCTCTGGCGGCAGATCAAGGCCGATGTCACCGGGCTGCCGGTGCGCGTTCCGGTCAGCGTGGAAACCACGGCGACCGGAGCCGCGATCCTGGCGGCCGTCGGGGCCGGACTGCACACAAGCGTTGGCCGGGCGGTCGAGGCATTCGTCGCCTATCGTCCCGACGAACATGTCCCCAACCCCGAGCACCGTGAGATCTACGAGGAGGCGTACGCCCGCTACCGTGACGTCTACTTCGCCCTCAAGCCCGTCTTCGATCGCCCGGCGTCGCTGCGGTCAGCGGTGGCGTCCGGCGCTGTTCCGCAAGCCGGCTAGATCCGCTCGAAGTTCCTTCGCAGCTCCCAGTCGGTGACGGCGCCATCGAAGCTCTGACGCTCGAGCCGCGCCGAGTGCAGGTAATGCTCGACCACCTCTTCGCCCAAAGCCTCGCGCGCCACCTGGCTCTTCTCCAGCGCATTGATCGCCTCCGTCAGGTTGCCGGGCACACGCGGCAAATTCTTGGCCGTGTACGCGTCGCCGTGGAACTCGGGCGGTAGCTCGAGCTTGTTCTCGATGCCGTGCAGGCCGGCGGCGATCGTCGCCGCAAAGGCCAGGTACGGGTTGGCGTCGGCACCGGGGATCCTGCACTCGACCCTCAGACCAGATCCATGTCCGATGATCCGGAAGCCACAGGTCCGGTTGTCCCAGCTCCAGACGATCGACGTTGGCGCGAACGAGGTCGCCTGGTAGCGCTTATACGAGTTGACGAACGGCGCATAGAAGAGCGAGAAATCGCGGGCCAGCGCGATCAGTCCCGCGAGGTAGTGCTGGAACAACGGCGACATCCCGTGCGGGCCGCCGTTGGCCGCGTGGAAGAGTGCCTTATCGCTCTTGACGTCCCAAAGCGACGAATGGAGGTGGAACGAGCTGCCCGCCTGGGCCATCGACCACTTCGCCATGAAGGTCACGGCTACCTGGTTGAGGGCGGCAATCTCCTTGACGCCGTTCTTGTAGACGACATGCCGATCGGCCATCTCCAACGATTCGGCAAAACGCAAGTTGATTTCCTGTTGGCCGAAGCCCCACTCCCCCTTGCTGTTCTCGACCGGCACGCCCGCCCCTTCCATCCCGTTGCGGATCAGCCGGTTGAACCACTCGGCCTTGGTGCCCTGCAGGATGTGGTAGTCCTCGATGTAGCGGCCGTACGGCTGCAAATCGCGGTAGTCCCTCTCGGCGGCTTGCTCGTAGGTGTCCTTGAAGAGATAGAACTCGAGCTCGGAGCCGGTCTTGGGATTGAACCCCAGCTTGCGGGCGCGGTCGATCTGGCGACGCAGCACCTGGCGGGGCGCGACGGACACCACTTTGCCATCCATCGTTTCGACATCGCAGAGAATTAGCGCCGTCTTCTCCAGCCAGGGCAGCCGCCGAATGGTGGACAGGTCGGGGTGGCCGTGCATGTCACCGTAGCCGGTCCCCCAGTTGGTGAACTTGAAACCCGGTAGAGGCTCGTTGTCGATGTCCATCGCCAGCAGGTAGTCGCAGGCGTGCAGGCCTTCATCAACATGGTCGAGAAAATACGGACCGGTCAAACGCTTGCCCATCAGCCGGCCTTGCAGGTCGGCGATCGCGATGATGACGGTGTCGACCTCGCCCGCCTTTGTCTGGCGGACCAGTTCCTCGAGCGTGATCTTTGCGGTCTTCTCCTGGCGGCGCGACTGCCCATTGGCACGGTCGCCTCGGGTCGTTGATCGTTCGCGCGTTGCGGTCCCTGTGCGCGCCATGTCGAATCCCTCCTGCTTATTCCAGACTGATGAAGACGTTCTTGACTTCCGTGTAGAGCTGCAGCGCGTGCATGCCCAATTCGCGTCCGATGCCACTGCGCTTGTACCCGCCGAAGGGCGCCTCCTGGTGGACGCTCCGGCTGCTGTTGATACTGAGCACACCGGTACGCACGCCGCGCGCGATGCGCAGCGCGCGGCCGATGTCGCGGGTCCAGATCGAGCCGGAGAGGCCGTAGGGCGTGTCATTGACCAGCCGCAGGACCTCATCCTCTTCGGCGAACGGGATGATGGTCAACACCGGACCGAAAATCTCCTCCTGCGCGATCCGCATCCGATTATCGGCGCGGTCGAACACCGTTGGCTCGAGAAAGCTGCCGGCCGCCAGGTGGCCACCCGGCGCCGATCCGCCCGCCAGCAAGCGCGCGCCTTCCTGTCGGCCGATCTGGATATAGCCCTGCACTCGTGCGCGTTGCTTCATCGAGATCAGCGGACCGACGTCGGTACGGGCGTCGAGCGGGTCGCCGACATTCAACTTTCGGGCACCGGCCGCCACCCGCTGATCGAACTCGTCCGCGATCGAGCGATGGACAAAGGCACGGCTCCGAGCGCAGCAGTCCTGGCCGGCATTCCCAAACACGCTATTGACCGCAGCTGGCGCGGCCTTCTCGAGATCGGCATCCGCAAAGATGATGTTGGGAGATTTCCCACCGAGCTCGAGCGACACCCGCGTGATGTTGGGGGCAGCCTGCTGGAGGATGTTGACGCCGGTTAGCGTCTCGCCGGTAAAGGCGATCTTGTCGACCCCCGCGTGGCCGGCGAGGGCGCTCCCCGTGCTGATCCCTGGGCCGGTGATCACGTTGAGCACGCCTTCCGGCAGCCCGGCCTCGAGTGCGATGCGCCCCAGCTCCAGGGCGGTGAGCGGCGTGTAGCTGGCCGGCTTCAAGATGGCGGCGTTGCCGGCAGCCAGTGCCGGCGCGACCTTCCAGGAGGCAATCGTCAGCGGGAAATTCCACGGCACGATGAGCGCCACCACTCCCACCGGCTCGCGCAGCGTGAAGTCGAGTCCGGGCGCGGTCACCGGGATGGTCTCGCCGAAGATCCGAGTGGCGGCGCCGGCATAGTACTCGAAACATTGCGCAGCCCCCAGCACCTCATCGCGGGCATCGCGAATCGGCTTGCCGGCGTTGCGCGCCTCCAGCGTGGCCAGCTGGTCGACCTCGGACCGGATCAGTTCCGCGATCTTGTACAGGACTTTGGCCCGCGCGCTGGCGGCCGCGTTGCTCCAGGTGCCGGCGTCGAAGGCGGCCCGAGCGGCCGTAACCGCCGTGTCGACGTCGGCAGGCGACGCAACGGCGGCCTTCGCCATCACCTCGGACGTCGCTGGCTCGACGACATCAAATGTTCTGTCCTCCTGGCCTGCGCGCCAGGTTCCGCCGATGAGCAACTGGGTTGGGCGCTCCGTGGTAATCATCAGAAATAGTTTGACGTGATGCCGCCATCGACAACGAGGGCGGCGCCGTTGGTCCAGGTCGATTCGTCGGAGGCAAGGTAGACAGCCAGCGAGACGATGTCCTCGGCATGGCCGAAGCGGCCCATCGGGATCCGGTTGAGCCGAACCCGTTTCTTGTTCTCGTCCTTGAGCAGGTCGCGCATCAGCGGGGTCTCGATCGGCCCCGGACAGATCGCATTCGTGCGGATACCCTTTGATCCGAACTGGACTGCCAGCGATTTCGTCAGCGCGATAACCGCGCCCTTGCTGGCGGTGTAAGCATCTTGCGGCACCGTGCACCCGACCAGGGCAACGAAGGAGGCGATGTTGATGACCGAGCCGCCACCGGCCCTGATGAGTTCAGGGATGGCGTGCTTGCAGCAGAAGGCCAATCCTTTGACGTTGATTGCCATCGTCCGGTCCCAGATGGCGTCGGTTGTGGTCAGGACGGACTCGTCCGCCTCGTCGAAGATCCCGGCGTTGTTGTAGAGCACGTCCAGTTTGCCGAAGTGGCCGACGGCAGTCTCAACGAAGACCGCCACGTCAGCGTCGTGAGTCACGTCTCCGACTACCGCCACCGCCTTTCCCTGCAAGTTGGCCACCGTTTCATGGACCGCCCTGTCGTTGACGTCCGCGGCGACCACGCGGGCGCCCTCCTTCACGAAGGTTTGGGCGGCCACCCGGCCCATGCCGCTACCGGCACCCGTGATGAGCGCCACTTTACCCTCCAACCGTCCCACTCTTCCCTCCCATGGATTTACCGCGAGCCAGCCGCTCGCTTCGAATTCCCCTCCAGGCTGACCCCTATTTGAAGCTCGACCTCGTCCAATGTCAAGGACCGTTCAGTAAGGGTAGGCGATGGACTTAACAAGAATTTGCGGCCGGAGGAGCAAGTCGGCCGGCCGCCGTGACGTTTCGGTCGCATGCACAGCATTGCCCGTCTGGCGGTCGCGATCGCGGCCAGCCTCAGCCTCACCGTCGCCCTCGCCGCCGAGCCCGCCTATGCCGCCCATCAGAGCAACCTGACCGCCCCCCAGGCTCGCGCGATTCTGATCAGGGCAGCTCGCCACCACGGCCTCAACCCCAACTTCGTGCTGGCCGTCTCCTACTGGGAGAGCGGCTGGAACCAGGCCGCGCGCTCTCATACCGGCGCCGTCGGGCTGATGCAGGTCGAGCCCTACACTGCGGCGTGGGCCGGCCCGGCGCTGCTCCATCGCCGCGTCAACCTCAATAATCCGGTCGACAACGCCGAGCTCGGCGCCGCGCTGTTGCGCTCATACCTGGACCGCCTCCGCGATCCGAAGCTGGCCCTCGCCGCGTACTACCAGGGGCTGAGCGGCGTCCTGCGGTATGGGATCTACCCGAGGAGCCGAACGTACGTCAACGGCATCTGGCGCCTTCGCAACCAGTTCCAGGCCGCGCACCTCGGCGCCTGACCCTGGTCGGTCCCTCCCGGATGACGGGGTGCGGTATCGTAATGGCGCGCTGTCAAATGCTGGAGGAATCGATGGCTGTCAAGACTGATCCCACCGAGTCGCTGCGACGGGTCCCGCTATTTGCCGGTCTCGACCGCAAAGAGCTGGAGATGCTGGGGAAGCTGATCAAGGAGCAGCGCTATGCGACGGGCGCGACGATCGTCAAATCCGGCGCCGGCGGTCACGGGCTTTACATCATCCGGGAGGGCAACGTCGCGGTAATCAGGGATGGCCAGCGGGTCGCCACCATGGGCCCGGGTCAGTTTTTCGGGGAGATCTCGGTACTGGACGGCGGTCTACGAACAGCCGACGTCCTGGCCGAGAGCGACACGGTGTGCCTCACGCTCGTCTCCTGGGAGGTCAAGCCATTGCTGATGGAGAACGCCAGCATCACCTACAAAATGCTGCTGGAGATGGTCACGCGCCTGCGCGCGCAGGCACCCGACGAGCGCCACTAGTTAACGCCTACGGACCCGTCAGGAAATCCTGCGCCATCCAACCCTGGTTCTGATGCCACCAGAGCCGGCTGTCGGCGTAGGTTGGACCGCCGTCGATGTGCACCGTGCTGCCGTTGTTGAGGCAGGCGACCACATGGGCCTTGAGGCTAGGTCCCTGGCGCACGTTGGCGCAGTTGCCCGCTATGCGAATGGTGGCATCGTGGTCGACCAGCGGGCTCAGTTGGTCCGGTAGCCCGCAGACCGCACTGAGGAAATGCCACCGGCCGGCACTGCGGTAGACGTAACCGACGCATTGCCGCGCAGCCGAACTGGCCGTCGAAAACACCACCGCCGCCGCGTCCTTCCCCATCGTTTCGCTCACGACCGACAGGCAGGGCGTGCTGGCCTCGCACGTGCCGGCGTGGTAACGCAAGTGGGTCTTCGCCTCGACGCCCGGGATGGCCGCGGCCTGCGCGGTATCGAATGCCGCTGGGCCGTTGGTCGATGGGAGGTGATTTGCCGCGGTCTGCCGAGCCACGGCGGCCCGACCGGCCGGCAGCAGCACGTACGCGAGCGGCACGATCAAGAGAACGGCCAGGATCACCGCGACCAGCAGCGCGATCCGCGGCACCTGCGGCATTCTCGGGCGAGGCACACTCAACACCGGCAGCCGGATTCGAGGCCAGGCGACGGCCGGCATCGTCAGCCGTGGACGTGTGAAGCCGCGCCGGCGCCGTGGGAGTTCGACGCGGCGCGGCGTCACCGTGGCGGCGGGATTCCAATCCAGCGGCGTCCGGCACCGCTCGCACCAGATATTGATGCCGGCGTTGGGGTGGCGGCAGGAACGGCAGGCAACCGGCGTGCCGATCGCTTTTACTTTCGAGCCAAGCCTCAGCATCGGTGGCTCCTCACTCCTGCGGCCGCTTCTATCGGCTGACTTGATAATACGTAGCACACGCCGCGCCAGACACTCAAGCTCGAGCGTTCCGCGTTAAGGTTGCCCTGTGCTGAGCGATGCCAGCCATACGTGGCCCCTTCCCTTCCCGCTCGATCTCAGTCGGACCCTCGGGCTCCTGCAGCGCGGCCCTTCGGACCCAACGATTCGATTCGAAGCGGACGAGGTCTGGCGCGCCGCGCGCACGCCCGAGGGACCGGCATCGCTGCAGCTTCGGCTGCGTGAGGGCGGCCTGCACGCCGACGCCTGGGGCCCAGGCGCCGGCTGGATGGTCGACCACACGCCGGCGCTCGTGGGCTTCGATGATCAGCCAGACGGGTTCCGGCCGTCGCATCGCCTGCTGGCCGAGCTGCAGCGCCACCACCCGGGACTGCGCCTGGGCCGAACCGGCCTGGTGTTCGAGGCTCTCCTCCCGACCATCCTCGAGCAAAAAGTGCCGAGCGTCGAGGCCTACGCCGCGTATGCCCGGCTGGTGCGGGCGTTAGGCGAGCCGGCCCCGGGCGACACCGGCCTGCTGCTGTCACCCCAGCCGGCACGGATCCTCGCCACCCCGTACTGGGCGGTGCATCGCTTCGGCATCGAGCGCCGGCGCTTCGCCGTTATTCAGACCGCGGCGGCGCAGGCCCGCCGGCTCGTGGCGATGAGCAGCATGGAACCCGAACAGGCCCGCCGCCTGCTGACCACGCTGCCTGGCATCGGTCCCTGGTCCGCGGCCGAGGTGTCGTTGGTGGCATACGGCGATCCCGACGCCGTCTCCATTGGCGACTACCATCTGCCACACCAGGTGGCATGGGCGCTCGCCGGCGAGGCGCGCGGCAGCGAGGCGCGCATGCTGGAACTCCTCGAGCCCTACCGCGGACACCGGGCCCGGGTGATCCGGCTGCTCACGCTCGGCGGGATCCAGGCGCCGCGCTTCGGACCACGCATGCGCCTCCGGCGGATCTCCGCCATCTAGTCGCAAGGCCTCCGGAGGCTTGTAAACGCGGAGTCGCGTTTGTTCGTTAAGGAGATAGCAGTCGTGGACACTGGAACGAATTCGGTGCCCGGCGATTCCTGGATCGATGCGTACGTCCAGAGCGTCGGCATTCGCGCGTTTCAGTTCGCCGCCGCGATGCTGAAGGACCCTGACGTCGCGGAGGAGATTGTGCAAGAAGCGTTTGTGCGCGCATGGTTGTCGCCCCGCACGCCCCGGGAGATGCCGGGATTCGAGCGTTGGCTCTTTCGAAGCATCGTCAACCTCGTACGGGACCATCAGCGCCGGCGGATGCGCTGGCTGGGCCTCGTGCCGAGGTTGTCCGTGCCCGCGCCCTCGTGGTCACCAGCGTCGGAAGATCCCGCCATGCATCGAGCGCTCGACCGCCTCAGCCCACGAGAACGTGAAGCGGTCTACCTGCGATTCTTCAGCGACCTCGCTTATGAAGAGGTCGGCGTGACGATGGGACTGCGGGAAAGCACGGCGCGCGTGCTGGTGCATCGAGCGATGGACAAGCTGCGCCGCTACCTGGGGATTAGCCGCGCGGAAGAAGGCGGGACATGAGTAGCGATATCGACCTCGAGCGCCGTCTCCGTTCACACCTGGCCGCGGAGCGTCAGGCGTACGAGCCGCCGCGGTTGCTCGCCTCGCGCATTCGGCAGGCGATTCGTGGCGGGTCCCTCCCCACCAGGCGCCCGGCCTTGATGCAGCAGCTGGCTGCCGCGGCCGGAATCATCATGCTGGTCGCTCTCCTGTCAGTTGGCGTTGCCTGGATCAAGAACGGTGGCCTGGGCCCGGCCACGACATATCGGATTGCGACCGCGCGAGGCGATGCTTACATGCAGGCACGATTTGATGGTATTTTGCATGGCCAGGCAAATCCTGACGGCACGGCTTGCCTCTGGGTTGGCGATGGCGAGCGGATGGCCCTAATCTGGCCCTCCGGATACATCGCGCGCGGCAACCCCCTGGCCGTTTATGACCAAAATGGCGCGCTTGTTGGCACCGTCGGAGAACATGTCACACTCGGCGGCGGCCGCGGGGCGCCGGACGACGGGCGACCGGTATCCGTGCTGGGTTGTTCCGGCTTCACGAGTACCTGGGCTGCGGCACCAAACTAGAGCGTCTGACCTCAGTAGCGATCGGTGCCGGTTTTCGCCAACTCTGCGGCTAGGACGCTTTCTTGGCCGGCTGGAAGTACGGGTTCGTCCCCGCGGCGTGGTCGGTGGACCGCCGCTTTGATTGCGACCTCGATCCCCTGCCGCAACGTGACATCGACCTGGGCACAACCCTGGCAGCCGCCGCCCAGCTGGACATAGGCGGCACCACCGCGAACCTCGAGCAAGTCGACGACGCCACCGTGCGCGGCGACCGAGGGATTGATCTGCCGGTCGAGCACCTCCTGGATGCGCGCCGCAACCGGGTCGCGCCAGCCCTCGTTCGGGTTGTCGATCCGCAACGCCCCACCCAGTGCTGAGGGGTCGAGGTCGATGACCGCTCCGTCGAGATCGGCGGCGCTGCCCGACTCGACCAGCACACGGAGATCCGCGGTCTGCACCACTAGGTCGCCGGGGGGCCCGTCCTCGGACGCGACGAGGTCGAGCTCGTAGACGAACTGGCCGCCCCGGCGTCCCGCGATCGCGATCCGCAGACAGGCGTCGGGATGACCGCTCTTTGAGCGAACGGCGGCGATCTTCGCCATCGCCGCCGGTGTGACCGTGATCGTGGGCGCCATTGGGATCATTCTATTCGTGGTCAACTTAGAGAGATGACGCGCGTCCTGCTGCTGATCCCGAGCCGAACCTATCGCACCCACGATTTCATGGCCGCGGCCTCCCGCCTGGACGTCGAGGTCGTAGTTGGCTCCGAGCACCGGCCAGCCCTCGCCGGCTTGATGGACGGTCGCCACCTGCGGCTCGACTTCGAGAACATCAATGGCTCGACAGGGCGCATCGTCGCCTTCGCACAGGCGCGTCCCCTGGCCGCGATCATCGCTGTCGATGATGCCGGCACGTTGCTCGCCGCGGCCGCCGCCGAGGCCCTCGGCCTGCCGCACAATTCGGTCCACGCCGTGGAAGCGGCCCGCGACAAGGCGCGCATGCGGGAGCGCTTCGCACAGGCAGGCTTGCTGACCCCTCGATTCACGACCGCGTCCATCGACGGGGATGCGGAGACGATCGCCGCCACCGTCGGCTACCCCTGCGTCATCAAGCCCTTGGACCTTTCAGGAAGCCAGGGCGTGGTGAAGGTCGATGACGCCGCGAGCTTTCCGCCCGTGTTCGCCCGGGTGGCGGCGATCGTCACCGCCTGCCGGCCCAACGGTACGCGTCGCTCGGTGCTGATCGAGGATTTCATCCCGGGCGAGGAGGTCGCGGTCGAGGGACTCCTGCTTCGTGGCGAGCTCGAGGTGCTGGCCATCTTCGACAAGCCTGACCCGCTCAACGGCCCCTTCTTCGAGGAGACGATTTACGTCACGCCCTCGCGTCTTTTGCGTGAGCAACAGGCGGAGATCCGAGCAACGACGGCTCAGGCGGCGCACGCCCTTGGCCTCACCGACGGGCCGATCCACGCCGAACTCCGTCTTAATGACCGAGGCATGTGGGTGCTGGAGGTCGCCGCGCGCTCGATCGGTGGGCTCTGCTCGCGAACGCTGCGATTCGGGTCCGGCATCTCACTCGAAGAACTGATCCTGCGCCATGCGGCCGGCCTGCCGATGCCCTCCCACGGGCGAGAGCAATCCGCATCCGGCGTCATGATGCTGCCGATTCGGGACCGCGGACGGCTGCGCGCCGTTGAGGGCCAAAGCGAGGCGAAATTGGTGCCGGGCGTCGAGGGCCTGGTGATCACGATTCCGCCGGGCGAGCCACTCGTCCCACTCCCGGAGGGCGATCGCTACCTCGGCTTCATGTTTGCGCGCGCCGGCTCGCCCGAGGACGTCGAGGCCGCGCTGCGTCGAGCCCACGCCCAGCTTCGCGTCGTGACCGATGGCTGAAACGCGCCCCCGTGTCGTGATCGTCGGCGCGGGGTTCGGCGGCCTCGCCTGCGCCCGCAAGCTCGACAGCGAGCCGGTCGATGTCGTTCTGCTGGACCAGCACAACTACCATCTCTT
>Ga0209236_1002637_pt1 | contig 10955 bp, 9 predicted proteins | sample GraSoi013_1_40cm_FD_185819 | JGI IMG/M metagenome (GOLD analysis project Ga0209236, IMG submission 185819) | Grasslands soil microbial communities from the Angelo Coastal Reserve, California, USA - Sample 09_27_2013_1_40cm (SPAdes) (version 2) | ecosystem: Environmental > Terrestrial > Soil >... | reverse complement strand
AAAGCCCAACGCGGCTAATGCAACCAACATTACACCGATTTCCATCACCTTCGTTCCCGCCGTGACGGAACGTTTGCTGAAACGATCGCCCAGAAATCCGCCGGTCATCGAGAAGAGGATGAAGGGAATGGAAAACAGGAGCCCGACGACCACGACCAGGATTTCACGTTGATCCTTTGGTAGTGCAACGCCAAGAATCAAATAAACCACCAGATTCTTGTAGGCATTGTCACTGAACGCGCCTTGAAATTGAGTGGCAATCAGCGCCCAAAAGCTTCGCGTCCAGGACTCTGGTTCTTGGGATCGATCAGGCCGATCTTCTGTTGGCTGCATAAACTCTCCGCTGAGTGGTGCTGTAAGTTTGCGTTTATAGATCTCTCTCTGCAAGGAATCCCGCGAGCGATTGTTGCTCGAGGGCCTTCGCTCCGTTTCCTGTTCAGCGATGTGGCCGCTATCGACGAGGTCCGCCGTGACCCGCGTGGTTCGCCCGCGCTGCCGCCCGCGCCCAGTACTCGTGCTCGCGCGTGTTGAGTCGTAACAACCCGGCATTGTGGACGACTTTGCCGTCAACCACTGTCAAGGCAGAGCGAATTTTCTTCAGCATCTCGTCCGGCACGGTGAAGTAGTCATCGCTCAGGACGGCGAGGTCTGCAAGCTTTCCCGGTTCGATCGTTCCGATCTGATCTTCCTCTCGCATGAACCAGCCGTTGTTCGCCGTATACAACTTCAGGACTTCATGCCGCGAGATCTGCTGGTCTCGATTGATGAGAACTTGCCGGGCATTCAGCCCCGTTGTCGCGTAATACATGTGCAGCCATGGATTCATCGGCGCGATCTGCATGCCGTCGGAACTCATTCCGATATGAATCCCGTTATCCACGATCATCCGAAAGGGAGGCCCGTTTTGCTCTGGTGTGCCGGCGAGATATCGCCAGCTGGTGAGCGATAGTCCACCGCCCATGGCTTTCAGACGATTCACCCACGGCTCCGTGATGAAAGGAACATGCGCGATGACCCAGCGCAAATCCGTAATCGGGAATTCGGCATGGGCCGCCTCATAGTTCTGGATCTCCTGCTGGAAATCCGTCGCACTCAGCGAGTGAACCTCGGTGCGCCAGCCTGCGCGCGCGATCCGCTTCGCGGCTTCCACAAAGATATTGTTGTTCGCACCGGTACCGCCTCCAATGAATTCACCGATTCCACCGGTACGTACCACGTCGTCGCCGAAGAATTTGTAACTGTTCTTGAGACGTTCGGTAAGTGTCGGCAGATCTGCAGTTGTGTCCTGGTGGAGAAAGTTGATCCGCAACCTCGCCGGCAGTTTTCCTTCCTGGTGCAAAGCCAGGAATGGCAGGTGCATCGTGTAGTTGTCCTCGTGCGCGGCGCCATCGCTTGGTGTGTTGCTGGGCTGGAAGGCACCCTGATCCAGGTGTGTAGTCACGCCCAGCGAAAGACCGTGACCCAATGCATCGAGCGCCCTTCGGCGGCGCTGTTCAAATGTCAGCAAGGTCTGCCGCAGTACCAGCGTCGAGCGGCCCGTACCCTGCGTGCCCTGGCAATCACCCCATCAGCGGCAACGGGAATGGGTGGCGTTTGGCTTTCGAAGAATTTCTTACCCAGACTGTTCGTCGTCGAAGGACCGGCGAATCCCTCCGAGATGTACACAGGATTGTTCGGCGCAGCCTAATCAAGCTCCGCAAGCGTGGGCAAACGTGGAGTCTGGTCAGGCCGAAACAGATGATTGCGGTGGAATCCTCCAATCGTCGTGATCCATGCGCCACTGGGAATTCCCTTCGCGCGAGCTGCCACAATTTCCTGCACTTCGCGAATCGAGTAGGCGTTCTCGAGCGGGGTGTGATAACCGGGCCGGTCCCCATCAAGACAACGTGATTGTGATTGTCGATAATGCCGGGCACTACTGTCCGCCCGCGAAGGTCTATGATGCGGATTCCCGGTCCCTTCCTCGGAACGGCGCCACCCACTGTGGAGAAGCGATTCACTACGCCGCCGGTGAGCCGGGATTCTTCTTCTGCCGCTCCAACTCTTTCATGAAAGCTGCTTCGCGGTCTGCAACATACGCTTTGTAGCCGGCGGGATCGATAAATGGATTCGGTCCGCCCGGTTTCATCTTTTCGTATTTCGCTTTCAAGCCGAAATTGTTGCCATGCGCGCCCAAGAACAAATCGACCGGCAGGCTCTTCAGGACCTTGAAGGTCTTCATGTAATCGTCCGCGATCTGCGGATAATTTTTGTTGCCGACGAGAAGAGTGCCGGCGTTCACGTTGGCGCTGCCGATGATCACGGCATTCAGCTTGCGCCCGCCTTCATCGACTTGCATGGTCCACGTCGTACACCCCTTTGTGTGACCTGGGGTCAAATGCGCCGTCAGTTTGGAGCCCCCGAGCTCGACCGTGTCTCCGTCATGCAACAGGCGATCCACTTTCGCGGCGGGACGGCCCTGCCCCGTGCTTTCGGTCGAAGCAACATCGGCGTCCATGATCATTAGCCGCGCCCCGGTCTCTTTTTTAATGATGCCGACGGCTGCATCATGATCGTTATGCGCGTGACTGGCGAGAATGATCTTCGTGTCGGCATATTTGAAACCGAGCCGGTCGATATTCTTCTTCACGAGCGGGAGATCTTCAGGAAAATCCGAATTGATCAGAATGTTTCCTTGCGGCGTGTTGATCAGATAAACCGACAGATCAGCCGTTCCAACCCAATACAGATTGCCGGCGATTTTGAACGGCGGAAACTCGCGATGAAAGTCCGGATTCTGCTGCGCCGCGAGCGGCGCCGCCAATACGAGTAGCAGAAACAAACTTCGTTTGATCATATTCACCTCTCTCGAGGTGCGATTATGTACCAATTCTGTTTCTGCTGGCACTGATGGTCGAGGAGGGATACGATTCTCGCGTTATCCATTTCCAGGAACAGCCCTGAGGTTATCGGATATGGAACGAATTCGACTAATTGGCAATCTGAAGTTTTCACTATGCCTGCTGGTCTTCGCTTGGGGGGCTTTGACCCAAGCGAACGGGGCCAGCCTGCTGGTTCGAGGTGGAACTTTGATCGATGGAACGGGAGGCGTTCCGCTCGCCAACGCCCGAATTCTCATAACAGACGGCAGGATCGCCCGCGTCTGGTCCGGAGACACAGGGGCGCCGGCGCTTCCGGCTGGAACCGAAATCGTAGAAGCCGGCGGCAAGTTCATCATCCCGGGACTTATCGATTCGCACGTTCATTACAACTGGTACATGGGTGAGTTGTTTCTTACTTACGGCGTGACGACGGTCTTCGATCTGGGCGGAGGGCCGGTTTGGTCGATCGCGGTTCAGAAGGGACTGAACTCAGGCCAAATCGTCGGTCCCCGGTATTACTTCCACGGCGTCTTGGGTGGTGGAGGAGCGGGGCAGACCGATCCTTTGGCCGGAACGAACACCGCGAAGATGCGGTTTGCCGCTAACGTCAATACCCCGGCGGATGCGCCAAAGGGGGTTGCCGCTCTGAAGGGCAAAGCCGACATCATCACACTCAATGAAGATTGGAAGGCCGATTATTTCAAAGCCGTCGCCGGCGCCGCGCATGCCAGCGGGCTGAGTATCATTTCGCACTCTTTCAACGCCCTCGATACATCCGACTGGGGAGTGGACGGCATTGAGCATATGACCGGAGTGGGAATCGCCGCCGCCCGCAGCCCTGAAGCCAAAAAGGCCGTGGCCGCGATGGGGTTCTGCACTCACCAGTACGCGCCGATCCTCGAGCAGTCGCTGCCCTGCATCGCCGCCGGGCACAAGAACAGCAAGCTTTATCAATGGATGGATACGTCGTACTTCGACGAGATGATCCAGCACCTTGTGAAGAATCACACGTTTCTCAACCCGACGCTGGATTTCGAATGGAAGGGCATCATCGATCGAACGCCTCAGTTTGAGCTCGAGGATCAGAAGTTGTTCTTCAACCCTGCGCTCCAATATGTACCTGAAGATGAGCGCCTGGTCACCTTAGGCCAGTATCACTGGGCGGATGCAAGGCCGGCGTCGGATCGGGAACAGTTCCTGACGGGTTATAAGAAGGTACAGGAATTTCTGCGAAAGTTTGTTACCGCCGGAGGCAAGTTGTACTCCGGCACGGATTCGGCGTCGGCGAACACGCCGGGTTTAGCGCTCCATCACGAAATGCAGCTCTTTGTGGATGCCGGTATTCCGCCCATGCAAGCGCTGCTATCTTCCACGAAATGGGCCGCCGAGATGGCCCGGATGGATAAGAACCTCGGGACGGTGGAGCCGGGGAAGTATGGAGACTTAGTTATCCTTGCAGCCGATCCGCTTAAGGATATTCACAACACGCAAACCGTCGAAAAGGTAATCAAAGGCGGCGTGATGCAGAACATCGGCTACCATGCCGACTACGATGCGCCCTTCCATCTAACCGGTCCCCTGACGAAACACTTATATAGCCAGCCGCCTGTCATCGCAAACCTTGAGCCCGCGCTAATAGTACAGGGAAGTGAGGTGTGGGTTCGTGTGACGGGAGCCAATTTCTCTCCGAACTCGGTGGTTCTGTTCGACGGAAAGCCTGTGGAAACCAAATTCGTCGGTGATAACGAACTCCACGGACGGCTAACGGCGAACCAAACGTCTCATCCAGGGAACTATCTGATCGGGGTCGAGACGCCGAAGCCCGGAGGCGGCGTGGCTGGAGGATTAGGGCTCATTGTCGACTATCGGTAGGAGGGCTATGAAAAACGACATTCGAAGCACGATACAAAGAGTTGCAGGCGCTGTTACTGCGGGCTTGTTGCTCGTCGCAGGCGTGCAACAGATGCGGGCCGGACAGCAAACGCGGAGCGCGGCTCACCCGCCGGACTGGACCAATAAGGTCATAGAGGAAAAGATCTGGAAGTTGCTCGAGGACCACAAATCGGTTTTTGTCACACTGCCGGAGGCAGATTTTCGGGCCCTCGGAGAAGGCTTCGATCTACCCGATGGCGGGAAGACAGTTACCGATCTCGCGACGGCAGCGCCCGGAGGAGCTTTCGATCCGCGCGACCTGGCAAAGATCCCGGCTGAAAAGCTCGGCTATAAGGCCGAGTGGGTCGTCGAACGCTACAAACGCTACAACATGGATTGGGACATCACCGGCCTTAAGCTCACCAGCCTGAATCCGGATGCGAACAAGTATCCCTGGTTCATCATCATGAACGGCGGAGCGGCAAACTTCTATGAGTTCTTTGTCGATCTGAAGAACCGTCCGGGTTGGGGGCAGTTCCTTGCCCAGAAAATGAACGTCATGATCGTCACCATCCCTGGGAATTTCAAATACGGCGGTTGGGAGGAACCCATTCAAAGCCTCAAGCGCCAGCCGCAGTACTTGCTGGATCGTGACCTTCCGATAGGGGAATCCGAGGTTCGCAACACCTTGTTAAACAACCGTGTGGTAATGCAGGGGCTGAAGAATTTGGTTCTGAAGAATACGCAGGGTGACATCCTGCTGATTGGTCACTCCACTTCCGGTGAACTGACCATGCTTTCCTATGAGGATCCCGAACTCTCTGCACGCCTCAAAGGAAGATACCTTGGCTGGGGCAGCGGCGGCCCCGCCCGCCTTGCCCTGACGCGGGCAATTAAATCGCCGGCGATCAGTGCGGGCGGAACGGGCGACGAAGGCGGCGGCCAAAAGCGGCCCTTGGAGATGCTAACCCGTCGTAACACAGCAGCGTATAGCCGCGGCTATAGCTGGTTTCTCAATCCGCTTTACGAGCCGGGTATGTCGATCGCCAACATTGCCGACGCCTGGCTGAACGCGGAAGCCCGCCGCCGGCCTCAGTTCAAGCAGCAGATTCAGGATCTGGAGCACGGTGCTGCTGTCGATCAGAAGGGGTGGATCGAGCTCCAGATTTTGGGCCTTCTCAAGAAGACCGGAAATCCGTGGGGTGTGAACTTCGAAGACGTCGACAAGGATCTCTACGCCACGCACTACACGCGCATGGATGGATACAAGAGAATGGTCTGGACCGTCGGTCATTTCGATCGGAATCACTGGCTTCCCGAAGATCCTATGCACGCGCTCGAGGTTTACGTGGCCAACGAGTACAGGGACGTGAACCCGGACGCGCAGATTCGCCTGATTGTGTGGGATCCGCCTATGACGCACTACGGCCACCTCGAGTTGCCGAAGCAACTCGCTGCCGCCGACTACAGCGTAGTGAGGTGGCTGGTCAAGTAGGATAGTTTTAATATCCCATTGGAGGAGCTTGACCAAAATGAAAGTGGTCCAAGTACCCAAGCCGGGAGCGGATTTCCAGCTTGTGGAACGTGAAATCCCGGAGCCCGGTCCAGGTCACGTGAGGATTCGCGTTCAAGCGTGTGGAGTTTGCCACAGCGATGTAGTTACGAAGGAAGGCCTCTTTCCGGGAATGTCGTATCCTCGCGTGCCCGGACACGAAGTGGCCGGCGTGATCGACGGCGTCGGCGCGGGTGTGAAGGATTGGAAGAAGGGCGAACGAGTCGGCGTCGGCTGGCATGGCGGCCAGGACGGCACGTGCCGCGCGTGCCGGAGAGGTGATTTCGCCAACTGCGCAAATGGCAAGGTTTGCGGAATTAGTTACGACGGGGGCTATCAGGAATTCATGGTTGCGCCGATCGAAGCGTTGGCTCGGATGCCCGAATCCCTCGATCCCGCCGAGGCCGCGCCGCTCATGTGCGCCGGAATTACGACGTTCAATGCTCTCCGTCATAGTGGTGCGCTGCCCAGCGATCTTGTCGCCGTTCAGGGGATCGGCGGGCTTGGACACCTTGGCATTCAGTTCGCGAACCAATTTGGCTATCGCGTCGCCGCAATCGCGCGTGGCCCTGCTAAAGCCGCGTTGGCGAAAAAGCTTGGAGCGCATTTCTTCATCGACAGCGCCGCAGCGGATCCCGCGACCGAATTGCAGAAACTTGGCGGGGCGCGCGTGATTCTTGCGACTGCTTCCAGCGGAAAATCGATGTCGGCGCTGGTCGGCGGCCTGGAAGCGAATGGAACAATGGTTGTTGTGGGAGCATCGATGGAGCCGATCGAAGTGGCACCCAATCAGTTGATCTTCGGAAGGAAGCGAATCCAGGGTTGGTCGGCTGGGATCCCCACCGACTCCGAGGACACGCTGCGTTTCGCGAAAATGACTGGTGTTCGCCCGATGATCGAAAAGTACCCGCTCGCGAAAGCCGCTGAAGGCTACGCTCGCATGATGAGCGGGAAAGCAGAATTCCGCGTGGTCTTGACCATGTGAGGGTGCTTTGCTAAACAAATCGGGGAACGTACACAAACGCGAATTCCCCGCTACGACGGTATGACAAATTCCCGCAATTTCCGGTTGTGGTTATAAGGCGGGTAACGCAAGCCGCCGAAATCCAGCTTCGTACTGTGGTACAGAACGCCGCGCGCGTTTGTGTAGGCGCGAAATCCCCACTCGCCATGGTACTTACCCATGCCGGAATCCCCGACGCCTCCAAATGGCAAGTCGTGAATGATCGGCTGCACCGTGCAGTCGTTGACCGCCGCATCCCCCGAGGAGGTCGAGGTCAACATCTGCTCGGTTATAGACTCATCCTCCGAGAATACGTACAAGCCGAGAGGGCTCGGCCGTGCATTGACGAAGTCGATCACCTCCTGGAGACTGCTGACCTCGAGGACCGGCAGGATTGGGCCGAAGATCTCTTCTTGCATCACCGGCGAGTCCGGCGACACGTTGACCAGCACCGTCGGCGCGATGAAACGGTCCGCCCGATCGTTCTGTCCGCCGTGGTAGATCGTCCCGCTCCCGACGAGGCCCATCAGCCGATCGAAGTGGCGGGCGCTGACGATCCGGCCGTAGTCGGGGCTTTTCTGCGGATCATCGCCGTAGAACTCGAGCAACGTTTGTTTCAGGTCTCTCAGAAATTCCGCGGCGACGTCGTTGAACACGAGGACATAATCCGGCGCGGTGCACGTCTGGCCGGCATTGAACCAGCGCCCAAAGGCGATGCGGTGGGCGGCAACCTTCAGGTTGGCTGACGAGTGAACGATGGTCGGGCTTTTCCCGCCCAGTTCGAGCACGACCGGCGTCAATCGCTTCGCTGCCGCCGCCATGACCAATTGGGCGACGGCCGCGCCGCCGGTGAAAAAAATGTGATCCCACTGCTGTTCCAGCAACGCGGTGGTCTCGGGCACCGCACCGAGGACGACAGAAAACGCGCTGCGGTCCAGATATTCCGGGACGAGCCGCGAGATCAGTTCGGCGGTGGCAGCGGCCACTTCAGAGGGCTTTATGACAGCCGTGTTTCCCGCAGAAATCGCCCCGATTAACGGGGACAAGGTCATCATCACCGGATAGTTCCAAGTGCCGATAATCAGCCCGACTCCAAGTGGATCGAACCGCACCTGCGTATGGGATGGCGTCAGCACCAGAGGCGTACTCACGCGTAATGGTTTCATCCATCGGCGTAGGTGAGAGAGCGCGTGATTGGCCTCGCTGGTTATGTACTTCACATCAGTCCAGTCAGCGTCGATACGGTTGCGGCGGAGGTCCGTCCATAACGCGGCGTAGAAGTCCTCAGCACGGTCCTTCATCAGCGACCGCAACGCGATCAACTGGCTTTCCCGCCACTCTACAGGGCGGGTGGCGCCGGATCGGAAGTAATTGCGGTGACGGGCTACGAGGGCGCCGAAATCCTGCTGACTTGAGCTTGATCGTCGCTCAGCATTTGTCTCAGGTTCGTTTGCGGCCGGTTTTTTCTCAGACATTTGCTTTCTCCTCGAATCGAAAGTGAGATTACGTCGCGTCACGGGGGCGCACCCAAAACTAGTGCCGCCAGGAAAGGAATATAATGCCTGCCCTATGAGAAGCGGACGCCGTATTCAGTGTTTCCGAAGACAAAATTGTTTTCGACCGGTCAAGCGGGTTTGATACCGCTCTGGACAAGCAGGTACTTGACAAGCTCAAGGATTTGCGCGCTCTCGAATGGACATCTCTCCGGAAGTAACTATCCGAAAGATTGCCAAACCACTGAGGATCAAATGCATAAGAAAAAAGACTCCGAAATCTCACCGGTACCTTTTTTGAATATCGAATTCCTAAAGAGTCCGGCAGCCAGAACTATTCGAATTTTGGCTGAATATCTCGAACCAGCCGAACGACTCCGTCGCGCCGGTATTCGTGACACGATCGTTTTCTTCGGTTCGGCGCGGTCGCCGTCTCCGGAACAGGCGGACGAGCGGCTCTCGCATATTAAAGAAGAGATCGAGCGCGCGGGCGTTGTCTCGGCGGAACTGGAAGATGCCCGAAGGAAAGCCGAGGCTGCAGTCCGGCTGGCGCGGTACTACCGGGATGCGGTCGAGCTATCACGCCGATTGACCCAGTGGTCAAAATCGCTAACCGGCAATCGTGACTTCATCATTTGTTCAGGGGGTTCCGGAGGCATGATGGAAGCGGCCAATCGTGGGGCTACGCTCGCCAGGGGCAAGACCATCGGACTGAATATTCAATTACCGGAGGAACAAGCTGTGAACAGCTACGTTCCTCATGAACTGGCTTTTAACTTTCACTATTTTTTTATGCGCAAGTTCTGGTTCGTCTATCTTGCGAAGGCACTGGTGATCTTTCCTGGCGGCTTTGGCACGATGGATGAGTTCTTCGAGGTGGTGACTCTGATTCAGACGAAGAAACCCCGCAAGACCATGCCGGTTGTGCTGTTCGGCAATGAATACTGGAACGAAGTGATCGACTTCGACGCGTTAGTCCGATGGGGCACCGTCAACGCCGAAGAACTTGACGTGTTCTACAAAACAGATTCTGTTGATGATGCCTACAAATATCTCGTCGGAAAACTTGAAGGGCTCTATACGACTCCTGAAGGATTAGAGCAGATCAAGCTGACGTAATCGTGGGAGATCCGCTGTGGCATACTTTGGATCTTGCGAAAGACGCGAGCGTTGAAGAAATCATCGGAGTGGTAGCGCGTGACCCGCAAGATTCCAACCTCCACAGTGGCCCGAATTGCCGAGAAGGGGATGATGCGATCGTCTATGAAGAAATTCGCTCGGAGCAGGACCTTGGCTCGTCGCGCCGAATGGGTCGCCTGTCTGACCGATAAGCGAAGCCGTGAGACACGTCTCAGTTGAAATCCTACCGAAGGCATTGAGGAGGGCCTATTATTCCCAGGTTGTGCCGGTTTCCGCCAGTTGTTTTCTGGCGTGTTCAAGTGACTTCGAGGTTCGGCAGAACCCAAGAACGGACACGCAATCATCACAGGTTCGCAGGTGTTCTAGTTGTGAAGGCACGAGAGCACTGGAGTCTTTCGCATATTCCCAAAGCAACGAGATAGGAACGTGTAGTGCTCTAAATCGCGGTTTCATTCACGCGGTAGGATACCAGCAGGGCGCTGACTTGACGGTGCAGGAAATATGATTTTTTCGTGTCAGTGTTGTGCTGACACAACTAAGGGAGGGCGAAGAACAAACTTTGGTGGCCAAGTTGGTCGCCCCCCGGCAACGTGCGATTTTGTTGAGATCAACAGACAAGTTGGCATGGCCACGAGTGAAGACCGCCGAACCGGTGGAAGTCACGGGCGTTTATTTTCCTGACTGCTCGAGGGCCGCAGACCGGCTGCTGCATGATGAGAGCGGTACGGTGACGACGGTGATACTGCTGGAGCCAGGTACCTATTATCTCCCGGTGGAACCTGGAGAACCCGATGCCGTGGGTTCATTCACCCTCCACCTTGAATTCGTGCCGGAATTCATATGGCGCTAGGATAAATCCGATAAATCCCTGCTCCCGGCGGTCGTAGTATTTCCAGTATGGCTGGAAAAATTTCTCAGTTTTTATGCGCCGATCATGCACGACTCGACGATGTGCTGAGACGCGCGGCAGTCGATTCGACTCGTATTGATCACATCGCTTATGCCGAATTTCGCGAGGGCTTACTCCGGCACAT
>Ga0209236_1002636_pt1 | contig 10956 bp, 9 predicted proteins | sample GraSoi013_1_40cm_FD_185819 | JGI IMG/M metagenome (GOLD analysis project Ga0209236, IMG submission 185819) | Grasslands soil microbial communities from the Angelo Coastal Reserve, California, USA - Sample 09_27_2013_1_40cm (SPAdes) (version 2) | ecosystem: Environmental > Terrestrial > Soil >... | reverse complement strand
GGCCCAGCAGATGCGCATCGGCCAGCGCGGCCTCAGCGCGGCTCCGCAGCCGCTGCGTGCGCACGTATCCCCACAGCAACAGGGGGGATGCCAGCATGGCCCACAGCATCACCGGCCAGCCAAACTCCACCGGCTCCTCCTACGTCGGTATGTGATGAACCTCAGCAGCGGACTGAGAAGGGGCTCTGCCGTCGACAGTTCGAGGGCATCAACCGCCGCAGTGTGCAGCGCAGCCGCCACCGCCGCCCGCTGCCGCGCGGCCAGCGCTCGATAGGTTTCCCGCAGACGCGCATCCGACGTGTCCACCCAGAGCTGTTGCCCGCTTTCCGGGTCGCGCACGAAAAGACCGCCTACATCCGGTAGTTCCTGCTCTGCTGGGTCGGAGATCCAGACCGCGATGACATCGTGCCGTCGTGCCAGTTCCTGCAGCGATTGCTGCCACCCGTCGGCCGCCTGGAAATCCGACAGGACAAACACCAAGCACCGGCGGCGCAGCGCGCGCGCGGCCTGGCGCAACCCATCGGCCAACCCACCGCCGTCGGGTCGGGGCGGGGCCTGCTGCAGCATGTGCAGAATGCGGAGGACGTGTACGCGGCCACCCCGCGGCGGTACGTACACCTCCCGTCCAGGGAATCCAATCAGGCCGACCTTGTCTCCGTGTCGCGCCACGATGTATGCGGCGACGCCGGCGAACTCCGCGGCGCTCTCGCGTTTCAATTGCCGGCGGGTGCCGAACACCATCGAGGGAGACAAATCAACCAGCATCCAGGCGGTGAGTTCACGTTCTTCCAGATATTGGCGGACGAAAAGACGGTGCATGCGGGCTGTGACGTTCCAGTCGATGCGGCGGACCTCGTCTCCCGGCTGATATTCTCGCACCTCGGCCAGGTCAAGACTGGGCCCGTAGAACATTCCGGTGTAATCGCCGAAGAGCAGGCCGTCCAGCCGGCGCACGACCTTAAATTCTAACCGCCGCAGGATGCTCTCTGGCGTTTCCATTTTAGCCGCCACGACCTTGCCCCACCGGCCTCGCCGCCTGCCCACGAGAGTCATCCATGGGTCGCTCGACTGGTAGGCTTTTTGCGTCTCGGCCTCCCTGCGCCGCCGGCCCGCTCTGCGAGCACCCTGGGTGGGTCGCCACATGCCAGTACATCTTAGCCGCCACGACCTTGCCCCACCGGCCTCGCCGCCTGCCCTCGAGAGTCATCCATGGGCCGCTCCACAACCATCCGCGCTAGGAGGACGGTGCTGACCGCATGGCCTCATAGGGATCGCCGATGTGGACGCGCGGGACGGGAACGTGCTCCAGGACGCGGGAGACGATATGATCGCCCGTAATGTTCTGTGCCAGGGCCTCATACGACAGGACCAGCCGGTGGCGCATGACCTCTGGCGCGATGTCGCGCACGTCTTCCGGCAGCACGTACTCCCGGCCGCGCAGGAGCCCAAGCGCCTTCGCGCCGATAATCATGTTCAAAGACGCCCTCGGGCTGCTGCCGTACGAGACGTACGGCGCAAGTTCTCCCAGCCCAAAGTCCTTCGGGCGGCGGGTGACGTTGGCCAGGGTCACCGCGTATTCCATCAACTTGGGGTGGACGTAGAGGGCATCGGCGATCCGCTGCATATCGAGCAAATCAGCGGCGGTGATCACCGGTTGCACCTCCGGATGCTGCACGGCCATCCGCTCCACCACGGTGACTTCTTCCAGCACGCTCGGATACGTGATGACGACTTTAAACATGAAGCGGTCCACCTGCGCCTCCGGCAGCGGATACGTCCCCTCACTCTCAATCGGGTTTTGCGTCGCCAGCACCAGGAAGGGGGTCGGCAGCGGAAACGTCTGCTTGCCGATCGTCACCTGCCGTTCTTGCATCGCCTCCAGCAACGCAGATTGCACCTTCGCCGGCGCCCGGTTGATCTCGTCGGCGAGGACGAGATTTGCGAGGACCGGGCCGAGTTCGGTATCAAACGTTCCGGTGTGCTGATTGTAGATGCGGGTTCCAATGAGGTCCGCGGGCACCAGATCGGGCGTGAACTGGATGCGTTTGAATTCGCAGTCGATCACCCGGGCGGCGGTCTTGATGGCTAAGGTCTTGGCCAGCCCAGGCACTCCCTCGATGAGGACGTGCCCGCGTGCCAGCAGCGCGACCAGGATCCGTTCCAACATCAGATCCTGGCCGACGATCACCTTCTTGATCTCGACCAAGACCTTGCGCATCGTGGTCGAGGCCTGCTGAAAGGTTTCCACCGGAACCCTCACGCCGCCGCCTCCTTTGGGAACGTTGGCTGCATCCTACACCCGGCGAAAAACGCGGTCAAGCAGTCGCGCGGTCGCCGCGTGCGCTCGAACCGTCCCTTATGCTGTGCCCTCGATCGCCCGACCGCCAGACCGCTCGACTGCGCAGGCTATAGCGTGGGCCGCTCCCCCAGGATGACCGTGGTCGTTGCTGCATGGCCGTCGCGATTGATCTCCAGCGTGACCGGGTCGCCGATATGCTTGCTCAAGATGTAGGCCGCCAGCGCCCCGAACGTCGTCACGGGCCGGCCATCGATGGCGGTGATGACATCGCCGCCCGTGGGAACATCCGCGGTGCTGTTGGCTCGTCCACCCCGCAGCCCGGCGAGCGACGCCGGACTGTGCGGGAGCACTTCCAGAATCAAGACGCCGTTGTGCAACGCCAGTCCGAGTTCGGCCGCGAGGTCTTCCGTCAGGGTCCGCCCGGTGATACCCAACCAGGGATGCCGGACGTCGCCGGCTCGCAGGTCAGTCAAGACGGCGCGGATTGCGTCGGTGGCCACCGACAGGCTGAGCAACCCATTGCGGGTGATCGCCACAATGACGCCGATCACCTCCCCTCGTTCGTTGACCAGCGCACCACCGGAATCGCCCGGATAGACGACCGCGGTCGAGAGGAGGTTGGGCACGCCGGCCCGCGCTTCGAGGTCGATTTCCAGAAACGTGCCGGCGGTCGGCCCCGCCTGCCGGCGCGGCGCCCGACCCAAGGCCACGACGGTATCCCCGCGCTGCAGCAGCGATGATGCCGCCAGGGTAACAGCGGGAAGCGGGCGGACCGCATCGACTCGAAGCAGGGCGATGTCATACACGCGATCAGTCCCCACCACATCTGCCGGCAAGACCTCCCCGCTGTGGAGCTGCACCTCCAGACTGCTGGCCCGGTCGACGACGTGTCCGGCGGTGAGAATCACTCCCGATGGATCGATGATGATCCCCGATCCCGACCCCCGGGCCGCCCGGCCGCCGGCGTGATATGTGGCGGTGATCAGGACCACGGCACGGTCTGCCGTCTCGATGGCGAATGCCGGAGGGGACGCGGTCTGCGCCGCCGGCGACGGTGCCGCCCACGCCAATGCGGTCAGCACGAGCACGCCGCAGATGAGAGGCTGGACCACTCGTTGTTTCATCACGCTATCCCTCCACCACGCGACCACGCGACGGCGCGCCCGCGTGTATCAGTCGGTCCTCCACTGCCGTCCTTCCCGCCTTAACAGGTCATCGGCTTCCTTGGGTCCCATGGAGCCGGCCGGATAGTTTGGAAAATCATCCGGCGGATGGCCGGCCCAGTACATCAGCAGCGGGTCAACAATCGCCCATTGCAGCTCCACCTCGTCGCGGCGGGGGAATGACGTCTGCACTCCGCGCATCACATCCAGGAGCAGGTGTTCATAGGCGGGATGCTCTGGTTCGCCGAAGTCGCGATAGGAGAAGTCCAGGGTCACGGAGCGGATTTCGTGCTTGTGCCCCGGGACCCGTGCCCCAAAGCGGAGCGCGATCCTCTCATCATCAGTCGTCTTGAGCACCAGGACATTATGGTCCATCCCGGCGATATCATAGTCGCGGAACAAACGCAGCGGAGGCTGGCGGAAGACCACGACCACCTCGGTATCTTTTCGTGCCAGCCGCTTGCCGGCCCGGAGGTAGAATGGCACATCGGCCCACCGCCAGTTCTCGATCTGCAGCCGCATGGCGGCGTAGGTCGGCGTCGGCGACTGCGGCTCCACGCCCTCTTCTTCCCGGTACCCGGGCACCCGTTGACCGCCCACCAGATCCGGCGCATACTGGCCGCGCACCGCGGCCACCGGTTGCACGGGCGGAATGGCCCGCAGCACTTTCGCCTTCTCGTTGCGAAATTCTTCGGCGTCAAATACGGCCGGCGGCTCCATGGCAATGATCGCCAGCAACTGCAGGACGTGGTTCTGGATCACGTCTCGCACGACACCGACCTCTTCGTAGAATCGCCCCCGCCCACCCACGCCGATGTCTTCCACAAATGAGATCTGGACGTGATCCACGTAGCGGCGGTTCCAGATCGGCTCGAAGACCGTGTTCGCGAACCGCAGTACCAGCATATTCTGCACGGTCTCCTTGCCCAGGTAGTGATCGATCCGATATACGAATTCCTCACCGATGACCCGGTCCACCAACACGTTCAGACGGCGGGCCGTGGCCTCGTCCCGACCGAACGGTTTCTCGATGATGACCCGGGTCCAGGGCTGTCGACTCCCATAGCGGATCAACTCACTCCGCCCCAGGTTGGTCAGAATCGATTCGTAGGTCGATGGCGGCGCGGCCAGGTAGAAGAGACGGTTCCCGCCGGTGCCGAAGCGGGGTTCAACGTCGGCCAGGGTTCGAGCCAGATGCGCATAGTCGGCTTCCTTCATCGAATCGGCTGAGACATAGAAGAGCCGTTCCGCGAACCGGCCCCAGCTCGCGGCGTCAATCGCGACATCCCTCTGCACGCCCTCGCGGACGAAGGTTCGGAATTGTTCATGGGTCATGCCGCGGCGTGACATCCCCACGATGGCGAGGGACCCGGCGATCGCCCCTTCACTGAACAGGCGGTATAATGCGGGAAACAGGAGCCGCTGCGACAAGTCCCCGGTCGCGCCGATGATCACGATGGCGACGGGCTCCGGGGTCTGCGTGCCGGGATGGTTCATCGTCTCTGGCCTCTTGAACGCATCGAGCACGATGCACCGGCCTCACCGCCTGCCCGCAGGAGACACTCATGAGTGCTTCGTCCGGCAGGTCTTTTGCGGTTCAGCCTCAGCGCGTCATCGGCCCGCTCCGCGGGCGACACTCGTGGGTCGGCCATATCAACGCCGATGCGGCCCATTCCTACCTCCAACCTGCCCATCCGCGCCGGGCCAGGGACGCGGAGTGTTTGACCCAGCGCCGGTCGCATGCTACCATCCTCCTGATCGGGGCGTAGCGCAGACTGGCTAGCGCGCGTGGTTTGGGACCACGAGGTCGCCGGTTCAAATCCGGCCGCCCCGACCATGAACCAGTCGCGGAGTTCATCCTGTACCCGAGTGTCGCGAGTGGTTCAGCACTCAGGGGCATGGCGGCGCCACACCGTATCCCTTCAACGAGAACATCCGCAGGGTGCATGGCCACACCGCACGTTACCTTCCCCGCCCACTGCAATCCGAGGGGTTCAGGTCCACCTCGACTATCTTCCGCGAATCTGAAGAAATTGTGAAGATTGAAACGAGGTCCAGAGAATCCAGGATCAGGATTCCGGTGCCGGCGACTCGCCCGGAGGCACCGCGGGGCTGACCGGCCGAGCCGGCGCGGGTTTGCTGGCGGCCTCTCGAGCCAGCTCGGTGGTCTTCTTGGGCCGCTGCTCGTGGCGGCCCAGGAAGTCACTGGCGAGGTAGCGCTCCAGCAGATCGCGGACCTGTTGCGTCCGCTGCGCGTTCCCCGCCCGCGCCTCAGCGACCCAGGTTTTGTCCACACGGTAAGTCCGCAGTTGCTTGCCATCGTGGAAATGCACGAGAGGATGCTTCATAGAGTCTTCCAACACCACGACGTGGACGGTCAGCCCCAGCTTCGTGGCGACCTCGGTCGCGAGGTCGAGCACCCACTGCCGCTTCTCGTCGGGTCGCTGACCTGGACCCATGCCCAGCGTCTCGGCCACGGTCTTCCCTTTCAGAGGGTTCGAGTCTAGGGCCGGCCCCCGGGGGAGAAGCTGGCTGCGGCGCTTTCGGACCATGTCCATCACCTGTTCCCAGATGTCCAACCCGGCCACGACGAACGCGAACACGTAGAAGAACAGAACGGCGAACGTCAGCGACCAGTAGCGGAAGAACGCCTTTAGTTCCGGAGGCATGTGGCTTCCCTCACGACGCCGCGAGACGTGCAGCGACGGCTTCTGTTGAATTTGGCGCCCGTTCCGGGGCCTCCTCCCCTGCCCCGCTGAGACCCTGCCGAGGTGGGGACTGTCCCCTTTCTCCTTTTGACTCAAACTGGCTACGCGGCACGCTCGGACCCGCTCCAGATGCGGGCGTCCGGGGGACAGTCCCCGATAGAATTTTGGCTCGGACCGGCCATTCGTCGCTCCGGGCAGCCCCACACCCCGCGGCAAGGCGCCGGCACGCAGGCAGGAATTGGCACACAAGAGTATAATACGCGTACATCCATTCGCGGCCCGCCTGACGGAGGGACGGTTCGATGCGCCCGATCTGGAAAGGTCACCTCACCTTCGGCCTGGTCACCATTCCCGTAAAACTCTACACCGCTACCGAGCCGAAGGATGTACGGTTCCGCCTCCTGCACAGCAGTTGCATGACTCCCATTCAAAACAAACGGTATTGCCCCCATCACGAACAAATTGTGGACTGGAACGACGTCGTCCGCGGCTACGAGTATGCGAAGGGTAAGTTCGTTCCCGTCAGCGACGAGGACTTGGACAGCGTTCCGCTCGATACGGCTGGCACCGTCAACGTGACGTCTTTCGCCGACCTCAGCGAGATCGACCCGATCTACTACGAAAAGTCCTACTACCTTGCGCCGGACGAGGGTGGGCAGAAGGCGTTCCGGCTCCTCCACGAAACGATGGAAGAAACGACAAAGGTTGCGGTCGGCAAGGTCGTGATCAAGGAAAAGGAACACCTCGTCGCGGTGCGGCCGTACGATGGGACGCTGGTCATGTCCACCCTGTACTACGCAGATGAAGTGCGCGCCGTCAACGACGTTCCCGAGTTGCCGGTCCAGGCGAAAGTGCATCCGAACGAAAAGAAGATGGCGATGCAATTGATCGAAGGTCTCATCGCCTCGTTCAATCCCGCCGAATATCGGGATGAGTATCGCGAAGCGCTACAGAAGGTCATCGCCGCAAAGATCGACGGTGAGGCTGTGGTCGGCGTCCCGGCGCGGAAGCCGGAGAAGGTCGTCGACCTCATGGATGCGCTTCGCCGCAGCCTGCAGATGACCCGCAAGGAGAAGCAGCCCGCCCGCCGGCCCAGAGCCTCCGCGCCGCGGGCCGCGGCGATGCGCGAGCGGCACCGCTGACACGAACGTCAATCGGAACGTTGGAGCGTTGAAACGTTGAAGCGATTCCACAGTAACGTTTCAGCGTTCCAACGTTTCGCCGCTTCAACGGCATGACGGGCCGCGCGTACATTGGTACGTCCGGCTTCAGCTATCCCGAATGGAAGGGTTCGTTCTATCCGGCCGATCTACCCAACGGCGAGATGCTGCGATTCTATGGGCAGATGTTCCTCACCGTCGAACTCAACAACACCTTCTACCGGTACCCTGGGGAAGACACGCTGGCGCAGTGGGCTGCGGCGGTGCCGCCAGAGTTCCGCTTCTCGGTGAAGGCGCACCGCCGCATCACGCACAACAAACGGCTGGTGGACGTGGACGGAGATGTGGCCTTCCTCTTTGAACGTCTCCGGCGTTTGGGGGACCAGGTGGGCTCGATTCTCTTTCAACTTCCGCCGTCGCTGCGGTTCGACCTGGGCCTGCTGGAGTCGTTCCTGGCCACCCTACGTCCCGGTGGGCAGGCCGTGCTCGAATTCCGCCACAGCAGCTGGCGGAACGAAACGGTCTACCGCCTGCTGGAGACTCACCGCGTGGCGCTCTGCGTGGCAGAAACCGACGAAGAAACGCAGCCGGCGGATGTGGTGGGGCCCGTCTCCTATCTCCGGCTACACAAGTCGCGCTATGCTGACGAGGACCTGGGCCGGTGGGCCCAATGGATCGGTCAGCGCGCCGGCGAGGGTCGTAATGTCTTTGCTTACTTCACGCATGAAGAAGGAGCGCCGGCCACGGACTACGCGCGAACGCTGATGGAACTTGTGACGGGTAACCAGTAGCCAGTGACCACTCTCAATGACCCCGTTTGTGCTCTTCCTGGCTCCTGGAGACTGGCTCCTGTTTGGCTCGGGGCACCTCGCTCATGATGGCCATCATATTGTCTTCCGAGTCGTAGAAGAACGCCATCCACAGATCGTAGGTCTCCATCTGGGCGATGAGGTGAGGCGCGTCGTGAAACCGGACGCCGCGCCCGGCGAGCGCGCCATGTGCCGCCTGGATGTCCGGCACACGGAAATACAGAATGGAGTTCCCATGAGGTTGGCCTTCCGGACGGCTCAGCATAAGCCGGACGCCGCTGCAGTCGAAGAACGACAGCCCGGGGGGTGCGGTAAACAGGTGCCGCAGCCCGAGCCGATCGCGATAGAATGCCGTCGCCCGCTCCACGTCCTTCACCGAAACGCCGATCTGGCCGACCTGAGACAGGGTGACGTCCGCTGTCATGACAACCTCCTGAGAATGGTCTCGCCGCTGCGGTTGGCGAACTACACCTTTGGCCAGCATCGCGGCATCACCTTGTGCGCATGAGCCTGGAAGCCTACCGGCGCAAACGCAAATTTCAGCAGACCCCGGAACCCGCGGGCCGTCCCAAGAAGCCCGGCGCGACATCGCGCTCCCGACCGCCGCGGTTTGTCGTCCAGGAGCATCATGCGACCAGACGGCATTGGGACTTCCGGCTGGAGATGGCTGCGGTCTTGAAATCGTGGGCTGTTCCCAAGGGACCCACCTACGACCCGGATGAGAAACGACTCGCGGTGCCGGTCGAAGATCATCCCATCGACTACATGGAGTTCGAGGGGGTGATCCCCGAGGGCAACTACGGCGCGGGGACGGTGATGGTCTGGGACCTGGGTACGTACGAGGTGGTGGAAGGCGATCCGGAACAGGCGTACGCAAATGGGAAGCTGACCCTGATTCTGCATGGTCACCGATTGCGGGGTGAGTTCCACCTCGTCCGGACCAAGATGGGCGGCGAGGTGCAGTGGTTGATGTTCAAGAAGCGCGACACCGAGGCCGTCGGGGGCTGGACCCTGCCCGAACCCTCGACATCGGTGAAGACGGGGAGGACAATCGAGCAAATTCGTGCGGACGCTGGGGCACAGTGGTCATCGGGGAACCCCCGCGCTGGCTCGACGCGGAGCATGAAAACGAAGGCAGTTTCCGCGCGGACACGAAAGACGCTGCACGCTCTCAAACTCCATACGCCGGGAAAGGATCCGTACCCGCGTGACATCAAACCGATGCTGGCCACGCTGGTCAACGCCCCCTTCGATGATCCGGCGTGGCTGTTCGAGATCAAGTGGGACGGTGTACGCGCGATGGCGTTCCTTCGCCATAACGGACCTCGGCGCGAGGTCACCCTCCGGAGTCGCGGAGGGATGACTCTCAACGCGCAGTTCCCGGAGGTGGTGGAGGGACTCTACGGTCAAAACCTCCCCGATGTGATTCTGGACGGGGAAATCGTCGCGCTGGATACTGGTGGTCGCGCGCACTTTCAGTTGCTGCAATCCCGCTTCCATGGGGGGAACGGCAGCCGGCCCGGACCCGCTCCTCTCATTGCCTACTACGCGTTCGACGTCCTGTACTTCAACGGCCACCGCCTGCTCGACTGGCCGCTCGCCGACCGCCGGCAGGTGCTGGATTCGGTGCTCCATCCCACCCAGGTGATCCGCGTTTCGGAGGCCGTACCCGAGCACGGCATCGCGTTCTACCGGGCTGCGCAAGACCTGGGAGTGGAAGGCATTGTCGCCAAGCGCCGCGACGCGCCCTACAGGCCTGGCGAACGCGCGAAAACCTGGCTGAAGATCAAAGTGACACAGCGGATGGAAGCGGTGATCGGCGGATTCACCCGCGGTCGCGGGGCCCGGGCGAAGACCTTCGGCGCGGTGTTACTCGGCGTGTACGATGCGGCGGGCCATCTGCAGTACATTGGGCATTGCGGCGGCGGTTTCACCGATGCAGAGCTCCGGCGCCTCGCGACTCTGCTGCAGGCCCGCGTTGAGGCGGTCTGCCCCTTCGCGCAGGTACCCCCATCCAATGATGTCGTGACCTGGGTCCGGCCGGAACTGGTGATGGAAGTGGAGTATGCGGGGTGGACGAATGATGGGCTGCTGCGGGTCCCCGTGTTTAAAGGGCTACGAACCGACAAGCCGGCGCGCGACGTCACACTCGAACTGCCGGAAGCGCGGAAACCCCCACGCTCGCTTCGCGAGCTCGGGGCGGAGCGCGGAGACGGAGAAACGCGGATCACCGACCAGGCCCCAGGCCCCAGGCCCGAGGCCCGCGCGCCTGCCGGGCATCTCGATGGCGCACCGGCCGGCGTCGAATTTACCAACCTCGAAAAAATCTTCTGGCCGCAGCGAGGACACACCAAGGGCGATCTCATTCGCTACTACCTGGAGGTCGCCCCGCAGATCCTCCCCCACCTGCGAGATCGCCCGGTCACGCTCCGCCGCTTCCCAAATGGCATCGCGGGCGAGAGTTTCTACCAGAAGGACTATCCCGATGCGCCGCCATTTGTGGAGACGGTGCGCATCTGGACCGAGAGCGAAAAGAAAACGCTGGTCGCCCCTCTCTGTAATAATCTGGAGACGCTCACCTGGCTGGCGCAGCTCGCCAACATCGAGATCCACACCTGGTTCAGCCGCACCACCCCGGTCAGGCGCGCCGAACGGGCGGGCACGGCGGGAACGGTGTTTGCCGCCTCTGAGCAGGCGCTGCGCGCCAGCACGCTCAACCGGCCGGACTACGTCGTCTTCGACGTCGATCCATACCTCTTCCCCGACAACAAGCTCCCGCAGCGCAAGGGCGAGAAGGACCCCGACTATTCCCGCCGC
>Ga0209236_1002635_pt1 | contig 10956 bp, 10 predicted proteins | sample GraSoi013_1_40cm_FD_185819 | JGI IMG/M metagenome (GOLD analysis project Ga0209236, IMG submission 185819) | Grasslands soil microbial communities from the Angelo Coastal Reserve, California, USA - Sample 09_27_2013_1_40cm (SPAdes) (version 2) | ecosystem: Environmental > Terrestrial > Soil >... | reverse complement strand
GCGACTGATAGGAAGAGAGCAGAGAGACCCAACAGGAAGGTATCTTGAAAGATGCCCGGAGGTAGCAACGCAACACCTGCTCGAAATGTTAAACCCGCGACCAAACATAATGCGCCGAGTACAGAAAGCCAGATCAGACTCGTAGATTCCTTTTGGGGCCCAGGGTTGGCGTTCAGATTGTTCAACTCAAGACAACTAAGCTTGATGTGCGGTCTGGTGACATGAAGACGAAGTAGGTTCCCTAAAGAGCCTACCAAGGATCGGAGGCTATGCTTAGCGTATCGTTTTGATGAGGTTTAGCCTCGCCCTATGATGGGCATTCCCGAGAAACCGAGCGCAAGACCTGATCAGGCGAAGAAAACAAAAACTCGCTTCCAACGGCCCCCGGCAGTGTAAAATTCACCGATGAAGAGTCGGGGTCTTGCTAAAGAGGTTCATTCTGGTGTCTCTACGGGTCCGCGTCGGGCGCTTCCGGGGTCTTGGGAACCCAATGTCCAAGGTTCAATGACGGACTAGATGTTCAGTGCGAGGAGAATGATTTGGGCAATTATCGTGGCTATGGTCGACGCGATCATTAGAGTCAGTTGTCCAAGGACCCTGCTGTCGAACGGCCATGTTGGCATCGATACAGCTTTCCGCTCGACAATCTCTAGGGCCATTAGGCCCTTCAAGTCAGAGAGGAGAGCATGGAGATCTGAGAGGGTTGTTTCCGACGAGGATGGAACTTGGTCCTCTGGTATTGTGACAAGCTGATTAAACTGACTCCTGAGCAGTGAGCGTTCTCTAAGTCTCGCGCTCAGCATTAATCGGTGCACGCTCGTCAACGGCAGAAAGAACAATGCACCTCCGATGATGACGAAGGTAATGAGTGATGCGACTGTGAACAAGTCCGCGTATAGTGATGTCGCGACTGCTCCAAGCGCTATGACTGATAGGTAAACGATCGCCAAATGGAGCGAGAGATAGCCTATAGGACTTACTCCAAGCATTGTATCTTCGCTGTAAGCCTTCAGCTTGAGGGGTTGTTGCCCCAGAACATACAGTCCGTAGATTGAACTCATGTAAACCCAGAACACGGTACCCCAGGCCACCGCGAAGAGAAGCATGTTTGCGACCGTCAGGGTAAGGTACACTTGTCCAGTGAAGCGGAACAACCTGAAGAAATACAGGATGTTTAGTGAGCCCACCAAGAACCAGAAGAAGACTTGGGATTTTCGTTGGCCGATGCGGCCGAAAGCTCTGTGGAAGCTCTCCTCACCATCAGGGGAGAGCGGCAGAAGCTCGGACTCGGCCCTCACGACCTTTAGCCGCATATAGCGTATGACATAGAACATGTAGAAGGCCAAGATTGTCCAGAGAATCCAGCCAATAGTACTCTCCCCGAAGTTGGAGCTAGCAAACCCTGGGATCAGAGCTAGTAGGAAGCATACGAGCGGGTAGGGGAGACGAACATGTTCGACAAACCTCTCGAAGAGGGTCGTCTCCTCCGGCCCGAGGAGATGTGGACTAACCGTATAGCAGCCCACCATGTGCGATCTTAGACGTTTTCCACACAGTGTCTCGCGTACTGGGATGGGCCTCATTCTTGTCAGCCTGGAGGAAGGAAACCCTGTCTCCCAAGCACAATCCTCTGGAGGTCTCGAAGGGCTTAAGAGATCTAGATAATCTGTCTTTGAACTCTCGCTGGGCCTCAACGGTCATAGCTGCGTACTCGTGCGAAAAGTCTGTCAATAGAAGCAGTGTCAATAGCGCTTTGGTGCTGGGAAAAGTCCAGCCGATTGCCTTGGTCGTTTTTCTAACATTCCTGAAACCCGAGTTGTGCATCTGTCGTCTTAGCTTGGGGAGGTTTGACAGGCAGAGAAGAGGGGTGCGTTTGTTCTCCTTTGCGATGAGTCTCTTGAGTCGCCTCCTCTCAGCTAGCTTTCGGTCTGGGTGGGCCACCTTGTATTTGGCAACTACTCGGTCAATCACGCTCCAGACTTTTCCATCTCCACCTTCGCAGAAACATAGCCTGCCGTGGCGTGTCAGGACCCTTGACCATTCCCTCAGCACGATGCGGGCATCATAGGGCCCCTCTGGTGCCCCAAAACTTGTGATGATTGCATCCACGGACTCATTTGGTAGTTTCAACGATGTTGAATCCATATGTCGGAACGCAACGTTCGCGAGCCTCATATGGGCTGCGCTCTTCCTGGCCCTACGTAGCATTCTCTTAGACAAGTCGATTCCAAGCACTCTTCCCGTCTTTCCCACTTTGCGTGCCGCGAGAATCGCAGACGCGCCTGTGCCCGTTCCTATGTCAAGGACTCTCTCGCCGGTCTTGAGCCGTGCCATGCTTATCATCTGTTCTCGGGCCTGAGCTGTTGCCGGGACGAAGTATCTGTTCCAAGACCGTGAGACCCCGTCATACTCTTCCGCAGTAAGCCTCTGGGCTTGGACCCTAACCGAGTTCACAAGTATCCCAGTAGACTTGTCTGCGAGCGATATTAAGCGGATAGGGCAAAACTGCTATGGGTCAAGTTTGCCTCTACTGAGCGCATACAGAACCGACATCGCTATCGTGACCGTTTCTCCAGTCATCGTTAGTTGGCTTGAGAAAGATTGAAAGATCTGCCAAGAGGGCTCGGAGAAGGGCTCAGGCTTAGGCGACTAGTTTTATCGGCTTCAGTCCGGCGACAAAGGCTGTCATGAATGCTATGTTGGCCACATCCACATAATCGAAGGTTCTTGCAAACGCCTTCCTGACAGTCTCCCTGTCGAGATACGGTCGTCCACTCAGAATATACTTGGCCTTTTTCATAAACTCTCCGACATCGAGGGGATCGTTTGCACCTCCCAGCCCCATGAAGGGAGTGCACCCGACTAAGATTCCACCGTTCCTGAGGACTCTTCGAAACTCTTTGCAAGACGCTTCGAGGTTCTCAGAGTCTTGAACGTCTACCGCCACGATGGCATCCAGACTCTTATCCTTCATTGGAATATCCTCGAACCACCCGTCTAACACCGTCAAGTCTGTTGTATCCAAGTCAGCTTTGATGTGGGATGGCTTTATCAGATATGTGCGCTCTCCACCCACCCTCGTACATAATTTGTCAAGAATCAGCCGGTGCAACCGCGTTAATGGTTCGGAGATCACAAGCGCCACATTTTTTCGGCCTCCGTATACCTCGTGCATCATCATCTCAAACTTCTCTGAAAAGAATTCAGGAGGAAGACCGGTGACGTATTCCTCGTAGTAATCATGGATTAGCTCTGTAGCCTCTCCAAAAATGACTCCCAAGGCTTTCTCACCTTTTGGAGTCAGATGGTACTGTCTTCTAGGTGGGCCTTGATCCCCTTCTCGGAGTTCGCTTTGAAGAAGTTTCTCGTTGCACATTTCCTTGAGGGTCTTGTAGATATAGCTGAGCTGGAGCTTCTCGCCTTGCGCGGCTAAACGTCTCTTGATCTCATAGCCGTACGTATCGCCGCCGCTTACTATTCGGATTATGCCTCTCTTCAGCTCTCTCTTTTTCAAAATTTCACAAAGATGTAGGTTCGCTATATGCTAATTGAACATATAGAAGTTTTGCCTTAGCGTCTTATTACCGCTGGAGGCGTCGAGTGGCCCAGAGGAAAATGACAAGGATCGTGCAACAGTTCGAGGTCGCGGCGCCCCCTGAGAAAGTCTTCGCAACCATTTCCGTTCCAGAAAAATGGCCCCGTTGGTCAACCTTCGTAAAGCAGGCAACAAGCAATGGTCCGACCGCTCACTGGATCTACGACCTAGGCGGAATGAAGGTACAGTCGGACTCGGAAATTGCTGAGGTAAAGGAGAACAAAGTCTACGAATTTCGCCAGACAAAGGGGTTCATGAAAGAGGGAGACACACGAATCGAAATCCAGCCATCCAGGAAAGGGTCCGAGGTTACTTGGGTCACGAAATACACGCTTCCGTACTCCTACCTAGGCAGACTGGTGGACAAACTCAGGGCCGGGAAGATGCTCGACAAGGCTATTGAAGATTCTGTCAAGAACCTCAAAGAACTTCTTGAGAGGTGATATGATTGGCAAGATTAACAGAGTCAATAACCATAGCTGCTCCGGTTGAGAAGGTCTTCCTGAGATGCGATGATCCACACGCCATGCCGCTATACGTTCCCAGCGTCACCAGTGTCAGCGATGTCAAAAGAAGCGAGAAACGTCTGGGGGACACATTCCGCGTTACCTACGGGATGCTCGGCTCACACTTTGATGAAGACTTTACCTATACTGAATACGAACGCAACAAGAAAATCAAGGCGAGCTTCGACGGCGCCATGAAGGGCACCATGGGCATAACCCTGGAACCCCACGGCGGCTCGACGAAGGCCACACTGGAAACCGAATATGAAGTCTCTCACGGTGTCTTGGGTAAGGCAGCGAACAAATTGCTATTCGAGCGGGTCAACGAGAAGAATGCGGCACGGCTACTAGAGAACCTCAAAATCGTCTGCGAACTCATTTAGCAATCCGATCGGAGACGAAAGCAAATTTCCCCTTTTTCAATATCGGTCTCATTACAGCTCATCATACTGCATATCTATGTTATATTCTGTTATTCCTTCCATAATCGTCGGGTCTATCCCTGATTCTTCAAATGTCGGCAGGCCTAGAAGCTCGCGTTTCTGCTTGAGCTGCTCCTTGGAATACCCCTGCCTCTTCAATTCTCTGACGTTGACAAGGAAAAGTTGGAGATAATCAACGAGTTTACGAATGGCCTCCTTGTTGCAGAGGCCTAGATGGCCTGGAACTATTATTTTCGCATCTAGGGTAAGCAGATAATTTAGAGCAAGTATCCACTGATCGACGTTGGATCGAGGGTTCATTTCCGGTTCGACTGGACTCGAGGGATTTCTTGAGCCAAACAGGTTGTCGGAGGCAAACAAAACCCGCTCTTTAGGAATGTGGACCGCGCAGAGGTCGGGGGTATGACCTCCCAGATGTTTCACCTCTATGATTGGGTCGGAGTCTAGTCGATAGGATTCCTCGAAGAGGACAGTCGGGTACCTCAAACCTTCAAGCTGCTTCCTATCCGCAGGGTCTTTGACCTCTTCAAATACGCCGGAGAGCTGTTTTTCCCTCTCTTGCTTCATAAGCTCGAAGCATTTGGTATGAGCAACGATCTCACAGTCGAAAAGACAGTTGCCATACGTATGGTCAGAGTGATAGTGGGTGTTGATCAAGTAGCGGACTTCACGGTCGGTAAGCCTTCGCAACTCTTCTAGGTCGTTTCGAACGTTGTTCAGCAGGTACGTCGCATCGACGACAACGGCGTATTTGTCACAGATGATGTAGCCCCGGTTAGAGTCAGGAAAAGCTGGGTCTGGATAGACATGGGCATAGACTGAATCTGACAGCCTATCTAGTGGCATAGTCTGAGGTGCACATTCCTCGGGGGTCGTAGGTGCATTGGTATAAGGTAGCTCGCTCACAGCGTCCCCTCTAGGTGCGCATTCGTCTGACAGTTTACCGTTAGGGTTTTAGGCGCAGCAAGGGGAAAAGGAGTAAGATCTGAGTGGCTCAGCTTGGATGCTCAAGAAGCTTTCCAGATAGTTGCAGAACACGGCGATGACCCCGAGTACCTAGAAAAAGAAGCCCAACGTCACGACCCGCTGTACGAGGAATTGATCCGAAGAGCTGGGATTCTGCCGGGCTCAAGAGTGTTGGAACTAGGAGTTGGGACGGCAATTATGGCTGTCAAGCTGGCGCAGCGCATCGGCTCGAGAGGCCGTATCTATGGAATAGATGTAAACCAGAGGATGCTGGAAGTTGCCGGGGATAAGAAGAGAAGGCTCGGCCTTTCTAACCTTGAGTTAAAGAAAATGAGGATGGAACGGCTCCAATTTCCAGACAACAGCTTCGACCATGTCATCTCCAACTTTGGAGTGTGCTGCGCCTTCAATTATGACAAGACACTCCGTGAGGCCTACAGGGTTCTCCGGCCACGCGGAAAACTGACCTACAACCATGAAGGTCTCCGCCAAACAGAGCCCTCCAAGGTCTTCAGTGAAACTTTCTCCAAGTACAAGACCAAGAATCCCTCGCCGCGGCTGAGGAAGAAGAGACAGGCTATAGCCTTACAGTCAAAGATGATCGGTAACTATGCAGATCCTTTCGAAGCGCTCTCGAAGATTCGGACGATTGGTTTCAGAAATTCCGAGGCCTCAATAGCATCTCTCATGCTCGTCTTCGGAAGCATTGAGGAATTCATGGATTACCAGCTAGGTGGACGCCTTGAGGATGCAGAGATGAACCCGGAGAGACAGGCAGAGTTTGGAAGAGACTGCACAGCCAAGCTCAAGAGGTTTTTGAACGACGATGGTCTTGTTGATACCGGCGACGTCGTCTTCTTCTCAGGCTACAAGTAGCCCACCCGAGACATGCCGCGAGATGCGCGGTCGTATCCCTTTGTTGTGAACTTTCGGGACTGGGTCCTAACTGAAAAACCATGAGGACCGGGACCTAGGTTTCATCGAACCAGGCGGACGCCACATACTGCCACTAGTGACATGTTCGAATTCGATACGTATCGGCGTACGCAGGTCCCATTGTTCTTCAGGAGTCCTGTCGGGACGGTCTCCTGGGCAACCATCTCGGGACGGTCTTTCTGTATGCATGATATTCCTCACCGAATTGTTCTTCCAGTATTTTCTCTTCTCGAAGGACGAACCCTATGTGGACCAAAAGCAAGTAGATCGGAAGCAAGCTCAATATCGCAACGGAGGCGAACAAGAGTGCAAGCCCCAGTTGAATGAGACCGAATCCAATGTAAATCGGATTTCTTACCCAGCGATATAGGCCCTCGGTGATCAAGGCTTTGGGCACACTTTCAGGGTCGGGGCTTGTGTTACTTCTTCCAAATACATCAAAGGAGCTCTTCAAGAGCAATATTCCCCCAGCCAGAGGTAATAGTCCGATGACGTTTAGCGGCCATGGAACTAGAGCCGGTGGGCTCAGAAGCAGACCGATTAAGATTCCGAGCCCGATCATAACGATAAGGAGAATCGGCGGAGGAGGAGGGCGCGTAGATACCTCTCCTAACTTCCCAGACCATCATTAGAGAATATAGCTATTCGAACCTTCGTCACAACTCTCTCTGCGCGCGGGAGAGATATTAGGGTCTTGGGATAATTCGCTCTAGGGCGATAATCTAGGCTCGCGGACTATGTTCGGGTTCGACCCTCGGCACCTTGCACTGGGTCACCGATGAGCTCTACTCTGAGAGCTCGTCGTCCAAAGCTAGCGGATCTGTATGCTAGCGTCCGACCGGTATGATCGAATCTTAATGGAAGCCTTGTCGTCTTCGTCTGGCTATTGACCTCTATCCAGAGAGGCTACGCTCCATCGTTCAACGAACGTACTAGAAAGAAGGGAACTTTCTGCGTCCCCCTCTAGCCAAGTCGTCAGGCTATGACTGAGCGAATTTTCTATGTGTGTACTCATGGACTCAGGGGCTAAGCTACCTCGCAGGTCTGTTTTCATCATCCAATCTTATCATCAGCCGGTTCACGGTAAAGGCGTGCGTTTTCCTTTCCTCATTTAGCACCGTTCTCAGAGTCGACAGGCTCTCCTCTAACGTCCTAGCCAATTTCGCGTATCTATGCTTGCGAAGCTTGATGCTATTTCTCTCAAGGCGAGCAAGCTCCCGTTGCCAAGCATTCCAATCCTTGAGGTACGGCAGGAGGTTTCTCAGATCCCGGACCATTTTCTTCAGCTCAACATCCGCTTTTCCATTCATGGATTAACCAGCTCTAGAACTCATAAATTGACTTGTTGGTGAGTGCGCAAACAACTCAGCCGTTCAATCCTTGTACACTTCACCGTCTCGACGCATCCAATCGACCGCTTTGGTCACCCTTCCAACGATGTCCGGCATATTGTTAGAGATTGGGAGACAAAGCACCATCCTACCCGTTTGGTATGCGACTCACTCTTGAACAGGCTCCGCATGTGGGTCGTCCCGTTCGCCCCCGGCTCCAAGGGGACCGAACCTAGGATTCGATTCCCACGGGGAAATTGAAGGACCTTGAGCTCATTCACGAGACCCATGCAGAGAACCGAAAAAACCGAAAACAAGAGCGATAGAAATGGCATCTCGTAGTACCAATTGCTGTCAAACGCTCTTAACAAGGGGCGATCAAGCAAACCTGATTCCCCCTTCAAAAGCATCGATGAATCCGCGATAAAATCCGTTGGTGGAGCGGTCTGACTAATGGACTACCCTGCTTAGGCCCTCAAAATAGCTTCTCGGGCCCAGAAACGAGCGACATCAGCGGGCATGTAGATGGAGCAAAGTAGGTCCAGATTGCAATGCAATGTGGTGGATTGTGCTCTTCCTTGGACACGCTGGTTATATCGAAAAAGCACCCCTAGAAATCTAGGTGCTTGTTGATGCCCGGCGCCTCAGAGAGATTGGAGTAGACTTGCTTTTCTTGGGCCGTAGCAATGGAGCCTTCGTGCTATGTTTCCTAGCCGTTACAGGGATTGCTTTTCCTCAATTCCCACCACCATTTGATTCAGTCAACCACAATACACATTCAGATCTTACCAAACACGATTTTTCAGCTCTTTCCCCAACCTCGACAATAGCGGCAGTTTCTAGTAGTCCTGAGGGCAAAGTTCCCATGATCCAGGGATGGGGAGGCGTCACTCTAGATGGGGCTTCGAATGGGCAAATGCAGCTCACCTTGCTAATGCTCAACCAGTCAGGATACAACGGTGTGAGGGTAGGGTTCAGTGCTGGGATCACGAAATGCTCCTCCGGAGAGCTAGGTCCCTGGAACAAGGACTGGTTCAACCAAACAGTCCAATTGGCCCAGCAGTACAACATGTGGGTGATCCTAGACTACCACAGCTACTCGGACGTAGTTGACGGCGCTTGTCAAACCTCATGGTTGTCTTTCTGGAACGGGGTCCTCTCGACAAACTGGAATTATGACAGGATAATCTGGGAGCCGATAAACGAGCCTGCAGGCTCAGTCTCCCTCCTATCCTCGGCATACCAGGCATGGATCACACAGGCAAGAAGTCTACATGACACGCACTGGATCGTGATCGAGAACACGTTGAGCAACGGAACCTGCGCCTTTGACTCCATGTCGCTTGTATCCTGCTACCCGAAAACTACCGACTCTCTAAACCAGACTCTCCTATCCGTTCATCCATATTTCTTCTACGATGTCTGGCAGAGCGGAGGCTACGGGGTATGCAGTCCAAGCGGTGCGCGCATATGGAACAACACTACGGCCGAATGCGTGGCGAACATCTACAACCAGGCAATGCAAATAGCTAGCGCCTCCTATCACATGCCTATACTTGACACGGAAGGCGGAACAGTCTACAACACCTGCAAAAGCGCTTGCGCGATACCGTCTGATGCAATTGGAACAAATGATGCTAGCTACTCGAAGACAACGCTACATTTCATCCAATACCTTACCAGTCTGATGGATTCACAGAATATGGGATGGCTATGGTGGGAGGCCGGTGAAGGAACGTGCTGCGGGGCCATCGATACATGGGGAAGCTCCCTCAAGTTCCAGCCTGTAAACCCGCCAGTAGCCCATGATACTCCTCCAAGTCTCACTGCGCCCACCGGTAATATCGCAATAGAGGGATCCAACCTCTCGTTCAAGGTCAACGCCTCCGATCCGGATACGCCCCCCGAAACCCTGACATTGTCATGCGTTAACTGTCCAGCAGGCGCTGTATTCCCATCAACCAGCGGCACCGGCCGGGTTACCAACGTCTTCAATTGGACTCCCATTACGGGACAAGGAGGCCAATCTTACAGCGTCAGGTTCATCGTTGTCGAGGGCGAGAAGAGTTCGTCGGCAACAATCCAGATCACCGTCTATCCCGCAAACAGCCTGCCCCATAATTTTCCGCCTATCCTGATCATACCAGGCAACCAAACCATAACAGTCTCCTCAACACTCTCATTCAACATAAGTGCCACAAGCAATGATCCTCTACCTCAAACCCTCGTGCTGGAATGTGCCAATTGCGCCTCACTAGGCGCGACATTCTCGACAGTCACCAGCACTTCGCCGGTGACTGGCACGCTGAACTGGGCACCTAGCAACAACCGGGCTCCAAGGGGCTACGATGTCAATTTCATCGTCACGGACGGGGTTAACACATCAATCGCGACCGTACCCGTAAACGTCGACAAGGCCAAGGTAGAAATCGCCGCGTCGGTCTATCCTAGAACTCTTACCATCGGAAACCCGCCAGCGTCTGTCTTTGATATCGCAACGCTACTAGGCGGATTTGATCCAACTGGGACCATCACATTCACGGTTCTCTCTTTCGACCAGTCCTGCAACGGTACTCCATTATTCACTTCAACACTGCCCGTCAGTAAGAACGGCAATTACCAGTCAGAGGCGTTCAGAGCTCAGGACCCGGGACGATACCAATGGCAGGCGTTGTATACCGGGGACCAAAACAACCGTTCTACCAGCACTCCCTGCGGCTCCTCTATCCAGACGCTAACCATTACCCCGGCCCCCGGTCCACAACCCCAATCGCACACACCCGCGAATCCCTCCATCTTTTCACCATCCGTACTGTGGCTTGCGATCGGAGGAATCGGGACGATCATAGCCATCGGAATAATAGTGCTTCGAAGACGATCGAAAACGTTGAGGAGGTCAACCTAGCAGCGCGGAACTCGTGGCCTAGAGCCGGCTCGCAATCGTGCAACGCCTCCCAGAACTATTACCCACCTGACCCATCAGTTGTATGGCTTGAGTCCCGCTATGAAAGAAAAAAGGGGCTAACCGGGGTTGCTAAGCGGTGACCGTTTCGACTCTAGCTCTTTCGCCCAGCTCTTTGAAGAGACGGTTGAACTCTGCTTTGCTGGTTTCGGTTCTGTCAAGTCTTCGGTTGTTCGAGGACTAGACTTGCTCTCATCGACTCCGGGGATTACCGTAG
>Ga0209236_1002630_pt1 | contig 10965 bp, 7 predicted proteins | sample GraSoi013_1_40cm_FD_185819 | JGI IMG/M metagenome (GOLD analysis project Ga0209236, IMG submission 185819) | Grasslands soil microbial communities from the Angelo Coastal Reserve, California, USA - Sample 09_27_2013_1_40cm (SPAdes) (version 2) | ecosystem: Environmental > Terrestrial > Soil >... | reverse complement strand
GAGGCGGCCCAGCCCAGCGAGGACCTCCGCGGGTCGGTCGAGTACAAGCGGGACATGGTCCGAGTGTTGACGGCCCGCGCGCTCCGCAAAGCCCTGGAGCGCGCCGGCGCAGGGAGGTGAGGGCGAGGGTTTTAGTTCTCCCCATTTCCGACGTGACAGCGTCGGGGCGCGGTGGCATAATGCGGGCCTTCCTGGGTCCAAGAGAACTCAGTGGGAATGAAGCGCCAAAGGTGCTCGCTCGGTGAAAGCATGAGACAGCGTCCGCCGCCTTCGCCGCTTGCGACGGCTTCCGGGGCAGCGATCATGACCGCCGCCGGTAGCGTCCGATGACCCTGCATCGCCTCCTGCCCCTGATCGCCCTCATCCTGTACCTCTGCCTCGTCGCGATCTCTCTCCTGAGAAACCCTGCGAGCCGGCTCAATCGAATCTTTGCCTATTTCGTGTCAGCGCTGGCGCTGTGGAACCTCGGCGTGTTCATGCTGCGGGGCGCCCCGGATCCGACGAGTGCTTACAGGTGGGAAGTCATCATCCACGTCGGCCTTATTGCGCTCCCGGCGTTCTACTACCACTTCGTTCTCATTTTCCTCGATAGTACCGTCCGGCGGCGACGCTGGCTGATCGTGGCATACGGCCTCTCCGCTCTCTTCTCATTGCTGAATCTCGTTGGCTCAAGGGCCTTCATAACCGGCGTTCAGTCAACGGCATGGGGGTGGGCCCCGGCGTCGGGACCGCTCTATCACGTCTTCTTTGTCTACTTCTATGCGTTTTTCGTCGCAGGCCTCATTCACCTTCGCGATGCCTACAAAAGAGCGGATTCGGGCTTTCGCCGCAATCGCACGGTCCTCATCCTGGTCGGCACGGCGCTCGCAATTTTCGGCGGTGTTGTCGATGTCGGGAGATTCGCACTGGCCGGGACGTTCCCCTTCGTCGAGCGCATCTACCCGATCGGGATTCCTGCCAACATGGTCTATGCCTTGATGTTCGGCACCGCGATCATCCGCTACCGCATGTTCAACGTCAGCGCGGTGGTCAAGAAGTGCGCGGTCTATGGCACCGTCGGTGCTGCCGTGACGTCGGTCCTCGTCGTGCTCACGTGGGTGCTGGAGCGCGCATTCGATTTGGAGAAGGCCACGGCCGTCTGGATCATCGCGCCGCTCGGGTTCATCTTCACGCTCCTCCTCACCCCTCTGGGCCGGCCCATCGAGGACTGGATTGAGCGACTCATGTTCAGCAAGTCCCGCGGATGTCATGAGACCCTCGTGGCGCTGAGCAAGCAGATGAGTACGCTGCTCGATTTCGGCAAAATCGTCGACACGCTCGTTCAAGGCCTCGTCCGGGGCATCCCCCTCACGCACTGCGCTCTCCTCATCTACGACGAGCCCAGCAGATCGTTCGTGACTCGACGGGAGGAGACAACAAGTGGTGAATCAGCCGGGATCGCCTCAGTGCGGGACGATGGCCTCATCGTTCAGTGGCTGAAGGGGCACGAGGGGGTGCTGGTCAAGGAAGAGGCGGTCCTCAACCCCAGAGCTTCCCACTTCTTCGACGCTGCGGGCGAACACCTCGACGATATCAGGGCGTCGCTGATCGTACCGCTAAAGCTCGAAACCGAGATCACAGGGATCCTTCTGATCGGCGAGAAACTCTCGGGCGAAGTCTTCGGCACGGAAGAATTGGAGCTCCTAGAAGTCCTGGCGAATGAGGCAGCGATCGCCATGCAAAACGCGCGGCTCTACGAGCAGGCTGACCGTGAGCGCCGCCGGATCGAGGTCCTTTATGAGCTGTCGCGGCGGCTCGCGACCGTCTCTGAGACGCAAGAGATCCTTTCGTTGATCGTCAATGAGACGAGCCGGCTGCTGGGCAGCGAGGGCGCCGCGCTCAGACTACTGGAGGGCGACGAGCTGGTGCTGAAGGCCTGGACAGATTCCCCCATCGCGGCAGCCTTTCGTCCCCGCTTGAGAATTGGCGAGAGTCTGACCGGGTCGGTCGTGGCGATGAATCAGCCGATCTCTGTGGGGGATGTGCTCGAAGACGAACGTTACGATCCACTCCACAAGAAGGCCGCCGAGGCAGTCGGTCTGCATGGGTTTCTCGGGGTACCGTTGCGGGCGAACGGCAAGCCCACAGGTGTCCTCTATGTATACACAACGCAGCGGCGGCTGTTCGGCGCCGATGACATTTCTCTTCTTTCGGCTTTCGCCGATCAGGCGTCTATGATCCTGGAGAAGAGCCGCCTCGCCGAGGAACGAAAGCGAGCGGAGGAGGCTTTGCGTCAGAGTGAAAAGCTGGCGACGATGGCTCAGCTGCTCGCGGGCGTGGCCCATGAATTGAACAATCCGCTCACCGTGTTGATCGGGTACGCCGGCGTTCTGCGCTCGGGGACGGATGGCCCATCGACGAAGCTGAGAGGCAGGTCGGTCGAATATGTGGCCGAACAAATCGAGACCGCCGCCGAACAATGCAGTCGGATCGTCGGGAACTTCCTCGCGCTCGCGCGCAAACACCCCCCCGAGCGCCGGCGCGTGGCATTGAATCGGACCGTCACCGAGGCCGTGGAACTGCTCGCCTACCCGCTCAAACTGGACACCGTGAGGGTCGAGCTGGACTTGGCCGCCGATCTTCCCGATCTCTGGGCCGATCAGCACCAGCTTCAGCAGATCGTGGTGAATGTGCTGACGAACGCTCACCACGCGCTTCGCCAGACGTCCTCGCGCCAGATCACACTCACGACGCGTTACGATCCGGCTCGCCCATGCGTGGTACTGCGGGTCGCTGACACAGGGCCCGGCATCCCTCCCGAGCTCTTGGCTCGGATTTTTGAGCCCTTCTTTACGACGAAGCCCGTCGGCGAGGGGACGGGGCTGGGACTATCACTCTGCCGGGGAATCGTCGAAAGTCATGGGGGCTCGATCCGCGTCGAAAGCGATGTGGGACGCGGCACCGTCTTCACGATCGAGCTGCCAGTCGGCTCCGCCGGGCTTGAAGTCGCGGGTCCAGATGCCGGATCAGAGCTGATGATCCGTCAAAAGAAGGTCTTGGTCGTGGACGACGACTCGGCTGTGGCGACTCTCTTGGCGGAGATCCTCACGATCGATGGCCACCAGGTCCAGACCGCCCTGAACGCCGCGACGGCGCTGGAGCACCTCGATGAGCGGAGCTATGACCTCGTCATCTCCGATATGAGGATGCCAGTGCTCGATGGTCCAGGCTTCTACCGCGAGGTCGAACTTCGCCACTCAGGTCGCCGACCGCCGTTCGTTTTCGTCACCGGCGACATCCTGGGCGCGGACTCGCTGAAGTTTCTCGAGAAAACAAAAGTTCCGTGCCTGACTAAACCTTTTGCGCCTGGGGACGTACGTCGCGCCATTCATTTGGCGCTCGCGGCCGCAAAATGAACCCTGCACTGTGGCGCCGACGCCAGAAACTATGGCGGAGGCGCCATAGCGGACCGGCCACAAGAGGACGCGGGCTGCGAGAGTGCGGAAGTCACGCGACTCCACCGCCGCCAGCACCTCGACGGGTTCGTGCTCGTAGCCTTCGGGCAACTGGTCGCCCACGTACCCGAAGGCCGGGCGTCCTCGAGCGACGTCGTGATGTCGATCAAGAAGACGCCCTCGGTGGGGAAGTCCTTGACGTCGTAGAGCTTGCTCGTAGCTCGGCTACCCGGTACGTCGTCGCGCCACGATCCGCGCGCTTTTACCTGCTTGAGTACGAGGCTCGCCGCCCCCTCCGCCGGCGACCGGAGGTCGGGATTGCTCCCGGCCTCCGGCGCAGCAGGCCTTCTCTTTTCTGCCATTCTCCTCTCTGGAGTTCAGCCGACCAATGACGGGGAGGCCGGGCCGGCCTTCCTCCCGGAAACCTGGCCACCTCTCGCAATCGCCTAGCAATCACCCGTCGCCGACGACGCCACCTGGCGTCGACACAGACGGCGAGCTTAACCAGGTCCAATAGTCACTCCGCAGGTCATCCTGGATCTCCAGATGCCCGGTTTGGACGGCCTCGTGACCTGAGCCGACTCAAGAGAACCGCTCCGCACGAAGCTGCTCCAGAGCGCCGCGTGCCCGTCCTCGGCGGCAAGAGCCCGCTGCCGGTCGATGTGCGAATTCGTCGCCACCTCGAACGTGTCCGTGGACCACGAGACGCGGGCGAAGGAGAGCGCAGATATGGCCGTGGCCGAACCGCAGTGCCCTCTGGCGTCCGCGCCAGGGAGCGTCCGCCAGGCCTGGCAGAGACTCCAGGCCCGGGGCCTTGATCCGAGCCGCTCCCGTCCCGTCACGAACCCTGCCTCCTCTGCGATTTCACGCGGTTATCGCGTGATGTCATCCGATCGCGGTCCCAACGTTCGCTCGGCACCGCATTTGCTCAATATGCCTGCGATGCCCAAAGCCACCGGGCCAGGCACGAAGACGCGAACGACCCAAATCATATGAGGAGGTGAACCACCAGCGATCGTTTCGAAAACTGAACGAGGTATTCATTCACAGATGTTGAGAGGAGGGAACCAGGAATGCTGAAGATGATGAAGCGATTTGCGCCCACACCAGGAATCGCTTTGCTGGGTGTCGTGCTAGGAACGATCCCGGCCTTCGCACAAAGCAGCGGTAGTTTCAGCGCCAGCGTCGACTCAGGCGCGTGTGTCCTCAACACGAGCTCCGGGGCGCTCAGCGGGGGAATCAATAGCCTGAAGACTGTTACGGTGCAAACCCCGAACTCGTCTCAGACCGCGTTGCTGATCCGCCCCTCGCTCGTGACCGGTCTCTTCACCGACACCCAGATTTCCAAGAACTCGACGACTAACATCACGAAGTCGAGCGCCGTTGCGGCCGTGACGGTTCACGTGACGATGGATGGTAGTCCGGTCGCTCCGGACACGCCAATCGATCCGAAACATCCGACGAACGGGACTGTTGGCGTGATCTACGACGAGCGGTTTCAGCAGGTGAGCAGCAACGTCTTCGATCAGATCGCCGCCTGCGCCCTGCTCACAAGTCCTGACCAGTGCTTTTTCGATCTGATCCTGTCGACCCTGTCCATGCACAGCGGTGACTTCGTCGCTCCGAACGTCGGGGGTGGCAACCATACGCTAGAAGTGACCTGGGATTTAAGCTGTTTTGTCAATGGGGGAACAGTGGACTGCGGCACCGTCCTGCCATCCGGCAGCGCTGCGGCTTGTGTCGGACCCGGCGTCCTGACGGTCCAGCAGGTGAAGAACTTCAGCCAGAACGACCCAATTTCGATCAAGTAAGTGAACAAGATTCCTGCTGGTCAATAGCCCATGGCAGCTCAGACCCGGGTTCGGCGAACGTTCCGCCGCACCCGGGCTGAGCGTCCCGGCCTCCTGGTGTGGCGACATGCCGGGCGGGGCCCCTCACCTCCGTTTTCGTGGGACAGGAGGCGCGAGTTGAAAGAGCTGCTACTCGTATCGACCCTCGTGATCGCGGCAACCCTTTGCTTCTGGCAGTGGGGTACGACGGGCCGGCCGCACGCGCAGCTAGTGTTCGTAGAAGCAAACGCGCACTGAATCCCCAGGTCTCTAAGTTAAAACAGGTCTCTAAGTCAAAAGAGGAGACATACATGAGCAGGTGGACGCCTGGTGTCACGTTGTTGAGCTGTGTGCTCCTTTCGTCGGGACCGGCCCTGGCTCAGACGACGACGACGGAATTCTCTCGTGATCAGACGATCGTGCTCGTCGGTGCGAACACTATTACGGCCGACAACAACGTGAAGTTCGTCAACTACACCGTAGACGAGACAATTCCTATCACCCTCAGTTTCTCGGCGACGTGCAACATCCTTTTCGGCGGGCTGACCCTTCGACTGCCACAGTCGTTCACGCCCCCCAAAGGGGTGTCCGGAACCATCAGCGGCGTCAACGGCACGCCGCAGGGTACAGCGGGCACCAGCGGCTCTGTCACCTTCGATATCACGTTCGCTTCCTTGAAGAACGCAGGGAAGAAGGACTTCGGTGTGGCTCATCTGAACCTTGTCCTCGGCGTCGATTCCGACTGTAATCCGGCGACCGGCGACGGCGCCGGGATCGATGAGTCGGTCACCATCGGGGTTCAGATCTCGGCCTCGACCGGCTCTCATCCGTAAGAGTGGCGACGAAAGGTGCGGCCTTCTTGAGCGGGGGCTCTGTCCCGACCGAACGGATTGGTCTGTTCGCGTTGTTTGTCTTGTTTCTTTTTGTGCCTCTGTCCTTCGCCCAAGAAAAGGTCCCCAAGGCGTCCCTCGCAAGCGCCGTTTATGACTTTGGGACGGTGAAAAGAGGCGCGAAGCTCTCGCAGACGATCTCCCTTCGGAATACGGGTGACGCGCCCCTCATCATCGAAAGGATGACCTTTTCCCTCCCCGCGCTAACGGCCCGAGTCAAGCAAGTGGTCAGGCCCGGGGAGGAAGCGAGCCTAGCCCTGCAGGTCGACACGGCGGCGCTGAGCGGCGACATCGAGGGGGACATCGTCGTCCACACCAACGATCCCCAGGCTCCGCGGCTGTCGCTCCGCGTTCAGGGCCGGGTGCGCAGCCCGGTCGAGGTGCTGCCACGCCCCGCCATTTTTCTCAGCGCGTTTCGGTGGGAAGCCGAGACGAAGAAGAGCGTCGTCACCGTTGTGAATCGCGATGAGAGCCCGCTCGAGATCCTGGGGAACCGTACGGATGGGGATCGCTTCGCCGTGGAGCTGACAGTGGTGGAAAGCGGGCAGCGCTATCAGCTCGCCGTGAAGCTCCTGCCGTCGGCCCCGGCGGGCCCGGCAGGAGAGCGTATTACGCTGAGCACGAACAAGGGGGAGATCGAGATACCGGTTTTCACCTTCTTGAAAGAGAAAGTGTTTGCGAACCCGCCTGATGTTGATCTTGGCCGGCTCAGCCTCGAGCAACTCGACAAGCAACCGAGCTTGCTGGCCTTCCGAACCGAAACCGTCTTCATCTACAAGTATCACGGGCGAGACTTCCGGATTCGGGTTGAATCCTCCCTTCCATTCATCGGTGTTGAAAAGACCCCCCGGGAAGGTCCGGGCGCCGTCGTCAACATCCCTCGCCAGGGGCTGACTGGCATCTTTGAGCTGAGGGTGGTCCCCATCAAGGAACGGCTCCAGCGGGGCAAGTTCCAGGGAACGATCCGGATCTTCACGAACGACGAGGAGTTTCCCGAATTGCTCATCCCTGTCCGTGTCGAGCTGGAGTGAGGACCTAAGCGGCGCTCCTCGTGATGGCAGAACGTATCCTCGTCGTTGAAGACAACCCGGCTGTACTCGAAGCGTACGCCGCGACGCTCGAGGGCGGGGGGTATGAGATCGTCCAAGCCCCTTCCGGGAAACTGGCGCAAGAAATCCTGCGGACCTCCTCTCTAGATGTCGTGATCACCGATTTGAAGATGCCGGAGATAGGAGGACTCGACGTTCTCAGGATCGCGAAGTCGACGGATCCGGAAATCATCGTGATTCTCATCACGGGTTTCCCCACGGTGGAGACAGCCGTCGAGGCCATGAAGGTTGGGGCCTCGGACTATCTGGTGAAGCCCTTCGCAATCAAGCAGCTCCTCGCCGTGGTCGAAGGCGCACTCGAGAAACGGAGGGCGAAGGAGGCCCATGCCTTCTTGCGCAGCCAGCTTGGGCGGTCCTTCATCCTGAGCGGAATCGTTGGGCGGAGCCAAGCGATGCTCAAGGTCTGCGACGACATCCGACGGGCCGCCTCGGTGGACGCCAACATCCTGATCCTCGGCGAAAGCGGCGCCGGGAAAGAGGTGGTCGCGCGGGCGATCCACGAGAACAGCCGTCGTAAAGGGAGATCGTTCATCGCGATCAACTGCGGAGCGATCCCCCGAGACCTTATGGAGGCGGAGCTGTTCGGCCACGAACGCGGCGCCTTTACGGGCGCGCTGTCCTCCAAGGAGGGTCTTCTTGAAGCCGCTGATGGCGGCACGCTCTTTCTCGACGAGGTGTGCGAGCTGTACTTCCCGCTTCAGGCCAAGCTTCTCCGAGCCCTCGAGGAAGGCGCCGTGCGTCGCCTGGGCGGAAGAGAACCGACCCCTGTCAACGTTCGTTTCATCGCTTCAACGAATCGTGACATTGAGGAGGAGCTGAGGAAAGAGCGGTTCCGCCAGGATCTGTTCTTCCGTCTCAGAGTCATCGAGGTCGATGTCCCCCCTTTGCGGGAGCGACGCGAAGACATTCCCCTCCTCGCCGCTCATTTTCTGGAGAGCTATGGGGCGCGCTACGGCAGACGGATCGACGGCATGACCCGGGAAGCCTTGGAGTTGTTGACCGGGTACGAGTGGCCCGGCAATGTGCGGGAGCTGAAGAACGTCATCGAACGGGCCGTCGCGTATCTCAAGGGACCGGTTATCACGCCGGAGGAGCTTCCCGAGGTCGTTGTGAGAAGCGCTCGACGTCAGGACAGGTACACGTTCCGCGACTGGAGGCAAATGACCCTCGAGCGGCTGGAAAAGGAGTTTCTCGAGAAGACCCTCGCGGAGCACGGCGGGAATGTCAGCCACACGGCCAAGGCTCTCGGTATTCACCGCTCGACGCTCCAGCGCCTCATGCGGAGGTGGAACATCTCTGCCTCATAGTTGAACCTGGTGTCGCAGCTGCGCGGCACCATGAAACTCTCGGGCAATAAGATTTTCTGAGGCTCCGGCCCCACAGGGCGTCGCGATCGCGCGGCAGTTCCCCCGAGAAGGCTCTTTCCCACTTTTCGTGAAGCGTCTCATTTGAAGCGACTTTACAACGCATTGATCCCTCGCCCGCACCTGGCATGTGGGTTGCCTCTTTTGCCCCTCTTGGCCGCCGGAGGTGGGCTTTGCGAGTCGACGCAGACGAGGTGGGGTCTTTTCCTCGAACACGACGAAGGAGGGCTCCTCGATGAGGGCGAGAGCACGATATTTGAGGTGCGGGAGTTTCGCTGCGATCACGACCGGGACCAAGATGAAACAGTGTTCGTGGTTACTATTGGTTCTTTGTGTCGCGATGTTCCCGGTTGTTGGCCTGGGTGGCCCGCCAGACGGCTCTCCACATGGACATGGAGCCGCATCTTCAACGACCTCTACGACGGCTCCGGTGGCCGTTACCTACAGCGGCCGGGCCTTTGCGGCGTTCGTCGACGTGCCCGCGCTGGGCGTGAACCGGATGTACGTGTCGGACACCGGCTTCCTCCCTCCCGAGGGCGGATTGCAGACGGCGAAACTCGCGGATGTCACCGTGCCCAGCGTCCTGAGTGCCCAGATCCTGATTGCCCGGACGAGCGGGGCGAACGGTGTGGCGGAAAGCTCGGCCGCGCTGGCCGATGTGAACGTGCTCGACGGCTTGGTGACGGCCACGTTTATCCGGGCCGAGTCCGAGGCCACCTGTAACGGCGTGCGAGGGTCGACCGAAGTTGTCGGGCTCACGGTGGCGGGGAACGCCGTGACCGCCGACGCCTTCGCGCAGAGCCAGCCCGTGACGGTCGTGGTGCCGGGTGTCGGCACGGTGACGGTGGTCATCAACGAGCAGGTATCGAACACGAGCCCGGGGTTCCGGGAAATCACCGTCAATGCGGTGCATGTGACGGTGACTGGCCTCGTGCAGGCCGAGGTGATCCTGTCCAGCGCCCACAGCGACATCGACGGGTGTCCGAGTAGCGTCGGCGGCGGGGGCGGCTGTCCGCCAGCGCCCGAGTGCCATGATTTCGTGACGGGCGGCGGGTTCATCGCGGTCCCCGGCGGCCGGGCGAACTTCGGGTTCAACGCAGGGATCAAGCCCAACGCGATCGCGCCGGACGGCCACCTGAATTACGTCGACCACGCGACCGGCATGCACGTGAAATCCATTAACGTGGCGAACTACACCCCAACCGGCGCGACCAGCCGAAGCTTCGGGGGTGACGCCGAGGTCAACGGCCAGGCGGGATTCACCTACATAGTAGATGTGGCGGACAACGGGGAACCGGGCCACCATCAGGACACTTTCAGGATCAGGTTGCCGAGCATCAGCTACGATTCTGGTGCCGGGAAAACTGGTGCCGGGAAAACCCTGGAAGGTGGGAATATCCAGCTCCACAAACCGTGTCCCTGAGCTCCGGTCTCAAATCGGCGAACGATTCGCCCTGAGAACACGCCGATCTCTGGCGGCGGCCCGGAATCCGGGGCCGCCGCGCTGATCTCCTTCGCCGGGATCAACGGCGACGTCGTAGTCGCGAAGGACGAGTAGAGGATTACTTCGCTTTGTAGATCTGCTTGAGCTGGGCAGCCGCCGAGGCGATGACGTCCTTGGTCGAATCGCCGCGACACGCCTTGGCGAACATGTCGACGAGGACGTACTTGGCGACACTCTCGGACATCGCGTGGCTCGGCGGCCCCGGCCACCCGTGCAGCCGCGAGGTCTTGAGCGACTCCTTGTAGGGGAGGTAGCGCGGCTCGGGATTCCACATCGGGTGGTTGTCGTAGGCCGTGAGGAACGGCGCGTAGTAGGCTTCGCCGGAGGTGAGCCAGCGGGAGAGCTGCTTGTCGTCGTAGAGCCACCGGAGAAAGGCTTTTGCCGCCGCCTGGTCCGGGGCCTGCGGGTTGAGCGAGTGATCGGTGACCTTGGCGATCTCAGGGGAGTCACGCTTGGCTACGACCAGGATCGACGAGGCATTGTTGGTGCAGGAGATCTGCTCACCGAGGAACGCCTTGTTGTTGTTGACGTCCGTCCACCCCAGCACGTCCTCCAGCATCGTCTCCTGAAAGAACTTCCGGCAGAAGTCGACGGCCTTCGCAGTCTCCGAGGAGTCGATGAGGACGGTCTTGCCGTCCCGGTCGATCTCGCGGCCCCCGTACGACCAGAGCAGGGGATAGAGCCAGCCGTGGTTGTCGCCGAAGCCGTGACCCAGCTCGAAGCCGAAGAGATGGCCCTTCTTCTTGAGGAGCCGCCCGGCCGCGAGCAGGTAGAGGTAGTAGTACGTCCACGTGGCCGGGCCGAGCAGCTTGGTGATGTCCCACGACCACACTTC
>Ga0209236_1002629_pt1 | contig 10967 bp, 11 predicted proteins | sample GraSoi013_1_40cm_FD_185819 | JGI IMG/M metagenome (GOLD analysis project Ga0209236, IMG submission 185819) | Grasslands soil microbial communities from the Angelo Coastal Reserve, California, USA - Sample 09_27_2013_1_40cm (SPAdes) (version 2) | ecosystem: Environmental > Terrestrial > Soil >... | reverse complement strand
GTGCCTGTTCGGGTATTATTCACCGCGACGAGCCGGTGTCGGCCGCTTTCAGCCAAGAAGGAAAGAGAAGCTACTATCACAAAGGTTGCGAAGAGAAAGCCGAGTATCTCTCTCGATGGAGAGAGGAAGCAGCCTGGGCATTTAGAGCTGTTAGGCTCAGTGTTACGGAGTGGGAGACTTGTAGTCCGAAGAAGCACTTGGGAGTCTGGCAGTCTATCTTCATCGCTCGGAGGGACGAGGATATTTGGTGTCCTGATTGTGGTCTGAAGATTGCCCGGCATGAGGGTCTGACATGTTCATCGTGTGGTGCTCGTGGTATTGTTGTTGGGGTTGAGTCTACAAAGATGGTGTTTACCCATAGACAACCGCTCTACAAACTTCTAGTTCACTGTACGGAGAAGGGGGAGGATTCGACGAGCTACGCTATCTCAAGCGGATTCACACCGGTCGCGATTACTTCTCGCAAGAAGGTAGAGACAGCGGAATCACAAGCACCCGCAATGATGCTCGAGTACGAACCCAAAGAGAATCTCAAGAAAGGACTCAAAGTCTAACGGGCTCTACCGCGAGAAGCCTGTTTTTTCTAGCGGTCGTCTGTAAAGTGTGAAGGACTTTTTTTGGTTTCGACATACTCCCGGGGGGGTCGAGAAAAAGATAACAGAAAAACAATAGTTAACGAAAAATAAAGATAACTAATCGACCCGTCTCCAACGGTGAGGGTTCTTCAAAGACATGTCTTATGTCGTGAGGATCTATTGCTTTTGAGAATTCCTGGTTGGTAACGGGTTTGGTAACGGTGAAGGGTAGCGTTTAGGGTTGGAAGTCGAGATCTGGGGTTGTACTGATGGATTTCTTGGGTCAGAATCTTTCCTGTAGGACTTCAGCTACCCCATCAGTACGAATGGCGAGAGGGTCTTAGTGGCTTCAGCAGAGTTCATAGTCTGTCTTCCTGCTGGATTTTTGGTCTGGAATTTGCAACAATATACTTTTTTTAGTAGAATAGCGTCATGGGGCGGCTACAAGAATGCCCCATATCGAAACCACGGACCTGTCCTTCATAGCCGACAGAGTACAACCTCAAACATGGACCCTGTTCCAGGTCCTCAGAACCAGAATGAGACAAATGAAAGGCGTGACCATGAAGGTACAGTACGAGAAGCACACGAGGGAACCAATACCCGCGTTCTTCTACGGCAGCAGACAACTCTTCCACGTCCACGCTAGAGGAGAAGAGATCAGCGCAACACTCCACGCCGACCAGAAAGCCCGGACCAAGATAGTCGAAGACCAGTCAATTGACTGGAGGACCAGAGATCAGGTTAAGAAGCGGACTTGGGCAGCCTTCACCCTTCGATCGTCGAAGGATCTAGTTCCGTTCATGGAGCTCGTGAGAGCAAAATACGACATGATCAATCAAGAAGTCTCGGGCAAACAGGAAGAGCAGCGCCCCGTAGCATTCTAGGCGTCCATGCATCCCGCTCACGAACTGATGCCGGCGCAGTAGTAATACTTGAAGCCAAACCGCGGCGAGACGAATACGGGTCAGTCTAACTTCAGATAGGTCCGGTTAGCTTCCCTGCTATTCAGCGTGGTCGAGCGGGCGGTCCCTTGATCGGCGGAGGCTTTGGCTTGTTCTCACCAGATTCAGAGCTATGAAATAGCTGATGCTGGACCAAGAAGTCGAAAAACCGTTTCTTCAACAGTCTGAAACGCGAAACCCGGAAGACGAATCCTCTATTCCGGTCGATCTGGAAGGGCACCGAATCCGACGAGATTCGTCTCCTCTCCATCTTCGGAACCGTGAGAAATCGATGCGATTTTCCTCTAGACCTTACAATACCAAGTTCGAACACGCCATCGGCCATGGTCTTGAGCTTCGCGGCCGCGTCATCAGGAATCGCGCCCTTTGAAGCAGTCTCTATGAGCAATCCACCAGTCTTCTTCACCTTCGCGCCGAGGGTCTGGATGAAGTTGATCGCCTGTTTTTCATCAACCCCGTTGAAAATTGGGGTTAGCGAGTCAAGCACCACAGTCACAGGGCCCCCCTTGGCTTTGGCGATGAAGGACGTGATCTGGATATTCAGCTCAGTGAGGTCCGACGGATCCTTGATGGCGCCCTCGCCCTGTCCCGCCAATCCAGAATAGCAGTCGATGATTTTCAGGCGGCCTTTTCTCAGGTGAGAGATAATGTCCCAGCCAAACTCTGTCATTCTAGCCTGAACATCTTCGGGGAAGGCATCATAGGATAGCAGAGCGCATAATCGGCCCGATTCCAACTCGTCGTGAAGAAGCTGGTAGGAGAGTATCGTCTTCCCGCTTCCAGCGTCTCCAAGAAGGAGTATGCTCGCGCCTCGTGGCATCGGTCCGCCCATCATCTGTTCCAAATGCTGAAATCCTTCCAAGGAAGTATCAAACCGTCTTACGGTTATGATGCCCCCTAAGACAGCTACAATTCCTGCGACCACGAAGGGCCAGTAGCTCAAGGGCGAAGTTACTATTTGCAAGGGAACAGAAGTTGCTAGATCGGGCCCTGTGTTTCCAAACCCATCGTTTACACTGTTAGCGCCCACAATCAAGGTCCAAGTTCCGCCCGGATCGAATGCCGAGACCGGATAGCCTGTGGATGTGTAGAATCCAAAACGTAAAGTGTCGTACGCGGCAGTGAGATTTGCGATCAACGCCCCCGAAGGGTTCCTGAGGCCGACCGCGTATTGCCCGGAGGTCAGATAGGAGGTGCCGAGGGAGTATTTTATCCGGAAGAAAGCATGAATAGAGTCCCCGGTAGAGAAGCTTGTCGTCGGATCCCCCTTCGAGTTATAGGCGACCAATGAGTCGATGATCAGATCATTCTTGGCAATTGAGATGTTTACCGGAGCGCTCATCCCGGAGTTTCCTATGGTATCGCTCGCTTGCACGACCACTGTCCAGGTCCCGGTCGGATCCGAGCTGGAGACTAGATAGTTGATGGTGTAGACTCCAGGGCTTGTCTGGGGAAGGAGTAGCCGTCCACCCGAAGGGGTGTTTGCATAAACCGTGGCGGCATTGTCAGGACCACTGAGGGCCGACACAGTCGCACTAATTATTGTGGTCTGTCCTCTCTGCAGAACAGTTCCAGGAACCGGCTGGGAAACCACTACGTTCAGCGTTGAGCTGACAGTGAACTGGCCCGTTGCTACTGTGCCGATGGTAGTTGGAGAGGTTTGGTTAACATAGACATTGTAGACCCCTCCTACATCGGTAGCTACTGTGCCGTTCACTGCTGTAAACGAAGGGTCCGGGTAGAATTGTGATACGGCACCATTTCCACGATTATCAGTGCTTACTGTCCTAGTAACGGTCGCGCTCCCTGTACCGTTGGGTTTTACGACATCGAATGTAACAATATACGCGGCATTCCTCGTCCCGCCTGATACGGTCAAGGTCATTGTGATCGTGGTCCCAAGACTGACCGGGACCGTTGGGCTGATCGTAAGAGTGTATGGAGCTACCCCCTCGACGAGCGGGGCTGCCGCTAGGGCAAGGGTTAGAGCTAGGGCTACTAGGGGGATTAGAGCGCATGGTCTGGTTAGCATCTAGTGTCGACGGCCGATGGTATTCTCCAGAGGGGGTCGGAGGCGTGCCGCGGAAGGGTTGTGTTACCGTGAGACAATTAGGGTAGGAACAGACCATAAGGGAAGTCTTTGCTTCGCAAAACCGCGGGAATTCAGCTCTCGCAAACTCCGACAATCTTTATTAGAAATCTTCGAGTTGCGGCGCACTTGGCGGGTCTTCTGGGCCCGTAAGCCGGATCATCAAAGGTCTGGCCGGGCGGCTCAGCCAGGTAGAGCAGCAGGCTCAACGAGGCTGAAGCTCTTAACCTGAAGAACGAGCCCACGAGTCTCGTTCGGGGAACGGTCGAGGGTTCAAATCCCTCCGGGCCCGCCACAACTAATTTGCGGATCGCATCGCTCGCCAAAGATGTTTTACAAAACAAACTTGTTGGAAGATAGGGGATTATGTTTTTACCTCCACTGGTACCAGTGGTGCTAGGATTCATTCCGCAACGATCGTTGTGACGGTTACAGGCGGCACCCGATACGGCGACTGTCCCGTGTCACTTCAATAGGTTAAAATCTGCACAATTAGGATAGGAAGAGATTAGGCAGCCTATCTGCGATACCTTGTCTCGAACCAATTCACCAAAATTTTTCATCGCTGGAACACACGACTAATAGGATCGGTTACAAGCTCCCTTATGGAAGCAAGTTGTTCATTCAAATAATCGGTAGAGTGTTGAAAAATGTCGGACGCCGAAACGACGGAAAATGAATGGCTACGTCTTAAGGCGTTGAAGAAATCTCCACCTCGCAGACCATCGGTCGGACTAGTTCTCATAGGGCTCTTTTCGCTCATCTTTGGACTTTGGTGGATGAGATACATTTGGTCTGTTTCGGGATTTTTTGCCTTATTCTCACCTGTCGCAGGAATCGCGGTGCTTCTTCCTATCAGTTTAGGAATTTTGGTCCTCCTAGACTGGAGGAAGAAATCTCGGTGGAATAACGCGTAGTTTTTCGAATTCCGAACCTACGATATTCTGGTCGACTCGTAGCTGATGCGCGCAGACTACGCCCTCAGACTAATGTGGATAGATAATGTCGTCAATAATTTCATCAGATCGAGGCTCGATTAGGGGTTCTCTGAAGTTGACTCAGGCGTAAGCATACAAATGTGGCTACAGACACAGAAACTTCGGCGCGGACTCTGCCGAGGTCGCAACAACTGTCAAAATTGAATAACCGAGGAGAGTATTTCCGAGAGTCACGACTCATAGTAATCAATGACCAATCTCGCAAGAATGAAGCTAAAGTTCAAGCGTAGGATTAGGCAGCGAGCGTGTACAAAACATGGACCTTATTCCGGACCTTACTGCCCGCGATGCTATGAGAAGGCGGTGGGAGGCACCGATGGGTAGTGGCACTAAAACCCCCGAACAGGATGCAACGAAGAAAGGAATTGTCTCGGCCCAGATATAGATATGAGCCAACATGCTGAGGACGAGATTGTCTCGTTGCGTAGAGAGAAGGATGCCCATTTCTATGATGATCTTGATTCTCCAATTCCAGCTGATCGACGAACTAGATTCAAAGGTTTGAACTATTATTTCGCAGACCCAGCCTACATGGTCACGGCTAGGCTCGACAGGTATGAGAAGCCGGAGCCCATAATCGTGGCAACAAGCAAAGGAAACAGGCAGGCCTACCCTGAAGCATGGAACCTTCACATTCCAGCTTCAAGGCGCTAAGCTGCGGTTGTTTGACTACCCGTCAGCTGAGGATCCCTTCGCCCGGTCGCTGTTCATACATTCTCGGACGAGACATCTGGTCGCGTGACGTATGCAGCCGGAAGATATCTGGACCTTGAAGAGCAAAGGCGGGGACGATTACGAACTAGACATCAACATGGCTTACAATTCTTACTGTGCATATAGTGAAGAGTATACTTGTCCGATACCTCCGGCCGAAAACTGGCTGCCCCGTTAAGATTCTCGCTGGAGAGAAGAATTACAAATAGGATGAGTTGACGTTAGAACTGAGACCTATGACGACCCGAATGACCGACTATTCACCGGACTTTGACACTCTGGAGAAGATGGAGTGGGCCTTTTCGAAAGGCGATGTGGCTTACATCAGCAAGGTCTTGGACAGTAGACCTAGCATAATCCTCAGGATTCATGGAGTCTGTATGCTGGCCGAGATGAAGAGAGAGGACGCGATTCCAGCATTGGCGCGAGCTCTCCGAGAAGACCCGAGCCCGCTGGTCAGGCACGAAGCAGCCTTCGCGATGGGACAATTAGAGTTCAAGTCGGGAATACCCTCACTCTTAGAGGCTATGGCGAAAGATGAGAGTGTTCTTGTCAGACACGAGTCAGCAGTGGCATTAGGCTCGATCGGCGACGAAAGAGCTAGGGCGGGACTGATGACGGCCTTGGAAGATGTCGATGAGGACGTGAGGTTGTCGGCCGAGGTCGCATTGGCTGATCTAGAGTTCCTGAAGAGACTAAGAACCAGGACGGAAATTCCATCGATTGCCGAGACCTGCTAGTTGACTTCTCGGAAGACAACACTCGCCAAGCGTCATGTTGAGAGGCCGAGCTTCAGCGTTCCTCGGTCAAGCACCGAACTTGCCGTACAGAGCTTGATTAAGACTGGACTTTTCGATCGACATTTTTCTGTAAAGACAGACGGTCAAAGGGTCACACTACCGTTGGTACGCGACCCGACTACGGTTGAGATCGACGAGTTACAGCAGCTTGTTCCGAGTGCGAGTTTAGGGATCGAAGATTTCGAACCTCGGACGAGGCACCCGCGAACCCTCGAAGAAGCTCTAGCAGAGCGCGTGTCGCCCCATGCTCTGTCCATATTGCCCAGGTCTTTCGACGTCGTGGGCGACATTACAATTCTTGAACTAGATTCCGAATTGGCCGCGTACCAGACTATCATAGCTGAGGCGATAATGGAGGTTCATCCGAATGTGCGGGCGGTCTTCGCAAAGAGTGGAGAGGTCTCTGGAGCTGATAGAACCAGGCCTCTCCGTTACATTGCTGGAGAGAATAGAACCCGTACAATTCACAAAGAGTATGGATGTCTATTCGAAGTAGATCTGTCGAAAGCCTTCTTTTCGCCGCGACTCTCCACCGAGCATCAGAGGGTTGCGCAGGTGGTCGAGAAGGGTGAACGAGTTGTAGACATGTTTGCTGGAGTTGGACCCTTCTCTATCTTGATTGCGAAAAGGCTTGGCGATGTTCGAGTGGAGGCGATCGACGCGAATCCGCAAGCGGTAGAACTACTCCAAGAAAACGTGAGAGCAAACAAGGTCGAATCAAAGGTCCACACCCACCTCGGAGATGCACGGGAGGTCATCCGAAAAGAGCTTACACAAAGCGTGAGTCGAGTAATAATGAACCATCCATCCGCATCGAAGGACTTCATAGGAGTGGCCTGTGACGCTCTCCGACCTTCGGGCGGCGTTATCCACTACTACACTTTCGCAGGAGAGAATTGGGAAGCAGACTCTCGACATGAGGTCGAACACGAGGTCCAAGCGTCCGGCTACGTTGCGGAACGAGTCTTAGGGACTCACAGAGTTCGTGAAGTGGCTCCAATGAGATGGCAAGTCGCAGTTGACCTCAACGTCGTCCCTCGTCAATAGCAGAGATTTCGACCGTCACCCTACTAGTCGGGTCCTGAAGCAATCGCACCATGTCTCGAGGGATATCCATCGAGGATTTGTTCGCATGGATCATTAGGGTTCGGTCGGAAATGAAGCCGCTCTTTCTGATGACCAAGTCCGTCTCATGGGAGAAAGTTAGTCGAGGGTCTCCTTTGCCCTCGACGGTGAATTCGAACGGCCCGACCTGTAGCTTGAGTTGGCCCCGTCCGCTCGAACTTGAGAGAACCCGCTTCAATTCTACCGATAAGTTTCGAACTGCACTGGAAGATTTCACCGCGACAACGCAGTCTCCTCTGTGAGTCAGTTCATGGCTCGTCGTTATCTCTAGCGTGGTAGGGTGTGTCGACAGAATGGCGGGATGGCCGTACGCTTGAAAGATCGAGTGATAGACCCGGAATAGGTGTGAACGTTTCATGCTAAATATCCTTCAAAACCTGAAAGCTGGCGGAGGCGATAGCTAGGTCAGTCAACTTCGCTAGTGAGAGGGAGAGAATGGTTCAGAGACTAATCAGCGAAGGACTACTCCGATCCCCCGAAATCATCGTTGCACTAAGGAAGGTTCCACGGGAACTGTTCGTCTCGGACGCGCTTCACCCTTACGCCTACAACGACACTCCGCTGCCGACTGATCGGGGCCAGACCATCAGTGCGCCACACGGCGAGCAAAGCCGGGCGATATATGGTGGCCATAATGAACGAAGCACTGGAATTGAGGATCGGCGACAAAGTGCTAGAGGTAGGTGCGGGGAGCGGCTATCACGCCGCTACGATCGCAGAACAGATCGGACCTCAAGGTCGCGTCTATACCATAGAACTAGTCCCTGAACTAGTCAAAGTTGCACGGTCCAATCTAGAGAAAGCTGGCTATTCTGACCGCGTAACACTGGTCCAGGGTGACGGGTCGCTAGGCTACCCGGATCGAGCCCCTTACGACAGAATGGTCGTTACTGCGGCCGCGCCCAAGATTCCGCAACCTCTGGTTAGACAACTAGTACCAGGAGGGGTTCTCGTGATCCCAGTCGGCGGCCGCCTATTTCCCCAAGAACTCGTAAAAGTGCGAAAAGATGAGAACGGACGTGTTGAACAGACCTCTCTGGGAGGGGTCGCCTTCGTCCCGTTGATCGGGAAGGAAGGATTCGATTCATAGGAGTCCACTCATCGATTGCGCATTTTTATTGTCCTAAAATGTTGAGGTTGGACAACGGGTACGGTGCCTGCCACGGCCTTGAGTCAGAGACTGATGAGGTTGAAAGAGAACCTCTCGGCCAATCCTCGATCAAGCAGCAACGAAAGAGTGGATGCCGTTGTAGCTATTCTTCTCTACCAAGACTCGGCTGACGAACTTAGTACTCTCCTGATTCACCGTATGGAGAGGAGTAATGATCCGTGGTCGGGCCAGATCGGTCTCCCGGGCGGCAGGGTTGAGAAGTTTGATGGTTCTACGCATGAAGCGTTGGAGAGAGAAGTCCGTGAGGAAGTAGGACTCGAGCTAGGCAGAGAAGGAGAGCAGCTCGGTGTTTTGAGTGTAGGTCATCCCGGAAGGCGTCTCGAAATGAGAGTTCAGCCATGGGTGTACGGCCTTCAACGTCGGCCTGAAGTGACGACCGGACCAGAAGTTCAACATGCGTTCTGGGTTTCGCTGTCGAAGCTCCCTTCACGGAGGGGAAACTCCGAGGTCGAGATCAGAGGAACACGATTGGTTGTCGAATCATTTCTGGTAGACGGACGAGTCGTCTGGGGATTCACGTACAGAGTTCTGAATGAACTACTGGCTGTTCCTGGGGTACTCGGGTAATCACTGAGATAGGCTTGCCATGGGGAGAAGTATTGGGTCTGCTACGGGCGCTTTTTCTCTCCGAGAGTAACCCTTCAAGTCTAGAGTGACGGTCATGAAACCTAGTTGCTTGAGCGCTCTGTCAATTTGGTCCATAACGGCCATGTCAAAGAAAAGTTTCCTCTCCTCAGGGGCAACCTCGATTCTAGCCATAGAGCTGCTGTAGCGGACCCGTAGATTCCTTACGCCTGTTAATTCCTTGATGTACAGCTCCGCCTGACCAATCATTCCAAGTTTGTCCGTGGTGACTTCTTCTCCATGAGTGATTCGAGAGGATAAGCAGGGCATTGCCGGTTTGTCCCAGACTGAGAGACCCAGTAAACGGGCGGTCTCTCTAACGTCTGCTTTTGAAAAGGATGCTGTCAGCAATGGGCTCTTCACCCCGGCTTCTTGGGCAGCTCTGAATCCGGGACGATCATCACTCAGATCATCAACTTGGGTCCCATCGAGAATTGCTTCAAGTCCCAGACTGTCCGCGAGGGTCCTTAGTTCACCGTACAGAGTGTCTTTGCAGTGGTAACATCGGTCGGCGCGGTTCGATGTGTACTCGGGATTCTGAAGTTCGTCGGTCTGTACAACCAAGTGCTTGATTCCGATTGCCTTCGCCGTTTCCTTAGCTATTTCCAGTTCGTGGGGAGGGAGCGATTCAGAGACTCCAGTGACTGCGACCACACGTTCGCCGAGAGCCTTGTGCGCAAGGAGAGCAACGAGCGAGCTATCGACACCGGCGGATAACGCGATCACCGCTCCTTTGTTCAATCGAATTTGTGAAATGGCCGCGTCGAATTTCTCCTGAAGGCCATGCGGAAGTGATTCTTCCAATTTCAGAGGAAGATGACGGGACATTGTAATTTAAACTGTCCATCTGAAACTTTCTCTATGGCCACTCGGGACGACTTGGCGAGATTCGACGCCGGGTTCAAAGGATTGACAAACCGAACAAGTCTGCTCGCCATTGAGAAAGTGGCCCGTATGGCCCGGTTGGACATAGGGCGAGAAATAAGGAAGGGACTGCCCGAAATAATTCTCGCTGAAGGGAAAGCTCCCCAAGAAGTCGCGGAAATCGTCAAAGCGATGGTGAAGAGGACCGGCCGGGCGATTGTTAGCCGAGCGACTAGGAAACATTTGCGCCTGATCCGCTCCAAACGAATTCCAAAATCGAGCATTCAATTTTTCGAGAGATCAGGGATCATTATCGCGAAACGGAGGTCTTACCGAGTCAAAGGGACGGGGGGCAAAGTCGGGCTACTTACTGCTGGGACATCAGACATTCCAGTCGCGGAAGAGGCCCGAGTGATTGCTGAGGAGATGGGTTGCGTGACCCGGGTCTACTACGATGTCGGTGTCGCAGGACTGCACAGGCTCTTCAAACCACTCTCCGAACTGCTCAAGTGGGACTCAGACGTAATTCTCGTTGTCGCGGGAAGAGAAGGCGCTCTGCCAACCGTGGTCGCAGGACTCGTTGACGTCCCCGTCATTGGCGTTCCAACTTCCCGAAGCTATGGATTTGGGGACAAGGGCATCGCAGCCCTAGCCGCGATGCTACAGTCTTGTTCTCTGGGAATAGCAGTCGTGAACATCGATGGCGGAGTAGGGGCGGGGTCCATGGGGGCTCTAATCGCTAATAGAGCAGCAAAATACCGCACGGGAAGATCGTGAGGCCAATCTGGGTTGGGCGTAGATCTCGGAGATCTTATTCCTCATCGAAAGATAACGCTTGACGAGCTGTCAGGAAAAACCTTCGCGGTGGACGCTTACAATGCGCTCTACCAGTTCCTGGCGATAATACGGGGCCCCACGGGCGTTCCTTTGATGGACAGGCAGGGCCGCGTGACGAGCCATCTTAGTGGTCTCCTATACCGAACAACAAATCTTGCAGAGCGTCGAATACGTCTCGTCTATGTTTTCGACGGTGTACCTCCAG
>Ga0209236_1002624_pt1 | contig 10982 bp, 10 predicted proteins | sample GraSoi013_1_40cm_FD_185819 | JGI IMG/M metagenome (GOLD analysis project Ga0209236, IMG submission 185819) | Grasslands soil microbial communities from the Angelo Coastal Reserve, California, USA - Sample 09_27_2013_1_40cm (SPAdes) (version 2) | ecosystem: Environmental > Terrestrial > Soil >... | reverse complement strand
GCCGTCTTCGTGGGCATTGCGGTGAGCATGTTCTGGTACGAACGGAGCCTGCTGTCGCCGGGAGGCGTCGTCGTTCCGGGCTACGTCGCGCTCTTCCTCTTGCTGCGGCCCGAGATCGTCGCCTACACGCTCGGGATCGCCCTCGCGACCGCCGCACTCATGCGGTATGCCTCGCGGTTCACGATCCTGTTCGGGCGCCGCCGTTTCGCGGTCACGATGCTGGCGGCAATGACACTGACCATCGCCATCGAGTTGATCGTTGGCCCGTTCACCGGACTCGATCCGGGATTCCAGGTGATCGGATTCATCATCCCCGGCTTGATTGCGAACGAGGTGTTCCGCCAGCGCGCGGTCCCGACGCTGTCGACCCTCGGAATCGTGTCAGCGATCACGGCGGGCATCACGATTCTGCTCGTCGGCCTTTGGTAGGTGCGCCTTGACGCTCTGCGCCGCGGCCCGGGCCCGTTGGATTGCGATCCTCGCGGTCCCTCTCATGATCCTGACCGGTTTCCCGGGGGTTGCTGTCGGGGTCATCTCCCCAACGGGCCGACTTCCCTCCGCTCCGACGACGTTCCACACGTACGATTCCGTCGTCTCCGAGCTGCAGAACCTCTCGCGCGACCATCCGTCCCTTCTGACCCTCATGCGAATCGGGTCGAGCTGGGAGACGACCCAAGGCCTCGCGAACCGGAGCTTGTTCGCCGTGGAGGTCAGCGTGCCCGGTGGGACCAAGCCGGACGTCCTGTTCATGGGCCTACATCACGCGGACGAGTGGATCTCCATGGAGGTCGTGATGTACCTGCTGCGGTACGTCCTCCTGAATGCCGGGAACGATTCGCGCGTCGATGCGATCCTGGCCCGAGCGAACCTGTGGTTCGTTCCCATCGTGAATCCGGACGGCTTGGAGTACGCTCGCCAGTACGACACGACCTGGAGAAAGAACCGGCGAGACAATGGCGACGGAACGTTTGGCGTCGACCTGAACCGGAACTATGGCTACATGTGGGGCTCGGGAGGATTCGGGACGTCGACGAACGATTCGGAGTATCGTGGCACCGGTCCGTTCTCGGAACCCGAGAGCCAAGCGATTCGTGATCTCGCCCTTGCACACCCTCCCATCCTCTCCCTTTCATACCACAGCGCCGGACAATGGGTCCTCTATCCCTGGTCATACACGCGATTGCCGACCCCCGATGACGATCGGCTCAGCAACTTCGCTGTGGAAATGGCGTATACGAATGGGTACCAGGTTCTCCAAGAGGGAAGGGCGACCCACGTGAACCCGGGGAACAGCGACGACTGGCTGTACGCGACCCTGGGGACGGCTCCGTTCACGTTCGAGGTCGGCCTGGACTTCAATTCGCAGAATGCGAGGAGCATCGGAGCCGTCGACCGGAACAATGTGGAACCGGCGCTGCGAGGAGCCGAGATGGCCCTCGGCCTGCGGAACTGGCGGTTCGATATGGGCCGGGTCACGCCCGTCGCCCTCGTCGCGGTCGCGGCCGTCGGAGGCCTGAGCTCGGTGTACTTCGTCTACCGATGGCGCCGGGTCCGGCGAGACAATCCAATTGCAGATGCCCGTTGAGCGGCGCTGACAAAAACCGGTCCAGAGACACCATATACACCACCGATGAACACATCATCCGGAGGGCCTGTGGGCGTGGAGCGAGGGGTCTCGGGGGGGACCTCGCCCGAGCCGATCGCGGCGTCGTATTCGCGGTTCACCGCGGGGCTCAGCCGCGTGCGGGGCTATTGTGTGACGGAGGAAGGGGACTCCCTGTCCCTGGCGTTCGAGCCATGGTTCACGGAATCGGGGAGCTCCTACGCCGTCCCCTGCATGCGGATCATGTTCCGTCGGGAGGGGGAGCAGATCATCCTCGAACGATTCGAGATCGAGGACGCAGACGAGCCGCGGACGGTGAACATCGAGGCGGCTCACGATGCCCTGCAGGCCTGGATGGACTGCATGGCGGACTAGTGGCCGCCGTCGCGTTACAGGCTCTCCCTACTATTCCAGCGAGGCCCATTGGCTACGTCCCGTCTCATGCGCGGGCCAACGAATTCCTTCCCCGGCTTCCGTTCCTGCGATCGACCGTATCGTTCCGAAGTGCCAGGGGCCATTTCCGACCTCCCACGGGTCCGCCGAAAGGGAAAATGCAGGTTAGATGACGACGCGATATTCAGCGGGCTAATCGCGACGTTGCTGCCGTAGGATTCATGGACGAAATGCTGATATATATGACAAGTCATTACATTGTCATATGAAGAATCTCCAGGTCCGCGTGGACGAGGATGAAATCGAGGACCTCGACGAACTCGCGCAAGAAATGCGACTCTCCCGATCCGAAATCGCGAGGTCCGCCCTCCGGGAGGGCGTCCGCCGCCTGCGGATGGAGAAGGCCCTCGCACGGTACCTGAATTTGGAGTTCACCCTGAGCCGTGCCGCCCAGTACGCAGGGGTCCCCATCCGGGATATGGCCGATCTCGCGGCCGCGAAAGGCATCCCCTTCTTCCGAATCTCGCTGGACGAGCTGCGGAGGGACCGTGAGCGAACCGGGGCTTGGGTCAAAGGCTGACCCATGCGCGTTTGGGTCGACGCCTCGACACTGATCGCCCTCGAATCCATCGGGGAAGTCCTCGTCCTCCGGGACCTGTTGGGGCAGATCGCGATCACGCCTCCGATCGCTGACGAGGTCTTCACGGGGCGCGAATCCCAACCCCTGCGGGAGGCCCGGGGGCGGTGGATCGAGGTCGTCCCCGTCCGGGGCGACCGGAAGCGGTGGACGTCCCTCGGCTTGGGGATTGGCGAGGCATCCTTGTTCGAGACGCCGAAAGGAGACCGCCTCATCCTAGACGAGCTCCCGGCACGGACCGTTGCCGAGGCAGAAGGTCGAGATTACACCGGCCTCCTCGGCCTCCTGTTGGCCGGGGTCGAGACCGGCGCGATCCCCGTCTCCCGCGCTCGGGAGATCGTGGAGAAGCTGGCCCGGAGTTCGTTCCGGATGAGCTCGGACTTGTACGGGGAGGTCCTCCGCCGACTGGGGGACCGGGCCTGAGCCGCCTCGGCCGATACCCGGGGCGACCTCAGCCAGACGTCCAGGCTCGCATCGTCCTCGGGCTCCTCTGCGTTCCTGGCCGCCGCGATCAAGCACGCAGCGCCGGGGAGAACGAATAGGTTCGCGCGACCCGGGTTCCCCTAAATCGTCGCCGGGCACCTTGGGGCCAAAACCCTTTACTAGGCGTCGCCGAGTCCGGAGCCCCGGGAAGGGCACGAAGGCTTGGCGTACAGGGGACTTTCGCTTCGGTCTCTGGACGACTCGGCCACGCGACTGTGGCTGGCTTCCGCCATCCTGCTCGCGACAAATCTCGTCTGGATCCTCGCGGTCGCTCTGAACCTGCTGGGACCCCTCGGTCCATTCACCGCGGGTGTCTTGGGATGGCTCGCGTTGAGTTTGGACCTACCCGGCGCCGCCCTGTTAGCCGCGGCATTTGCCGCCTTGAATCGGGAGCAGGGGCGTGAATCGAGCCGCCTTCGGGTGGCGATCATCTGGGGATTCGTCGGCTGGGTGGCCCTGTCGGCCTTCTGGCGATTCCTGCTTCCTCTGACGACGGGGACGGACCTCCAAGACCTGCTCGTCGGGCTGCTCGGAGCGAATCCGGGCGAGCTTGCGCTGGCCAAGAAATCGTGGGCGGGCGTCGAGGCGATTTTCGTCGCGTGGATCGCGGCGGCGGGTTTGTTCTTCGTGGTCCACGTCCTCATCGCGATTGACTATCGAAGGGCGTCCCGTGTGGAATGGGTTGCGGGCGTGCCCGCGTATGCGTGGCTCCTGGGCACGGGCTTGTCGTTCGTCTCGACGATCCTGATTGTGGCCGCGCTCCTCCCGGTCTTGGGCGGAGGCTTCCTCGGATCGACATTCACCGCGGGAGCGATTGGGAAGTTGCTCGTCGCGCCAAACATCATGCTCTCCGGATACGCCTCGAGTCTGCAACTGGGTCGAACGGCGATGGCGAAGCAGCGGGCCGGCGGCGGGGGCTAGGCATCCCTACAGAACGTGCTGACCCAATACGGGTTCGAGGGGAGAGGCCCGGGGCCGGAGCAGACCTTCACCTGGGCGTACGTGAACGGTCCCGCGAGCGACCCGGAGGACAGGACGGTGAACCAGGTGATCAACGGGGTCACTAGGAAGGAGTCGCTTAAGCTGAGGCTCAAGACGTTGCCAGAGAACGGCCCTGAAAACGGAGCGTTCACAGTGGCTCCCGCGCTAACCGTTAGGGGAACGTTGATCGTAATCGTTGTATCCAGCCGGCCGTCCGGCGCCCCCCCAGGCGCCACCGACTGGATCCGCACGGAGGCTGCGATGAGCTGGATGTCCGTGGACGCGTGATTCGTCACTCTCATGATGCCGACGATCTTCCCATCCGGTCCGGACGGATGGACGACGTTCTGGACGGCCGCGGTAAGCGTGAGGTTGCTGTCGTCAATGATCGTGACGGTCATCCGCAGAAGGCCGGGGGACGCCATCGCGGTGACCATCAGGACGACGGACAAGATGGGCAGCGGCAGGAGATGCTTCTTCCGACCCCAGGGCGCGCGGCGAAAACGTGTTTCGGTTACGGTCCGCATCTGCGGAACTCCCCCAGAACTCAGGTGCGGCCGCGGTGGCCGCGATCCTCGTTCCGGACCGTGCACTGCGGTCCTAGAGATATAATCGTTCCGGCAGCTTCTCCGCCGCGATTGACCTCGGTTTCAAGATTGAGACCAAAAACTGGCTAAGGATATGCCTCGAAAGGCGGCTCCGAGACAGCGTTGGCCGAGACTAACGGCCGAGTCATCAAGCGAGCCTTCACGGCAAAACACTCTTATACCCTCACGGAAAATGCGTCTCGCCCCCATGGAGGGATTTCCTGGCGGTGACTGACCACCGCCCTGCGACCACCCCGCGCTTCGCTCCGAAGGCCGAACCCGTAAGCCTCATGGCGGCAATTCCAGCATTCAACGAACAGAAAACCATCGGGAGCGTCGTCCTGACCGCTCAGCGCTACTCAACAAAGGTAATCGTCATCGACGATGGCTCCGAGGACGAAACGGCCTGGGTTGCAGAGCGAGCCGGGGCCACCGTGATCCGGCACCCAACGAACCGCGGGTACGGAGCCGCCCTTCGTTCTTGCTTCGAATACGCCCGGGAGAGCGAGTTCGAAATCCTGGTTATCCTTGATGGCGACGGTCAACACCGTCCAGAAATGATCCCACAAGTTGTTGCGCCAATCAAAGCAGGGACAGCGGACGTTAGCATTGGCTCTCGATTCTTGACCGGGCACGAGTCCAAAAGGGTCCCGGGTTATCGGAAGTTCGGAATAGGCGTGATTACGAGGCTAACGAACCTCGGGACGAGGCACAATCGAAAAGTCACGGATGCTCAGAGCGGCTTCCGGGCCTACTCGCGCGCCGCAATCGCGGCAATCGATCCCCTCGAGACGGATATGGGTGCGAGCTCAGAGATACTGTGGGAGGCCGATCGGCGCGGGCTCAGAATTGTTGAAGTCCCTGTCGAGGTCGACTCAGCGGTCCACGCTTCGAGCCAGGGTCCGATCAGACACGGAATGAGTGTGGTAGGCTCAATGGTGAGATACGTCGAAACAGAACATGCGCTTCTCTTCTTCGGGGTTCCGGGTCTAGTACTCATCATCATGGGTCTTGGACTGGGGCTCTACGTCGTTCAAAGCTACACTCGGACAGGCCAGCCCGCTTTGGGACTCGCGCTAATCACTGTCCTTGCGCTCGTTCTAGGGATGCTTCTAGGATTCACTGGACTTATTCTTCATGCGGTAATCAACGCGAACCGACTCTCTCATCGCCGTTGACTTCGAAGTCGATTTTCATGAACAGCGACCCAGACGGAAATAGCTGGCCTCGGGTCACATTTCTCGTGCCGACGTTGAACAGCGCGCAGACCATCGAGGAGTGTCTTCAGTCGATATTCGAATCCGACTATCCCACAAGCAAGATTGAAGCGTGGATTCTTGACGGCTATTCTGAGGATGATACAGTACGCCTCGCGGCCAAGTTCCCTGCGCGCGTTACTCGAGTCACAGGGAATCCTGCAACGGCGTACAATTCCGTCATAGGCGCTGTCGTCACCCCCCTCGTCGCTTTGGTCGATTCTGACGCACGGGTCAGCCGAACCTGGCTGAAGACCCTCGTCCTGAGCCTCGAAACGAGCGGGGCCGAGGCAGCGGGTAGCCGAATCAGTACATGGTCTAGAGGAAGTCGATGGTCGCAAGCTATCGGTGCAGAACTTGCCATCCGTTACACTGAACTGCCGTCTGTAGTGGAACGGATCGCGACAACTTGCATGATTATCAGGACACAGACGCTGAAGGAAATTGGCGGATTCGATGCAGCCCTCGCGACTGGCTATGATGCCGCCCTTGGATATGAACTCAATCGACTCGGCAAGACGATCGTGTTCAACCCGGAAGCCCAGGTCTACCACTTACACAGGCCCTCCTTGCAAGGGTACGTCCGTCAGCAGTTCAGATATGGTCAGGATTCTGTTTTACTAGTCCGAAAGTGGCCACGTGCTCTCGCCGGCGATTCCGTCACCCCGATATGGATGACGGTCCAACCGATTATCCTGGTTTCTCTCGCCGTCGCTTCTTCCTTGCTATTGTTGGTTCCGCCGCTATCGGGCCTGTTCGCCGCCGTAATCGCTACGGGAAGCCTAGTCCTTGCGTTGACTTGGATTGGTCTGGCAGTAAAGGTAAGCATGCAGAATCGAGGCTTCTCCGCGTTTCTGATGACCGTGGCGATCCAAGCCATAAGAGCGGAGGCTTGGACATTGGGAATACTAAGGGGCGCCGTGGGCCTCGCTGCGGCGTTGCTTCTCAAATCATCTAGGCGCACTGGCATGCACAAACCTAAGTGACACGGGGACGAGTGTTGAGAATACTTCTCGCTACGGCCGCCGATGTAGACCAGGGGCGGGGTGACTCGACACACATCCTAGCACTCTACAAGTACCTGCGGCGAATCGCAGAGGTTTCACTGCTGCATCGAGGGAAGATTGGAACTGTTGCTGGGCGAATGGAGAGCGGAACCGAGGCTCGATCCATTGGCAATCTGTTCAAGATGGCCACCTACCACGCGGTTCTTGCCGTGTGGGTCATAGCAATCGCGAATCGCGATACTGTCGTCTACTGCCGGGATTGGTCTGTCGCCCTCGTTGCTGGCCTTCTGAAAACAACCCGTGGATTCCGCGTAATCTACGAAGCAAACAGCTTGGTGTCCGTGGAAATGCGCCTGACGGTTGGTAGGAATCTGAGTAGACCTTTTGGGATGCTGCAGGAACTTGCGTTCGTGACTGCGGACGCTATCGTCGCTGTGACCTCCAGACTTGCGGAAAGCATCAGAGCCTCTCTTGACGGGAGGAAGCCCACGATTCTCGTCATTCCCAACGCCGGTGATTCGGAGTTCGAACCTCTGCCCAAGAAAGTGGCGCGCATCCGTCTCGGACTCGACGAAGAATTGCCAATCGTGGGCTTCGTCGGAAATCTCGGGCCATGGCAGGGTTTGGGTCTGCTAATTAGAGCTTTCGCGATCTTGCGTTCCCAACTGCCGCCCGCGGAGCTCGTAATCGTCGGAGATGGTCCTGAACGCCCGAGATTGGAAGCTATGGTCAAGCAGATTGGGCTAGCAGGCAACGTCAGATTCGTAGGAAGCGTGCCGCACACCATCGCTTTGGAGTATGTGTGCGCCTTTGATGTGGGAACCATCCCGTACGAGAGTTCGCTGCTCTACGAGGCAATCGGACGATCCCCCATAAAGGCGTATGAATACATGGCCTGTAACTGCCCAATAGTTGCAGGGTCGTATCCGGAGTTGGCTGAAGAAATCGTGCGTGCCCGATGTGGTCTAATAGTCCCCCCCAATGATTCTGTTGCATTTGCGAGGGAAATTGTCAGCCTGCTTGAAGACAAGGAGAGAGCGTCCGAGATTGGACGAGCAGGTCGGGAATATGTCGTGTCTCACCGATCCTGGTCAAGGGCAGCAATTCGGATTATGGGTTTGTGCAACGACTTGGTCGGTGAAAGCAGCGAATGAAAATCTGCATCGTCTATTACAAGAGTCCTTCACCGTTCGTCTTGCAAGATTACGAGATCTTGAAGAAGCATCATGAGGTCCGACTTGTTAGTTTCTTCTATCAGCCGCTCAGATTTCTGTTCTGGGTTGCAACAAGCGATCTATGCGTCTGTTGGTTCGCAGACCTTCACTCCGCCGCGGCAATTGCGGTGTCGAGAATCCTTGGCAAGAAAAGCATCGTTGTAGCAGGTGGGTATGACGTAGCTCGGGTGCCCGATATAGACTACGGGGCCTTTGTGTATTCACCTGTTACCAGGTTTTCCGCGGCCTACGCGCTGAACCACGCAGATTTGATTCTCGGAGTGGACCCTTCGGTCATCGATAATGCGATTCGGAATGCTGGCATTGGGCCTGAAAGTGCACGTTATCTTCCCACGGGCTATGACCCCGAATTCTGGAAACCGATTCATTCCGGTGTCCGGTCGTCTATCGTCGTAACCGCTACCAGGGTCGAACAGGAGACGGTCAGATTAAAAGGACTGGACACGTTTGCACGAACAGCAGCCCTAGTACCTGAGGCGAGATTTGTCATCGCAGGAGAAGTCAATCCGGGAACGGGAGACAAGTTAATGGAGATAGCTCATGGAAACCTATCGCTGATAGGCCATCAACCCCGGGATGCTTTGCTGAAGGTGTTTCAGGAAGCGAGCGTCTATTGCCAACTATCTAGATTTGAGGGCTTGCCAAATGCCCTCTGCGAAGCGATGCTTTGTGGGTGCACCCCCGTGGGTACCAAAGCCGGAGGTATAACCACTGCAATCGGAGATACAGGGTTCTACGTTGACTATGGGGATGAAGTTGCAACCGCAGAAGCGGTAAGGAGAGCATTGGTGGGAGACGACAAAGAGCGTGAAGAGGCGAGGGATCGCATAATCCGGCTGTTTCACATTTCGAGGAGAGAACGAGGACTGCTCGGCGTTGTTGCCGAGCTACGCTAGCAATTGGAGACCGTCAGCAGAATTTCGACATTTCCTTTGCAGAAGGGATACGATATGTGCGGGATCTACGGATTCAACTGGCACGATCAAGCGCTCGCGTCAGAGTTAGCACATCTCCTTCTTCATCGCGGCCCAGATCAGGGGGATTGGGTGGAGCTTCCGTCTGGGACGGTCGGCGCCAGAAGGCTGAGTATCATTGATCGTAGCGGGGGCAGTCAACCGATGAGTAGCCTAGACTCTGACATGGTGATCGTTTATAACGGAGAAGTCTACAACTACAGAGATCTACGAGCCGAGTTGGAGATTCTTGGACATGAGTTTGTCACACGATCCGACACCGAGGTGGTACTCCACGCCTACGAGGCTTGGGGGACTCGAGCATTGCCAAAACTGAATGGCATGTTCGCGTTCGCGATTGCAATCCCCAGCCGAGGTCAATGGTTCCTTGCACGCGATCCTTTCGGAATCAAGCCGCTTTACTATACTAGGTCTAAAGACCGCTTCGCATTCGCCTCTGAAATCAGACCTCTCATGCGTCTTCCGTGGGTCAGAAAATTAGCGCGACCCGAATTCCTAGAGGCGTTTCTTTCGCAAGGCCACATCGCCGAGAACCGACCGCTCACGTTCTTTGTGGACATCATGAAAATTCCCCCGGGCCATTTCGCGAAGGTGGAGGACGCCGAAGTGTCGGTCGAAAAGTATTCGCCACAGCGTCCCACGGCCACCTCACAGGGGCCAAACGAAGCCGCAGGATGGAATCGCCGCGCGGAATTCGCGGCCTTGGCCGCGAGGGTCCGTAACTTGTTGATAACCGCGACTCGTCTCCGTTTGCAGAGCGAGGTTCCGGTAGGAACTTGTCTCAGTGGTGGACTCGACTCCTCGTCAGTTGTCTGCATCATCAACAACCTACTGAGGGATTCGAAAGCTCAAGCTGATTCGGTGGGGGAGCGACAGCATGTCTTCTCAGCCGTGTATGAGAATTTCGCAAGGGACGAAAGCCACTGGATTCAAGCAGTCACGAATGCCACTGCGGTCGAAGGACGCCAGGTACGTCCAATCTCCGCTGGCCTAATGCGTGAGATCGACCAACTAGTTCGGACTCAAGAGGAACCGTTTCATTCACCCAGTGTTTACGCGCAGTGGTGCGTAATGCGGCTCGCGAAAGAGTCGGTGACCGTCGTCCTAGACGGACAAGGCGGTGACGAGGTATTCGGAGGATACGAAACCTACGTGGCGAGCTTGCTCGTCGATTCGATACGCAGCCTCAAGTTTTCAGAAGCCGCAGTAATTGCGTGGAATGGCCGAACGGCCTTACTCAACCTGGTTCGGAACTTTCGATCAGCTTCCAAGGCGGCCAGGCTGGCGACGCAGCTTCTCGGGCTGCCGACAGCCAGAGGTAATAGCAGCCGTCTCATCGCTCAGTCAACGGGATCGCGTCTCGAGAGCGACATGGAGTGGGAATTGCCTCTTATCCTTCGATATGCCGACAAGAATTCTATGGCGTTCAGCATCGAATTGCGAGTTCCCTTCTTGGACACTGAGCTGGTCTCCTTCGCCACTGAGATACCTCCTCAAGTTCGCTTGCATAACGGAATCGCGAAGGCACTTGTTCGGCAGGCCATGATCGGAATCGTTCCTCCTCAAGTTCTTCACCGAAGGGACAAGGTCGGCTATGATGTCCCTGACACAATCTGGTTGAAGGAATCGGCGGACGAACTCTCCCGTCGATTTAACGGGCCGCCGTGGTCGGAGTACGCGTTTCTTGGCGGGAAGAAGCTCGCCGAAGTCTTCAGAAGGAAAAGCCGAGGCCGGATCTCTGAAGGAGAGGCAAGGTTCTTCTGGCGACTTTTCATCGCAGGAGTGTGGCTTCAGGTCTTCGACCTTCGAGTTCCTTCTCTGGCCGA
>Ga0209236_1002623_pt1 | contig 10982 bp, 11 predicted proteins | sample GraSoi013_1_40cm_FD_185819 | JGI IMG/M metagenome (GOLD analysis project Ga0209236, IMG submission 185819) | Grasslands soil microbial communities from the Angelo Coastal Reserve, California, USA - Sample 09_27_2013_1_40cm (SPAdes) (version 2) | ecosystem: Environmental > Terrestrial > Soil >... | reverse complement strand
GCCACTTCGTCCCGGAGGACGCACCGGACGAAGTTGAGAAGCTTATACTAGGCTTCTTCTCCGATAACCTTCTCTAACCAGCAGTAGAACTCCTTGACAGAGGTACCGCCATCAGCAAACCTACTGCAAACCTAGTAGCCTCCATCTCGTGGCCGAGAAATAAGTTAAAAGGTTCAACATAGATCACCCGTCGTCGATCCAAAATGAAGAACGACGCGTTACCCATAGAAGGAATAGATTACGTCGAGCTCTACGTCGGAAACGCGAAGCAGGCAAGTTACTTTTACAAAAACGGATTCGGCTTTTCACCGGTCGCCTACAGCGGACCCGAGACAGGAGTCAAAGACAAGACATCCTATCTCATGCAGCAAGGCGACATCCGACTTCTACTAACCTCCTCCCTCATCCCCGACCATCCAATCTCCAGGTACGTAATCACACATGGAGACGGCGTAGCCGATGTTGCCATGCGAGTCAACGATGTTGACTGGACGTACAAGGAGGCAGTTCGACGCGGAGCTAAGGGAATACAGGCACCCAAGATACTCAAAGACGACCATGGAACGATCCGAGGCGCAGCCATCGCAGCCTACGGTGACACGGTTCACACGTTCATAGAGCGTCACGACTATCACGGAATATTCGCGCCAGGATACGTACCTTTCCAAGGGAAAGCGGAGCCGGTCGGATTGAAACACGTAGACCATGTCGTCGCTAACGTCGAAGAGGGAAAGATGGACTACTGGGTAGAATTCTACGGCAACGTTTTCGGGTTCACACAGCTCATCAGCTTCGACGACAAAGACATCAGCACCGAATACTCCGCCCTCCGCTCCAAGGTCATGCGAAATCCCAGCGGGACGGTCAAGTTCCCGATCAACGAGCCCGCTGCGGGAAAACGAAAATCGCAGATACAAGAATACCTAGATTATTTCAAGGGCGCTGGAGTTCAACACCTCGCCATCTCCACCGAAGACCTCGTGGCCACCGTCGCAAGACTGGCAGAGCGGGGCATCGAATTCCTGCGCACACCCGACAGCTACTATGCAGAACTTCCTAAACGCGTCGGAGGAATCTCGGAGAGGATAGATGATCTAAAGCGTCTTGGCATTCTGGTGGACAAGGATGAGAAGGGCTACATGCTCCAGATATTCACCAAACCCCTCCAAGACCGGCCCACACTGTTCTTCGAACTCATCCAGAGGAAGGGGAGCGAATCGTTTGGAAAAGGCAACTTCAGGGCCCTGTTCCAATCCATAGAAGCGGAACAGGCGAAACGGGGAAACCTCTAGCCTCAGATGAAACTGGTCGCCTACAGCACAAAGAAAGCGCCAAAAAAGACTCGTACTGGGCTGCTGTGGGGAGAATGGATACTAGACATCGATCGAGTTGCTAGCGTCGCTGAGAAGCTCAACATTCCGGCTCCACGATCAATTCGAAACCTACCCGCAGCGGCCACCATCAAACAGATCCTATCCAGGAACCCCAAACTCCTGGATGACCTTCAATCCGTGTCGTGGCGGATCTTCAACAGAGTCGCACCAGAGCATGTTCACCGTTTCATGAGCCGAACTGAAGATGCTGTGATCAAGACCCCAATTCAAGACCCTCCCACTCTACGAGATTTCTATGCATTCGAAGACCATGTCAAGGCGGCCCGAGCTCGACGAGGCCTTCCGATGCCGCAAGAATGGTACGAATTCCCCGCCTTCTACTACTCCAACCCGCACGTGATCTACAGTCCAGAAGACAACGTGCCCTATCCATCCTACACCAAGACTCTCGACTACGAGCTTGAGGTTGCTTGTTTCATCGGACAAGGCGGAATCGACATACCTGAAATCGAAGCCGAAGCCCACATAGTGGGCTACACCATAATGAACGATTGGAGCGCACGAGACGTCCAGGTAGGCGAGATGAAAATCGGTCTCGGCCCAGCTAAGGCCAAGGACTTCGCTACCTCCCTCGGACCCTGGCTCGTCACACCCGACGAGCTGCAAGACAAGAAGACCGGGCCTGGCAAGTTCAATCTCAAGATGACCGCCAAAGTCAACAACAAACAACTATCATTGGGAAACATGGACAAAATGCACTGGACCTTCCCACAGATGATAGCCCGCGCGTCGCAATCTGTAAAGCTTCAACCTGGAGAAGTGTTCGGGTCTGGGACCGTTGGAACGGGATCCCTCTTAGAACTCGGGCCTAAGGTGCATCCGTGGCTTAAACCAGGAGACGTCGTGGAGCTTGAGATCGAAAGACTGGGAGTGTTGAGAAACAAAGTTATACGCCCCGAGAAAAGGTCAGAGTGACCGAATTGCCCAGTTACTACAGCCTCGGCAAACTTCCAGCCAAGAGGCATACACAGTTCCGGAAACCGGACGGCTCATTGTACCAGGAAGAGGTTTTCGGGACAGAAGCATTCTCAGGCGTCTACTCAACCCTCTATCACATCAACCCTCCGACGAGAGTGTCCCACATCAAGAAGCTGAAAGAGCTCGCGATAACTCGCTGGCACCCCGACCTTCACCGTCATCATCACGTCCGCACCAAGAACTCGGAGCTGGCAAGGGACCCGATCGAAGGACGCCAGCCCCTCTTCTACAACGATGACGTTTTCGTCTCAACTGTCCGACCCTCTCATGGCATGGACTGGTTCTTCAGAAACGCCCAAGGAGACGAGCTATACTTCATCCATGAAGGAAAAGGAAGCTTGGAATCTGTCTTTGGAATCCTACCCTTCCACGAAGGGGACTTCGTTATCGTCCCCCGAGGGACTACTTACAGAATAAACCTCGATGGAAAAGACAATCGGTTCATGATAACCGAATCCGCGGGACCTATCGAGATTCCCAAACGATACAGAAACAATTACGGCCAGTTGGTGGAACTCGCACCGTACGCAGACAGAGACTTCCGTCGGCCAGAGAAGCTTGTCCCACACAACGATTCAGGAGAATTCGAGGTCCGGGTCAAGATCGACAATTCATTGATGTCCTATGTTTTCGATTATCACCCAATCGATGTTGTTGGCTGGGACGGCTATCTCTATCCCTGGATCTTCAACGTCAACGACTTCGAGCCCCTAACCGGTCGCGTTCACCAACCGCCACCGATCCATCAGACCTTCGAAGCACCGGGGTTCGATGTGTTATCTTTCGTCCCGCGAAAACTCGACTACCACCCCCAGGCCATACCCGTCCCGTACAATCACAGCAACATCGACAGTGACGAGGTCCTCTACTACGTCAGCGGCGACTTCAGCAGCCGCCGAGGAATCGAAGTAGGATCTTTCACGCTACACCGACGAGGCGTACACCACGGACCACAACCAGGAGCCGTGGAAGCAAGCCTGGGAAAAGACTCCACCAATGAACTGGCAATTATGATCGAGACCAAGAAGCCGTTGAAAGTGACTTCTCTCGCTGAGAAGCTGGACGACCCCAATTATCCCTTCAGCTGGCAGACACCCGCCAAGAAATAGACGGGCCACACTCTTCCGAATCCGAAGCTGACACTCTTGTCCGATTTGGAAGTTGTCAGCGGCGAGTACTCCTACCTACCTATCGAGAGGGTCCACTTCGGACCGGACTCGATTGCACGGTTAGCCGAAGAGCTTGACAAAATACCATCACACCATCCATTCATCATCACCGGACAAACTATCGCCGAGAAGACAAGACTAGTAGACGCAGTCGAAAAAGCATCAGGACGAAAGCTCGTCGGCGTCTTCTCCGGCATCAAACAGCACGCTCCGATAAGTTGCATAAAACAAGCAATCAGTGAAGTACGAAGGGCAAGAGCTGACTCTCTTATCAGCCTTGGAGGCGGTAGCCCTATCGACTCGACAAAGATCGCCGTCAAGGAGCTGTCAGAAAGCTTTGCTAAACCCATCCTAGCTCATCTCGCGATTCCTACAACACTCTCAGCCGCTGAATTCTCACACTCAGCTGGAATGACAGATGAGACCTCAAAAAGAAAGACCGGGATTCGGGATCCAAGGCTCGTTCCACGCTTCATCTTCCTCGACCCGAAAATCACAGTTGATACTCCATCCTGGCTCTGGGCTTGTACCGGAATCCGAAGTCTCGACCATGCGGTCGAATCAATCTACTCACCCAAACACCAACCATACGTCGACACTGTTGCACTCGAATCTATCAAGCTCCTCTTTCAAAACCTCAAGTCCTCCACGGACAACCCAAGCGAGATCGGCCCTCGTCTCGCGTGTCAAATGGCAGCATGGATGTCCTTCGCGGGGGTCCAAAGCGTCGGGACTGGATTGAGCCACGCAATAGGCCGCGATATCGGCGCAACCTGGGACATTCCCCACGGCATGACATCCTGCCTGACACTTGCCGAGGTAATGAGGCACCAGGCTCGGAAACATCCAGACAGGCTTGCGCTGATTGCGCGGGCAGAAGGACTGGACCCGAAAGGCCTCAGCGAGAGCAAACAGGCGCTGTCCGCAGCCGAGCGCGTCGAAAAGCTGGTCAAGGACCTAGGACTCTCCAAAAAGCTGAGCGACTACGGAGTCAGGAGAGAGGATCTACCATCGATTGCCAGAGACGCCTCGGGGCCGGAAGAATACTCCATGACGTTACAAGTTCTAGAGGAAATACTCTAGCTGCTGGAAAGGTGATAGCCTTAACCCCAACAAAGCCCGCCGACCCAGCTCAACCCTCAGAGAAATCAGGTTCCGACAAGATGCCAGGTATTACTGAGAGACTTCTCTACCGTGTCGCAAAGCGATGGATAGCTGGATACACACTCGAAGACGCGATTAGAGTCGCGCACAACGCGAACAACAGAAAACTCACCGTAATCCTCAACCGGCTAGGCGAGCATACTCCCGACGAGAAGCTGATTCAAGGCTACACAGAAGAATACCTCAAACTTCTCGACCGGATACAAGAAGAGAAGATAGACGGCACGATCTCTGTAAAACCATCTCAGCTTGGACTTGCCGCAAATTCTTCCCTCTACAACGCGAACCTTCTACGGATCATAGAGAGAGCCGAAACTTATGACGAGTTTGTCTGGATAGACATGGAAAATTCACCGTATACGGAGGCGACGCTAAAGACGTACAGGGAAATTCTTCCAGGTCATCGGCAATTGGGAGTCTGTTTGCAGGCAAACATGAAACGGACCGAGTCTGATCTCAAAGACCTCATTTCTCGCGGAGGAATAATCCGCTTAGTGAAAGGTGCCTATCCTGAGACCGGAGAGTTGGTTTACAAGAAGAGAAGCGATGTTGATGCGAACTATGTCAGGCTCATGACCATGCTCTTTGAGGGAGGAGGTAGGTTCGCCATCGGGACTCATGATGGAAAGCTCATTGACAAGGCAAGAGAACTTTCAAAAGAACAGAAACGAGACTTCGAGTTTCAAATGTTGAAGGGTATCAGGGATGACATCAAGCCAACTTTGATCGAGGAAGGATACCGAGTAAGCGAGTACATTCCCTATGGACCAGAATGGTACAACTACAGCAAAAGAAGGATGCGCGAGCGAAAGCGGAACATTCTACTCCTGCTACGATCCATTACCGGCTAGACCAAACCGGGAAAACGGAGCAGAGCTTATCTACAGTTTCAGACTGCCCGCTGAACATTCCGCGAGATGAGCCTAAGAGACGGAGGATTGCTTGTTACGGATCAAGTGGACAAGAACTTCATCGCTGATCTTCTAGTATTACTCGTCATCCTCGTAGTTGTTGTCGGAGGCTTCGCGCTTCTCCACGCGCCATCAATCCTTCTCGGCGGAGGCCTGGCACTAGTCGTCGCCGTTGCTGCCGAATTTGCCTGGTCTCGTTGATGCTCCCGCATCTCTTGCAGCTCTTTTCCTAGCCCTCGATCGCATCGCTTGTCTTTCCCGTTTCTTCTTGGAAACTCTCTCCCGCCTCATTCGGGATCGAAGAGAAACGAAGAGCTTTTTGACTTCACCAGCGTAGGAGTCCTTTGGACCTTTGATGTGTCTGTCCGCGAAGACAGCACAGAAGAGGCCGACCCAAGCGATCCAGAGCGGAGGTCCATAACTGCTTGATGCGAGAGCTGGTACTGTGGTCAAAAGGTCGACCAGTCCAAAGGTTGTTCCGAATCCAACGAGTTCCTTTCCTAGCCTCAGGTGGTTTGCATAGCACAGCACACCCCCCAGAACGATCGTGACTCCCCCGATCTGCACGAGTATCGAGAGAATGCCCGCTAGTACCCAGAACACAGTCACACCGTTTCCAGAAAGGCTCGTAAATAGAGCAGCCCACGGGTTCGATGCAGTGCCTGGCAACAGGTTCGATAGGACAGGCCTCGTCAATGTGAGAATCACGCCGGCTACCATGGCAAGGGCGCTGGAGTATCTGTTGTCAATGTTCACAAATGCCATGGAAGCCTCCCGTCAGTTCGGCTTGAATTCTTCCGCTAAAAGGGTACAGATACCCTTCACGGGGGTTCTGGGGCGGTTTTCGTTTTGACCCAATGGATCTGGAGCAGCTTGGGCGTGTTGTCTTTCAGCGTCTGCTCAATATCCTCTCTTAGCTGTCTGATGTCAAGACTTTTGAAATGGTCTAATGTTCCCAGTTTTTCTATAGCCCTTCCAAGAATTGAGACGCAAACGGCTTTTTCGTTTTTCTGGTAGTGAACGAGCGCTGCGGCAGTCAGGATCAGGCCTTGAATAATGTCTCGTTCAACGCCGGTTGCGGGATGCCAGATCTCCTCCAGGACCTCGTGGGCTTCCCAGAACCTCTCCTGATTGAAAAAATCGATTCCTTCTCGCAACGTTTCCTCTTCCCCTCCGATCGAAACACGGGATTCAAGAGATCTGAGTGTCACCACCTCAGACATCTTGGCTTCCAGGAGACTCTTGGATCTGTTGAGGTTGGTATGCTCTGCGAACAGATCGAACTCGATCGCGCTCGTGCTTATCCTGAGGTTCCCAATCTTATCTGCAGAGCCCAACAATTCTCGAATCTTCGCTTGAAGCGTCTTCACGTCTCTGGGCGTGTAGCCCTGCTTGTTAGCCAGCCTCACGAGATACCTCATCATTGTCCTCCGTGTCTCGAATGGTCAGTACTATGCGAACGCTTGTTCGCGGAGGAACTTGATACGAAGAAGCTCCTCACCCGTTAGCGAAGGTGATTCAGAGGAAGCGAAGTCTTCATCCACCTGCTCTCGAGTCTTCGTTCCCGGGATCACTGTCGATACGTCCTTGTGGTCTAGGACGAACCTTAACGCTGCCTGTGCGAGGGTTCGCTTGTTCGATTCCAGGAACCGCAACCGATCCGCCGCCAGCATGAGTTGCGAGATATAGTCCGGGGGGAAGTTGTGCCGGATGTCTCCTTGGGGGAAGGTGGATTCTGACTTCAGTTTGCCTGCAAAGAATCCGTTCGCTAGTGGTTCTCGAGCGATGATTCCGACATTGTTCTTTGTCGCTTCTCGAAAGAGCTGGTTCTTGGCTTCCTGTCGTAGGATGTTGAATGCGACCTGGATGGCTTCTGGTTCGCCTGCTCTCATCGCCAGTAGCCCTTCTTGTGGGTCGTGTATGGAGATCCCATAGTGTCTGATTTTTCCCGAGGCCTTGAGCCTGTCAAGGATCTTGAAGACTCTACCATCTTTGATCAGTTCGAATGGGGGATTGTGGAGCTGGTAGAGGTCAACGTAGTCAGTGCCCAGTCTTTCACAGCTTTTCCCTAGAGCGAACTCTAGATAGTCAGAGTTGAAATTCATTCGAGGAGTTCCATGATAAAAGTCACCACCCACCTTGGTTGCGATGATGACCTCTGATCGACGTCCCCTGAGAGCTTGGCCAAGCAGATCCTCGCTGTGTCCATGCCCATAGACGTCGGCCGTATCGAAGAAGTTGCATCCTAGTTCTAGCGCCCTTCCAATCGCTGCCAAGGACAGTTTGTCATCCGTAGGTCCGTAGCTGTTACCATGCGCGTTTCCGCCTATCGCCCAGGCGCCAAAGCCTACCTCGCTGACTTTTAGATTGGTCTTGCCCAGAACTCTGTACTTCAACCGAGCATTCCTAGAGGAACACGGTCGGAGTGAATAGATTAACCTTGAATGAAATGTGCTGAGAAGATCAATAGTCGTCCCTCCCCTCCAATCAGTGGTGTGCAGAAGAGTCGCGTGGCGGCGCACTACCTTGAACGCCGTCTCCGGCCAGTTTAAAAAAATAGCATGCTTTTCTCGACCCCTCGGGGTGGTCGATTTTCCCGCGCCTCGCCCTTCGTGAAAGCGCTAGAGTTCCACATTCACAGGTCGGTACGAGGAGATTCTTCCTTTCGTGAAACCGAATACCAGCGGCCACGCTAGGCACAATAGAGCCTTGTAGAGGGATGGAAGTGCTTTGCAGAATCTTTGCCATGATTGTGCATCAGGGTACGTCATGCACAGGCTCAGGGGTTACAGTTCGTTGATAGTCTACAAGCGTAGGTTACCTGTAAGGATGAACTTTGGCAGTAAATTCTGCACCAAAGCCTACAGCTGCCTTTGCGCTGTCAGCGCTCGCAGGGCTAATCACCCTGATCAGTGCCTTCATCGCCACCACAGTCAGCTCCCTGCTGATACCAGGAATCGACTCGACTATGATCCTGGTATGGGGTAGCATCGCAGGCATACTGACGCTCGTCGGATCTTGGCTGCTGTACAACAACGCGGCTCAGAGGAAAATAGGGTCAATACTCGTGCTCGTCTTCTCGGTAATATCACTGAACTTTGTCGGATTGATCCTAGGCCTCATCGGAGGATTCCTCGGATACACCTTCAAGGGTGCATCCGTAACCACATCCAACACCTCAGGCCGCTAGCCTCAATCCGCCCTAGGCAAAGGGCGGACCCCTTTCTTTGTCAACAAAAAAACAGCCGCAGACGAGAGACGATTCTATAATCCTTAAATCAGCTACGAGCAGATAGCAACCGTAGCCTTGACCAGCACGGTCAGCCTCTCCGTTCTAGACCAATTCGGCGGCAGCAAACTTCTATCACCCGAAAAGATCCGATGGATAAAACCAACACCCCTGCCGACAAAGCCGGTCGAACTCGCCTTCCGCGAAGCCCTAGCAACCCCGATAATGGCGAAACCCTTCGAGAGAGAAAAGTGCTGGAGCCCCGCCATCATCTTCTCCGACTTCACACGGAAACACTCACCCTTCATTTCACAACTCATCAACATGATAGAACCAAAAACAGATGATATCAAAATTATTTGCGCGGGAGGAACCCATATTCCATCCGAGGCAGACTTCATCAAGAAAGTAGTCGGGGAAGACATCTACAAGCGCTACCAGAAGAACATCAGAGTAAGCTCGGTGAAGAACCCCGCGAGCAAGTACGAGTGGATAGGAGTCACAAGCAGAGGCACGCCCGTCGAGCTGAACAAGGAATTGTTCGACAGAGATCTTCTGATCTCAACCCTCAACGTTCAGCCACACTACTTCGCGGGCTACGAGGGAGGGGCGAAGGCACTCCTTCCCGGCTGCTCAGGACTCAAAACCATAACCACCAATCACGGATACGTAATCGGAAATCCGAACTGCAGAGAGCTCGCGATCAAAGGCAACCCTACGAGGGAGGACATGAACGAGGTACCCGGTGTTCTTCGAGAGTTCATGAAGATAGAGCATCGAATCCTCGATTTCGTCCTCAACCAAGACGGGACCTTGGTCAAAGCAGCGTATGGAGAGCCAAACCTTGCACACCAACAACTAGCCGAGAACTATTCCCGGAGAGCCCATTCTGTCACTTCCCGCCCATCCGCTCTCGTAGTTACGGTTGCAGACGGACCCGCCGGAACGAACCTGTACCAGGCCCTTAAGGCCGCAACCTTCGGCGCCGGCCTCGTGAATCCCTTACACCAGCCCAAGTCCACGGTAATGTTGCTTGCCTCGCTTGAAACGGGGATAGGAGGAGACGCGTTCAAGGCCGAGATGGAAACCTACGGCAAGATGGAACCTGAGATGGTAGTCGAGGACTTGAAGAAGCGAGTCAAGCTTGGAAAGGTCACAGAGGCCTCGCAGAAGCCGAACCGGTTCTCCTTGGACGACAAGAAGACAGACTTCGTCGTGGTCTCACCCAAAGCGCCTGCCCCAGTTGAAGAGTTCTTGGGCAAGACTAGGATCAAATTCTTCAGATCAATGGACGACGCGCTGAGAACACTCGACCAGAAGCTGTACGAGAAGGATGTCGCGGTGATTCCCTACGGGTCATCCACCGTTCCAGTAGCCTCATAGAAAGAGCACTACCACGACAGGCGCAAAGGACCAACTAGGTTTAACCGCAACCTATCAATTCGACTTTTTCATGATTTACACACAACTGGGAACCGACAAGTACGTCATGAGGCTCGAGTCTGGCGATGACATTCTCCAATCCCTACGACAATTCGCGACAACCAAGAGACTAGGCGCAAGCTTAGTCGAAGGCATCGGCTCTCTGAACAAGGTCAAGCTCGGCCACTACGACTTCAAGACAAAACAATACAGATACGAAACATTCGAAGATGATCTGGAAATCCTAAACCTCTCTGGCAACATATCAAGCATGAACCGCCAGCCACTCCCCCACGTTCATGTGACCCTTGGTCGCAGAGACTTTTCAGTAATTGGCGGTCATCTGGACGAAGGATCAGCAGCCAACATGGTGGAGATCGGTCTATGGAAGCTCCCCGGAAAGCTTCTCAAAGCTAAGGATGAAGCGATCGGGTTGAATGTGCTACAGCTAGCGCGAAGAATATAGCCAGTTACTCGTCAGTCTCACTCATCCCCGGTTTTGATCCCAGTTTCTTCGTAATCGCGCCTACAGGACCACTTAGCCTATTACGCGCTCAACGTAGTCTTCGAACCAAAGATAGGTGCCTCATTGCCGCGTAAGGTCGGGCTACGAATGGTGCTATACCTCTACGTAGCAGTCTTTCTGACAAGGATTGGATTCGGATCAATAACAATCCTCTTCCCACTCTATCTCCAAGCACCCAGCTACGTAATC
>Ga0209236_1002621_pt1 | contig 10987 bp, 8 predicted proteins | sample GraSoi013_1_40cm_FD_185819 | JGI IMG/M metagenome (GOLD analysis project Ga0209236, IMG submission 185819) | Grasslands soil microbial communities from the Angelo Coastal Reserve, California, USA - Sample 09_27_2013_1_40cm (SPAdes) (version 2) | ecosystem: Environmental > Terrestrial > Soil >... | reverse complement strand
GCATCGTCCAACTCTCCGACCTGCACGTGGGCCCCACGCTCAAGCGCGATTTCGTGGAGCGCGTCGTGACCGCCGCGAACGGCCTCCAGCCCGACCTGATCGCGCTCACGGGCGACGTGGCGGACGGGTTTCCGGCCGCGGTTCGAGACGAGGTGGCGCCGCTGGCGCGGCTCGTCGCGCCCTACGGCAAGTTTTTCGTGACGGGCAACCACGAGTACTACTGGGATCCGCAGGGCTGGGTGGGTGAGGTCGAGCGCCTCGGCTTCAGTCCGCTCATCAACGCCCATCGCCTAGTGCGCCGCGGCGACGGGCGGCTGCTGGTCGCGGGTGTCACGGATCGCTCCGCGAGTGACCGGGTGCGGGGCCACGCGTCCGATCCGGTCGCGGCGCTCGCGGGGGCCCCGGACAGCGACGTGAAGCTCCTGCTCGCCCATCAGCCGAAGAGCGCCTTCGCCGCCCGCGCCGCTGGGTTCGACCTCCAGCTGTCAGGCCACACACACGGCGGGCAGTACTTCCCGTTCAACCTGCTGGTACGGCTGTTTCAGCCGTTCGTCGCGGGGCTGCACCGGCTCGAGGAGATGTGGCTGTACGTGAGCCGCGGCACGGGCTATTGGGGTCCGCCGCTGCGGCTCGGCGCTCCGTCGGAAATCACGCTCATCCAGCTCGTGAAGGCCTAGCAAAGCGCGCGCGCTCAGCTGCGCGTCACCGTGTACTGGCCGCAGGCCGTGAACTGCACGGTGATGTTCATCGTCTGGCTGTTGCGGGTCACGACCGCCGTGATCGTCCCGGCGTCAAACTTCGGCGCGACGGTGCAATCGGCGTTGTAGTGGAGCGGCGGGTTCGTCGTCACCGACAGCGAATACGTCCTGTCCGCGCGCGTCCAGGTGGAGGTGCCCGTGATGGTCCAGGTCCCGCTCGGCAACGGGGAGCCGAGCTGAATCGAGCCGGGGACGTCCGCCGTGAACGTCGACGACCACGTCTTGACGTGCGTGGCCGTGGAGCCGTCGGCGTAGGTGTAGTCCGTCCGGAAGTTCGTCTCGGAATGCTCCAGGGCGTCCGCCGTGCCGGTGAAGGTACGCACACCGTTCAGCTCGATCGATGTCGTCCTGCCGGAAAGGAGCTTCGTGACGGTACGGGTGAAATCGGTGAACCGGGTGCGATGCGAGTGGTCCGGCACGGTCGGCGTCGGATCCACGAAGTCGATCATGCCGCTCAGAGTCACCGTCTCGAGGGGCCGCTGGATGACGCAGCCGGTGAAGTCGAAGTGCACCGAGTCCGGCGGCATGTCGCCGTCGCTGTTGACCACGGGCAGGGGGCTGATGGCCGGGCACGGCTGGGCCGTGGTCGCGCTCGCGGGCGCGCTCGCCATGGGCACGCCGCTCGCGGCATCGTAGCTGGCGGCGTCCGCGAGCGAGGCGGCGTCGGCCACGACCACGTCGGCCACGGACTGCGCCTCCTGCTGGGTCAGCACCGCGTTTGGGCCCTCCATGCTGCTACACGCCGCGAGGCCGAGGGCGAGCGCGGTCGCGGCGGGGAGGGTGACGTGCCCATAGACTGCGCGCATAAGCAGTTCTCCTGCTCTGAGGGTGACGGCTGGGCTGGGAACGTTGGCTGTAAGACGCGGGGCGGGCGGCGATGTTAGGCACGGCGGCGCCGTATTGCAGAAGTGCAGGCGGGTGGCGAGCTTACGCTTCCCTCGGGCGCCGTAGTCAAGTGGAAGGGTCCTCGTCCGCAGAGCCGCTAAGAAGCCCAGCTGACGATTCGACCGGGAATCCTTTCAGAATCCAGAATCACAACAGAATTCACAATGCGCGGCCCCCGGCCCCCTGTGCACGTCAGTTCGCGCGGGCCGTGAACGTACCCGTGCGGCGCGCGACCTCGACCAGCGTCTGGACGAGAGGCGAGGGGGAGTCGTTCGACCACACGAGCGCGAACCACAGCGGGATGGGGGCGTCGACGAAGGGCCGGTGCACGATGGCTCCCTCCATGTCGGCGTAGAGCGCGGCGACGGCGGGGTTCGCGAGCGCCCAGGCGTCTCCGGCTGCGATCGCCACGTTGGCCCCGATGTCACCGCGCCGCCCGCGGTGACGCGCGGCCAACAGTCCGCGGCTCTCGAGCGCCATCCGCAACACGCGATACAGCTCGGGTCGGCTGTGCTGTGAGGGATGCAGCCAGGTCAGGTCGGACAGATCTTGCAGGCGAACCCGCGGTTGGGCCGCGAGCGGATGAGTCGCCGGAAGCAACACCCCTGTCGCGGCACAGTCGACGAGCTGCAAGGCCTCGAGCCCGGGAACGGGCCACGTGCCGACGAACGTCGCGGCCACGTCGATGCGCTGCTCTCGGAGCGCGGCGTGCTGATCGACGTCATCCACGCGCGCCACGCGCACTGGCGTCTCGGGTGACGCCTGCCGGAACGCCGCCAAGAGCTTGACGAGGACGTGCGTATACACGTACAGCTCGCTGTGAGCGAGCTTGAGCTCCGTCGCGGAGCCGGTCCGCCGCGCCGTGGCGACGGCGCGCGCCGCGCTCTCCAACGCGTTGCGCGCGTTGCGGAGAAAGTGCTCGCCCGCGGGCGTCACCCGCGCGCCCCGCGGGAGCCGCTCGAACAGGTTGACGCCCACTTCCCGCTCGAGGTCACGCATCTGCTTCGAGAGCGCGGGCTGCGCGACGCGCAGGCGACTCGCCGCCCGGAGGAAGCTTCCTTCCTCGGCGACCGCGACGAAGTATCTGAGGTGTCGTAATTCCATGCGATTTCAGAACGCTCGGTCCGATATGGCAGTTCCGGGCCGCTGCGGAGGCTTTACATCAATCCCCGCAGTGCGCTGTCGACGAACCGTCGGATCAGCGCCATCGGCATTCCCGAGCGGGCCAGGAAAAAGGACCCGGCGGCCGCTCCGAGGAGATGGTCCGCGTAGGCGGGCACCGGGAGGTCGTGTGAGAGCACGCCGTCGCGGCTCGCGTTCGTGAGCGCCCGCGCCAGCAGCCGGTGCACCCGATCGAAATGCCGCCGCACCCGCCTGGCGGCGCCGGCATCCAGGGCACCGCGCTCGAACGCCGTGTTGCACATGAGGCAGCCGCGGCCATCGCCGGGGATGCGAATCAGGTCGAGCACCCGGCCGAAGAACGACCGGATCTCCGGTGCGGAAGCCCGCGCGGCCTCGAGTGGCCCGAGCATCGGGTCCATGACGGCCTGCGAGTAGCGCTCGAGGCTTGCGAGGAACAGATCCCGCTTGCCGCCGAATGTGGCGTACAGTCCGTAGCGGCTGGCACCGGTGTGGCGTACCAGCTGATCGAGCCCCGTCGCGGCGTACCCGCGATGCCAGAACAACTCCATGGCGCGGTCGAGGGCTTCCGCGGGCTGGAATGCCTTGGTCCGAGGCACCTGCCCCCCCAATTAAGAACGGATAGTCTGATATAACGTCTCGGCAGCACCCGCGTCAACGGGTTGGCACAGCGCCCGGAGCTATCGCTCGGAGCGCTACCACCCCCTAACAAGGAAGTATTGGACTGGGGTCGGCGGGCCGCGCATGTCTCTTGGCAGCTGCGTGCCACCACGGAACGAGTCGATGCGTGTCCCGCTGCGGGTGCTGATCGCCGAAGACTCCGAGGATGACGCCCGGTTGCTGCTCCGCGAGTTCGATCGCGCGGGCTATCAGCCGACGCACGAGCGGGTCGAGAACCCGGCCGCGATGGCGGCCGCGCTCGACCGCCAGGCATGGGATCTCGTCATCGGCGACTACAGCATGCCGGCGTTCAGCGGGCCGGCGGCCCTCGCCCTGTTGCGAGCACGCGATCTCGATACCCCCTTCATTTTTGTCTCGGGCACGATCGGCGAAGACGTCGCGGTGGAAGCGATGAAGGCCGGCGCACAGGACTTCCTCACGAAGGGAAATCTCGGCCGCCTGATCCCCGCCGTCGAGCGGGAGCTGCGCGACTCGGTGGTGCGGCGCGAGCGGCGCCGGGCCCAGACGGCGCTGCTCGAACGGGCCCGCCTCGCCGAGCTGACCTCCGACGTCGGGAGCGCTCTGACACAAGCCGGGAGCCTGCGCGGGACGCTGCAGCGCTGCGCCGAGGCACTGGTGCGCCATCTCGACGTGGCGTTCGCTCGCATCTGGACCCTCGATGAGGCCACGAGCACCCTCGAGCTGCAGGCGAGCGCCGGTATGTATACGCATATCGACGGATCACACAGTCGCGTGCCGCTGGGCCAGTACAAGATCGGCATGATCGCCCAGGAGCGCCGTCCCCATCTCACCAATCACGTCGTGGGCGACCCGCAGGTCCACGACCAGGAGTGGGCACGACGCGAGGGGATGGTGGCGTTCGCCGGTTACCCCTTGATCGTGCAAGAGCGGGTCCTGGGCGTCATGGCCATGTTCGCCCGCCATCAGCTCTCCGAGTTCGTGCCTAAGGCGTTGACCTCGGTCGCGAGCGCCCTGGCGGTCGGCATCGAGCGCAAGCGTGGGGAGGAGGCGCTGCGACAGTCGGAGGAGCGCCTGCGCCAGGCGCAGAAGATGGAGGCCGTCGGTCGCCTTGCCGGCGGGATCGCCCACGATTTCAACAACCTCCTGACCGTGATCGTCAGCTACAGCGATCTGTTGCTCGAGGACCTCGGCTCCGACGACCCCAAGCGCGACGACGTCGCCCAGATCAGAAAGGCCGCGGACGGCGCGGCCGTGCTCACGCGCCAGCTGCTCGCATTCAGCCGCCAGCAAGTGCTGGAGCCCAAAGTCCTCGATCTGAAGGCGACCGTCGCGAGCACGGAAAAGCTGCTCAAGCGGTTGATTGGGGAAGACGTTCGGCTGACCACGTCGCTCGCACCGGATCTGGGAGCGGTGAAGGCGGACCCCGGCCAGCTCGAGCAGATCATCATCAACCTCGCGGTCAACGCCCGCGATGCGATGCCGACGGGGGGCCGGCTGACCATCGAGGCGGCCAACGTGGACATGGACGAGGCGTACGTGCGTGGCCATGCGCCCGCCGGGCCGGGCCGCTACGTCATGCTGGCGCTCTCCGACACCGGAATCGGGATGGACGAGCAAACGCAGGCCCGCATCTTCGAGCCGTTCTTCACGACGAAGGGGGTCGGCAAGGGAACGGGGTTGGGGCTCGCCACGGTGTACGGGATCGTGAAACAGTCGGGCGGATTCATCTGGGTGTATTCCGAGCCCGGTCGGGGGACGAGCTTCAAGGTCTACCTGCCGCGAGTGGACGAGCCCTTGGAGCCCGTCGCTGCTCCCGTTGACAAGGCAGAGCCGCGCCGCGGCACGGAGACCGTTCTCGTCGTCGAGGATGCCGCGTCGGTCCGCATGGTGACCCGACAAGTGCTCGAGCGCTATGGCTACCTGGTCCTAGAGGCGCCGGACGGCGAGACGGCGCTGCGGCTCGCGGCCAAGCATCACGGTCCGATCCACCTGCTGCTGACCGACGTCGTGATGCCGGGGCTCAGCGGGCGGCAGTTGGCGGAGCAGTTGGCGCAGCTCAGACCCGACATCAAGACGCTGTTCGCCTCGGGCTATGCAGCCAACGCTATCGCCCATCATGGCATCCTCGATTCCGGGATCGCGTACCTCCCGAAGCCCTTCACGCCCGAGACGCTCGCGCGACGCGTGCGGGAAGTACTGGACTCGTCAGGAAATGCCTAGGGGCCGGAGCTTCGACCGTGTCGCGAAACCGCCCGTCGGTGCCGCAAAAACGCCCTAGCACTTCCCCAGGGGACCTGCATCTTGTGGCCCGATCCCTGGCGGGACGGCGCGCCCGATCCTAGGGATTCGGCGGAGTCGTGTTCGGCCGACCACGGGATGCTGCGTCCGCCACAACGCGTTTCCCCACGGCCAGTTAGCCACCGTCGGTCCGGGTGACACGGATCACCACGGCTCCCGGCGAGAACGGCAACTTGTGCGGGAATGGACCGTCGCGAGCGACGGCCAGGGCCAACCAGGGGGCGCGGCCGGGAGCGCAGTCATAACACGAAGCGCGATACACCAGGGGGGTACCGACCGATGGCTGACCCGAGGACCGTTGCGGCCGCGACATCGATACTCCTGACGTTGGGTCTCGTCTGCTTCGCTGAGCCCGGGTTCGCCCAGCAACCGGACTCCAGCGCGTCCGCCGAGGCGTTGAAGAAACTGAGCATCGAACAACTGATGAATTTGGAGGTCACCTCCGTCTCGAGGCGTCCCGAGAGACTGGCGCAGGCGGCCTCCGCCATCCAGGTCATCACCCAACAGGACATTCGCCGCTCCGGCGCCGCGAGTCTCCCCGAGGCCTTGCGCCTCGCCACCAACTTGCAGGTCGCGCAGGTCAATTCGCGCGACTGGGCCATCAGCGCGCGCGGGTTCAGCAGCACCACCGCCAACAAGCTCCTGGTGCTCATCGATGGGCGCACCGTGTACACGCCGTTGTACTCCGGCGTGTTCTGGGACGTGCAGGAGCTGCCCCTCGCGGACATCGACCGGATCGAGGTCATCAGCGGGCCCGGGGCCACCCTTTGGGGGGCCAACGCGGTCAACGGCGTCATCAACGTCATCACCAAGGACGCCAAAGACACGCAAGGGTTGCTGCTGTCGGGCGGCGGCGGCACCGAGCAGCGCGGCTTCGGAACCGTCCGCTATGGAGGGGCGCTGGGCTCCACGGTCCGCGCTCGGATCTACGGCAGGGGGTTTGGTCGCGATGCGACGGCGTTGCCCAGCGGCCAGGACGCCACCGACGACTGGCACCTATGGCAGGGTGGGTTCCGCGTGGATTGGGACGCGTCCCCCGGGAACCAGGTCATCCTGCACGGCGATCTCTATGATGGCCGCATCAGCCAGCCCAGCCCCGCCGCCGACATCGCGGTCAGCGGCGGCAACGTCATGGCGAAGTGGTCGCACACGATCTCCGAACAGTCGAGTCTCGCAGCGCAGTTGTACTATGACCGGACCCACCGCGACATTCCGGGCACCTTTGGGGAAGATCTCGACACCTACGACGTCGATCTGCAACACGGTACGCGATTGGGCGCTCGTCATGACGTGGTGTGGGGACTCGGCTACCGCCTGATCAGCGATCGCGTCGCCAACAGCCCGGTCCTGGCCTTCCTGCCGGCCCACGTCACGCGCCAGTGGTTCACCGGCTTCGTCCAGGACGAGATCGCGCTCATCCCCGACAGGCTGCACGTGGCACTCGGCACCAAGGTCGAGCATAACGACTACACCGGCTACGAGATCCAGCCGAGCGGCCGTGTGAGCTGGCGGCTCAGCCCGTCGGCGACCCTGTGGGCGGCCGTCGCGCGCGCGCTGCGAACGCCGTCGCGGATCGACCGGGAGCTCTTTGCTCGCGTCAGCGTCACTCCGGCCTCTTACCTAGCCGGGGGCCCGGGCTTCCATTCGGAAGAAGAGCTCGCCTACGAGCTGGGATACCGCCACCAGCAGGGGTCCCTCGCCCTTTCGGTGGCGACGTTCTACTGCCGTTACCACGGGCTCCGCAGCGTGGAGCAGGTCAACCCGCCCGCACCCGACACCGTCGTCATCGGCAACGGGCAATACGGAGAGTCGTACGGTGCGGAACTGACCGTCGACTACTTGATCACGAAGGGATGGCGCGTGCGCGCCGGTCACACGGAGTTGCGCGTCCACATCTGGCCCATCCCCGGCAGCACTGACACCTCCCGGGGCGCCTCGGAATCGCAGAGTCCCGATCGCCAGTTCTTCCTGTTTTCGTCGCTCGACTTGCCCGCCCACTTGAGACTGGACGCCGGGATGCGTGCGATCGACGACATCACGAGGCAGCAGGTCCCGGCCTACGCCGAGCTGAATGCCAAGCTCACGTGGCAGCCGACGTCGAACCTCGATCTCTCGCTCGTCGGTCAGAACCTCTTGCAGGACCGTCACGCGGAGTTCGGCGCACCCGCCACGCGCCGGGAAATCGAACGCGGCGTGTATGGGTTGGTCGAATGGCGCTTCTGAGCGCGACGCTCGCCCGAGCGGCGAGGGGGGTGTGGGTGCTCCCCGTTGTCGTGCTGCTCGCGGCAGGACCCGGCTTAGCGGCGCAAACCGCGCGGGCCTCCGAGTATCAGGTGAAGGCCGTGTTCCTGTTCAACTTCGCGCAATTCGTCGATTGGCCAGCCGAGGCCTTTCCCGACTCCAACACGCCGCTCGTGATCGGCGTTCTCGGAGATGATCCGTTCGGGGGCGTTCTGGACCAGACCGTGGGTGATGAGCACCTGGGACGGCGGCCATTCCAGGTCCGGCGCTACCACAGCGTAGATGAGATCAAGACGTGCCACATCTTGTTCGTCAGTCGGCCCGAGGGGGACCGACCGCAGAGCATTCTGGCGGGCCTCAAGAACCGGCCGATCCTCACGGTGAGTGACGCCGACGGATTCGCCGAGCGCGGCGGCATGATTCGCTTCGTGACCGACCGGAGCCGCATCCGGCTCAAGATCAACCTCGAGGCGGCGCAAGCGGCTCACTTGACGATCAGCTCAAAGCTGCTGCGTGTGGCCGAGATCGTTACCCCGACTGAGCGTTGAGATGTCACTCCGCGACTGGCCGATCAAACGGAAGCTGACTGCGATCCTCCTCCTGATCAGCGGACTGGTGTTGGTGTTGACGTCGGCCGCGTTCGTAACCTATGAGGTTGTGACGTTCCGCCGGACGATACAGAGTCATCTGGCCACTCGGTCCCGCATTCTTGCCGCCAACAGCACCGCCGTCCTGGCGTTTGCGAACGAGGCGGACGCAACAGAAATCCTGGCAGCCCTGAAGTACGACCCGCATATGGTTGCCGCGGCGCTGTATCGCCAGGACGGGCGGGTGCTGGCGACCTATCCAGTAGCCGCCACCGCCGATCTTATCCCTGCGGCGCCGCAGCCGGACGGCTACCGCTTCGAGGGCGGCCGTCTCATAGGGTTTACGCCCGTGGCGCAGGGAGGGAACCAGCGGTTGGGGACCCTCTACATAGCGTCGGACACGAAGGCCGTATCGGACGCCCTCCGGCTTTCCGGCGTCATCGCCATCGTCGTCCTCGCGATCGCGATGCTGGCCGCCTATGCGCTGGCCGCCGCGCTTCAGGGACGGATCTCGGCACCGATCCTCGCGCTTGCGGAAACCGCGACGGCGGTCTCGACACGTCAGGACTATTCCGTGCGGGCGCCCAAGCTCGGCGAGGACGAGTTGGGCACGCTAACCGACGCCTTCAACCAGATGCTCGTCCACATCGAGGACCAGGACCGCGAGCTGCGGCGCCACGCTACGGACCTTGAGCAGCGGGTCGCGGAGCGGACCCAAGAGCTCCAGGAGCGCCACGAGGCGCTGCGGCGCAATGCGGCGGAGCTCCTGGCCGCAAATCAGGAGCTCGACGCGTTCTCCTACTCGGTGTCGCACGACCTGCGCGCACCGCTGCGCAGCATCGACGGATTCAGCCACGTGCTGCTGGAAGACTACGCCGCGCAGCTCGACGAGGCGGGACGGGATTCCCTGCAGCGCGTGCGCGCGGCCAGTCAGCGGATGGCGACCCTGATCGACGACCTGCTGAAACTTGCTCGGGTCACCCGTGCGGAAATGCGCACCGAGGTCGTGGACCTGAGCGGCATGGCGCGGGACATCGTGGCCGAGCTCCAACGGGCGACCCCGGAGCGACACGTGGAATTCGCGATTACCGCGGGGCTCGAGGCGCGGGGGGACCCGCGCCTGCTCCGGGTGGCCCTCGATAATCTCCTCCGCAACGGCTGGAAGTACACCGCGAAACAGCCGCGGCCGCAGGTCGAATTCGGATCCACCGATGTGAACGGAGAGCGGGCGTTCCTGGTCCGGGACAACGGTGCCGGCTTCGACATGAAGTACATGGACAAGCTGTTCGGCGTGTTCCAGCGACTGCACTCCGCGGCCGAATTCGAGGGCACCGGCGTCGGTCTCGCGACGGTCCGGCGCATCATCACCCGGCACGGCGGCCGGATCTGGGCCGAGGGAGCCGTCGATCGGGGAGCGACGTTCTACTTCACCTTGTGATGGCCCGCTCGGCGGGCCCGGAGGCCGTGTGAACGCGGGAAAGATCCTACTGGTGGAAGACAACCCGGACGACGTCGCCCTGACGATGCGGGCGCTCAAGAGTCACAATATGACGAACGACGTGGTCGTGGCGCAGGACGGGGTACAGGCGCTCGAGTATCTCTTCGGCGCGGAGGGCAGTGCCGGGCCGGAAGAGCTGCCGGCGGTGGTCCTCCTCGATCTGAAACTGCCAAAGGTGAACGGGCTGGAGGTACTGCAGCGCATCCGGGCGGACGAGCGCACCCGGCTGCTGCCTGTCGTGATCCTGACCTCCTCCGACGAGGAGCGCGACGTCATCGATGGCTACAGGCTCGGCGCCAACAGCTACGTGCGGAAACCGGTGGACTTCGTGGAATTCACCGCGGCGGCCAAGCAACTCGGGCTCTACTGGTTGCTCATGAACCGGGCACCGCCGGCGCCGCGGGGGCTGTGACGTGACCACTCCACCGCGAATCGTGACTGGAACTCCGGAGCCTGCCACCATTATTGCCACCAAACGCGAACCCTTGCTGAACTCGCGGTGAGTTGCGAGGTTACGTTTCCTCCGGCGCCGTAGCCAAGTGGTAAGGCGGAGGTCTGCAAAACCTCTATTCGTCGGTTCGATTCCGACCGGCGCCTCTCTCTAGGACAACGAGTTAGCTCGCAGGGTACCAGGCCCACCCACCCAGCCTTAGTTTGCAGGCGCGATGACCCACCCCGAACACAGCGGCCTGCCCCTCCCCGACCGGATCCGGGGACTCGCTACTGTCGCCGCCAACCTGTCATGGAGCTGGAACCGCAACGCCCGGGCCATGTTCCGGTCGATCGATCAGGCGCTGTGGCACCTTACACGGCACAATCCGATCGAGCTGCTGCGACGCGTGGATCCCGCGCGTCTCGCGGCCTGCGCCCGGGACCCCGAGTTCCTTCGGCTCTACGACGCCGTCGCCGCTGCGCGCGACGCGACGTCCGCAGGCACC
>Ga0209236_1002618_pt1 | contig 10993 bp, 12 predicted proteins | sample GraSoi013_1_40cm_FD_185819 | JGI IMG/M metagenome (GOLD analysis project Ga0209236, IMG submission 185819) | Grasslands soil microbial communities from the Angelo Coastal Reserve, California, USA - Sample 09_27_2013_1_40cm (SPAdes) (version 2) | ecosystem: Environmental > Terrestrial > Soil >... | reverse complement strand
GGTCCCCTTCCCCTCCTCAGATGCTCCGACGCGGCCGAGTGTTACGGGGTCGCCCAGGCGAGAGTACCCGAGTCCGCCGACCGGCGTTCTGAAGACAACGGGTTCGTGCGCCAGAGCCCGCCCCTCGCAATATCGGGTGGTGCGCCGTTCGATCCCGACAGTAGCCCTCCCGGCACAGGGCGTCGCCCTCCCGGCACAGGGCGTCTGCGACCCCGGCGTAACGGCCGGCGTGCTCAGCCCATCTAAAGACGGCGAGAGGCATCGCGCCGCCGTCCCCGGCCACGAGTTCCCGGGCGTCGTTGCGGCTGTCCGTGACGGCTTCGACATCAGGAGTGTGAGCGGCCGGGAATGATTTCGAAATCCACAGTTCAGCGCGCACCAGCCACGGAGCACGCTTGTGCCTTGCAGGAGCTGCTCGCGACCACGGCGGCCGGCCGCCTCGTACTCGATCTGAAGGATATCATCACCCTCGTCGATCGGGCGGCGGTGCGCTTTCTCGCGCGGGTCGAAATGGCGGGAACCGAGATCGTCAACTGCCCGGAGTACGTGCGTAGTTGGATCGCGGCGGAGAACGAAAGCTGGTGATTCGTGAATCAGTGCCCGGGAGTCGAGAGACCGAGTATATATATCGCGGCCACAGCGTGGGATACGTCTTGCTGGGGAGTCCATAAAGGGGGAACGACAATGACAGCGACAAGCGAGCGTTTGCTCACCGCGCTCGAGACCGAGATCACCAACGTTTCCAAGCTCGAACATGTGCTGGCCCGCACCCGGGTCGTGTTGCGCGAGCACGCGACGCGCCTGCGCCTCGGCGAGGATGCGGAGATCGTGATGACGGGGCTGCGTTTCAACGTGCCGGCCGAAACCGGCCTTGCCCTCCTCGAACGGGTCGACCCGGTGCTCTCTCCCGGGTTCGTGGACGGCGCGGACGACGACAACTGATGGCTGGACGGAGGAGATCACGAGATGAGCATTAGTGGAGCTTCTCGATCCCTGTCCTCACGAAAAACGACCGCGACAAGGCGGGCAGCGACCGTGGGCGCCGCCCTGCTCGTCTGCAGCGTGCAAGTCGCGGGCGCCCAGGAGCCGCGTCCGGAACCGCCGCCCGCCAGGGACATCCCCGAGCGGTACAGCCGTCAGGTCGCGCCGGCACCGAGCACGTACTGGCGATCTCCCGATCTCCGCGATTACACGCGAGCGCTCAAACCGACCGAGGCTCCCCTCATCGATCCGAACAAGCGCTACGGGCTGCCCGAGCTGATCGATCTCGCGCAACGCGTGAATCCCGAGACGCGCGTGGCGTGGGAGGCGGCCCGCCGATCCGCGCTCGCGGTGGGGCTGGTGGAGAGCGAGTACTTTCCGGCGCTGGCGATCTCGGCGCTCGGCGGCTACCAGAGCGTGGGCGTCCCCATCCCGAGGAGCCTCGTCTCCGACGGCTTCTTCCGCTTCGACCTGGCCCAGGCGGTTCCTACCCTGAATCTGCGCTGGCTGCTCATCGACTTCGGTCGCCGCGGCAGCGCTCGAGACGCCGCGAAAGAGCGGCTGTTGGCCGCGAACCTCGGATTCAACCGGAAGCACCAACAAATCGCCTTCGCCGTGCAGCGCGCGTTCTATGGCCTCACCAGCGTCCGGGCGCGGATCGCGGTCGCTCAGAGCTCACTGGATGCCGCCCGCACGGTGCAGGAGGCGGCGGAGCGGCGTCTGCAAAACGGACTCGCCACGCGTCCCGAGGTCGCCCAGGCCCGGCAGCAGGCGGCCCAGGCCTTCTTCGAGATGGAGGAGGTGGTCGACAAAGAGCGAGACGCGCAGGTGACACTCGCGGAGAGTGTTGGGATCCCCCCCACGACCCCGATCCAGCTGACCGATTTTTCGGCGCTGCCTCCCGCGGCCGAGCTGCAAGATACCGTCGAGAAGACCATCGATCGCTCGCTCGAGAAGCGACCCGACCTCATCGCCCGCGTCGCCGCGCTCCGCGCGTCCGAGGCCGACGTCAGCCGGGCGCGAGCCGCGTACTGGCCGACGCTGTCCCTGGTCGGCAATGTCGGCTCGATCCTGGGCAGCGCGCGGCTCATCGCCGATGGGAAATCCACAGGGTGGTTCAGCGCAGCCCAACCCAGCTACGGAATCGGGTTGGCACTGGAATGGGAAGTCTTCGATGGCGGAGCGCGCCGGCGCCGGGTCGAGCTGGCCGAATCGGCGCGTCGTTCCGCGCAAGATGAGATCACCGCGACGCGCGACCGCGCCATCAGCGAAGTGTGGAAGGCGTACACCGACGTGAAACTTGCGTTCCGACGCCTCGACGTCGCGGCCGCGCTGCTGGATGCCTCGCAGCAATCGTACGAGGACTCGCTGAAGTCGTATGGTGTGGGGCTCGGCACGCTCACCGACCTTCTCGTCGCCCGGCGCGAGCTGAGTCGCGCGCGATTCGTAGAGCTCGACACGAAGGTTCAGTTGCTGGAGTCCTCGGCGGCCCTCGCGTTCACAACGGGCGAGATCTCTGACGCCCGCATCACGCCGGATCGATAGGGGGGAACCGTGGGACCGCAAATCAACGTCATCGGCTCGTTTTTTCCGTCGTGGATGCTCTGCGCCGCGATCGGCATCGGTGTTGCCGTGATCGCGCGATGGCTGTTTCTCCGCGTCGGCGTGGACCCGTACCTCGGCCCGCGAGCGCTCGTCTATCCAAGCCTCGCGATTCTCGTCACCCTCGTTCTCTGGGTGACGCTGTTCAGGGTGTAGCCCAATGGCACCGGATACCGAGCTCGGGGATTCGGGAGCACGGCGTCTCGCCGGGCGCGTGATCGGCGCCGCCATCGTCGCCGGCGCCGCCATCGCCGTGGTCGTCACTCTGCTGCAGTGGGACACTCGACCGCAGACGGATGACGCCACGGTGCGGGCCAACTTCGTGGGCATCGCACCCCAGGTGAGCGGTCACATCGTCGATCTCCGTGTCCGGGACAATCAGCAGGTCCACGAAGGCGACCTGCTGTTCGTCGTCGACCCGCGGCCGTACGAGATCGCCGGCGCTCGCGCCCGAGCCGGCCTCGCGCTGACACGGAAGGAGGTCGAGGGCCTGCGGAACGGCGTTTCCACCGCCGACGCCGGCGTCGCGCGCGCGGCCGCGCAGGTCAATGCCTCAGCGGCGGACGTCGTGCGCCGCGAGACCGATCCGGTCGCCGCGGATGCCGAGATCGCGCGCCTGGAGGCGCAGCGTGTCGCATCGGAGGCGGCGCTTCATCGTGCGAAAGCCGAGCTGCGGCACGCCGAAGATCACCTCGCGCGTCTCGAACCGCTGCTGCCTGAGAAGTTCGTGACCGAGGATCGCGTCGACGAGGCCCGCACGCGGCGGATCTCGGCGGCCATGGCCGCCGAGCAGGCGCGAACCTCCATCTTGGCCGCCGACGCCGCGCTCAACGAAGCTCGCGCCAGAAAGCGGGCAGCCGTGGCCACGCTGGAGGCCACTCGCGCTCAGCATCTCGCGACCGAAGCCGGGCTGCGCCAGTCCAAGAGCGAGCGAGCCCGGGCGGAGGACGCGGTGGGTCAGGTGGCGAACATGAACGCTCGCGTCGCTGCGGCGGAGGCCGCGCTGCACTCGGCCGAGCTCGACCTCGAGTACACCCGCGTACGCGCGCCCTTCAGCGGACGGGTCGTCAACCTCAATATCTCGACCGGCGCCTTCGCGCGGAGTGGGGCCGAGGTCTTCACGCTCGTCGACACCAGTACCTGGTACGTGATGGCGAACTTCCGGGAGACCCAGCTGCGCCATATTCCCGCAGGCGCGCCCGTCGATCTCTATCTCCAGTCGCAATCCGGACGGCACTTCCGGGGCACGGTCGTCGGGCTCGGCTGGGCCGTGCTGCCCGAGAACGGAACGAGCGTCAATGGATTGCCGCGCGTCGAGCGCTCGCTCGACTGGATCCGGCTCGCAGCACGCTTTCCCGTACGCATCAAGGTCGAGGATCCCGACGAATCGTTCCGCATCGGGGCCTCGGCGGTGGCGACCGTGCACGGCTCGCTCAGGACCGCAAGCCGGTGACAGCGGTCGCCTTCGTCGACTTCCTGCGCCGAGAGCTGGCGCCGACGCCCGGCCGTGGCAGCGCGACCTTCCGGCTGACGCTGGCCTGCGTCATCGCGACCATCCCGATCCTGACTCATCGCATCCCGCATGCGCTGATTGTGATGATCGTGATGTATCTCATCACCCAGGAGGACACCGCCGCGACGCTGGTCGGCTCCATTCTCGCCGTGGCGGGTGTGACGGTCGGCCTGGGCGCCGCGTTGCTCGCCTGGATGGTGGCTCTCGATATCGCCTGGCTACGTATCGCGTGCTTCGTCGGCTTCGTCGTCGCCGGATTGTGGCTCAAGCGGGTCCTGGTCATCGGCGCGCTCGGGTCGGCGTTGGGCTTGCCTGCGGCACTCGTGATGGTCCTTCCGGATGTGGCGCCCATACCACCGGAGAGTCTCGTCGAGTTCGTGCTGTGGATCTGGTGGTGCGTCACGCTCGGCCTCGCCGTGAACGTGGGTGTGCAGCTCCTGTTGGCCCCCGGCGATCCGCTGATGCTGCTGCTGCGTGAGCTCGACGCGAGGCTGCACGCCGTCGAGAGCACCGTCCGCGAGCTGGCCGGCGCGACCGAGCTCGCTCCGCCACCGACGGGGATGTCACTCGATGCGCTCGCCACCGCCGGCATGTCGCGGCCAGTCGCGCTGCTCAAAACCGCCTCGCTCACGAATGTCCGGGCGCGGCAACGGCATGAGACGCTCGCGACGACCATCACGCTGGTCGACCGACTGGTGACTGACGCCGGCGCGCTGCGGCTGCTGGTGTCATCGACCTCGATCACGCCGATGCGCGAATCGCTCTTACGTGTGGCCGACGGCTGCGCCAACGCTCGTCGGGCGGTCGCCGAACGTCGATGGCCCGAGCCCGCGGCGGCCGCGCCGCCGAGCGCGTCGACACCGCCGCCGCTCGCCGACATGGAGCGCACCCTCGAGCAGCTCTCGGTCGTCAGCCGCATCGAACCGCCGAAACCGACGACGAAGGAGCCCGGACCGCATCTCCTGCTCCCCGACGCGACCACGAATCCCGAGTACGTGCAGTTCGCCGTCAAGGGCGCGCTGGCGGCGCTGATCTGCTACGTCCTGTTCATCGGCTTCGACTATCCGGGGATCTATACCTCCGTGATCACGTGCTTCGTCGTGTCGCTGTCGACCATCGGATCCAGCAACCAGAAGGGACTGCTTCGCTTCGGGGGCGCGGCGGTCGGCGGCGTGATGGGCTTGTTCGCGCTGGTGTATGCGTTCCCGAACATCGAAGGTCTCGGAGGGTTCTGGCTCGTCTTTGCGACCGGCACCGCAGTGGCCGCATGGATCAACTTCGGTTCCCCGCGGATCTCCTACGGCGGGTATCAGACCGGGCTCGCCTTCTACAAAGCGACGCTGCAGGACCTCGGACCCGCGGTGAGCGCCACCGTCGTTCGTGACCGTCTGATCGGGGTGGCCTTCGGACTGATCGTGTTCGGCATTGTGGAGCACGTGGTATGGCCGGCTCGGGCGGCGGATCGCATGCACGCGCGGCTGGCCGACGTCTTTCGCTCCCTGGCCGCGTTCGCCCGCGCGCTCTCACAACCGCCGGGTGACGTGGATGCACGGCGTCGGCTGATCTCGCAGCAGGTGACGGACGTGCAAGGATTCATCGAGTCATCGAAGTACGAGTCGGGCACGGGCGCTGGGGATGCGCAGACCGTGGAGCGGCGTACCGCCGATGCCCAGACGGTTTTCCTTGTCCTGCTGGCGATCGCTCGGGAGGCGACGGCGGCTGCGCGACCGCCGGAAGCCCTGCACACGGCGACGATTCGCGTCGACGACGACGTGGCGGCGATTCTCGATGGAGTCGCGGCCCGCGTCCGAAACGACGGAGCGGCGCCCGTGATCGATGTCGATCGCGCGCTCGCCGCCCTCGAACGATCCCTCGCCGCCCAGGCCAACGCGAGTGGAGACGGGGCGACATACGCGGGAGCGCTTTCGCTCTACCGCGAGCTCGCCGTCGCCGTGACTCGCGTCGCCTCGGATGGCCGACGCTCGATGACTGACATGGCGCTTTCGCACGTGGCGTAAATCGTGAGCTCCGTATGACGAAGGCGAGGATTCAACGATGAAGAGCACCGAACATCTGTGGGCTGTCGGGTACGACGACATGGAACGCGCCGATCACGTCCGCGAGGAAATCGTCCGCCTCGGGTGGGTCGAGAACCGTCTGATCCTCGAGGACGTGGCGGTGGTCGTGCGGCATCTCGATGGCTCGTTCACGCTAAACCGCGAGCGGTTCCCGGCCGCGCACAATCTCCTGGGTTGCTCCGCGGTGGGCTTCCTGGCGGGCCTGGTGCTCGGCGTGCCCCTGGCCGGTGCGGCGGTCGGGGCCATGCTCGGGGGCGCTGGGAGTGCTATAGGTTTGGCCGCGACGGGGATCGATGGCGACTTCATCAGCGAGGTGCAGGGACTGATGAAACCTGGGACGTCCGCCGTATTCGTCCTGGACTGCGCGGGGGACATGGACGTGATCCTGCACGGGATTCGCGGCCTGGGTGGGACGGTGTTGAAGACCAACGTGGATCTGGAGCGGGCACGGTTGATCCAATCCACTCTGGCCGCGGCACCCAGCGCCTCTTCTCCGTCATGATGTCGATGCCGTTGGTCGCGGCCGCGCGTGAGAACCGGCCCACGATGCCGCCGGCGCTCAGAAAGTGGGTGTTGGACCGGGCCGATGACGTCGGTGCCTGATCTCCTGATCGAGCACGGTGTGGCAGTGGTCTTTGCCTGGGCGTTTGTCGTGCAGGCGGGGGTGCCGGCTCCGGCCATTCCGATGCTGCTCGGAGCCGGCGCCCTGTCCGGTTCCGGTCGGATGCACGTCGTGCTGGCGGTTGCCGCGGCGATGGCCGCCACCCTCAGCGCCGACGTGCTTTGGTACTCGCTCGGCCGCTCCTACGGCGCTCGAGCACTCGGTATGTTGTCCCGGTTTTCCTTGGACCCGGATTCCCTCATCCGGCACGCCAAGGAGCGATTCGCCGCGCATCGGCTGCGGTATGTGGTCTTGGCGAAGTTTCTGCCGGGCGTGAACCCGCTCGCCGCCGGCCTCGCCGGCGCAGTCCCGATTCGCCTCGACCGCTTTCTCCTCTACGCGGCGGCCGGTGCCTTGTTATGGGCCGGAGCCTGGATCACGCTTGGCTATCTCTGCGCGGACGTCATCGGTCTCATTGCAACAGGGGCGTTCCGAGGCGGAACGCCCCTGGTCATCGTCATCGCCGTGGGGTTCATTGCGTACGTCGTTTTCAAGTACGTGAGACGGCATCACTTCCTCAGTCATCTCCAGAAAGCTCGTATGACGCCGATCGAGCTCAAGCGGCGGCTGGAAGCCGGCGATCACCTGGTGATCGTGGATCTGAGGACGGCGCTGGACATCGAGACGACTCCGTACGGAATTCCGGGCGCGCGCTGGATTCCTCCCGAAGCGCTGGACGATCCACATCAGCGGATCCGGAAAGACAGCGAGGTGGTCTTCTACTGCGCGGAGCCGAGAGAGGCGACGAGCGCCCGGATGGCCCTCGTTCTGGACGCCCACGGTTACAAGAATGCTCACCCGCTGAGCGGAGGGCTCGAGGGCTGGCGCCAGGCCGGATTCGCGGTCGAACACCTGCATGTCGAGGCGCCGGTTGCAGTGACGGCTCGATGAGCCCGGCGGCTAGAACCCTCCAGCAGCGTGAACGACGGAGGCACAAAATGAACTCGGCGAGCGTACTCGAGACACGAAGCCGGAAGCGACGCGTGACGGCAACGCAGCGGCGCAGCACGTCTGTGCAGCATTCGCGACGTGCGACCGAGCTTTCGCGTCGCCACCTCGCCTGGTATGCCGGCCTCGCCGTGATGGCTACCATTGAGATGATCGAATGGCCGCTGGCAATCATGATGATGCTGGGGCATGAGATCGCGCACCGCGCGCATAACGACGCTCTGCGCGACTTCGCCGAAGGTATCGAAGCCGGAGTGTGACAAGGATGGCGCCGAGTGCGCGAGCCTGCTGGCGCCAATCGAAAAGACTCAACCTCCGCTGCCCGGGTTCATTAGTGTTGCTCGCCGCACGCGAGCGGCACAGCATCGAGCTTGCGCGATTCTCTTGTTACAGTGCCGTGACCTGCCTACCGGGGAACGACGACTAGCGCGTTCGGCACACCCCATCCGCCTGGTACTGACAGCGTCAGCATGGGCAGTCTCGCCACGAGCTGGGTCGACGGCCCTCCGTCGAGGTTGAGGGCATCCCTGCATCCGAGGCCGCCTTTCTCCGGAGGATCGGCAAGGAAGCGCGCGAACGCGGTGGTCTCGGCCCTTGTTGCAACGACGAGGACGACAACCCTCCCTGCGGCGCACACCGCGGTGCGTTCGGCGACCTGGCGTTTCAGACGCTGGACCTTTCCAGCGACGACGAGGCGGGGAATGCCCTGGACGATGAGCCGGTGCGCGCGCGGGTCGCGGATGTCACTGCCGAGCCCGATCCGCGCCTTCTTGCCGTCGACCACGAGAACTCCCCAGCTCGCCTGCCTGCTTGCCACGATGACGCGGCCCTCATCGACGGCCAGGCCCATCGCGCGGCCGTCCTTGTCGAAGAAGCTGGCGTTAGCCGCGACCACGGCGGGGTAGGGCGCAGCGATCTCCTCTACGGTCCGCCGCGACGAGGGATCCCCGGCTGAAACCACGTGGAGCTTCGCCACGCCAAGATCGATCTTGAAGGCGTGGCCTGAGAAGGGCTCCCCGTTGTCGGACTGGAGCTTGAAGGTCGTATGGGCGACGCCGGGCGCGACGGCACGGAATCGTGAATCGTCTCCTCGTACCGGGCTGGCAGAACTACTGATTACCACCAACACTAAGGGCAAGGCATGGAAAGCAAACCTGATCGCGAGTGCCGTCGCTGGACGCTCCTGAGACCAGCCCATTACAAGAAGCGCGACCGGGCTTTCGAGGGGTCGCCACACTCGCGCCATTACCCTCAAGCTGTTCCTCACCTGACGCCTTGCGCGCCTCTACCGCTCCGCGCCGGATCTGCCGCTGAAGAGTGACGGAACGAACGTATGTGGATCCGCCGGCTCGGTGAGGAGCGCTTGCTGCCGCGGGGTGAGCGGGACGTCGGGGGGCGGAAGCACGCGCGCCCGAGACCACGCCATCTGGGAGACGCAATACTTGTAGAGCAGAGTCCGGCGCTCGTGGTCGGCTCTCCACGGGGCTGTTCCGTGCATCACCGCCTCGGAGAACAACACGGCCGATCCCGCCGGGACTTCTGGAATGACCACGCAGGAGGCCTTTCCCGGGGCCTCGTGGATCTGGCGCGGCAGCTTGAAGTTGCTCTTGTGGCTCCCGGGAATGCACCAGAATCCCCCGCAAGCCGGTCCGGCATCGGTGAGATTCCAGGCCACGACCGTGAACCCTTCGTAGATACCGTTGGTGGCAAAGTGAAAGCGCTCTCCTGGCCTGGTGAAGGAGTTGAGAGCCGATGCCCCGTAGTCCGCGTGCATGGACCCCATGGTCTGCCCCTTGTGCATGCGGATCCCGTAGAGACGGTCCAGCCGAAAGCAGTCCCCGAGCCGAAGGCGAAGAATTGGCATGATCGTCTCATGATCCAGCAGGCGACAGAACGGCTCCCCCCAGTTGAGGAAGCCATGATCCGGTCCGTGCTTGCCGGCGGCGGAGCCAAAGCGGATGCTTTCGCGAGGGCTGGGGAGCCGCTGCGCATCGATCAATCGATTCAGCTCGACCACCTCCGCCGCGCTCAGGACGTTGTGGATCACCAGATAGCCTTGAAGATCGAAAAGGTACTGTTGCAGCTCCTGGTCCGAAGCGTCCACGGTCACACCCTCCTCCGTTCACCTCTTCCCGTAAGCCGTGAAGACGTAGTCCTTGGCCTTCACGATCGTATGGCACGCGAGGCCGCACTTGGCGTCGTTCCCCTGCGGCGGCTCGTCAGCCTGGGTGAAGGGCGTGAACTTGTCGGACGCGGCGTCATACTTGAACGCCGCCCATCCCCATCCGCCGCTGTCCGCGAACCGCTTGCTGTCCTTCACCATGAAGTCGACGTCATGCAGGCTTGCCGGAACCGTCGTATTGGGGAACGTCTCGTGCTTTTTCGGGTTCCAATGGATCTTCGCCATCTTGGCGCCGTCGGGGAAAGGCTTGCCGTTGCCGGGAATGCCGGACTGGTAGGCGTTGATCATCACGGGATTGGCGAGGATCACGGCGCCCAGCTTTTCGTTCTGACTGATGGAGACCGTCTGCCAGCTTTCGTATCCTCGGAACTCAGAGAACGCGAGCCCGCCGGGCACCTGCACCGTGTACTTGCCCTGCCCTGCGTCCTGCGCGGTGACGACCCTGCCGCCCACGACGCCGAGTACGACGAGCGAGGCCACAACGACCACAACGGCCCCGAGCGCTTTGCGCTTCATCTCCGCTCCTCCCTCCTCGTTGTGTGCTGCGATTCAACCTTCGAGCGCACTCGCGCTGGCGACGATGACCTTCGTTCCGTCAGCCTTCTCGCAGAAGACGGTGACCTCGGCGCGCGTCTGGCCGTTCTCTACCCGACGGCTGGTGACGATCCCTCGCGTCGTGAATGGTTCGTTCGGCCACAGCACGTTGGTGAACTTCACGTCCAGGCGGCCGCCCAGGTAGAAGCCGCGGCCGAAATGCCGGGTCAAGAGCTCGGTGACGCACGAGAGCGTCATGCGGCCGCCGATGACCGTGTCCCCGAAGCCGAGCTCCTTCGACGCGGCCTTGTCGTTGTGATAGTTCCGGCTGCGATAGAAGAACTCGTTGCACATCGCTTCGGTGAAGGTCTTGCGAAGCTCGAGCGACAGCGGCTCCCCGGCCGGCTCGTCGCCCTGCTTCGCGCCTTCCTTGCTGGCCGGATCGCGCAGGGCGACCTCGCCGCTGGTCTGCTCCGCCAGGAAGCTCTGGTGAT